>FTKD01402781.1_pt1 | contig 63509 bp, 57 predicted proteins | sample 1658191 | NCBI WGS metagenome assembly FTKD01 (sample SAMEA3914808, study PRJEB12502) | metagenome | biome: forest; material: soil | place: Canada | collected 2011-08-03 | depth 0.3 m
GTTCCGGTCAGAGCGCATATCCCAATCTGCTACACTCGAACCACCATAAACCCCTGATTTGTCAGGGGTTTATGGTTTTTGAAGACCAAAAAAAATCTATTTCCCATCAAAAAAGATCGTATTGATCCGGCGATTTATTGGGCGGCTGTTTGGCTTTTCCGCGAAAAGTGATGATGCGTTCATACTGTTTATCGGTAAATTGCAGAATATTGACTTTGCCGCCAGTGGGTAAACCCTCCTCGACCCGCTTGCAATAAGTGTCCACTTGGGCTTGGCTGGTGCAAAAGCGCATATAGACCGAGAACTGCGACATTTCGAATCCCATGTCGAGCAAGGCGTTGCGAAAATCTGTAGCCGCTTTTCGTTCTTTCTTTTCTACGACGGGCAAATCAAACATCACGACTATCCACATGATGCGGTATCCCGTAAGCATAGTCCACTATTCGTCTCTAAGCGCAGCGGCCAGATTCAATGGCAAGCCAGGAAGCGGCAGATCGAGCTTGTCTCTTTCCCCAATAAAAATTTGTGCCAGCGAGGTCGCCAACTTTTGAGTACATACAATAACCGGCGTCACACCAGCGTCAGTTGGCAAGTCGTCGTATAACGTGCGCACCAAGGCACGTTTGGTTCCAGGCGTAACTTCGTTTTCCCCTTGCTGGTTTAACTGCCAGACTTTCAAGTCGACTATCGGCCTGAAGGGTTCCATCAAATCATCCACCAGGCGCATGGCATTGCCCTGATTGCTGTGGTGTAGCCCCATTGTTGGGTGCAGGCCAGCAGCAACAACGGCACGCGCCGTCGCAGCCCGAAGAACGGTATAACCATAGTTGAGCATGGCGTTAAGGCCGCCAGCTTGCTGGTCACGTCGAAATTCGTCACCGAACAACAAGCCCCAATAACGTCGCGCGCCCTGCGCCTCAAGATTCTCGGGGTCGCCGGAACGCACCTTGCGCACCAATGCCGAAAGCGGAACACTAGGTGCGTTTGCCGCCTCCAGCGCCGTTGCCTGCTGCTGCAACTTGGATTTTACAATATCAGCCCATAGGCGCTTGATCGTCGGCTGGCTGGCGGCCAGCTGGGCGTCAAAGCGTTTCGCTTGTTGGAAATTACCTTCAACAGGTAGGAGCATGCCGACTGCATTGTGGTTAGCTGCGCAAAGTACAAAGGGTGCGCAGCGTTCGGCCAATGCAACCAGCAAGTTATTGGTATAGCTCATGCCGTGGGCGTTCGCGATGACTGCGGCGATATCGTCCAAGGGAATCTGGCCCAACTCCTTGCGTTCGCCTGTAGATTCTTGCACCACCATGAAGCCCCGATGCATAAACAAATGCCTTCCATCGTCGGCCACTTCTACAATGCGGCCTATCATCTGCGCTACACCTTGAACCCAGGATCGCGTATTTCACCAATCGGTGAAACACCAATGCGACGCCCCTTGGCTTTTTGCAGCGAGCCGGCAGTCTTATAGGTATAGGAAAAAGTATCCTCTTTGTGACGATTCCGCGCGTCGACATTCGCTTCGTGCAGGTCAACCAAAGATATCCTTCCTTCGCTATTCACTGAAACCATTCTCATCGTACGCAGCACCCCATCCACTTCCAGTCGCAGACAATCGCCAACCATTAGCCGCATCACCAGTGGCTTACCACTCGTACTGACAGTGGCATGCCGCAACCGCGCGACGCCATGCGCTCTCACCAATTGGTAAGCATCAAAAGTTGAAATGACCTCTCCTTCCCATTTACCTTTGCCGCCTCGCACAACCTCTATGCAGTAGTTGCTATCACCCTTATATCCTTTGTATGGTCGAGGCGTACCATCTGGTAACAAACCATGCCTCGCACTTGCCTTGGAACTAGTGATAGGGATTACCTTCAAACTTTCTTCAACAACGGTTCGCTGTCCATCGAATATTTTATGGACGCTTACCTTCCCGTCGCCGCGCAAACCGTAGGCCGTATCATTGTGCATTGCCCCCTCGTGGCTATGGTCGGGCTTGTGGCTGATCCAGATCCTGTCAATGGCGCGCGCCACATGTTCTCTGTAACTCTCCCATGGCAACGGCATGCTCTCCACTAGGCGGTTCAATTGTCTTTCGCGCGCCTCCGCGCCGGCTTTCGCGAAGCGCTGCAACATTCCTTGATCCGTAACCCCAATCACGCAGGCATCTACCGCGTGATGGCGGTGGTCGTTACGATTTTTCTCCCCGTGCAAGCCAAGTATGTCGTTCAATCCGAATTTGGCTCGTAACATGGCGGTCATTCGGCCGGGAATCACACGTGTATTCGGGCATATCAGACGCAGATACTCACGCGCGACAATGCTCATATGGCGCGTGTCATTCAACGCGCGAGCCAGAAATCCAGCGTCGTCCTTCAACCACTGCTGATACCCTTCCTCGCCGAAACGGTAGCGCTTGGCCTTGGGCATATGCTCTGCTCGAGCAAGGATGGAAGCATAATCAAACCCCGCCACAATCCTTTCGCCAAATGCTTCCCATGGAGTCGCATTACCCTTGACCCGGTTTGCCTGGCGCATCGCCACTGTCTTATTATTCAGACTGTCATCAAGCGTGCGACTAAAAGGCAGGATATGTTCGACTTCCACCTCGTCGCTTAACGCCATATGCGCACTGATCTGGACACCGGAATACGGACATCGGCGGTCAGCAATGTCAAAGCTCAACTCTTCCCACAAGATCATTTTCTGAATATCTGAAGCCCTGACCTGCTCTTCGGCAATCTGCAAAATACCCGAAATGTCGGCGCGCAGGCGTTTATTGCGCTTTTGATTTTCCGCCTGTCGCTTACTTTCCGCGTCTCGCTGATCCTTGCTTTGCTTGAGGTCGCGTGCAACTTCAACAATGACCTCGCTAGGATGCCCATATCGCTTGATAAGCGTATTCACCAATAAGCGCACCTGATTAAGCCCGATATGCACCGTGGGGTTGGCAATACGACCATAGCGCTTCTCGTCAGGATCATTTGGGTCATTGGAGCCAAAACCCACATGCCGCTGCAGCGGCATGCCGTAGTAGGGCAGTTCAAGCAAAATTTCGCCTGAAGCGGCCGGACTTATATTGCTGTGATGCTCAAAACCCGCCGCCTGCACTGCCTTGTCGTAGGTAATAACGTCCCGTTGAAGTTCTGGCAAAATACGCGCTAGCGCCAGTGCGCACAAGCCACCATACCCTTCGGGCAAACCTGCGTTGGCGATTACCTCTGCCCGCGCTTCGTCAACGCCGGTTTCTTCCCGTAGCCAGCGCACCAGCTTGGCTTCATTTTCCTCCTTCACCAGTTGCAGTACGATAGCATCTTGTTTGGTCTCGTCGAACGCAAACCAAGCAGTGCCAAAATTTTCGACCTTGCTCAAGATCGCACTGGTGATGTTTCCCTTGAGTTCTTGGCGCTTGGGGTCTTCAAAATTGAACTGTATCGCCCCACCCACTCCCAATAGTTTCTTGATTTGCGTAAAGCTCCGCTTGCCGTTCACTTCTAGCGCATGAACAAGATCATCGCGTTGTTGCAGCGTCAACTGCTGCTCCTTCAACCCAGTCTGCAAAATGCGCAAATGATTAACTTCTTGATAGATGCGAAAGCGTTGCGTGCTGGGCAATGCCAACGGCGCACGCTCCTCATCCGGCAAAAATGTACATCTTCCCGGTTTGACCGGCTTGAGCGGCCGCTGATAAAGCAACGCATGCTTCAGTTCGTCATGCGAAGTGCCGGTAAACTGCGCGGGGTTCAGCTCAGCTTGCTTCTTCCATATCGCGTCAAATTCCGCTTCGATCATCGCGCGATCGACATAAAGATCGTAGCTTTTCTCAATCCTCGTTTTGCCATCATCTTTGACGATTTTATTTTGGCGATATCGTGCCCGAACGGTTTTTCCAGCCAAATTTCGCCGATGCAGCCATTCGCCAACTGTCCGGCAGTTTTCGTCCTTGAGGGCCGCTCGCAGACTACTAATTGCCGTTTTAAGCGCCCCGCTATCGTTGTCCTTCTTATCCGTTTTGCGATTGCTCTTGAATCCGCGGCGCTGATTTATGTGAAACAATGCACGCCCGAATTCGGCCGGCGTAAGCGCTTCATCCAAACCCTTGGCCCGCAAGCGATAGGGATCTAAGGTTTCAAGTGCTTTTCGCGCCGCTTCTTCCTTCGGAAAAAAATTGTGCTCGATGAGGGTTCGCATTACACATGCTTTGCGTTTGAGCAAACGATCGCGTCGGCGACGCATCGCACGTGCTTCACGTCGCGTAGCGGCAAGAGAAGCGCCATCTTTCGGATTGCGTCCATCCGAGAAAATACGCACGCCCGCTTTGATTACTGCGCAAGGCTGGTTCTCGGAACCAAGTCGAATCATTGCCCATCCAAGTGAAGTGGACCCCAAATCGAGCGCCAACCGATATCGCATTTGACGCAACGTCTGCATATCCGTCCTTTTTTCGTCTTGATTATTTATTCAAACAAATGGCTTGACTAAACTACATCAAAACGAGTAGGATCGTCAACATTAGTAGATTGGGATATGCGCTCTGGACGCTAACAAGCTGACAAAGCACCAAATGCAAGGGCCGCTATATGCGGCCCTTTTTATATTTTTTATATCTATACAAGCAAATAAGTAGTCTCGCTTGACACCAAGGCAAGCCGCTTGCCCCCTTACGAGACCCCGAACCTCAGCAATTCGCGCACGCGTTTCGTATCTTCCGCCGTCACAGGCTGATAAATCACGAGCGTCAGATCGGGCCTGCCGTCGACGGCAAACGATGAATACTCCATCGTCAAGGTGCCCACCACCGGATGCCTGAACTGCTTCAAGCCGCCGCCATGCGACACAATATCGTTCTCGCGCCACAAGGCATCGAATTCAGGGCTGGTGCGTGATAGTTCGTCGATCAATTGCCGCACTTCCTCGGTCGCTCCGGCGCGTGTGACGTCGGCGCGGAATGACGCCACCACGTAACGCGCGGCAGCGGCCCAATCGGTTTGTAGCGAGCGCACCTTGGGGTTCGAGAAAAAATTTCTCAGGATGTTGCGCGGCTCCGCCAACGCATCCGGTTGGCCCAGCACCAGCGTGGCGGCTTTGTTCCAGCCGACAATGTTCCAGGTGGAGGTGCGCACGAATGCCGGGCTGTACTTGAGCGCATCGAGGATGTGTTGCAGCCGCGGCGAAATGCTCTCCACCGGTTTGTAGCGCACTTCCGGCGGCCGGCCGAACGCCAGCAAATGCACGTGTTCGCGCTCGGCATCGGTGAGCAGCAACGCCTGCGCCACACGATCAAGCACGTTGATCGAAGGCGCACCGCCGCGCCCCTGTTCCAGCCAGGTGTACCAGGTGGCGCTGACATTGGCGCGCTGCGCCACTTCCTCGCGCCGCAGGCCTGCCGTACGGCGGCGGCCCGTGACGTAACCGAGCGCTGCGGCATCGAGCCGTGAGCGGCGGTCTTTCAAATATGTTCCGAGCGAATTTTCCTTGCCTGCTGTCACGCCCATATCCTATTAAAGCTTATACCAGTATATTCTCACTACTTTACCCTGATGTGTTGCAAGACCAGAATACACCCGTGTTCACCCCCCATCAAGGAGATTCATCATGCGTGTATTCGTTACCGGCGCCACCGGTTTCATCGGCAACCTGGTCTGCAAGGAATTGATCGCCGCCGGGCACAAGGTGCTCGGCATGGCCCGCTCGGACGACGGCGCCAGGCTGCTCGGCTCGCTCGGCGCCGAGGTCCATCGCGGCGAATTGCAGGACATCGAAAGCTTGAAGAGCGGCGCGGCTGCGACCGATGCCGTGATCCACACGGCCTTCATCCACGATTTTTCCAAGTTCCAGGAAAACTGCGAAATCGACCGCCGCGCCATCGAAGCCATCGGCGCCGTGCTGGCAGGAACGAGCCGCCCCTTCATCGTTACCGGTGGCACCGGCGGCCTGGCGGCCAAGGGCGATCTCGCCACCGAAGAGGATTCACCGGCGCCCGATTTGCCCCTGCCGCGCGTATCGGAACAGACGGCACTGGCGCTGCTGGACAAAGGCGTGAGCACGGCCGTGATGCGGCTGCCCCAGGTCCATGACCCGCTAAAGCAGGGACTGGTCACTTACGCCATTGCCGTCGCGCGCGAGAAAGGCGTGTCGGCCTACATCGGCGAGGGCAGCAACCGCTGGCCTGCGGCTCACGTAACGGACGTTGCCAAGCTATACCGCCTGGCGCTGGAAAAGCATGAGGCCGGTGCGCGCTGGCACGCCGTTGCCGAAGAAGGCGTATCCATGCGTGAGATCGCCGAATCGCTCGGGCGTGGCTTGAACCTGCCGGTGAAATCGCTCAGGCCTGAAGAGGCGCCGGCGCACTTCGGCTGGCTGTCCATGTTCGCCAACCGGGGCAACGCCTCGTCAAGCTTGATCACGCGCAGGAAGCTGGGCTGGAACCCGGTCGGGCCCACGATGCTGGAAGACCTCGACAAGGCCGAGTACTAAGCGGTACGCGCCCGTGTTGGCAAGATGCCTGCACGGGCGTTTCAGTCAGCTCCCGCGATAGGTCGAATAGGCCCAGGGCGACACCACCAGCGGCACGTGGTAATTCTGCTCCGCATCGGCAATCCCAAACGCAATCACCACGCGATCAACAAACTTGGGTTCAGGCAGGGCGACGCCTTGCGCGGCAAAATAGTCCCCCGCCCCAAAAACCAGCTCATAGCACCCCGTCGCCATCTCCTCGCCTGACAGCAAGGGCGCATCACAGCGCCCGTCCGCATTGGTCACGGCCTCTTTGAGCAGCGTTTTCACGCCATCCCGCACGGCATACAATTGCACCGCCACGCCGGCTCCAGGCTTCCCCTTTGTCACATCCAGCACGTGCGTACTCAACTTGCCCATCCGGCTCTCCTCTTGGCATTGAAATTGCTGGGAATGTTATACCCCGGCACCAACTCCAATATACTACTCTGCATATAAGTCACATATGTTGAACCCTTGCCCGGCATGGCGTGCCGGCGCCACAATGGCGTATCACTTGCATATCACTTGCGCATTATTTGCGCATTATTTGAATAAGGCCAGGCATGAGCCAGCAAAATCATTATCCACGCGACATGACAGGCTACGGCCGCAACCCGCCGCATGCCCGATGGCCCGGCGGCGCACGCATCGCCCTGCAATTTGTGTTGAACTATGAAGAAGGCGCGGAAAACAGCGTGCTGCACGGCGATGCGGCTTCGGAAACCTTTCTATCCGAGATCATCGGCGCGCAAGCCTTCCCCATGCGCCACATGAGCATGGAATCGCTCTATGAGTACGGCTCGCGCGCGGGGCTGTGGCGCGTATTGCGTCTTTTCGAGGAACGTAAGCTGCCGTTGACCGTGTTCGGCGTGTCCATGGCCTTGCAGCGCAACCCTGAAGCCGTCGCGGCCTTGCGGCAGTTCGGCCACGAAATCGCCTGCCACGGCCTGCGCTGGATCAGCTATCAGAACGTGGACGAAGCCACCGAGCGCGCCCACATGGCCAAAGCCGTGCAGATCATCCGCGAACTGACCGGCTCGGCTCCGCAGGGCTGGTACACCGGGCGCGACTCGCCCAACACCCGTCGCCTCGTGGTCGAACACGGCGGTTTCGCCTACGATGCCGACCACTACGGCGACGACCTGCCGTTCTGGGAACTGGTCAAGACCGGCAACGGCCAGGAGACGCCGCACCTGATCGTGCCCTATACGCTCGACACCAACGACATGCGCTTCGCCGCCGCCCAGGGCTTCAACTCGGGCACGCAATTCTTCGATTACCTGAAAGACGCCTTCGACGTGCTCTATCGCGAAGGCGACCCGGCCGGCCTCGACCGTCCCAAGATGCTCTCGATCGGCCTGCACTGCCGCCTGATCGGGCGCCCGGCGCGCGCTGCGGCCCTGGCACGCTTCCTCGATTACGTGCAAGCGCACGACAAGGTCTGGATCACGCGCCGCATCGACATTGCCGACCATTGGCGCACACAACATCCGTATCAAGCAAAATGACACCATGAGCATCACACTCGATTTCCTCAACCAGGCCAGCATCGCGCAATTCGCCGAGACGCTGCACGGCATCTACGAACACTCACCCTGGATCCCGCAACAAGCGGCGGCCGCGCGCCCCTTCGCCAACATCACTGCGCTGAAGATCGCCATGCAGCAGGCGGTTCGCGAAGCCGGGATGGAGGCGCAATTGAGCCTGATCCGCGCCCACCCGGAATTGGCCGGCAAGGCCGCGGTGGCCGGCGCCCTGACGCGCGAATCAACCGGTGAACAGGCCAAAGCCGGCCTGAACCAATGCAGCCCCGAAGAGTTTGCCACGCTGCAAAAATTGAATGCCGACTACAACGCCAGGTTCGGCTTCCCCTTCATTCTCGCGGTCAAGGGACCGGACGGCAAGGGCTTCACCCGGCAGGCGATCATCGCCGCCTTCACGCGCCGCCTGAAGAACCGGCAAAGCGACGAGTTCGCCGAGAACCTGCGCCAGATCGACCGCATCGCTGAGCTGCGCATCAACGACCTCCTGGGCTTCACGCCGGAGCTGGGCAACGCCGTCATGGCATGGAGCGAGACGATAGCCGCCTGGAGCGACGACGAGGCAGTCCTGACTTGCGCCTACATGACCGCTGCGCACAGGAAGACCGCCGAACAATTGAAGGCATGGATGATCGAGGCCGGCATGCAAGCGCATATCGATGCCGCCGGCAACGTGGTCGGGCGCTATCTGTCGAACAATCCGGCGGCTAAAACGCTGATGACCGGCTCGCACTACGACACCGTCAAAAACGGCGGCAAGTACGACGGCCGCGAAGGCATCCTCGTGCCGATCGCCGTAGTGCGTCATCTGCATCAGCGGGGCGAAACGCTGCCTTTCCATTTCGAAGTGATCGGTTTTTCCGAAGAAGAAGGCGTGCGCTACAAGAGCACTTTCCTGGGCAGCAATGCCATCATCGGCCAGTTCGACATGGCCCTGCTCGACAAGGAAGACGCCGACGGCATTCCCATGCGCACAGCCCTGCGCGATGCCGGCCACGACCCCGCAGACATACCGGCCATCGCGCGCAAGGCGCAAGACTTGCTCGGTTTCGTCGAAGTCCACATCGAGCAAGGCCCGGTGCTGTTGGAGCGCAACCTGCCGGCCGGCATCGTCACCTCGATTGCCGGTTCGCGGCGCTACCTGATCGAGTTGACCGGCATCGCCAGCCATGCCGGCACCACGCCGATGACGATGCGCAAGGATGCCGCAGCGGCCGCAGCGGAAATCGTGCTTTGCGTGGAAAAACGCTGTGGCGCAGCACCGTCGCTGGTCGGCACCGTCGGCCAATTGCAGGTGCCGCAAGGCTCGGTCAACGTCATCCCCGGTGCCTGCCGCCTGTCGCTCGACATTCGCGCGGCGGATGACGCCACGCGCGACGCGGCGGCGGACGACATCGTCAAGGAAATCCACGCCATCTGCGAACGCCGCCACATCGAACTCAAGCTCGACCAAACCGTGGCCGCGCCGGCCGCGCCCTGCGCTCCCTGGCTGATGGAGCAACTGCGCGCCTCAACCGCCCGCGCCGGCATCGCGCCATTCGATCTGCCCTCCGGCGCCGGCCACGACGCCATGACGCTGGCCAAGCTCACCGATGTGGCCATGCTCTTCACGCGCTGCGGCAACGGCGGCATCAGCCACAATCCGCTCGAAACGATGACAGCCGACGATGCCGACATCTCGGCGCAGATCCTGCTCGACTTTTTGCGCAATTTCCAGCCCAGGTCGGCCTGATCGAAGAAACGGCGTAGGTTGGCGCGGAACGAAGTGAAGCCCAACATCCGCACGTTGAAGCAACACCTGCCGCGGCAGGACCTCCCCAACGTTGGGCTGCGCTTGCACTTAGCCCAACCTACCTTCCCATTTCAGCAGCAGCCAAAAAACAAAACCCGCCATCGGCGGGTTTTGTTTTCATGCGTTCGGCTTAAGCCGCGTCGCGCGAAGCCTTCTTGCGCTCGTGTTCCTTCAGGAAGCGCTTGCGCAAACGGATGCTCTTCGGCGTGATCTCGACCAGCTCATCATCGTCGATGAATTCCACCGCGTATTCGAGCGACATCTGGATCGGCGGCACCAAGCGCACCGCCTCGTCAGTACCGGATGAACGCACGTTGGTCAATTGCTTGCCCTTGATCGGATTGACGACCAGATCGTTGTCGCGCGAGTGGATGCCGATGATCATGCCTTCGTAGACCGGGTCGTTGTGGACCACGAACATGCGGCCGCGATCCTGCAGCTTCCAGATGGCGTAGGCCACGGCGGCGCCGTCGTCCTGGGAGATCAGCACGCCGTTGCGACGGCTCGCCATTTCACCCTTGCTATTGTCGACCGGTGCGTATTCGTCGAAAATGTGGCTCATCAAGCCGGTGCCGCGCGTGAGCGTCATGAACTCGCCCTGGAAGCCGATCAGACCGCGTGCAGGAATGCGATATTCGAGACGGACGCGACCCTTGCCGTCCGATTCCATGTTTTGCAGGTCGCCGCGACGACGGCCGAGTTCTTCCATCACGCCGCCCTGGTTGGCTTCTTCGACGTCAACCGACAGCAATTCGAACGGCTCGTGGCGCACGCCGTCAACCATCTTGAACACCACGCGCGGGCGCGAAACGGCCAACTCGAAACCTTCGCGGCGCATGTTTTCAATCAAAATCGTCAAGTGCAATTCGCCGCGACCGGACACTTCGAAAATCGTGTCGTCGTCGGTCGGCGCCACGCGCAATGCGACGTTGGCTTTCAATTCGCGGTCAAGACGTTCGCGCAACTGGCGGCTGGTGACGAACTTGCCTTCGCGGCCGGCCAGAGGCGAGTTGTTGACCATGAAGTTCATGGTCAAAGTCGGTTCATCGACGGTCAGCATCGGCAAGGCATCCGGCGTTTCCAGTGCGCACACCGTAGTGCCGATACCGAGTTCGTCGATACCGTTGATCAGCACGATGTCGCCGGCCACTGCTTCGTCGACCAGCACGCGCTCAAGGCCCTTGAAGTTCAGCACTTGATTGATGCGCGCCTTCTTCGGCGTGCCTTCCGGACCGTCCATGATGATCACATCTTGCAGGCCGCGCACGCGACCGCGGGTGATGCGGCCGATGCCGATCTTGCCGACATACGACGAATAATCGAGCGAGGAGATTTGCAATTGCAGCGGGCCATCCTGGTCATCTTCGCGCGCCGGAACGTGCTTGAGGATGGCTTCGAACAAGGGCTTCATGTCGCCTTCGCGCACCGTCGCGTCCAAACTGGCGTAGCCGTTCAGCGCCGAGGCGTAGACCACGGGGAAATCCAATTGCTCTTCGGTCGCGCCGAGCTTGTCGAACAATTCGAAGGTGGCGTTGATCGCCCATTCGGGACGTGCGCCGGGACGGTCGATCTTGTTCAGCACCACGATCGGGCGCAAGCCCAGCGCCAGCGCCTTGCGCGTGACGAAACGCGTCTGCGGCATCGGGCCTTCCTGGGCATCGACCAGGAGCAGCACGCTATCGACCATCGACAGCACGCGCTCGACCTCGCCGCCGAAGTCGGCGTGGCCGGGCGTGTCGACGATGTTGATGTGCGTGCCTTCGTATTCGACGGCGCAATTCTTCGCCAGAATCGTGATGCCGCGTTCTTTTTCCAGATCGTTCGAGTCCATGACACGGTTCTCGACCTGCTGGTTTTCACGGAAAGTGCCCGACTGGCGCAGCAGCTTGTCGACCAGCGTGGTCTTGCCGTGGTCAACGTGGGCGATGATGGCGATATTGCGGATGGCGCGTTTGGCGTTTGACATGATATTGGGTTCTGCAAAGAGACAGCGTTCGGTAACCTGAAATTATAGCATGCTGCGGCGCAAGATATTGCAAAAATTGCCGCGATTTCAATGGCTTAGATTATGGGCTTTGCACCAGATTAGCGCGTGGTTTTGACGCAGTGATGACAATGGCCGCCGCGCCACGATTTGCAGGTTGGTGCCGAGCGAGCGAAGCCCAACGCCGGCGGATGAAAAGATAGCCGCAGATGTCAGAAGCGAAAGATTGTTGCATTTCACTTTGCAGAGCGCCGCGCTGCCATTCCGCAACCTACAACGCTACCAGCCGCTCCGGCGCCAATACGCCGAACTCGCGTATCAACGCGGTGCCTAGGAGTTGCCCATTGTCAGCGTGATAAACGCGCACGCGCCCTTCGTCTTCGGGAATCGCGACGCCTTCCTTGCCCAGCGCAATACGCTGCCCATTGCAAAAACGTGCCGCCACAGCCTCGGGCAAGTGCACGGCGGGGAAGGTGGAAAGCAAGGCATCAACCGGCGCAATACGCGCCGCACGTTCGGTTTCGGCGATCTGACCGAAATCCAACAACGTCATTGCGCCCTCAAGCGTCAAATTGCCGACGCCGGTACGGCGCAAGGCCTGCAAGTGCGCGCCGCAACCAAGCGCCTTGCCAATATCCTCACCCAATACGCGAATATACGTACCCTTGCTGCAAGTCACGCGCAATCGCAGCAGCGGCGCATCGTAGGACAGCAATTCGAGTTGGTGTATCGTAACCTGGCGCGCTTCGCGCTCCAGCGTGATGCCCGCGCGCGCATATTCATAAAGCGGCTTGCCGTCGCGCTTCAAGGCCGAATACATCGGCGGCACCTGCGCGATGGGGCCGCGAAACAGATGCAGCACCGCTTCGATCTGCGCCGGGTCGACCTTGACCTCGCGCGTATCAAGCACGGCCCCCTCGGTGTCGCCGGTCTCCGTCGTCACGCCAAGATGCACGACAGTCTCGTAGGTCTTGTCGGCCTCAAGCAAATCCTGGGAAAACTTGGTCGCTTCGCCGAAGCACAGCGGCAGGAGTCCGGTAGCGAACGGGTCGAGCGTGCCGGTGTGACCCGCCTTTTGCGCGTTCAACAATCGCTTGGCGCGGATCAGTGCATCGTTGGAGGACAGCCCCGCATCCTTGTCGAGCAACAGCACGCCGTGCACCGGCACGCGCACGCGCTTTACCTGAGTCTGCTTCACGCCTCGCCGTCGTCCTTGGCGCGCGTGGCGTTGGCTTCGTCGATCAGCTTCGACATTTCCATGCCGCGTATGGTCGAGGTGTCATGCACGAAGTGCAGTTCGGGCAGCGTGTGGATGTGCAGGCGCTTGCCCAGCTGATTGCGCATGAAACCCGACGCCGTCTGCAAGCCCTTCAAGGTGTTCTTCACCGCCTCTTCATTATCGATCAGGGTCGTGAAGTAAACCTTGGCGTGCGCATAATCGGGCGTGATCTGCACTTCAGTAAGCGTGATCATGCCGATGCGCGGGTCTTTCAACTCGAAGGCGATGATTTCGGACAGATCGCGCTGGATCTGGTCTTGCACGCGCAAGCCGCGTGCGGGGATGGATTTGCTGTGTTTTGCCATGGTGGTTCACCTTCGAACCTGAGTAAAACTAAATGAGGCGAGCGCCTAAACTCCCCTCTCCCGCAGGCGGGAGAGGGGTGGGGGTGAGGGGGTTCGCGATTTGGCTACCGCTTAAAAGGCGCCACCAGCCAACTATCCGACGGTTGCGCTCTGAATCGATGAGCCAGGGCACAACGCCCCTCACCCCCGCCCCTCTCCCGCCTGCGGGCGAGGGGTGACGTATGCACACGCTTGCGATGAACACACGCTTCGTCAGCATGCTCCCACCGCTCGCAATTTTTACAGCGTGCGAGCTACTTCCGTAACTTCAAACACCTCAAGCTGGTCGCCTTCCTTGATGTCATTGAAGTTCTTCAACGACAAACCGCACTCGAAGCCGGCCTTGACTTCCTTCACGTCGTCCTTGAAGCGCTTCAGCGAATCGAGTTCGCCGGTCCAGATGATGACATTGTCGCGCAACAGGCGCACCGAGGCGCCGCGCTTGACCATGCCTTCGAGCACGTAGCAGCCGGCGATCGAGCCGACCTTGCTGACGGTGAACACCTGGCGGATCTCGACCAGGCCCAACGCCTGTTCGCGCTTCTCCGGCGCCAGCATGCCCGACATCGCAGCCTTCACATCGTCCACAGCGTCATAGATGATGTTGTAGTAGCGGATGTCGATGCCGTTGGCTTCGGCCAGCTTGCGCGCCGACGCATCGGCACGGGTGTTGAAGCCGATGATGACAGCCTTCGATGCCACAGCCAGGTTGACGTCGGATTCGCTGATGCCGCCGACTGCCGCATGGACCACCTGCACGCGCACTTCGGAAGTCGAGAGCTTTTGCATCGAGTGCACCAGCGCTTCCTGCGAACCTTGCACGTCGGTCTTGATGATCATGGCGAGCGACTTGACTTCGCCTTCGGCCATCTGCTCGAACATGTTTTCCAGCTTGGCGGCCTGCTGCTTGGCCAGCTTCACGTCGCGGAACTTGCCCTGACGGAACAAGCCGATTTCGCGCGCCTTGCGCTCATCAATCATGACCATGGCTTCTTCGCCGGCCGCCGGCACTTCGGTCAAGCCCTGGATTTCGACAGGAATAGACGGGCCGGCTTCGCTGATGCTCTTGCCGTTTTCATCCAGCATGGCGCGCACGCGGCCATAGGACGAACCTGCCAGCACCACGTCGCCGCGCTTGAGCGTACCGGACTGCACCAGGATGGTGGCAACAGGACCGCGGCCCTTGTCGAGCTTGGCTTCAATGACCAGGCCGCGCGCAGGCGCATCGACCGGAGCCGTCAATTCCAGCACTTCGGCCTGCAGCAAAACGTTTTCGAGCAGCGCGTCGATGCCCTCGCCGGTCTTGGCCGACACGGGGATGAAAGGCGATTCGCCGCCGTATTCTTCCGGCACGACCTGCTCGGCAATCAATTCCTGCTTCACACGGTCCAGATTGGAGCCAGGCTTGTCGATCTTGTTGATCGCAACCACCAGCGGCACGCCGGCAGCCTTGGCATGCGCAATCGCTTCACGCGTTTGCGGCATCACGCCGTCGTCCGCCGCCACCACCAGGATGACGATATCGGTTGCCTTGGCGCCGCGTGCACGCATCGCGGTAAACGCTTCGTGGCCCGGGGTGTCAAGGAAGGTAATCATGCCGCGCGGCGTTTCGACGTGGTAAGCGCCGATATGCTGCGTAATGCCGCCGGCTTCGCCGGAGGCGACCTTGGCGCGACGGATATAGTCCAGCAACGAGGTCTTGCCGTGGTCGACGTGGCCCATCACGGTCACGACCGGCGCACGCGGCAATTGCACTGCATCGGCATGCTCGGTGCCCTCTTCCAGCAAGGCTTCGGGGTCGTCCAGCTTGGCGGGATACGCCTTGTGGCCCATTTCCTCGACCAGAATCATGGCCGTTTCCTGATCCAGCACCTGATTGATGGTGACCATCTGGCCCAGCTTCATCAACTGCTTGATCACTTCGGAAGCCTTGACCGCCATCTTGTGCGCCAGGTCGGCCACGGTAATGGTTTCAGGCACGTGCACTTCCCTGATCACGGCCTCGGTCGGCACCTGGAAGTTCGATTCGCGCGATTGATCGTCATGTCCATGACGGCGGCCCTTGGGGCCGGCGCGCCAGCCATCGCGACCACCGCCGGCACCTGCTCCGGGTCCGCGGGTCTTCAAGCCACCCGGGCGCTTCTTGGCGTCGTCCTGCCAGGTCGAGGAGACATTGGCCGATTTGATCGACTTCTTATCGGTCGTGACCGGCTTCTTGTCATCCTTCTTGTCGCCCGGCTTTTTGTCGGCCGGCTTGTGCAGCGTGCCTTCGGCGGCCTTGGGCGCGGCAGCAGGCGCTGCCACCGGCTCGGGCGCCTTCACGGCCTTGCGCGGCGCATTCATCATGGCCTTGATCTGGGCCACTTCGTCGGCCACGGCCTTGCGCGCACGCTCGGCGGCGGCGGCGCGTTCGGCAGCTTCCTTGGCAGCATCCTTGGCCACCTGGGCAGCCTTCTTCTTGGTCTCTTCCTCGGCGTGGCGCTTCTCTTCTTCCAGCGCGGACTCGGACGCTTTCGGCTCAACCACGACCTCTTCGGCGGCGACGGCCTGCTGCGCTTCTTCCTCAGCCTTCTTCTGGGCCTGGGCTTGCGCTTCCTTCTCGGCTTCGAGCTTGGCCAGGCGCTCCTGCTTTTCGCGCAGATCGGCTTCCTGGCGTGCAATCAATTCAGCCTGGCGGCGCGCTTCCTCGACACGGCGTGCCTGCTCGGCTTCGTCGATGATAGGCGCGGCAGCGGGGGCCGGCGCCGGGGCGACTTCCTCGGGGGCGCTCTCGTCGCGCTTGACGAAGGTGCGCTTCTTGCGCACTTCCACCTGGATCGTGCGCGACTTGCCGGTCGCGTCGGCCTGCTTGATTTCCGTCGTTTCCTTGCGCGTCAGCGTAATCTTTTTCTTCTCGCCATCGGGCGCGGCGCCATGGGCGCGGCGGAGATGTCCAAGCAACCTGTCCTTGTCGTCCTTGGACAAAGCATCGGCCTTCGAGCTCTTCTCGACGCCGGCTGCGGCCAACTGAGTCAGCAGCACTTCTGCTGGCATCTTCAGCTCGGCTGCAAATTGCTCTACGTTGTTACTCGCCATTCAGTCCTCTTTTCTATGTCACGCGGCGGGAATCGACAGGATTCTCCGCAATCAGCCGCATCTTGCTTGGCTCATTTGGTTTCAGTGCCGGCCCATGCCTTCGCATGCAATGCCTTGGCGTGCTCGTCGTACTTCGCGTCGATCAACTTCATCTCGTCGTCGGTGACGTCGGCAAACTCGTCCTTGATCAACTGGCGCGCGCGCTCAGCGGGCAAGGCCAGGATCGCGCCGAATTCGTCGTAAGCCAGCCCGGCAAAGGCGTCCAGCGTCTTGATGCCGGCCAGACCCAGCTTGCCGGCCGTGACGCGATCCATGCCGTCCATGTTGGCCAACTCGTCAGCCATGCCTTCGAGGCCCTCTTCCGAGGCAATCGCTTCCGTCACCAGCGCATCGCGTGCGCGGCTGCGCAATTCGTTGACGGTGCCTTCGTCGAAAGCGTCGATCTCGAGCATTTCCGACAGCGGCACATAAGCGATTTCTTCCAGCGTGGCGAAGCCTTCCTCGATCAGGATATCGGCTACTTCCTGGTCAACGTCGAGCTTCTCCATGAACAGGGCGCGGATCGACGCGGTTTCGACGGCCGACTTGTCGGCCGATTCCTCGGCCGTCATGATATTGATCTGCCACGACGTCAATTCGGAAGCCAGGCGCACGTTCTGGCCGCCGCGGCCGATCGACACCGCCAGGTTTTCTTCGTCGACCACCACGTCCATTGCATGCTTCTCTTCATCGACCACGATGGAAGAGACGTTGGCCGGCGCCAGCGCACCGATCACGAATTGCGCCGGATCTTCCGACCACAGCACGATGTCCACACGCTCGCCGCCCAACTCGCCCGTGACTGCCTGCACGCGCGAACCGCGCATGCCGACGCAGGTGCCGATCGGGTCAATGCGCTTGTCGCTGGTAAACACGGCAATCTTGGCGCGCACGCCGGCGTCGCGCGCCGCCGACTTGATGATCAACAGGCCCTGCTCGATTTCCGGCACTTCCAGCTCGAACAGCTTCATGATGAACTCTGGCGCCGTGCGCGAGAGGATCACCTGCGGCCCGCGCGCGTTGCGGTCGATGCGCAAGATGTAGGCGCGCACGCGGTCGCCGATACGCAGATTTTCCTTCGGGATCATCTGGTCGCGCGGCAAGCGCGCTTCGATCTTGCCCGACTCGACGATGGCGTCGCCGCGCTCCATGCGCTTGATGGTGCCGGTCACGAGCGAATCGCCGCGCTCCAGGAAGTCGTTGAGGATCTGTTCACGCTCGGCGTCGCGGATGCGTTGCAGCACGACTTGCTTGGTGTCCTGCGCGAAGCGGCGGCCGAAGTCGACCGATTCGATCGGCTCTTCGATGTAGTCGTCCACTTCGATGTCGCCGATCTGCTCCTTGGCTTCGAACAGCAGCACTTCCTGGTCGGGCAATTGCAGGCCGGCTTCGTCGGGCACCACGTGCCAGCGGCGGAACGATTCGAACTCGCCGCTTTCGCGGTCGATCGAGACGCGAATGTCAACCTCGCCCTCGTAGCGCTTCTTGGTCGCCTGGGCCAGCGCATGCTCGAGCGCCCCGAAGACGATATCCTTATCGACGTTTTTTTCGCGTGCCAACGCATCGACCAACAACAATACTTCGCGACTCATGCTTTGCGACTCCTAAAGTCCACTTGCGGCACCAGGCGTGCCTTGTCCACATCGGCCAGCGTAAAATCCAGCACGGCCGGCCCTTCGTTAGTTTCAAATTCCAGTTTCAGCTTGCCGCCCTCGGGCGCCTGCAGCACACCCTGGAACGCCTTGCGGTGCGCCGAGCCCATGGGCGTGCGCAACTTGATCTGCACTTCGCAGCCGGTGAAGCGCACGTAATCGGCCAGCTTCTTGAGCGGGCGATCGAGTCCCGGCGACGACACTTCCAAACGTTCGTAATTGGCGTTTTCCACCGTCAGCACGTGCAGCAGTTGATGCGTGACCTTCTCGCAATCTTCTACCGTGATATTGCCGGTATCCTCGTCATGTTTCGCGAAGTCGATGAACACGCGCACCAGGCCACGGGCTGCCTGTTCGAAATCGACCAGTTCGTAGCCCATGCCTTCAACCGTTTTTTCAATCAAATCGCGTAACAGCAAAATCCACCTCACATACACCAGGACATCTCTAAAAATCGTAGCGAGCGACCCAAGTTCGGGCCGAGAAGCGCAACCGTACGGAAGTACGGTGAGCATCGCAGGCCCGAAATTGGGCCGCGCAGTAGATTTGTAGAGATGTCCCGAAAAACAAAAAAAAAATGGGCATATGCCCATCTTCTAGTGTTGTCGCGATCCGCTCTTCAAAGCTTCTCGATCAACTGCGCGAATCTGCCCGGACCGGGCAGATGCCTTCGCAACGATTCCGAAGACTTCCCTTCCCCAAGAAAGTCTCTGCACTGCGACAGACTTGTTAACTACGAAATTGTAACCGATTACAACCCTGAAAACAACCGCATTGCAGTGTAACAAGCGGCAAAAAAGCGTGAAAACGACGCATTCCGCGCTTTTTGATCATCAATCGGCCGGTTCCGGTTGCATGCGACCGGGGCAGGCATCAGGAAATTGACAAAACGAAACGATTATTTCGCTCTTAAGGATGTGTTGAAGAAGCTAGCGAGCGGCCCGAGCTTGCGCAGTAGCCTGTTCAGCACATCCTAGCCCTTGGGCCGACGGCGTGGCATGCCTTGCGTGGCATGCTGATTGCCATTGCCGCTGCGTCCGCCAAAACCACCCTGGCCCTGGCCCTGGCCCTGGCCCTGGCCCTGGCCCTGACCTTGCCCCGGCCCGCTACGGCCGCGCTTGGGTTGCCCCATGCCGGGAAAACCCAAGGCCGTCTGCAATGGATCGGGTTGGCGGCTGCGACTCTGCGCCTGCCCCTGGCCCTGCCCCTTCTGGCCTTGCGGTTTGTTGCCCTGCGGGCCTTTGCCGGCAAAATTGCCGCCGCCATTGCCCTTGCCCTGGACGGGCTTGTCGCCGGCGCCGACATTCTTTTCCAGCCCCGAGGCCGCCATCAGGCTGCGCACGGCATGCTCATCCATCTCTTCCCAGCGGCCGCGCTTCAAATTCGAAGGCAGGGTCAGCACGCCATAGCGCGTGCGGATCAGGCGCGACACGGTCAGGCCGATCGACTCGAACATGCGGCGCACTTCGCGGTTGCGGCCCTCGCCGATGATGACGCGATACCACTTGTTGATGCCCTCGCCGCCGCCATCGGCAATGCGCGAGAAGTTTGCCGTGCCGTCTTCCAGCTCCACGCCGGACAACAGCTTCTGACGCATGCCTTCTTCCAGCTCACCGAGCGTGCGCACCGCGTATTCGCGGTCGATGCCATAGCGCGGATGCATGAGGCGGTTGGCCAGGTCGCCCGAGGTGGTAAACAGCAGCAGGCCTTCGGTATTGAAATCCAGGCGCCCCACGGCCAGCCACTTGCCGGCCTTCATCGGCGGCAGGCGGTCGAACACCGAAGGACGGCCTTCCGGATCGTCCATGCTGACGATTTCCCCGGCCGGCTTGTGATAGATCAGCACGCGCGGCGGCTTCTTGCTCACACGGCGCTGGATCAGCTTGCCGTTGATGCGCACCATATCGGTCGGCAAGATGCGCTGGCCGATGTGGGCCGGCTCGCCATTGACCGAGACGCGCCCGGCGATGATCAATTCTTCCATGTCGCGCCGCGAACCAAGGCCGGCTTCGGCCAGCACCTTGTGCAGCTTGGGGGCATCGTCTTCGGCGGTCAGATCGCGCCGCACGGCCTTGGCCGGAGCGGGGCGCGCGTTGTGCTTGCCGTGCGCGCCTTCGCCCTCTTCGACGTCGAAGGCGTCGGACGTGACAAAGGAAAACACCGCATCGGCATCGACATGCCTGGATGCAGGCTTGGCCTTTTGCCTGGCCCCCTTGCCCGGGGCGCCCTCCTGCCCCTGCCTGCCCGGCTGCCCGCCTTGCGGGCCGCCATGTTGCGCGTTGTGGACGCGCTTGCCGCCCTTGCCTTCCTGGCGCTGCGGCTTGCGCTCGCGCTGTGGAGGTTGCCCTTCTTCGCCGCCGGAAACGTTATCCGCAGCCGCGCCTTCAGCACCAGTTTCCGCCGGCTCGTCCTGCGGCTCCTGTCCTCGCGGTGCGCTGCGGGCGCGGCGCAAGGTGCGCGGACCGCGCACGCCGCGCTTGGCCGGCTTGGCCGGCGCTGCCTCGCCATCGGCAGAGGCAGGAGGCGATTCGGCGGAGCGCGCCGGGGTGGCGCCGCTCTCGGTCGATGCCGCAATGGTCACCGCAGTGATCGCATCATGCGCGGGATTTTTTTCTGAACTGGACTCGCTCATCATTCACTTCTTAGCTTAATGCTGCTCGGGCGCCGTTTCGGGCGCCGTCGGGGGTTGATCTTGTTCTTCAGCGCCATGTTCCGGCGCTGCGGATTCCGTTACTGGCACCGCCTCGGACTGTTCCGTGGCCGGCAGGGCGGCAACGCCTGCCCCCTCGGTTTGGTCGGCAGGCTGCTCCCTTGCTTCCTGTACGGCATGTGCTTCGGTGTTCACCGCAGGTGCCGCCGGTTCTGCCAACAGATCGGCCGAAACTTCGACACCTTCGGCCGCCGCTTCCAGGCCAGCCTCCGGGGCTTGCTCGGCCGGATTGTCGGTCGCGGCAAACTCCATGGCCGCCTGCTCGTCGTCGGCCAATTCAGTACCCAGCGCAGGCAGCAGCGCCTCGCCGGGCGTGCCATCCTTGGCCACCTGCTGCAACGGCGGCAACTGATCCAGCGCCGCCAGGCCAAGGTCATCGAGGAATTGCTTGGTCGTGGCAAACAGTGCCGGGCGGCCCGGCACGTCGCGATGGCCGACGGCTTCAATCCAGTTGCGGTCTTCCAGCAGCTTGATGGTCTGCGAATTCACCGTCACGCCGCGGATTTCCTCGATATCGCCGCGCGTAACGGGTTGACGATAAGCGATGATGGCCAGCGTTTCGAGCGTCGCGCGCGTGTACTTGGGCGGCTTTTCCGGGTTCAGGCGCTCGAGATACATCTTCATCTCGGGGCGGCTCTGGAAACGCCAGCCGGTCGACAGGCTCACCACTTCGATGCCCTTGTCGGCCCAATCGTGGCGCAGCTCTTCGAGCATGCTCTTGATCGTATCGGCTCCCACGGGCGAGTCCACCTCGTCATCCGCGTAGAGTTTTTTCATCGCATTGATGGTCAACGGCTCATGCGCGCATAGCAATGCGGTTTCGAGGACTTTCTTCGCCTCAGCAGTATTCATGTGCTCGCTTCGAACGATCTTTTACAAATAAAAAATGTTTGTGCGACAACGCCCGGGAATAACCTGCCGTCCCAAATGGAAACGCCCTACGCGCTGCGCTGATCTTGCATTCCGACGCCCCAATTTATTGGAGGTGTAATGAGGGACGGGGAAAAATAAAAAAGACTTGGTTGCGGGGGCAGGATTTGAACCTGCGACCTTCGGGTTATGAGCCCGACGAGCTGCCAGACTGCTCCACCCCGCGCCTGAAAGGATAGACTATACATGGGTTTGCCCGCCAACGCAATTGCCGTCTGTGGATGCTACACTTGCATGCAGGCTCCCGTCATCACGCTTTTTGCCGACGCGCTGTTACCAACACGCTTTTGTCAACACGCTTTTGTCAACATCCTCGCGCTTTTGCCAACATTGCCTTTGCCACCATCGCCTTTGCCACCATAATCGTGCCCCTATGAAATTCTGCTCCGAATGTGCCCAGCCGGTATCCCTGATCGTCCCGCCCGACGACAACCGGCCGCGCTACGTGTGCGGCAGCTGCGGCGCCATACACTATCAGAACCCGAAACTGGTGGTCGGCTCCATTCCGGTCTGGGAATCTGAAGGCAAGATGCAAATCCTGCTATGCAAGCGCGCCATCGAGCCGCGCTACGGCTATTGGACCCTGCCGGCCGGCTTCATGGAAAACGGGGAAACCACGGAACAGGCCGCAATACGCGAAACCAGCGAAGAAGCCGGCGCCAACATCGAATTGCATCCACTCTTTTCGCTCCTGAACGTGCCGCATGTGCACCAGGTCCACCTGTTCTACCGCGCCACGCTGCGCGACCTCGACTACGCCGCCGGCACCGAAAGCCTGGAGGTGAAACTGTTTTCGGCGCCCGAGATACCCTGGTCCGAGATCGCCTTCCCCACCGTCACGCACACGCTGCAATACTTCCTCGAAGATTACGAGAAGGCCCGCGCAGGCGGAAGCTACGCGTTGCATACGCTGGACATCTACAAGCCGATGCGCAAGCCGGATTAGGTTCCTATGATCCCCTGGCTGCACGCCGATACACCGTTCCCCGACGTATCACAGGCAATGACCGAAAAGGACGGCCCGGCCGGCCTCCTCGCGGCCGGCGCCGACCTCTCCCCGGCGCGCCTCCTGATGGCCTACGAGCGCGGCATCTTCCCCTGGTTTTCCGAAGGCCAGCCGATACTCTGGTGGAGCACCGATCCGCGCATGGTGCTCTACACGGAAGAATTCGTCGTCTCGCACAGCCTCAAGAAAAAACTCAAGCAAGTCGCGCGCAGCATGCGTGAAGGCGGCCGCTGGCAGGTGCGCTTCGACAGCGCTTTTGATGCCGTCATGCGCGCCTGCGCCGAACCGCGGCGCGACGGCGACGGCACCTGGATCACCGACGACATCGTCAAAGGCTATACCGCGCTGCACAGGCAAGGCCACGCCCATTCGTCGGAACTGTGGTTTGAGGGCGAACTGGTCGGCGGCGCCTATGGCGTGGCCATCGGGCGCATGTTTTACGGCGAATCGATGTTCGCCAGGGTGACCGATGCCTCCAAGGTGGCGCTGGCCTACCTCGTGGCCTTCCTGCACGCCCAAGGCGTACCAATGTTGGACTGCCAGCAACAGACCGGCCACCTGTCTTCCCTGGGCGCCCGTCCCATCGCGCGCAGCTTGTTCATGGAGCAACTTAAAGAAGCGACCGCACAAGCCGAAATAGACGCATGGCAAGTGCCTGATTTATATTAAACTTAAGATTCCGTCCGATTTTTCAGTTCGCCATGACGCACCTGAAAGACCTGCCCTTCTCCACGTTGCAGTTCTACGCAACGGCGCCCTACCCTTGCAGTTACCTGGAGGGAAGGCAAGCACGTTCGCAGGTCGCCACGCCATCGCACCTGATCAACGCCGACGTCTATTCCGAACTGGTCAAGAACGGCTTTCGCCGCAGCGGTATCTTCACCTACCGCCCCTATTGCGACGGCTGCCAGGCCTGCACCCCGGTGCGCGTCAAGGTTGCAGGTTACCAACCCAACCGCAGCCAGAAACGCGCCTGGTCCAGGCACAGCAAGCTCACGGCATGGGTCACCACGCTGACCTACGTCGCCGAACATTACGAACTCTATCTGCGCTACCAGGCCGCACGCCATGCCGGCGGCGGCATGGACCAGGACAGCCGTGACCAATACGCGCAATTCCTGTTGCAAAGCAAGGTCAACACGCGCTTGGTCGAGTTCCGCGACGATCAAGGCGTGCTGCGCATGATCAGCATCATCGACGTGCTGGACGACGGCCTGTCCTCGGTCTACACCTTCTACGACCCCGACATCCCCGGCGCCTCGTTCGGCACCTACAACGTCATGTGGCAAATCGAGCAGGCCAGGCAACTCGGCATGCCCTACGTCTATCTCGGCTACTGGATACGCGAGAGCCAGAAGATGGCCTACAAGGTCAACTTCAAGCCCATCGAAGCGCGCCGCCACAACAAATGGGAACCGTTCTAAGACGGCTCCATTAGCACGCCCGTTCGGACATTTGCCACGCATTTGCCACGCATTTGCCAATTATGGCGCGGTAAAATAACGCATTTACCGCCTCCATCGCGCCGGCACACCGGCCCCATCATGTCCAACAAGCTCCTCTACGCCGCAGCCCGCCCCTTCCTGTTCTCGCTCGATGCCGAAGCCGCCCACAACCTGACCCTGCCCTCGCTGAAGCGCGCCGCCGCCTGCGGCCTGACCCGCTTGCTGGGCAAACCGCCAACCGACAAGCGCACGGTGATGGGCATAACCTTCGCCAACCCCGTCGGCCTGGCAGCCGGCCTGGACAAGGATGGCGCCTACATCGACGGCCTGGCCGCGCTCGGCTTCGGCTTCATCGAAATCGGCACCGTCACGCCGCGCGCCCAGCCGGGCAACCCCAAGCCGCGCATGTTCCGCCTGCCCAAGGCCAACGCCCTGATCAACCGTATGGGCTTCAACAACGGTGGCGTCGATGCCTTCGTCGCCAACGTGCAAGCGTCGAAGTTCTATCAGGACAAAGAAGGCGTGCTGGGCCTGAACATCGGCAAGAATGCCGACACGCCCATCGAGCGCGCCGTCGACGACTACCTGATCTGCCTGGAGAAGGTCTACCCTTACGCCAGCTACGTCACCGTCAACATCTCGTCGCCCAACACCAAGAACCTGCGCCAGCTGCAAGGCGCCTCCGAACTCGATGCCTTATTGGGCAACCTCAAGGAGAGGCAAAAGAAACTGGCCGACCAGCACGGCCGCTACGTGCCGCTGCTCTTGAAGATCGCGCCCGACGTCGACAGCGCCCAGATCCGCAACATCGCCGATGCCCTGCTGCGCCACAAGATCGATGGCGTCATCGCCACCAACACCACCATCTCGCGCGAAGCGGTCAAGGGCCTGGAGCACGCCGAAGAAACCGGCGGCCTCTCGGGCAGCCCGGTGTTCGACGCCTCCAACACCGTGATCCGCGCCTTGAAGACCGAAGTCGGCGATGCGCTGCCCATCATCGGCGTGGGCGGCATCATGTCGGCCGAAGACGCGCGCGCCAAGATCGATGCCGGCGCGGCGCTGGTGCAGCTCTACACCGGCCTGATCTATCGCGGCCCGGCGCTGATCCACGAATGCGCGGCAGCGCTCAAGGGCTACCGCGCGAGGTAAGACCTAGTCATCGGCCAGCACGTGCTCCACGAAATGTAGACGATCCTGGCCCCAGAACATTTGGTCGCCGACAAAGAAAGTCGGCGCACCAAACACGCCACGCGCAACAGCCGCTGCCGTGTCTTCCTTTAGCTTATCCTTGACCGCCTGGTCATTGATCATGGCCAGGAATTGCGCCGAATCGAAACCCGCCGCGTGCAGCACCGTGCCGATTTCCTCAGGCTGGTTCATGTTCTTGGGCGCCTCGAACATCGCCGCATAGATTGCCGCGTTATAGCGACGGAACGCCTCGGCGTCGCCCTTCATCTGCAAGCCGGTCGCGCCGCGCATCAGGGCCAGCGTATTGATCGGAAAGAACGGATTCATCTGGAACGGCACCTCGAAATACAGCGCCCAGCGCTGCAAATCGATCAGCATGTGCTGTCCCTTGGCCGGCACTTCCATCGGGCTCGCGTTATGCGTGGCCTGGAACACACCGCCCAACAGCATCGGCCGCCACACCACTTCCGCGCCCGCCGCCTTGGCGATCTTGGGCAACTGGTGGAAAGCCAGATAGGAATACGGGCTGCCGAAATCGTAATAGAACTCCACTTGCTTACTCATTGCCTGTCTCCTTCTTAGAATTTTTCCATCCAGGGACGCAGGTCCAATTCATGCGTCCAGGCATCGCGCGGCTGGCTATGCAGATACCAGTAATTTTCAGCGATATGCGTCGGATCAAGAATGCCATCCTGATCCTTCAGCGCATAACGCTCGGGAAAATTCTCGCGGATGAACTCGGTATCGATCGCGCCATCAACCACCACGTGCGCCACGTGGATGCCCATCGGTCCCAGCTCGCGCGCCATGCTCTGCGCCAGCGCCCGCAAGGCATGCTTGGCCCCGGCAAAAGCAGCGAAATTGGCCGAACCGCGCAAGCTGGCCGTGGCGCCGGTAAAAATGATCGTGCCGCGCCCGCGCGAAACCATGCGCCTGGCCACCTCGCGCCCGAACAAAAAGCCGCCCAGGCAAGCCATCTCCCATATCTTGAAATACTTGCGCGCCGTTTCATCGAGAATGCTGCATGGCACGTTGGCCCCGATGTTAAACACCAGCACCTCGATCGGCGCCACCTCGCGTTCAATTTTCTCGACCAGCGCCAGCACCTCATCTTCCTTGCGCGCGTCCGACGCAAAGCCATGCGCCTGCCCGCCGCCGGCGCGTATTTCATCGACCAGCGGTTGCAACTTGTCCGCCGTCCGCCGCGTGGCACAGGCGATCAAACCGCCCTGCGCAAAGCGCTTGGCAATCGCCCCGCCCGTGGCATCGCCCGCCCCCACCACCAGCGCCGCACCGACAGTTTGCACCTTGTTGTTTCCCGTCATCATTCGCTCCTCGAACCATTACATAACGGACGTTATGTTATAGTAAGATAGAAGTCAAGCCCGGAAACCAACGCCTGCGACATCCGGGCCAACCCCGGAAAAAGCAAGTGAAGTGAAACCATAAGCCATCCATGCGCTACCCTCCCGAACACAAAGCCGAAAAACGCCGGCAACTCGTCCAGGCCAGCAGTGCCTTGATGAAGCAAGGCGGCTATGCCGCAACCGGCATCGACAAACTGATGGAAGCCGCGGGCGTCACCAGCGGCGCCTTCTACAGCCACTTCGGCTCCAAGGCCGAGCTGTTGCAGGCCCTGATCCCCCACGAGCTGCAACTGAGCTGCGCGGCGTGGCAAAGCAATCCGCACACCGAGCCCGCCGCCTGGCTTGACTTCGAGCTGGAGCGCTATCTGAACATCAAGCATGTGCGGCATCCCGAAGCAGGATGTATGCTGCCCTCGCTCGGCGCAGAGATCGCGCGCGCGGACGATGCGACGCGCAAGTTGTTTGAGAAAGAGATGGAAACGGGTGTGGCCATGCTGGAAGAAAAACTCGGCAATCCCGAACTGGCGCGGGCTTTCATTTGTCAACTGGTGGGCGCCATCCTGATGGCGCGCGCCCTGCCCTCCAACGCAGCGAGGCTGGCCGTGCTGGAATCGAGCAAACGGATGCTGCGTGCCGCTTTCAAAACAATTTGAACCGGCTGGGCCGCATCGATAGCAGTGACAAAACCACAAGACTAATGCTAAAGTCGCTCGGACCAATACCAGGGACGGCCGATGAATACCATAGATGAATTGCGGACACAGGTTGAAAAAGTCTTCAACGACGAAGCGGACTATGATGAAGTCCTCGCCGAGCTGAATCAACAGATCGCAGCCCACCCCGATTCCATCGAACTGCTCAAGCTGCGCCTCTCCCTTCATGAAGCCGCATACGACCGCGCGGCGATGTGGCAAGACAGAAAGCTGCTCCTGGCCTTGCAACCGGACGACCTGGAATTGGCGCTCACCATCGCCTACAGCCAGTATTTTTGGGCGCAGATGTTTGCCGAGCAGCATTGCAGCGCCCAGCTGGAAGCGGCAGGCGCATATCGGCTAGACGAAGTCGATGAAGCCGAAGCCGAGGCGATCACCTCCTCACCCGCGTTCGCGGCCGCACAGGAAGCGGTTACCCTGCGCGCGGACGCCATCCGTGCCGAAACCGTGGCCAACTATCACGCGCTGATGCGGCAGCACGCCCACAACCCCGACGCCGCGCAAAAAATCTTCGAATTCTGGGACAAAACCGTCTTGTGGAGTCCCTGGCAATCCTACCTGCTGCTGGCCGCCGCCCTGCAAGCGCAACCCGGCGCCAAGCCTTATCGCAAGCGCGAAGCCCTCTATCTTGCCTTCCTTGCCAAGCAGGAAGAAGACGGCTTGACCAAGGTACCCACGGGCTACTTCGTCGATCATGTGCTGGGCCACATCCATGCCCGCACCGCTTATGATGCGCTCGACGCCATCCACGCCATCGACGGACACGAAGAAGACCGCGAATTGCTGGCAGCGCGCGCCGAATTGCAACAGGCCCTTGGCGACTACACGGCCGCAGCCGCCAGTTACCGCCAGCTCGCCGCCATATGCCAGACAGAACTGGACCACGCCACCGAACCCGAAGCGCGCGAAGCCTTGCAGGCGCAAATCGACGAAGCGCGACAAGCCGCAACCAATTGCGAAGGCGGCAGCAAGGCCCTCCAGGAAAACCGCATTGCCACCATGGAAGCGGCGATCAGCAGTGTCCAATCGAAGATGAGCGAACGTGAAGAAAAAATGCGAGCCCGCTTTGGCGCCGATTACCCGCAATCGGCGCGGCCTGACTTCAAGGAAGCGATGGATTCCCTGAACAACTGGCACAACCGGATAGACCATCTCGTCGCCGCGCCCACCGAAGAAGAAAAAGCCACCTTGCGCGAAAAAGCCGCCAGCGTTGCAGCAAGGACCGTCGGCCTGGTGCGCTTCACCCCGGTCGTGCTGAGCCCGATGACGCGCCACGATTTCACCAGCGAGCTGCCGGTATGGTTCAATGAAGTCGAAGCCACCTTGCGCGCGGAAAAGCTGGAATTCGCCGGCTGGTACCAGAATCTGCAAAATGTCGAGATATTGAAGAAAGAGGCGCCGGGCCAGCTATGGCTCTCCTCCGGCAAGGACTTCCTCGTCTCCGCCGAAGCCACGGACAAAGTGCGATTGAAGCGCTGCATGAGCGAACTCAGCGACGGCACCGTGATGATCACCGCCGATGCGAGAGGCTCGGGCTTTTACAGCAGCGGCCCCAAAGTCGACAGCTTCAACGTCTTCAAATCCACCCCGATCGCGGAAATGGTCGCCGTGCACCGCGCCCGCCTCGCCGTCAAGTTGGCGCGGCATCCGGAATTGACGATCGTCCCCATCGATGGCCTCACGCGCGCGCAGGAAATCGAAGGAAAAATGAAGCGCCACGCCAACGAATTCCGCATCAAATACGGCATCACCGATGCCGAGATTCGCGGCATGAACGTGAAGCACAACGCCTTCTTCGCTGCGGAGTTGAAGCGGGAAGTGGCGGAGCGTGTCGCCAATATCGTCGTTCCCGACTAGGAAGCGGGGCGGCAAGTCGTGCCGCTCGCAAGCCGGACGAAAGCGCCGGCATCGCCCCATCGCAGATCAACGTACCGGGGGTTTCAGCCAAGCGGCTGGCCGGCGATGTCAGGGAGCAACAGCCAGGCCGAACTCACGCGCCAATAGCCCCGTCCGATCCTCCGGTGCAATCTCGCGCTTGCTCGTGTGCCCCTGCTCCACCACCTTGAACGTGTCGCCCGACAGAATCTTGCGCCCGGCCTCCGTGTGCAGCACCACGATGTATTGCTTCACAAAAATCGCTTCCGGGTGCGTGGAGTTCATGTAATTGGCCGGAGCGAAATCGACCCATTCCTGGCGCGAGAGATCGAAGCCGTATTGATTGACCCACTCGCCCTCCACCTTCGCCCTCAACACAATCTCGCCGACTTCCGACTTGCCCAGCATGAAGGTGTCGTGATCCTGGCGCACCTCGGCATCGAAAGTATCGATGCGAATCGGCGCACGCAAACCATAGCTGCCGAATCCCAGATCGCACAGCCAGTCCGCGCCATCCAGCGTCACCACCAGCGCCATATGCGTGCGAGGCCGCCGTGCCGGATAAAACATCGGCCGCGCCGCGACATAGCGATAGGAAATGCCAAGCGCCTGCAAAGCCATCGAAAAGATCCCGTTGACCTCGTAGCAGTACCCGCCGCGCCGCCGCCGCACGATCTTGTCGACGATATCCTCAGGCACCAGCGAAATGATCTTGCCCGCCTGCACATCGAGGTTTTCGAACGGCACGGCAAACAACTGATGACGCATCAGGGAAAACAGCGTAGGCAAATCAGCCCTCGCTTCGCCGCGATAGGCAATACGTTCCAGATAGGCGGGTAAGGAAAAGTTTTCGGCTTGCATGAGGAATATTTTTCGGTTGCGGAGAAGTGGGCAAACCGCAATCTTGACGCATTCACCCTTGCCGATCAAGGGGAGACTATTGCCCCTTGCAAGTATCGAGGCCTCACCCACCGGCATTCATTCGAGGGCCTCGCAGATCGTGTCGGGCGCCGCACGCCGAGCATCAGCAAAACCCGACTTCGGGCGCCTGCGCCATCGAATCTGCTGCTTTGTTGATTCAAGGCATGGATGCTGCACCTCACTGCGTTCAGCCCAGCCTACGCACACATTGGTATACTACAAACAACTGGTCCATATTCCAGCACCGTAACGCAAGGGAGGACGACATGAAGGGCGAGCAAATACATTTGAACGACACCGAGGAGAATGACGATCTATCGATGTGGATCGTCTTCGAAGACACTCCTGAATTTCCGAACCAATACGTAGCCAGGCGTTACCTGCTCGATGTTCAAACCGAAGACTACGTAGTCGGCGACACATTGAATGACGTGCGCGCCAAATTGCCGCCTGGCCTGATGCGCCTGGAACGCAGCGCTCACGATCACCCCCAGATTCGCGAGTCGTGGATCTGAACGTGTTAAACGTCACGATCCCCGTCATACCCGAAAATGAAATTGAATTTACCGCAATTCGCGCCCAGGGCGCTGGCGGCCAAAACGTCAACAAGGTGTCCAGCGCCATTCACCTGCGCTTCGATATCCGCGCATCGTCCCTCCCCCTTCCCCTGAAAGAACGCCTGCTCAAGCTGCGCGATCAGCGCATTACCAAAGAAGGCGTCATTATCATCAAGGCGCAGACGCACCGCAGCCAGGAAAAGAACAAGGAAGAAGCCTGGCAGCGACTGCAGGAAATGGTAGCCAGCATCGCGGTGCCGCCGCGCGCACGGCGGCCTACTAAACCGACAGCAGGCGCGCGAAGAAAGCGGCTTGAAAAGAAAACGCAGCGAAGCGAGATCAAAACGATGCGCTCCAAGATACCGGAATGATGTGGAGACGGCAGCACAATGGTAATGTCCACTTCAAAGAATGCGCTACCCAGCGCTTCGATACCCTTGGTGCGAGAGCTTATTTCTCGACAGGAAACTTCCTTCGAGCGCTATGTTATGCCGATCGTTGCTTTCGTGTTCCTGGTTTTTTTGTGCTTCGCCGTCGTCCGTTCAGATTTTGCGCCAAGTCTTTGCATTGCATGGCTCTGGCTCACGTTCGGCTTCATCCACTTATTTAAGAGTGCGCGAGCCCGCCGTACGGTGTGGCTTGAGGGAAAGGAGTTGATCATATCGGATCGTTCTGGCGAAGAGCGGATTCCGCTTTCCTTGGTCAGCAGCGTTACCGAATCGAGATTTTCCAGAGAAAAGACCATTACAGTCAAATGGCTCAAAAGACCTGATTTGCTCGAAAAGATCACCTTCTTTGCCGCATGGGAACCACATCAGATTCCATTTACGGATCATCCGGTTGTGAAGCGCCTGCGCCAGCTTAAAGGCGATGCTGATCAGCCGTGAGGCCCAGCGCGACGTCAGAAAAACGAATACTCAATATTTGCAGCGTCGATTGGCATTGGTGCGTTGGCAGCAAGCCTGCGCTTGTTTCAGATCCAAACACGTGCTTGGTGCAGTAGGTTGTGCCGGGCGTCGCACGCTGAGCGTGAGCGAAGCCCAACAATGCGAGGCAATAAGAGCGCAGCTGGTGTTTTCGAGGGCGGATGTTGGGCCGGGCGTCGCTTCGCTCAGCGCCAACCTACAGACGGTGCGCCGAATGAAAAAGCCGCTTCAAATAACACCGAAGCGGCTTTTTTGTACTTAACTGAACTGCATTACCCCGGCAAGCCGGGGTTTTGATTGAAGCACAAGAAGCCTACTCCACTTCCACCGTCTCCGAAGGCAAAGGCGGCGGCAGCACATCGTTCTCCGAGAACTCCAGCTTGATCTTCTCGTTCTCGTCCATATCGACGGTCACCTTGCCGCCGGTCACCAGCTTGCCGAACAGCAGTTCGTCGGCCAGCGCCTTGCGGATCATGTCCTGGATCAGGCGGGCCATCGGACGGGCGCCCATGGACGGATCGAAGCCCTTCTTCGCCAGGTACTTGCGCAGCTCTTCCGAGAACACGGCTTCCACCTTCTTCTCATGCAATTGCTCTTCGAGCTGCATCAGGAACTTGTCGACCACGCGCAGGATGATTTCCTCATCCAGCGCACGGAAGCTGATGATGGCGTCGATGCGGTTGCGGAATTCCGGCGTGAACATGCGCTTGATGTCTTCGATCTCGTCGCCCGACTCCTTCTTGCTCGTGAAGCCCATGGAACGCTTCTGCAGGCTTTCTGCGCCGGCGTTGGTCGTCATGACGATGATCACGTTGCGGAAGTCCGCCTTGCGGCCGTTGTTGTCGGTCAGCGTGCCGTGATCCATCACCTGCAGCAGGATGTTGAAGATGTCCGGGTGCGCCTTTTCGATTTCGTCCAGCAGCAGCACGGCGTGCGGCTTCTTCGTGATCGCTTCGGTCAGCAAACCGCCCTGGTCGAACCCAACGTAGCCCGGCGGCGCGCCGATCAGGCGCGAGACGGCATGGCGCTCCATGTATTCCGACATGTCGAAGCGAATCAACTCGATACCGAGAATGAAGGCCAACTGCTTCGCCACTTCCGTCTTGCCCACGCCCGTGGGGCCGGAGAACAGGAAGGAGCCGATCGGCTTGTCCATCTTGCCCAGGCCCGCGCGCGCCATCTTGATGGCCGAGGCCAAGGCTTCAATGGCCGGGTCTTGCCCGAACACGACGTTCTTCAAGTCGCGCTCGATGGTTTGCAGCTTGGTGCGGTCGTCCTGGTTGACCGATTGCGGCGGAATGCGCGCGATCTTGGAAATGATGTCCTCGATCTCGGGCTTGCCGATCGTCTTCTTTTGCTTGGATTTGGGCAGGATGCGTTGCGCCGCGCCGGCTTCGTCGATCACGTCGATCGCCTTGTCGGGCAGATGACGGTCGTTGATGAAGCGCGCCGCCAGTTCCGCAGCAGAAGTCAGCGCCGAAGCGGTGTACTTCACGCCGTGGTGTTCCTCAAAGCGCGACTTCAGCCCGCGCAGGATTTGCACGGTCTGCTCCACCGTCGGCTCGTTGACGTCGATCTTCTGGAAGCGGCGCGACAGCGCATGGTCTTTTTCGAACACGCCGCGGAATTCCGTGAACGTGGTCGCGCCGATGCACTTCAACTGGCCGCTGGCCAAGGCCGGCTTCAGCAGGTTCGATGCATCGAGCGTGCCGCCCGAAGCCGAACCGGCGCCGATGATGGTGTGGATCTCGTCGATGAACAGGATGCCGTTGGGGTTTTCCTTCAACTGCTTCAAGACCGCCTTCAGGCGCTGCTCGAAGTCGCCGCGATATTTCGTCCCGGCCAGCAAGGCGCCCATGTCGAGCGAATACACGACCGCGTTTTGCAGCACTTCGGGCACTTCGCCCTGCACCACGCGCCAGGCCAGGCCTTCGGCAATCGCAGTCTTGCCCACGCCGGCTTCGCCGACGAGCAAGGGGTTGTTCTTGCGGCGGCGGCACAAGGTTTGAATCACGCGTTCGACTTCAGACTCGCGCCCGATCAGCGGATCGATCTTGCCTTCGGCGGCGAGCTTGTTCAGATTTTGCGTGAACTGGTCGAGCGGGCTTTCCTTTTGCTGGCCTTCGGCCTGGCCGTCTTCGGCACCTTCGGGCGCCTTTTGCGCTTCCGATTGCTGGTCCTTGCGCACGCCATGCGAAATGAAATTGACCACGTCCAGCCGCGTCACGCCCTGCTGATGCAGGTAATAGACGGCATGCGAATCCTTCTCGCCGAAGATGGCCACCAGCACATTGGCGCCGGTGACTTCCTTCTTGCCGTTGGAAGCGGACTGCACGTGCATGATGGCGCGCTGGATCACGCGCTGGAAACCCAGCGTGGGCTGGGTATCGACCTCGGTCGTGCCGGGCACGGTCGGGGTATTGTCGCTGATGAAGTTCGACAGCGTCTTGCGCAAATCGTCGATATTCACGGCGCAGGCGCGCATCACCTCGGCTGCCGACGGATTGTCCAGCAGCGCGAGCAGCAAGTGCTCGACAGTGATGAACTCATGGCGCGCTTGTCGCGCTTCGACAAACGCCATGTGCAAACTGACTTCCAATTCCTGCGCAATCATACTTCCTCCATCACACATTGCAGGGGATGGCCCGCCTTGCGGGCATGGGCCAGCACCAATTCCACCTTCGTCGACGCAATATCCTTCGGGTAGATGCCGCACGGTCCCTTGCCGTCGATATGCACCTGATACATGATATGCGTCGCTGTTTCCAGATCCTTGTTAAAGTATTCCTGGATGATATGGACCACGAACTCCATCGGCGTGTAGTCGTCGTTCAGCAATACCACCTGGTACATCGGCGGCGGCTTGAGCTTTTGCTCTTGCCGCTCAATTACAGTGTCGTCGTTACTCTTGGTTGCCATACGTCTATTCTAGTTCCATCACGGGTCCACGCCATGCGCAAAGCTGACACACAAATCGCGCTTAGCTCGATATTACGCGTTTTCCCCGAGGCACGCAGATGACGCCCAATTGTCATAAATCAAGAGGGCTTTGTATACCTTTATGTACAGTGCCGGAGCAAAAACCGAGCCTACCGAAAATCGCCTTGACTTTTCTTTTTTTTGCAGGAACAATGACTTTTGTTGATAATTGCGACAGTTTTCCTTTTGTCAACGAGGGCGACTCTGGAATCGTAGCGTGCTGCGGCTCAAAGAGGCTCCTATTGGGTGCCTTCAAAATCGTAGCGAGCGGCCCAAGGTCGGGTCGAGAAGCGCAACCGTACGCAGGTAGGGTGAGCATCGCAGACCCGAGATTGGCGCAGTTTGCAAACTCGGCAGTAGATTTGGAAGGTACACAAAAGAAGTGAGCAAGTTTTGGGTGGAGGCAGCGTTACGCGAGGCTTCTTGCCTTTTCGGCTCGTGTGATTGGTCAATAATAGAAAGACGCTTTTATGGCAACAGGTACCGTCAAGTGGTTCAACGACTCCAAGGGCTTCGGCTTTATCACTCCGGATGACGGCGGCGAAGATTTGTTCGCGCATTTCTCCGCTATCCAGATGAACGGATTCAAGACCTTGAAGGAAGGTCAAAAGGTCCAGTTCGAAGTCACGCAGGGTCCAAAGGGCAAGCAAGCTTCCAACATCAATAATGCTTAATTGTTGATGAAAAGCTGGTAACGGCTGCAAAAAAGCCCCGCTTCTGCGGGGCTTTTTCTTTTCAGCATGGTGTCGTAGATCCTATGTATGAAGGCAGGTCGGTCGCATTTCTTCCTCCTAAAGTTTGGTGTGAGAACTTCACTTTAGGGAATTTTTGCGTTTCTTACCGACCTGCCTTCATACATAGGATCTACAGAAGGTGCGCCGAATGAAAAAGCCGCTTCGAATAACATCGAAGCGGCTTTTTTGTACTTAACTGAACGGCATTAGGCCGAAGCCGGTCTTTTTTGCCCATGCAGGCGCGTATTACATATTTTCGATCATCACGTCGCCAAAGCCCGAGCACGACACTTGCGTCGCGCCTTCCATCAGGCGGGCGAAGTCATACGTCACCTTCTTCGACGTGATCGACTTTTCCATCGAGCTGATGATCAGGTCGGCAGCTTCGACCCAGCCCATGTGGCGCAGCATCATTTCAGCAGACAGGATCAGCGAACCGGGGTTCACGTAATCCTTGCCGGCGTACTTCGGTGCCGTGCCGTGGGTCGCTTCAAACATCGCCACCGAGTCCGACAAATTGGCGCCCGGCGCGATGCCGATGCCGCCGACTTGCGCGGCCAGCGCGTCGGAGATGTAGTCGCCGTTCAGGTTCAGCGTGGCGATCACGCTGTATTCGGCGGGACGCAGCAGGATCTGTTGCAGGAAGGCGTCGGCGATCGAATCCTTGACCGTGATTTCCTTGCCGGTCTTGGGATTCTTGAACTTGCACCACGGGCCGCCGTCGATCAGTTCGGCACCGAATTCCTTTTGCGCCAGGGCATAGGCCCAGTCGCGGAAGCCGCCTTCGGTGTACTTCATGATGTTGCCCTTGTGGACGATCGTGACCGATGGCTTATCGTTGTCGATGGCGTACTGGATCGCCTTGCGCACCAGGCGCTCGGTGCCTTCGCGCGACACCGGCTTGACGCCGATGCCCGAGGTTTCCGGGAAGCGGATCTTCTTGACGCCCATTTCCTTGATCAGGAATTCGATCACCTTCTTGGCGCCGTCGGAACCTTCCTGCCACTCGATGCCGGCATAGATGTCTTCCGAGTTTTCGCGGAAGATCACCATATCGGTCTTCTCCGGCTCACGCACCGGCGAAGGCACGCCCTTGAAATAGCGCACGGGGCGCAGGCAGACGTAGAGGTCGAGTTCCTGGCGCAACGCCACGTTCAAGGAACGGATGCCGCCGCCGACGGGGGTCGTCAACGGGCCCTTGATCGAGACCACGTAGTCCTTCAAGACCTTAAGCGATTCTTCCGGCAGCCACACATCGGGGCCGTAGACCTTGGTCGATTTTTCGCCGGCATAGATTTCCATCCAGCTGATCTTGCGCTTGCCGCCGTAAGCCTTGGCCACGGCTGCATCGACCACCTTGATCATGACCGGGCTGATATCGACGCCCGTGCCATCGCCCTCGATATAGGGGATCACCGGAGTGTCGGAAACGTTGAGCGAGAAGTCGGCATTGACGGTGATTTTCTGACCGTCAGCAGGCACTTTGATATGTTGGAACATCGTCGTCTCCGGTAAGCGGAAAATGGATAAAGGGTTGGGTCGATCTACGGGGCAGCGGCAGAAGATGCGGCAAACAAGTGATTGCAAAAACAGGCCGCAAAAAACGCTATCTTAATCCGTCCCGAGAAAATTGGCAGTGACGCGCACGTCTTATTGCACAGAAGCCGGCAGTTTTATCCGCACAACCTCTTATATAAGACATAAGACCACATTTCGTATTATGCACTAATATTTTACTGGATGCCATGGGTTTGCGGCGCTGACCGAAGATCAGGGCGCCGCGACAAAGCCCAAGATTGCCCGATGTTGCGGCAACGGCGCCGAATCCGCACGATAGTGCCATCAAAGCCGGTTAAAATCGCGCCATGCCCTTGATCCTCTTCAACAAACCCTATGATGTGATGTGCCAGTTCTCGGCCCATCCAAGCCGCCAGACACTGGCCGACTACCTCGACATCCCCGACATCTACCCCGCCGGCCGGCTCGATGCCGACAGCGAAGGGCTGGTCCTCTTGACCGACGACGGCAAGCTGCAACACGCCATCAGCCATCCGAAGAAAAAACAAGCCAAGACCTACATCGTCCAGGTTGAAGGCCAGGCTGACGAGCAAGCCGTCCTGCGCCTGTCCCAGCCGCTGAACCTGGGCGATTTCGTCACCCAGCCCTGCCAAGCACGCAGGATCGCCGAGCCGCTTTGGCTGTGGCCGCGCAACCCACCCATCCGGTTTCGCGCGAACGCGCCAACCAGCTGGCTGGCCCTGACCTTGTCCGAAGGCAAGAATCGCCAGGTGCGGCGCATGACGGCAGCCGTCGGCTTGCCCACTTTGCGCCTGGTGCGCATCGCCATCGGACCGTTCTCGCTGGAAACCCACCCCCTGCTGCCGGGGGAGTGGGTTGAAGTTTCAATATCAGAGTAGCAATAAATTAGTGATAAAAAAGTTAACTTTCTCGTCAACCGACGTGGGCGCTGCCCGTTATTTGAACTGATTCACTTGAATCATATGCTTGAATCACGGTTATGAACTTCACAAAGGATTGAACATGAAAAGACTGATCGCCACTCTTGTCGCCGCCCTGTTTGCGGCTTCCGCTTTCGCTCAGACCTCAACCGACATGCCTTCGTCTTCCCCTGCGGCATCGAGCAAGTCCTCGTCCGACAGCGCGGCCAAGCCAGCCAAGAAGAAGGCCAAGAAGGCCAAGAAAGCGACGGATTCCTCCGCCTCCTCCACCTCATCCGATACCGCCACCCCACCGCCGTCGAAGTAACCCGGGCAGCCCAAGCCAAGGCGGGAATTTCCCGCCTTTTCTTATTGCTGCATACTATTTTTTCTGCACTCCGGCAAAATTTTTGAAAACCCTGTCAACCGGCAAAATTCCGGCTCGTTAATAGACGTGATTCCGGAGCGATTGATCCGAATCGACATTCTTCAACTACCTGATAGAGAGACGTCAAAATGAAAAAACTGATCGCTGCCTTGATCGCTGGCCTGTTCGCCGTTTCCGCTTTCGCCCAATCTTCGGCTCCTGCAGCCTCGGCTTCGGCTCCTGCCGCTGCTTCCGCTGACGCTTCGGCCAAGCCCGCCAAGGCAAAGAAGGCCAAGAAGGCCAAGAAGGCTGCTGATTCGTCGGCCTCCGCTTCGGCCGCCGCTCCGGCTGCTTCGAAGTAATTCCGTAGCGGCCTTGCGCCGCTACAGCACAAAAGGGCAGGCATCTGCCCTTTTTTGTTGCCCTTTTTTGATTTTTGGGCAGAATTTCTGCCCTTTTTGTTTTTCCGCCTTTGGTCTATGATCTCCGGCTTTCAACCCCGGTTTTGCGCCACCATCTGACCCGACATGAACCTGCTCCGCCCGCTCGCCGCTGCCATCCTCCTGGCCGCCGCCCCCTGCACTTTCGCCCAGCAGGGCGCCACTTTTTCCACCACCAGGCTTACCATCGGCATCAACATCGTTCACGCCGAAGTCGCCTCCTCGTCCGCGCAGCGCGAGCAAGGCTTGATGTACCGCGAAAAACTCGGTCCCAATGACGGCATGGTGTTCCTGTTCGGCCAGCCGGAAGGCGTATGCATGTGGATGAAAAACACGCTCATCCCGCTATCGGTCGCCTTCATCGGCGCCGACGGCAAAATCGTCAATATCGAGGAAATGAAGGCGCAAACGCTCGATTCGCACTGCGCGAAAAAAGACGTGCCGTTTGCGCTGGAAATGAATACCGGCTGGTTCAAGCAGAACCACCTGAAGCCCGGCGTCAAGGTCGAGGGTTTGCCGGGAGTGAAGTGACGCCCCGCCCTGCGCCGCCCCTCGCCCTTAGCTACACCTCGCCCTTCACCGGCCCATGCCAGGAAAGCGAGCGGAGAACGAAAAGCCGGACGAAAAAAGCCCGCACGACATACGTCATGCGGGCTTTATCTTGATGCTTGATGCAGCAACCCGGCGAACCGGGCCGAAGATCAGAACTTAGGCCAGTGCCTTCAGGGCAGCAGCCAGACGGCTCTTGTGACGCGAAGCCTTGTTCTTGTGGATGATCTTCTTGTCGGCGATGCGGTCGATCGTCGAAACCGAAGTTGCGAAGACTTGCGTCGCAGCAGCCTTGTCGCCACCCTCAATCGCCTTGCGGACAGCCTTGATCGCGGTGCGCAGCGTCGAACGCAGGGACGAGTTGTGAGCGTTTTGCTTGACTGCCTGACGAGCACGCTTACGCGCTTGTGCGGAATTTGCCATGAATTAAATTTCCTAAAACGGGGTGAAACCACACCCCAAAAAATGCGCCCGAAACCAGCAAATAGTGCTCGCCGGACGTCAAGGTTGGTACAAAATTCTGTGAAGCCACAGATTATAGCCCGATTTACCCTCGATAGCAACAGGGAATTGACAGGCTTTTACCACACCCATCCCACCCTGGCCCGTAGTCGAGTTCCCGGCCGAATGCGGAGTCGCCCGGAGACAATTTCGCGGGCAAATTCATAGCAAACGCACAATAAATTCACATCGCGCGAATACGATGGCCGCCCTACCCCGCTATAATCCACGCCCATGAACTTGCACAAAACGCTGGCCGCGATCTCCGGCATGACCATGTTGTCGCGCGTGACCGGCCTCTTGCGCGAGGTGCTGATCGCCCGCGCCTTCGGCGCCTCGGCCGCCACTGACGCCTTCAACGTCGCCTTCCGCATCCCCAATCTGCTGCGCCGGCTGTTTGCCGAAGGCGCGTTTTCCCAGGCCTTCGTCCCCATCCTGGCCGAATACAAAACGCAAAAGGGCGAGCGCGCCACGCACCTGATGGTCGACCATGTGGCCACCGTCCTGACCTGGGCGCTGACCCTGACCACCGTAGTCGGCATCGTGTTCGCCCCAGCCGTGGTGTATTTCACCGCCAGCGGCTTGAAGGACGGCACCTTCGACATCACCGTCGTCATGACGCGCATGATGTTCCCCTACATCGGCTTCATGTCGCTCGTCGCCTTGGCCGGCGGCATCCTCAACACCTGGCGCGAGTTCAAGATTCCTGCCTTCACGCCGGTGCTGTTGAACATCGCGTCGATTTTGGCCTCGCTCTTCCTCGCGCCCTACATGGCAACGCCGATCTATGCGATGGCGATTGCCGTGTTCGCCGGCGGCGTGCTGCAACTGGCCATCCAGGTGCCGGCATTGACCAAGATCGGCATGCTGCCGCACATCTCATGGAATCCGCGCTTTGCCCTGTCCGACCCCGGCGTGCAGCGCGTGCTGCGCCAGATGGTGCCGGCCATCGCCGCCGTGTCCGTCGCGCAAATCAGTTTGGTGATCAACACCAACATTGCCTCGCACCTGCAAAGCAAAAGCGTCACCTGGCTCACCTATGCCGACCGGCTGATGGAATTTCCCACCGCCATGCTGGGCGTGGCGCTCGGCACCATCCTCTTGCCCAATCTGTCCAAGGCCAGCTCGGAAGGCAACACCGAGGAATATTCCTCGCTGCTCGACTGGGGCTTGCGCCTGTCGTTTCTGCTCGCCATGCCGGCCGCAGTCGGCCTGGCCACACTCTCGGAACCGATGACGGCCACGCTTTTTCATTATGGCAAATTCGATGCCGAATCGGTGACCATGACCAGCCACGCCGTCATCGCTTACGGCGTCGGCCTGATCGGCCTGATCGTGGTCAAGATCCTGGCGCCGGGCTTTTACGCCAGGCAAGATATCAGGACGCCGGTCAAGATCGCCATCGGCGTGCTCCTGGCAACGCAGGCGATGAACCTGGTCTTCGTCCGCTTCTACCAGCATGCCGGCTTGGCGCTTTCCATCGGCCTCGGCGCCTGCCTCAACGCAGTCTTCCTGTACTGGGGCCTGCGGCGCAAGAACATCTACACGCCGCATCCGGGCTGGGGCCTGTTCCTGGCGCGGCTGACCGGTGCGCTGGCGTTGATGGGCGGCACGGCACTATGGCTGGAACGGCAATTCGACTGGATCGGCTTGCGCGCACACGTGCTCGAACGCATCGCCGCCCTCGCCCTCGTGCTGGCCGCGTGCGGCATCGTCTATTTTGCCGCGCTGCTATTGATGGGCTTTCGCTTCCGCGATTTCAAGCGTATCGCCAAATAACTCACGACGAATAGCTTTATTTGAGAAGTCTCAGGCGCTATCATGTGGTCATGGTAGATGCTCTCGATTATTTCGCCGCGCTGGTGCAACAGGACGCTTCGTTCCCGCTGTTCGAAGCGGCCTTGTCGCTCGAACTCGACGAAGACCCGCACCTCGACTTGGTGGCCGCCACCGCCGAACTCGACATGCTCGGCGCCAAGCTGCAAAAGCGGGTCACGGAAGATACCTCGTCCATCGCCCGCCTGCGCATCCTGAACCACTATTTCTACCGCGAACTGGCGTTCGGCGGCAACGTCAACAACTACTACGATCCCGACAACAGCTACCTGCACCGCGTCATCGCCAACCGGCGCGGCATCCCGATTTCGCTGGCCGTGATCTACATCGAGTTGGCAAGCCAGATCGGCCTCGAGGTGAAGGGCATTTCCTTTCCCGGCCACTTCCTGATGAAATTGCCGGTGCAAACCGGTGAAATCATCATCGACCCGTTCAACGGCACCAGCCTCTCGCGCGAAGAACTCGAAGAGCGCCTCGAACCGTATCTCGTCGAACATACCGACGAGCCCGACATGCCGCTCGCGTCCTACCTGCAGCCGGCGCCATCGCGCGACATCATCGCGCGCATGCTGCGCAACCTCAAAACACTGTTCCACGACCAGGGGCGCTGGCACAACCTGCTGCCGGTGCAAAGGCGCCTGGTCATCCTGCTGCCCGACGACATCACCGAAATGCGCGACCGCGGCCTGACCTATGCCCGGCTCGACCGCGCGCACGAAGCGTTGCCCGATCTGGAAGCCTACTTGCTGGAACGGCCCTATGCGCCCGACGCCAAGGCCTTGCGCTCGCAGATCGGCAAGCTGCGCAAGTCGAGCAAGCCGGTGAATTGATTGGTGCGAACCGATACCGAACGACCTGTAGGTTGGCGCTGAGCGAAGCGAAGCCCAACAAGCCTGCATATCCGTGATCGCCGAAGGTGTTTGCGCAACCGTAAGATGTTGGGCTTCGCTTGTATGGTGAGAGGTGTCGTCTTCTGTAAGATAGGGAGGCGCCGGAGTGGAGGGACAGGGCTTCGCATCTGCGGCGTTTGCTGACAGACTAGGTAAGCATTCTCCCCACTCCACCTCACCGACGTCGATTAGGAATCCAGCGGCCGTATTGGCCTGCCAGCCCGGACCGCCGATATGTGCAAGCTAACGTGAAGAGGTGGCCACTCCGACGGTTATTACTTTAGCCATTAGGAGTCCTTCATGCAATCCCCAATGTACGTCGGCGTCGATGTCGCCAAGGCAGAAGTGGTCGTTGCCTGCTCGCAGAACAGTTTCGCGGTGCGGGGAATCCCGAATACGCCGTCAGCATTGAAGCAGTTTCTTCAAACCCTGCCCTCTGATGCGCGAATTGGCATGGAAGCCACTGGCAGTTATCATTTTGCCTTGGCCGATCTCGCTTTCAGCATGGGATTCGCGGTCTACGTGCTGAACCCGCAAGATACCTGGCACTATGCCAAAGGGGTTGGCTCGCGCGCCAAGACGGATCGAGTCGATGCCAAATTGATTGCCCGATACACGGCAAACGAATCTGCTCACTTGCATCCCTATGATCCGGCGACGGCAGAACAAAGAGCAATCGATCAATTGCTTAGACGGCGTTCGCACATTGTGTCGTTGAAGACAGCCATGCGCTTGAGCTGTGCCGATGCGCCGTTCTTGAACGACCAGGCGGGTAAGCTGATGGCCGACTTCAAGGATCTGTTGAAACAAATCGACCAGGAAGTTTCCAGGGTGAACGCACTGATTCCCAACCGCAGCGAACAGGTCAAGCAATTGCAAACCATAACCGGGATCGGTCCCCTGACAAGCTCCTGGCTGGCGAACTTGTTTGATCGGGTCAAATTCAAAAATGGTGATGCCGTGGTAGCGTTCGTCGGCATGGATCCGCGCCCCTGCGATTCCGGCCAAAAACGTGGCCGCCGCCGCTTATCCAAGCGCGGACCGGCGGAGGGCCGAAGACTGCTCTACAACGCTGCCATGGCCGCTGCAAAGTCTCCAGTTTGGCAACCCATGTACGCTCGGTATCGCCAACTGGGCTGGCCTACCACGGCAGCCCTGCTCATCATTGCCCGCAAAATCCTGCGGATCGCTTTTGCCCTGAGCAAAAAGCAAGGAGCCGTCTTTGATCCAAAGATTCTCGGTATTGGCGCTTGACGAAAACCATAGAATCTTCGCTCAGCGCCAACCTACCGCATGCAATATCGGAGCCGGATACCGCTACTTCGTCTTCGCCTCGATCGCTTCCCACTTCTCCAGCGCTTCCATCAACTGCTCGTCGATCTCGGCATTGCGCGCATTCAAGCGTACCGCTTCGTCGGGGCCGCTCTTGTAAAGGTCGGGCGCGTTCAAACGTGCGGCAATCGTCGCCTGCTCGGCCTCGAGCGCGGCGATCAGCTTCGGCAATTCTTCCAGTTCGCGCTGTTCCTTGTAGCTGAGCTTTTTCTTCGGCGCTGCAGGAGCCGGCGCCGGCGCCTTCACCTCGGCCTTGGGCGCATTCTTGTTGGGAATCGCCTGCGGCGCTTCCAGCGGCTTGGTGCGCACACGCTCCCAATCGGTATAGCCGCCGACGAATTCGCGCCACATGCCGCCGCCTTCGGCCACGATCACCTGCGTCACGACGTTATCCAGGAAAGTGCGGTCATGGCTGACCAGGAACACCGTGCCGCTGTAATCTTCCAGCAGCTCTTCAAGCAACTCCAGCGTATCGATATCGAGATCGTTGGTCGGTTCGTCCAGCACCAGCACGTTGGCCGGCTTGGCAAACAGGCGTGCCAGCAGCAAGCGGTTGCGTTCGCCGCCCGAGAGCGATTTGACGGGTGAGCGCGCCCGTTCCGGCGCGAACAGGAAATCGTTGAGGTAAGTCATCACGTGCTTGCGCTGGCCGTTGATCTCGACCCAATCGCTGCCCGGCGCAATGGTGTCGGCCAGGCTGGCTTCCTCGTTCAATTGCGCACGCATCTGGTCGAAGTAAGCCACCTGCAGCTTGCTGCCCTGGCGTATCGTGCCCGAGTCGGCCTGCTCTTCACCGAGAATCAGCTTCAACAGCGTGGTCTTGCCCGCGCCATTCAGGCCGATCAAGCCAACCTTGTCGCCGCGCATGAGGATAGCGGAAAAATCGCGCACGATCACCTTCTCGCCATAGCTCTTGTTGACGTCGGTCAGCTCGGCCACGATCTTGCCCGAGCGGTCGCCCGTAGCCACGTCGAGCTTGACCTGGCCTTGCTGCTCGCGCCGCGCAACCCGCTGCAAGCGCAGCGCTTCAAGACGGCGCACACGGCCCTCGTCGCGCGTGCGGCGCGCCTGCACACCCTTGCGGATCCAGACTTCTTCTTGTGCCAGAAACTTGTCGAACTTGGCGTTTTCCACTTCCTCGATGGCCAATTGCTCGGCCTTGCGCGTTTGATAGGCGGAAAAGTTGCCGGGGAAGGACAACAGCCGCCCACGGTCGAGTTCGATGATGCGCGTGGCAACGTTGTCGAGAAAACTGCGATCATGGGTGATGAACAGCACGCTGCCCTTGTATTCGCGCAGCAGGCTTTCAAGCCATTGGATCGACGTGAAATCGAGATGGTTGGTCGGCTCGTCCAGCAGCAGCACGTCGGGCACACCGACCAGCGCGCAAGCCAGCGCCACGCGCTTTTGCATGCCGCCCGAGAGCGTGCCGATCGGAACAAAACCCGAGAGGTTCAGCCGGTGCAAGGTCGCCTCGACGCGGTTGTCGAGATTCCACGCATCGCCCGCATCGATGCGTTCCGACACATCGTGCATGCGCTCCATCAAGGCATCGTCATCGTCGCCACCCAGTTGCGCGGTCAGGCTGTCGTACTCGGCCAACAGCGCGCGCCACTCGCCCAAACCCGAGGCCACGGCTTCGAACACCGTCATCTCGGGCACGAATTGCGGCTCCTGCTCGACATAGGCGATCTTCAAGCCCTGTTGCATCACAAGCAAGCCATCGTCCAGCCGCGACGCGCCGCTCAAGATTTTCAGCAGCGAGGACTTGCCCGTGCCGTTACGCCCGATCAAGCCGACGCGCTCGCCGGTTTCAAGCGAAAACTCGGCATGGTCGAGCAAGGCAACGTGGCCAAAGGCCAGTTGGGCGTTGGAAAGGGAAATGACAGCCATGGTTGCGAGGGACAAAAGCGTGAGGAAAGGCGCCATTGTACCGACAGCCGCCCCAAAAACGTCGATTTCGCCCCGTCTCGGCTATAATTCTCGCTCGGCGTGTCTGCCGCGCCCGTCTCGCCGTAGCACAATGGATAGTGCACATGCCTCCTAAGCGTGGGATACAGGTTCGATTCCTGTCGGCGGGACCAGCCCCCAACATTTCGAATGTTATGTCAATGTTCTACAGGCGACATGGACTTTGCTGAACGCTTCCAAGAATGGCTGCGACAGGGCCTTTCGGTTGACGTGCCAATTGAAGTTGCGGCATTTGCATTCAATCTATGTGAAGTTGCAAATGAAAACGGCAATAAATTTGCGATTGCGTTAATTGGCGCAAAAACGTTCGATTTGGCCGATTCGGATTGGGCCTGCGAGGAAACATGGGAACCCGGTACTCGCCAATTGAACATACCGATTGCATTCTCTGGGCTAAGCTGGAAGATGTGTCAGGAGCGGGTTATCACGCTTATCCAATCGACACTCGCAAATGATTTGTCTATTGCAAAAGTCCTGACATCAAGACGTGGAATCGGCGTTGGGTTCGTTGATGGGGATATAGAGACTATTTGGCGGCGAAATTAGCAACGTAGGGCGCCCTACGGGTTCTACGAGCCATTCTTCGCATCGAACTTAGCTACAAAGGAGAACCAAGATCATGATCACCGTATATGGCGGCGGCACCTCACGATCGCTGCGGGTCACCTGGCTGCTCGAGGAAATGGGCATCCCTTACCACCTCAGGTTCGTCAATCTGATGTCCGCCGAAACCGACGCCGAATTCCAGGCGGTCAATCCTGCCGGCTTCATACCCGTACTCCAGGATGGCAAGGTAACCATGGTCGAATCGATTGCGATCATGGAATACCTCATGGCCCGCTACGGGCCGACACCGCTTTGTCCGGCGGTCGACGATCCTGCGTATCCCGCCTACCAGCAGTTCCTGCATCTGGGCGAAGCTGGCCTCGCCGCCTCCATTTATTTTGTCGGCGGCGCGCGCCATTTCGCGCCCGAAGCCGAGCGCAATAACTGGAGCGCCGGACAAGCCTTGAGAGTGTTCGAGAGCCGGCTCGGCCTGGTGACACGACAACTTGCCAGCTCGCCCTATGTTGCCGGTGCCGCCTTCACGGCAGCCGATATCTCGGTGGTCTACGCCTTGGGATTGGCCACGCGATTTGGCGGTGTCGTCCTTGGTGAAGCCGAACAAGCCTATGTTGCGCGCGCGACCGGACGCAACGCCTACAAGGCTGCCCTGGAGAAATCCAGCGGCCGCTAGGCGCCGTCCGGCAAGGTGGACCCGCGGGTCGGAAAAGCGTAGCGCCTCCTGGCGAGGCCATACCCAAGGCCCCCTTCACCGATCAAGCCTTCCTCTCCGATCGGATTTGCTAGAATAGACACACTCTCTTACATTTTCACTGTAAGCCAATCGGCTTACCCGCGCGTTAACCTGAAATCCAACTGTTGCGAGTGTGCAGGATGAAATCCTTTCCTAACCGGCCGCTTCTTGTTCTGGCCTTGATTCCCGTGGCGCTTCTGGCCGCTTGCAGCACCACTTCGCACGACAACGCCGCACTTGACCTGCCCAGCACCAGCGGCGTCGATACCAACGCCTATGGCCGCGTCGAGGCGATCGAGGTGCAGAAAGCGCCCAACGCCGACGGTTTCGGCATGGGCAGCGTAGTGGGCGGTTTGCTAGGCGGGCTGATCGCCAACCAGTTCGGCGGCGGCAACGGCAAGCTGGTTGCCACGGCGGCCGGCGCCGGCGCCGGCGTTTATGCCGGGCACGAACTCGAAGTCAAGAACCGCCCGCAAGAGGTCTACCGCATCCGCGTGCAGCTCGATAGCGGCGATTACCGCGTGGTGTCGCAGGACAACGACAACGACCTCGCCGTGGGCAACCGCGTGCATATCGATAACGGGCACGTGTACCGCTATTGAATCCCTTGCGTCCGTAAGAACTAATCTACGATCGCTCAAAGCGCGTTGATAACTCCCCGCTGCCGCAGACGGGAGAGGGGCGGGGCCGGCGGCGATCCGATGAGGGAGTTTGCGTGTTGACTCTGGTGATTTCAATCAATGTGGATCGCACACCGTTTGATTTTCAAGCGTAGTCAAATCGCCACCTCCCTCATCGGATCGCCGCCCGCCCGGCCCCTCTCCCGCCTGCGGGAGAGGGGTTCCAAGTTATAGCGCGCGGTTGCGTGTATGAATGAAGCGCCTGCGCGGGGATGACGGAGTAATTTACCTCAAGCCGCATCCGGCTGATTTTCCGGCGCAGCATCACGAAACGCGTCGCGCTCCTGGCAATTCGCATCGATGCGCAACAGCGTCGAAAGCCCCGATATATCGCACTTGAAGCGCCGCGCATTGTAAAGCTGCGGCACGAGGCAGCAATCGGCCATCGTCGGCGTGTCGCCAAAGCAGAAGGCGCCCGCGCTCCCGCTGCGGTTGATCGTGGTTTCCAGTGCCGCCAGGCCCTGCTCCACCCAGTGCCGATACCAGGCGTCCTTCTGCGCCTCTTCCACCTTCAAGGTATCGGTCAGATAGCGCAGCACGCGCAGGTTGTTGATCGGGTGGATGTCGCACGCGATCGAGAGCGCCAGGCTGCGCACGTAAGCGCGCTCGGCCGCGCTCCCGGGCAAGAGCGGCACTTGCGGATAAGCTTCGTCGAGGTACTCGATGATGGCCAGCGATTGCGTCAATGCGTGGTTCGGCCCGGCCAATGCCTCGTCGACCAGCGACGGCACAAGCGCATCGGCATTGATCTCGCGATAGCCAGCCTGCAATTGCTGGCCGCCCTCCTTGACCAGATGCACTCCCACCTGTTCGCAATCAAGACCCTTGAGGTTCAAGGCGATGCGCACGCGGTAGGAGGCCGAGCTGCGGAAGTAGCTGTAGAGTTTCATCATTGCCCCTCTTTACGCAATACGCACATGCAACTCCCCCAACCCGGCGATGCTGCCCACGAGCGTATCGCCCGGCTGCACCGCGCCCACGCCTGCCGGCGTGCCGGTGAAGATCAAGTCGCCCGGCTGCAGCGTGAAGTATTTCGACAAGTGTTCGATGGTCTCGGCGACGTTCCAGATCATCGCGCCGATCACGCCATCCTGGCGCTTCTCGCCATTGACGCTCAACTGTATCGCCGCTTCGGGCGTCACGTGGGTAGCCTGCGCGACCGAATAGATGGGCGCAATCGGCGCGGAGCAATCGAAGCCCTTGCCGGTGGACCACGGGCGGCCCTGCTTCTTGGCTTCGCCCTGCAAATCGCGCCGCGTCATGTCCAGCCCCACCGCATAGCCCCAGACGTGCGACATGGCCTCATCGGCCGCAATGTTGCTGCCGCCGCGGCCAATGGCGACCACGAGTTCGATCTCATGATGCAAGTCGCGCGTCATCGGCGGATACGGCATCACGCCCACGGTGTCATGCGGCACTGGCAAGACGGCATCGGCCGGCTTCATGAAGAAGAATGGCGCTTCGCGCCCGCTTGCACCCATCTCCTTGGCATGATCGGCATAGTTGCGGCCGACACAATAAATGCGATGCACGGGAAACATATCGTTGCTGCCGGCAACAGGCACGACGGCCTGCGCGGCGGGAGGGAAAGGAAACTGCATGGAAACTCCTGTAGCGATGTTCGAACCACGGAGAATCTACCACCAATAGCAAAAAACCGCTTTGCCGGTCGCCCGGAAAGCGGTTTTCGTTTGCCCGTGGGCAAAGAAGCGAAACGTCGCGATCAGCCCTCGCCGAGGTAGGCCGCTTTCACGCGCGGATCATCAAGCATCACCTTGGCGTCGTCGGTCATGGTGATCAATCCCGACTCCATCACATAACCGCGATGCGCCGCCTGCAGCGCGAGCTTGGCGTTCTGCTCGACCAGCAGAATCGTCACGCCCTGGCCCGACACGGTGCGCACAACCTCAAAGATCTTTTCCACCATGATGGGCGAGAGGCCCATCGACGGTTCATCCAGCAGCAGCAGCTTGGGATGGCTCATCAGCGCGCGCGCCATGGCCAGCATCTGCTGTTCGCCGCCCGAGAGCGTGCCTGCCAGCTGCGCATGGCGCTCCTTCAGGCGCGGAAAAACGCTGAACCACTTTTCGATGTCGGCCTCGATGCCTTCCTTGTCGTTGCGCACGTAGGCGCCCATCAGGAGGTTTTCATGGATCGTCATGCGCGTGAACACGCCGCGCCCTTCCGGCACCATGGCAAGGCTCTTCTTGACCAGGTCGAACGAACCCAGGCCCTTGGTCGGCTTGCCCAGATATTCCACGTGGCCTTCGACCTTGCATGCCGGCAGCGTGCCGGTGATCGCCTTCAGGGCGGTGGTCTTGCCGGCACCGTTGGCGCCGATCAGCGTCACCAGTTCGCCTTGCTTCACTTCCAGGCTGACGCCTTTGACCGCCTGAATGCCGCCATAGGCAACCTTCAGGTTATCGATTTTCAGGATGATTTCGTTGGACACCGCATTTTTCTCCGGCGTGGTTTGATTCTCAGTCATTAGTGGCCTCCTCCGAGATATGCTTCAATCACGGCCGGATTCTTTTGCACGTCGGCCGGCACGCCCTCGGCAATCGGCTTGCCGTAGTCGAGCACGGTCAGGCGGTCGCACAGGCCCATCACCAGCTTCACGTCGTGCTCGATCAGGAGAATGGTCTTGCCTTCGGCCTTGATCTTGACCAGCAGATCGCGCAGGCCGAGCTTTTCGGTGGCGTTCATGCCGGCTGCCGGTTCGTCCAGCGCCAGCAATTGCGGTTCGGTGGCAAGTGCACGGGCGATTTCGAGGCGGCGCTGGTCGCCATACGACAACAGGCGTGCGGTACGGTTGGCGAACTTGCCGATGCCGACGAAGTCGAGCAGTTCATGGGCACGCTTCCTGATCGCCGCTTCTTCCTCGCGCGCCGCCTTGTGGTGGAACACGGCGCCGAACACGCCCTGGTGCGTGCGCACGTGGCGTCCGACCATGACGTTTTCGACGGCCGACATCTCGCCGAACAGGCGGATGTTCTGGAACGTGCGCGCAATGCCGGCCTTGGCCACCTGATGCGGCGCCGACGGCGAATAGGGCTTGCCGGCCAGCTCGAAGCTGCCGGTGTCGGGCTGATAGAGACCGGTGATGACGTTGAAGAACGTGGTCTTGCCGGCGCCGTTGGGGCCGATCAGGCCATAGATCTGGCCGCGCATGATCTTCAGGCTGACGTCGGACAACGCCTGCAGGCCCCCGAAGCGCTTGCTCGCGCCGTTAATGTTCAGAATGATTTCTTCGCTCATGGTGTTCCCTTAAACCTTGACCACGTCAACGGATTGATTCGGTGCATCGATGTCGGCGTCAGGCCTGTCTTCATGCTTGGGCGAAGGCCACAGGCCGGCCGGGCGGTTGAGCATGATCAAGACCATGGCCAGACCCAAAAGCAGCATGCGCGCGATTTCCGGCGGCACGAGGATCTGGCCGAACAGGGCCATCTGCGGCGCATCGGAATAGCGCAGCACCTCGGGCAAGGCCGCCAGCAGGATGCCGCCCAGGATCACGCCGGGAATGTGGCCCATGCCGCCCAACACCACCATGGCCAGCACGCTGATCGATTCGGTCAGCGAGAACGATTCGGGCGAAACGAAACCCTGGAACGAGGCGAACATGGAACCGGCCACGCCGCCGAACGATGCGCCCATGGCGAACGCCAGCAGCTTGATGTTGCGCGTGTTGATGCCCATGGCCTTGGCGGCGATTTCGTCTTCGCGGATCGCGACGAAGGCGCGGCCCAGGCGCGAGTTCTGCAAGCGCACCGTCACGAAGATGATCAGGCAGCACAGCGCCAGGAACAGGAAGTAGTAGGCATTGACCGAGGGAACGCCCATGCCCAGGATATACACCGTCGAATGCGATCCCCGTTCACCGGCCAGCGAGAGGCCGCCGATCGACACCGGGTCGATGCCCGAAACGCCGATGGCGCCGTTGGTGATGTTGATCGGCGCATACAGGTTGTTCATGAAGATACGGATGATTTCCCCGAAACCCAGGGTCACGATGGCGAGATAGTCGCCGCGCAGCTTCAGGGTCGGCGCGCCGAGAATGGCGCCGAACAGGCCGGCCACAGCCGCACTCATCGGTACGATGAACCAGACCGAGAGGTGGATGCCGTGTTGCGTGATCTCCGGCCCGAAGAACGAAACCAGCGCGTTGCCCACCGTGGGATAGTTGTCGACGAAGGATTGCAGGATGGTCGAGAACTGCGGCGAAGCGAACACTGCCGTCATATAGGCGCCCAGCGCGTAGAACGCGATGTAGCCCAAATCGAGCAGGCCCGCAAAGCCGACCACGATGTTCAACCCCAGCGCCAGCATGATGTAGAGCAGCGAGAGGTCGACGATGCGCACCCAGGAATTGCCGTACGGCGCGGCCAGGAACGGGAAGACGCACGCCACGACCAGCACGATGGCGAGGTTGCGGTACGCCCTCTTGGGATTGTTCTTGATGTCGAAAAGAATGGACATGGGTTCCTCTTTATGTAATCAGGCTCGGTCCGCGACACGCTCGCCCATGATGCCGGACGGTTTCAGTGTCAACACAAGAATCAGCGCAAGGAAGGCGAACACGTCCTGGTACTGGCTGCCGAACAGGTTGCCGGTCAGGTCGCCCAGGTAACCGGCGCCGAGCGCCTCGACCAGGCCCAGCACCACGCCGCCGACCATCGCGCCGTAGATGTTGCCGATGCCGCCCAGCACTGCGGCAGAGAACGCCTTCATGCCCGGCACCACGCCCATGGTGAACTGCGCCGACGAATAGTTTGCCCCCCACATCACGCCGGCCACGGCAGCCAGGGCCGCGCCGATGGAGAAGGTCATCACGATGACGCCGTTGGAATCGACGCCCATCAAACCGGCGACGCGCGGATTTTCCGCCACGGCGCGCATCGCGCGGCCCATGCGGGTGCGCTCCACCATATACACCAGGCCCAGCATGCAGCCGACGGCAAGGATCACCAGCATGACCTGCGTGGGCGAAATAAAGGCGCCGGCGAACTGGAACGATTGGCTCGGCATGATCTCCGGGAAGCCGATCGGGTTGCGGCCCCAGATGATCATCGCCGACGTCTGCAAGAGAATCGACACGCCGATGGCCGTGATCAGGGGAGCCAGGCGCGGCGCATTGCGCAGGCGGCGATAGGCAACGCGCTCGATGAGCACGTTGACGGCGATACACACCGGGATCGATCCGAGAATCGCGATGAGGATCTTGACCACGCCGGGCAGGCCGGGCGCCACCGATTGCACCACGTTGAGGATGGTGATGCCGGTCATTGCACCAATCATCAACACATCGCCGTGGGCGAAATTGATGAGGTTCAGGACGCCGTATACCATGGTGTAGCCAAGCGCCACCAGTGCATACATGCCGCCTTGAACCAGGCCGTTGATAACTTGTTGGATAAAGGTATCCATGATGTCGATGCTCTCTCCAGATCGTCAAACAAACGAAAAAAAACGCAAATCAGAATCGCTGCCGCATGCCGAATGCGATGGTGTGATGTGCAAACGCAGCAAAAATCATTCCTGATAACAAAAACGGCACCCCAGGTCTTGCCTTGCGGGTGCCGCCAGTGTTCAAGCGCGGTTATGCGATCATCGGGATTACCGCTCGTTTCGCATGAAACCGTCCAGCGATAGCGCAAACCTTGCTCATGATGTTGTCTCCAATGGCGTGAATGTGTCAACTTTTTTATTGTCGGTGTGCGAAGGCCGTGGCGCTTGGGCTGCGCCCTTTTTTGATGCCTTGGCACATACTACCTCGCGCGCTGCAATTCGCACAGTCCGGATGCAATCCAAACACAGGCATAAATGCGACAAAACGCGAGAGAACGCATCATAGCGAGGAAAACAAAGAACTAATTACGGAAAAATTTTGCGATTCCAGAATTTAATTTCGCCCTTGTTGCAATCCAGACAATCCCTTTGGCAACGGGAAGGTAACGCCCTCCTCCGCCCCATCGAGCGTGCGCACGCTTTTGGCGCCTAGTTGTTTCAGGCGGTCGATCACCTCCTGCACCAGGATTTCAGGCGCCGAGGCGCCCGCCGTCACGCCGATGCGCAATGTGCCGTCGAGCCAGGCCGGATCGATCTGGGTGGCGTTGTCGACCATATAGGCGGCGGTGCCTTTCTTTTCCGCCACTTCGCGCAGGCGGTTCGAGTTCGAACTGTTGGGGCTACCGACCACGATCACGGCGTCGACCTGGGGCGCCATGAACTTGACGGCTTCCTGGCGGTTGGTCGTGGCATAGCAGATGTCGCCTTTTTTCGGTTCCACGATCTCGGGGAACTTGCGCTTCAAGGCGGCGATCACGTCGGCCGCATCGTCGACCGAGAGCGTCGTCTGCGTCACATAGGCCAGCATGGACGGATTGCCGACGTCAAGCCGGTCCACGTCGTCCACGGTTTCGACCAGGTGCATGCCCGCTTCCGACTGGCCCATCGTGCCTTCGACTTCCGGATGGCCGTCATGGCCGATCATGATGATTTCGCGCCCGTCGCGGCGCATCTTGGCCACTTCCACGTGCACCTTGGTCACCAGCGGGCAGGTGGCATCGAACACCGACAACCCGCGCTCGGCCGCTTCGACCTGCACCGCCTTGGAAACCCCATGCGCGGAAAACACCACGGTATTGCCCGCCGGGACGTCGGCCAACTCTTCGATGAAAATCGCCCCCTTGCTGCGCAAGTCGTTGACGACGTAGGCGTTATGCACGATTTCGTGGCGCACGTAGATCGGCGCCCCGAATTGTTTCAAGGCGCGCTCGACGATCTCGATGGCGCGGTCCACGCCGGCGCAAAAACCGCGCGGCTGGGCTAGCAGAATCTCTTTATCCATATCGTTCCCGGTCATGTCTTCCGGTAGGTTGGTGTTGAGCGCAGCGAAGCCCAACGCAGCCTACCTCAATAATTCGTATGGCTTGCCTTTAATCGATGTTGGGCTTCGCCATGCTCAGCGTGCGATGCCCGGCCCAACCTGCATGTCCAAGCCGCCCCTACAACACCCCGATAATTTTAACTTCGAAGCGCACAGGCTGGCCGGCCAGGGGATGATTGAAGTCGAACAAGGCGCCTTCCTCATCGATTTCGCGCAACACGCCGGCAAAGCGGCCACCGCCGGGGGCGGCAAAGTCAACCAGGTCGCCGATGCGGTATTCGGCGTCAAACGCCGAATTTTCCTTCAATGCCGCAAGCGATACGCGCTGCAACAGCTCGGGGTTGCGCGGGCCGAACGCACGTTCGGCAGGCAGCTCGAACACTTCGTGCGCGCCTTCAGGCAAGCCGATCAGGCAGTCTTCCAGGAATGGCGCCAATTGGCCCTGGCCCAACAGCAGCGTGGCCGGAGTATCGTTGAAGGTCGTGATCATGTCCACGCCTTCGGCCGAACTCAATCGGTAATGCAAGGTGAGGTAAGCCTCACGCGTAACCTGTGGCGAAGTCATCTGTGGTAAATTTGACATGAGAAAGACACCAAAAAACCGGATTAGCGGAAAACGCCTATTTTACCAAGGCCCGCTGGTCCAACCTCTCAGGGATGGAAGGAAGCATGGCAATTACCGATTGGCCGCTTGATGAGCGGCCGCGCGAGCGTTTGATCGAACACGGGGCGCATAGCCTGTCCGATGCCGAATTGCTCGCCGTATTCCTGCGCATGGGCGTAGCCGGCAAGAGCGCCGTCGATCTCGGGCGCGACATGTTGACCCATTTCGGCTCCTTGAACCGCATGTTCGGTGCCAGCCTGCAAGAGTTTTCCGTCCTCAACGGCCTGGGGCCGGCCAAATACGCCCAACTGCAAGCGGTGCTGGAGTTGGCGCGCCGCTCGCTGAAGCAGGAAATGCGCGAAACCGACACGCTGGGCTCGCCCCAGGCGGTCAAGCAATACCTGCGTCACAGCCTGGGCGGCAAACCGCACGAAGCCTTCGCCGTACTCTTTCTTGACGTGAAGAACCGCCTGATCGCCTGCGAGGAATTGTTTCGCGGCACCCTGACGCGCACCAGTGTGCATGCGCGCGAAATCGTCAAGGCGGCACTGGCCCACAATGCCGCCGGCGTGATCCTGGCGCACAACCACCCGTCGGGCAGTTGCGAGCCAAGCGCGTCGGACAAGACGCTCACCAGGATGCTGAAAGAGGCGCTGGAACTGGTCGAGGTGCGCGTGCTCGATCATGTCGTGGTGACAGCGCAAGAGGCTTACTCGTTTGCCGAGCACGGCCTCATTTGACTTCAAACTCCCCGATCAGCACGGTGTCGCCATTGTCGCGCAGGCGCAAGGTCTTCATCTTGTCTTCCGCGCGGGCGCTGCCGAAGCCGGTGGTCAATTTCACCTGCACCGTGGTGGCGCCCGCCACCACCTGCTGCCGGTTGCCGTAGAAGTTGGCCTCGATCCTGTATTTGCCCGGCGCGGCATGGCGCAGGATGAATTCCTCCGGGCCATAGCCCTGCGTCACATCCTGCGAAATGCGCCCGCCCTGCACGGTAGCGTTATGGCCGTAGAAACACTTCTCGCCCGACGGGTCGGTCACCCATAGATCCATGTCGCTGTCGTCGGCGTCCCAGGTCATCACCACGCGCAAATCGAGCGGCAGGTTCTTCAGCAAACGCGGATCGACGCGCGCGAGGTCGAGCGGATGTTGCACCGAATTCTTGGTCGCGACGATCGCGTTCAATTCATCGACGGCGATCAGGTCGATGTCCTGGAAGCGGCCATCCCAATTGCGCAGGCTCAATTCGTTCAACTGGTCAACCGCCTCCTGGTAGCGGCCCGCCGCCGCATAGGCCAGGCCCAGGTCGCGAAACGATTGCGGCTCGTCCTCGGCCAGTTGCTGCACCTTGCGCAGCACCCCAATCGCCAGCTCCGGCACGCCGGCTTCCATCAGCCGATAGCCCAGGATGCGCAGCACCTGGCGGTTTTCCAGGTCCATCTCCGCCAGGTTGGACAAGACGCGCAAGCCCAGCTCGCGCTGGCCCTTCTCCAGCAAGATGTCGGCCGCATCGAGGAAGAAGGCGCTGCTGTTGGCATAGCTGGGCTTTTCGTCAAGGTAGATCGCGTACAGCCGCTCGGCCGGCGCCGCCTTCATGCGGGCGATATAGGGCGCGTTGGCGCTCCACGGCTTGAGCGCGATCGTCGACTGGGCCGGTGTGTCCGGCGAGCCGGCCGGCTTCTTTGCCGCCCTTTCGCTTCTCTGCGCCGCGAAGGCCGCGGCCGGCGCACGCTGCAAGGCATCCCCGGCATTCCTGTCGGCGTCCCGGGCACGCTCTTCCCTGGCGACGGCCGTGCCGCGCACCGGTGCAATGCGCGATTCGACCATGGGCATTGCCATCACCGGCGCGGCGGCGCGCGGTGAGGGCGGGGGTGGCGGCGGTGGCGGTGCGGTGACCATCGGAACCGACATCGCCCGCTCAGGCATCATGTCAGCATCGGGCGCGGGCTTCCTCATCGCTGCCGCGTTTTCAGGACGGGGAAACTTCGTGTTCCACCATGCTTGCCTTTCCTTGAACTTTTGCACCAGGCTTTCCAGGTGCTGCCTTTGCATGTCGCGCTGCACATTCCAGCGCGCGCGGCTCAGGCTGTCGTATTCGGCGCGCTCTTCCTGCGGCGGTTCGATCTCGTAGCGCAGGTAGTCTTCCATGGACTCAAGAACGATCAGCGACGTCTCGCTCGTGGGAATACCGAATTCACGGCCCAGGCGCTGGATCTCGCCGCGCCGCAGGCCGCGCTCGGCTTCCAGCGCATGCAGCCGGTAGCTGGCCCAGAAATAAGCCGCCAGCGGATGCGCCGGGGCCTGGGCGGGAATTTCCACGTCGATCGGCGTCGGTACGCCATTCTTGTCCAGCGTCAGGTGCAGTTTCGCGCCCGGACGCGTCAATTTGCCCGCGATGCGCAGCACACCCTGGTCGGGGATGTCGGATTCCGCCTGCAAATCGCTCGCCCCCTCGGCGCGCAACTCCGACAGGTGGCAGGCTTCGTCGAGCAAGGCGCGCACGGCAGTCTCAGGCGCGCGCGCATCGATCTGAATATAACGCCCGCCATTGTTCATCGATAGCGCCGACAATCGCGCCGCATCGGCGGCAGCGGCGGAATTGAGCGCATACAGGCGCTGGCCCTTGGCCAAGGCGGGAAAGGCCTCGCTGCCGTAGTTCTGCAAACCGTCCGAGAACAGCAGATATTCGCCGACCGCGCTCTCGGGCTTCCAGTCGCCCAGCGCACTGGCGCCGTCGTACACCGTCTGCTCCAGCTCCTTCCTCAGTTCATTCCATTTGCCATCCGTCACGCGGTACACCTTGACCGGTTCGGGCCGGTCGCGCAAGCGCGTCAGGCGCACTTCGCCATTGCCGAGCGCCTTGAAGTAAGCGTCGAGCACTTCGAACTCCACGCCGGTGTGCCGGCCGGCACCCGAACCGGAGCTATCCCAGAGCAAACCGACGCTGCGCGGCAGGTGGCGCCGCCGGGCCTCTGCCGCTGCCGGCACTTCGACCAGGAAATAGTCGCTGCCGCGAAATTCCTGCACGTAGACTTGCGGCGCCGCCCCGACCGGGACGGCGATGTCGAGCATGCGATTGGGCGTGACATGGCTCTGTTCCAGGTGTGCCGCGTAGCCGTTGTCGGCAGCGGCAAAGGCCAGTTCGCGCATGCCGGTGACGCGCGGCGCGGCATCGGCGCCACCGACCTTGACGTCGAGCGAGAAATTGCCGACTTCGCCGGCATAGTCCAGTGGCAGCCGGTAGTCGCGCTCCTTGCCATGCGCCGCCAGCGTCTCGGCATACTTGAGCAAGACCGTGCGCGTGCCGCCTGCCGGCACGGGATAGATGCGCAGCTTGAAGTTGTTGCCCTGCGTGAGTTCGAGCAGGGCCGGGTCGGCGCCGCGCCGCTCGATCGCCTCAAACACTTGCCGCCCCTTGGATTTTTCGACCGGCACGGCGGCACGCAGCTTGCCCTTGATGTCGAGCGAAAATCCGACCACCTGTTGACCGGGTAAGAGCGGAAATTGGAGATTGCCTTCGAGCGGCCGGCGATTGGGATTGTAAAACACCATCTGCAACGCAGTCTCCGCCATGCCGCCGCTGATCTCGCTCTTGATCTGCAAGCTCTGCAGGCCGATCGGCCGTTCACCCGCAATGGTTTCCATCAAGGGCACCGCAGCGTTTGCCACTTGAATGACACCGGCCAACCCGGCCACGGCCAACAGCCGTCTCCCTGTATTTCGCATCGCGCTTCCCCTTGCCGGAACAGCCGGCGTCAGGTATGAAACGGGAAGCGCTGAAATGCGGGGTTAATGGTTGCGAGAATTTTTAGCGTGCAGCTTATTTGGCAGGACCGGGGTCGGCTTGCGAGTCCGATGCAGGCTTTGCCGGTTCCGCCTGGGCGCGCAAATCCTTGATCGCCGCACGCAATGCGTCCTTGACCGGATAAGCCGGATAGGCGGCGCCGAACTTGTCCCATTCGGCCAGCGCGGCTTGGTTGTCCTTGTCCTTGATCTTTTGCTCGATCAGCGCAAGCCACTTGCGCGGGTCGGTGTGCGCCTTCTCGGCCAATGCCAGTTTGCGCTGCGCTTCCTGGCCCGAGTCGGCCTCAACCGCCTGGCGCACCAAGGATTTCGCTTCGGGCTGGCTGGCCGCCGGTGCCGCCGACTGCACCGCCACCGTGCGGGAATCAACGCTTGGAGAAATCGACCGCGCATCGGCCCTGGCTGCTATCCCAAATGGCGACGCGGCAGGAGCTGCGGGAGCGGCAGGCGCATACGCCGGAGGTGTCAGCGCCGCGACCTCGCGTGCCGGCGCTGGTGCAGGAGTCGCAGCCATCGCGGGTGCGGCAGCGAGCGCGGCCGGCGCCGCCGGCATTTCCCGTGCCGCTCTTGCCCGAACAGTAGCATGCGCATCCTGCGCCGGATCGTGGGTCCAGGCCATCTCGGTGCCGCTCACGTCCGCGCCCGGTGCTCGCCTGAGCGAATCGGAAACATTCCTGTCGGCCCGTTTCGCCAGATCGGCTGACTTGTCGGCCTCCGCCGGCACTTCCGCCTTTTTCAGTGCCATCATGGGAGGCGCAGCCGAGGTGGTGACGCTGGCCGTTGCCACCGGGTCGCCCGGTGCAGGGGCATCTGCCACCCTGGCTTCCGCGACCGGCTTTTCCGGCATCGGCGCGGGCATTGATGGTGTCGATGGCACCGCCGGCACCTCCACCGCCGGCGGAGTGCCCTGCTGCACGCGCGGCGGCGCATACGCCAGCGGAGGCGGCGGGGGCAATGGTTCCGGCCTGGACTCGACCAGCTTGGACTCCACCGGCCCGTCGGCCAGCGCGACGGCCTTGGGCGCCTCGGGCGACTGGAAGCCGTTGCGGTAAGCCAGCGTCAGCAGGATGCCTGCGGCAAAGCCGACCGGCCAGTGCCAATACCAGGCCATGCTGCGTTTTTTCTGCGGCGAAAGCGGCTGCGGACCGACCGGATCGTTCGCCGCGCTCTGCGGTTCGAGCGCTTGCACCTTTTCCGCGGCCATGGCGGCTTCGACGGCGGCCAGCACGGCGGCATCGAGCGCGGGCGCCGGCTCGCCCTGCGGCAGCTTCTTCAGCTGCAGCGACAAGTCGTCCTCGCCCGCGAGGAAGCGTTCGAACTCGGCGTCGTCGTGCATATCGTCGATGCTCATGCCAGCTCCTCCCGCGTGCCTGCCTGGCCGGCGAGTTGTTGCCGCAGCTTGCGCATCGCATAGCGCAACCTGCTTTTGATGGTTTCCACGGGTGTGTCTGTCAATTGGGCAATCTCTTCCAGGCTCAGGCCGTTGAATTGTTGCAGCACCAGGGCCTCGCGTTGTTCGCCGGGCAAGGTCTGGATCGCCGCATGCAGCCCGGCCATATCCTGTTTACGTTCGAGCGCGCTTTCCGGGGTTTCATCGGGCGCCTGGGCATCGGCCAGACGCTCCAGCATATCGCCATCTTCGCCGTTGCCGAGGTCCGAGGCCAGCACCGGCTGGTGTTGCCGCAGCAAATCGATCAAGCGGTTGCGCGCAATCTGATAGAGATAGGTGCGAAAACCGGCCTGCGGCTGGTAGCCGGCACGCGCATGGTGCAAGGAGGTCCAGCTATCCTGGAACACTTCGTCGACCCACTCCGTGCGCGGCGAACGCCAACTGATGAAACGGTACAAGCCGGTCTTGTGGCGGCGGTACAGTTCCTGGAATGCCGGCAAGTCGCCATCGCGGTAGCGCATCATCAGCATCTCGTCGGAAAGCTCGGTCAACATGGTGCAAAGTGTAGCGGACTTGCCCACAGTTGCCGAGACATAATTATTCGACAATAAAATTATGGAAAAATTATGGAAAATCTCCAATTAAAACGTTAAATTGTTAAGTTTTCGCGAGACACAATTGTTTTTCACAAGTCGTTGAATAATCTCGATTTTTTCGCTATACTCTCGTTTTTCCCAATTTCTAGAAATTTTAAGGAGCACAACATGGCACGTGTATGCCAAGTCACCGGGAAAGCGCCGATGGTCGGCAATAACGTTTCCCATGCAAACAACAAGACCAAGCGCCGCTTTTTGCCCAACCTGCAAAATCGTCGCATTTTCGTCGAAACCGAGAACCGCTGGGTCTCGCTGCGCGTTTCCAACGCCGGCATGCGTGTGATCGACAAGATCGGCATCGATGCCGTGCTGGCCGATATGCGCGCCCGCGGCGAAAAAGTCTAACTCGCTCACTAGCAGAATAAAGGAACCATCATGGCTAAAGCAGGCCGCGACAAAATCAAGCTGGAATCGACCGCTGGCACGGGTCACTTCTACACCACCACCAAGAACAAGCGCACGATGCCGGAAAAAATGGCGATCATGAAGTTCGATCCCAAGGCACGCAAGCATGTTGAATACAAGGAAACCAAGATCAAGTAATTGATCGGTTGCCTGATACGCAAAAGCCGTTCTTTCGAGGACGGCTTTTTGTTTTTGGGGTCCTCGTGGATTGGCGCTGAGCGCGATGCCCGGCCCAACATTCACGCGGCAAACCAATGCATGCGATAGTGCCGGCCCCGGATATCGGGCTTCGCTGCGCTTAGCCCAAACTACGTTTTCATCTTCGGGCGTCCATCCCGATGCATGCCTGGCCTGATCCTGCCCCATTCGCGGAAGACGGTCCAATGTCATAAAGATGTCTTATTTTTGTTTTACATTCAGGCTTTTTACGCGAAGAAGCCTGCATGAAGATTCTCATCGTCACCGAAGCATGGAATCCGCAAATCAATGGCGTGGTGCGCACGCTGAAGATGACGAGCCGGGAATTGACCAAGCTCGGGCACACGGTTGAACTGCTGACACCCGAGGGGTTTTCTTCCATCCCCTGCCCTACCTACCCCGACATCCGGCTCTCGATCACGACGCCTTCCGAAGTGGCGCGCCGCATCGACGCTTTCGGCCCCGATTGCCTGCATATCGCAACCGAAGGCCCGCTGGGCTGGATGGCGCGCGCCGTGGCGCTGCGGCGCAAGTGGCCCTTCACCACGGCCTACCATAGCCGCTTTCCCGAATATATCCATGCGCGCATCCGCTTCCCGCTGTCGTGGAGCTATACCGTATTGCGCGCCTTCCACAACGCCGGGCGCGGCACCTTGGTGCCCACGCCGGCCATCGTGGCCGATCTGCGCCAGCGCGGGTTCGACAAGGCGCGGCTGTGGAGCCGCGGCGTCGACCTCGGCACCTTCACGACCGAAGGCGACAGGCTGCCGCGCGCGGCGGGCCGCGAAACGGAACCGGTGTTCCTCTACGTGGGGCGCCTGGCGATCGAAAAGAATATCGAAGCCTTCCTCGCGCTCGACTTGCCGGGCGAGAAGTGGATCGCCGGCGAAGGCCCGGCCGAGGCGCGGCTGAAGGCGCGTTTTCCGAATGCGCGCTGGCTCGGCGTGCTCGACGGCCCCGGCCTTGCCACGCTCTACCGCAGCGCCGACGTGATGGTGTTCCCCAGCCTGACCGACACCTTCGGCCTCGTGATACTGGAGTCGCTGGCTTGCGGCACGCCGGTGGCAGCCTACCCCGTGGCCGGCCCGATCGACGTGATCGGCACGTCCAACGCCGGGGTGATGCATGACGACTTGAAGGTCGCGTGCCTGGAAGCCTTGAAGGTGTCGCGCGACGCCGCGCGCGCGCATGCGGAAAAGTTTTCCTGGACCGAGGCCAGTTTGCAGTTTTTGTCGGCTTTGCAACCGATCAGGCAGCAGGTGGAGCCGGTCGCATCAACTGTGCAGGCATAAGGCCCGCCGGTTCTGGTCGCTTGGGCCGAGCCAGCCCAACTAACGATGCAACTTGTATCGGATACGTCGGATGTTGGGCTTCGCTCAGCCCAACCTACGCGGTACCTGCTGCAAATACCGGTCGAACGACAATAAAAAAGGCCGCGATGCGGTAATGCCGTTCAGATAAGAACGATCAGGTAAGCCTGCGCTTGTTTCAGGTCCAAACACGTGTTTGGTGCGGTAGGTTGCGCCGGGCGTCGCACGCTGAGCGAAGCGAAGCCCAACAATGTGAGGCAATAAGAGCGCAGCTGGTGTTTTCGAGGGCGGATGTTGGGCTTCGCTGCGCTCAGCGCCAACCTTCTATGATGATCAGTAAGTCAAGCCGGTTACGCAAATTTTCCCATTACCGTATTTTTGGGTAATTCCCTCCATT
>FTKD01004201.1_pt1 | contig 62400 bp, 55 predicted proteins | sample 1658191 | NCBI WGS metagenome assembly FTKD01 (sample SAMEA3914808, study PRJEB12502) | metagenome | biome: forest; material: soil | place: Canada | collected 2011-08-03 | depth 0.3 m
AGGTTGTAGCCGCGCTGGTCGATCGCGATCGTGTAGTGGTCGCGCGCGAGGTCGGCCATCAGCGCGCGCCACGAGTACCAGTAGTCCGGGAAGCCGTGGATCATCAGCACCGGCGGATCCTTGGGATTGCCCAGCGTCGCGTAGTGGATGCGCACGCCGCCCGAGTCGGCGTAGCCGTTCTCGACGCGCGCGGCGATGTCCTGCGCGTGAACGGCCGACGGCAGGAGGAAAAGCAGGGCGAGGCGAAAGAGCTTCATGGGACGCGGCTCGGGTGTTGGCGTGGCAGGCTTTGTACCACCGGGGGCATTCATGCCGGGCGCCCATAAGTCCTATGCGGCCGCGCCGGCTACCGCCCGCGGGCCGGCGTTCCTACATTGGAATCAGGCCGGAACGTCTTCGGCTCCCTCCAAGGAAAGTACACGTCATGAACAAGCTCGCCAACAAGATCGCCGTCGTCACCGGTGCCTCCAAGGGCATCGGCGCCGCCATCGCCCGCCAGTTCGCCGCCGAAGGCGCGACCGTGGTCGTCAACTACGCCACCAGCCGCGAAGGCGCCGACAAGGTGGTGGCCGACATCGTGGGCGCCGGCGGCAAGGCCGTGGCGATCGGCGCCAACATCGCGGTCGAGGCCGAGGTCCAGAAGCTGTTCCAGGCCGTCAAGGAATTGTTCGGCCGCGTCGACCTGCTCGTCAACAACGCGGGCCGCTACAGCTTCGCGCCGCTGGGCGAAGTCACACCGGCCAGCTTCCACGCGATGTACGACACCAACGTCCTGGGCACGCTGCTGGCCAGCCGCGAAGCCACCGCGTTGATGCCGGCCGCGGGCGGGGCGATCGTCAACATCGGTTCGGTGGCCAGCGGCATGGCGCCGCCGACCGGGGCCGTGTACGCGAGTTCCAAGGGCGCCGTCGACGTCATCACGAAGACGCTCGCCAAGGAGCTGGCCCCGCGCGGCATCCGCGTCAACGCGATCAGTCCCGGGATGACGCTCACCGAGGGGTTGCACACGGCCGGCATCGCCAACTCGGACTTCGAGCGCCAGATGATCGCCCTGACGCCGCTGGGCCGCGCCGGCCAGCCGATCGACATCGCGCTGCCGGCGGTGTTCCTGGCCTCGGACGACGCGCGCTTCGTCACCGGCGAAACGCTGTACGTGGGTGGCGGCGCCGGCATGTGAGCGCATGGCGCCGTGTGCCATAGTGGTCGCTCCCATGAGCGATCAACTTGCCGCCCTGCGCCTGTTCGTGCGCGTCGCCCGCACCGGCAGCTTCTCGCGCGCCGCGCGCGAGCTGGCGATGGCGCAGCCCACCGCGTCGCGCACGATCGCCGCGCTGGAAGCCGAGGTCGGCGTCGCGCTGTTCACGCGCAGCACGCGCGCGCTGACGCTCACGGAGGCCGGCGCGCGCTACCTCGAACGCATCGAGCCGATTCTGGATGCGCTGGCCGAGGCCGACCACGAGCTGCTGGGCACCGGCGAGCTGCGCGGCCTGTTGCGCGTGGGCCTGTCCTCGTCGCTGGCCGTGCGCGCGGTCATCCCGGCGCTGCCGCTTTTCGCCGGCCGCCATCCCGCGCTGCGCATCGAATTGCTGATCGACGACAAGCGGCAGGACCTGATCGTCGAGGGTGTCGACGTCGCGCTGCGCTTCGGCACGATGGCCGACTCGAACGCCGTGGCGCGCAAGATCATGTCCACGCCGCGCGTCATCGCCGCGTCGCCGGCCTACCTCGAGCGCGCCGGCGTGCCGCGCACGCCCGCCGAACTGTCGTCGCATCGCGCCATCATCGGAGTGACCGGCATCGGCTCGGGCTGGGCCTTCAGCCGGCCCGGGCACGACGACGTCACCGTGCGCATCGACGGCCAGGTGATGGCCAACCAGAACGAGGCTGCCGTCGCGGCGGCCGTGGCCGGCCTGGGCATCGTCGCCACCACCCGCGCGGGCTGCGGCGACGAGCTTCGATCCGGCGCGCTCGTCGAATTGCTGCCCGAGTGGAATCGCGGCGCGATCGACGTGCATGCGATGCTCGCGAGCGGACGCGCGGCGAAGCCGGCGGCGAAGGCGTTCGCGGAGTTCCTGATCGGCGAATTGAACCAGGCCGACAACGCCTGAAGAGGCGGAGCCGGCCAGGTGTCTGGTTCAGGCCGGCAGCGGCTTGAGCACGGCCCGATTGAGCGCGCCATCGATGTCGTCTTCCCACTGCGCCCGCGGCAACTCGAAGACCAGCTCCACCGCGATCCCGTTCGGATCGGTCAGGTGGATGCTGTGCGTGGCGCCGCGCTCGATCAGCCGATGCAGCGCCACGCCGCGGTCGGCGAGGAAGCGGATCTGCGCGCGCCAGGCCTCTTCGCTGGCGTACTCGATGGCGATGTGATCTAGCGACTGCGGTCGCGCGGCGTCGCCCGGCTGCTGGTGCAGGGCGATGTCGTGGTGGTGCAGCTTGCCGTCCTTCAGGCCGCTGTAGAAGCGCGTCGGCGGGCCGCCGTCGTCGCGCGCGCGGCGCGCGGTGCCGACGTGGCGGAAGCCGAGCAGTTCGGTCCAGAAGCGGTGCGACTCGTCGATGTCGCGGACGTTGACGACGAGGTGGTTCACGCCGCGGGGCACCTGCGGCGCGGCGGCCGTCGTATCGGGTTCGTTCATGGGGGTTCCAATCGGGTGTGGGCCGCCGTCATGACTTGTCCACCGCCAGGGCGGCGGCGTCGATCGCGGCGGCGATCAGTTCGATTTGCGCGTCGCCGGCGCCGCGCGCGAGGCGGCTCTTCAGCGCGTGCTGCAGGTTCTCCAGGGCCGACGCGATGCGGGGCGTCGTGGCGCCCGTGCTCGCGCCCTGGAGCGGTCGGATGCGGGCCAGGAGGGCGTCCAGCGTGGGGCGATAGACGTCCAGGTGCGCGCGTCCTTCGGCGGTGATGGCGTGGAGCTTCTTCGTGCCCTCGCTCACCGCGATGCTGACGTGGCCCAGTTCCTCCAGCCAGGTCAGCGTCGGGTAGATCACGCCGGGGCTCGGGCTGTACGAGCCGCCGGTGAGCTCCTCGATCTCCTTGATGATTTCGTAGCCGTGCCGGGGCCGCGCGCCGATGAGGTGCAGCGCCAGCAGGCGCAGGTCCCCGTGGGCGAACAGCCGGCGGCGTGATGAACGCTCTCCGCGCTCATGGTCATGCTCGCGATCATGGCCGTGGTCACGCTCGGGGTGCCGGCCACCCTCCCTGCGGTGCGCGCAACGGCCGCGACGATGGCTGTCCGAGTGAGGGCGAAGGGCGTGGTGGCGAGACATTGGACGACTCAATTTAGATATATCTTATTTACGATATATCGAAAAATTGAACGAGACAAGCCCTCTCCCTGAAGCGCGGATGGCTTTCAGTTTCCGTCGCCTGCAGTCATCATGAAACCGCTTTCAAAACCGCGTTAACATGCCGCATCCGAACGACCGCGCACCACGAGAGCCGGCCTGGTTCGGGCGCATCCCCGCCTCCGGAGACTTCATGAACCCCGTCATTCCCGCCGCCGTCGCCTGCGCGATCGGCCTCGCACAGGCCTCCGCCGCCGGAGCCACGCTGGACGTCCACACCACGGCCTCCGGTACGTCCGAGCGCCTGGCGCTCACCCGCAGCACGCGGCTGGCGCCCGGCAGGCAACCGGTGGAAGGCGAGATCTCGGTTTTCGTCGATCCGGACAAGACCTACCAGACGCTGCTGGGAATCGGCGGCGCCATCACCGACGCCAGCGCCGAGGTGTTCGCCGCGCTCGCGCCCCAGGACCAGGAGCGGCTGCTGAAGGCGTACTACGACCCGGAGCAGGGCATCGGCTACAGCCTGGCGCGCACCACGATCCACAGCTCCGACTTCAGCAGCGCCAGCTACACCTACGTGCAGGAGGGCGACGCGACGCTGGACACGTTCTCCGTCGCCCACGACCGCGCCTTCCGCATCCCGCTGCTGCGACGCGCGATCGCCGCGGCCGGCGGCCACCTCACGCTGTTCGCGAGCCCGTGGAGCGCGCCCGCGTTCATGAAGACCAACGGCAGCCTGCTGCAGGGCGGCCAGCTCAAGCCCGAGTTCGCCGACGCGTGGGCGCGCTACTTCACGCTGTTCATCCGGGCCTACGAGAAGGAGGGCGTTCCGGTCTGGGGCGTGACGGTGCAGAACGAGCCCATGGCCACGCAGCGCTGGGAGTCGATGATCTTCAGTGCCGAGGACGAACGCGACTTCCTCAAGAACCACCTGGGCCCGGTGATGGCGCAGGCCGGCCTGGGCGACCGCAAGATCATCGTCTGGGACCACAACCGCGACCTGATGACGCAGCGCGCGCGGGTGATCTTCGAGGATCCCGACGCCTCGCGCTACGCATGGGGCATGGGCTTCCACTGGTACGAGACCTGGGCCGGCGGGGCCCCGATGCATGCCAACGTCGGCACGGTGCACCAGGCCTGGCCCGACAAGCACCTGCTGCTGACCGAGGCCACCGTCGAGGGCTTCGACCCCGCGCGACTGCAGTCGTTCGCCAACGCCGAGCGCTACGGCGCCGCGCTGATCAACGACTTCAACCAGGGCGCCGAAGGCTGGACCGACTGGAACATCCTGCTCGACGAGAAAGGCGGCCCGAACCACGTCGGCAACTTCTGCTTCGCGCCCGTGCACGCGGACACGCGCACCGGCGAGCTCACGTTCACGCCGAGCTACTGGTACCTGGGCCACTTCTCGAAGTTCATCCGCCCGGGCGCGCGTCGCGTGGAGGCCGCGAGCAGCCGCAGCAGCCTGCTGACGACGGCGTTCGCCAACGCCGACGGCCAGCTCGCCGCCGTGGTGATGAACCAGACCGACCAGGCGGTCGACTACAACTTCTTCGTCGGCAAGGACGAGGCGCGGCTGTCGATTCCAGCGCACGCGATCCAGACGCTGGTGCTGCGCTGACAATACTCAGCCTGCGCTCAGCTCGAGCCCCGAAAACGCCTGCGCGACGGGGTTGGCCCCGGCTTCCCGGCGGCAGGGGCAATGGCAAACTGCAGGCGTCGCCCGGCGCCAACGGCGCCGGGCGACAACGACCATGGCGTGGTCGCGACCCGCGGCCGCCATGGGCCCGCCCGACCATGAAACAGATGCCATGACGCCGCCGCGAGACGCCGACGAATTCGATACCGCGACCAGCCACGACGTTTCCGCGAACGCCGACGCCGCGGCCCAGGCCGCGCCCATGTTCCAGCACGGCATGGCCGCAGCGGGCCGGGGTGCCGCCGACGAGGCGATCGCCTGGTTCCTGAAGACCGTCGCGCTGAAACCCGATTTCGCCGTCGCGCACGCCAACCTCGGATTGCTGCTGGTGGCCACGCAACGCCACGCCGAGGCCGAGGCCCACCTGCGCACTGCCGTGTCCTTCATGCCGCTGGACGCCGCGCTCCGCAACGCGCTGGGCGTCGCACAGGAAGCGATCCAGCGTTTCCCGCAAGCCGAGACGACGTATCGCGCGGCGCTGGCCGTGCGACCCGAATTCGCCGAGGCCCACGCCAATCTCGGCAACTGCCTGCGCCGCCTCGGGCGCCTGGACGAGGCACAGGCGCACTGCGAGCGCGCCATCGAGCTCCAGCCCGACTTCGCCGTGGCCCACTACAACCTGGGCATCCTCCTGCAGGATCGCGGCGAACACGAGCGCGCCATCGCCCACTATCGCCAGGCGCTGGCGACGCGCCCCGACTACATCGAGGCGCTGAACAACCTGGGCAGCTGCCTGCGCACGCAAGGACTGATCGACGCGGCGCGCGCCACGTTCGAGCGCATCCTCGAATTGCGTCCCGCGCAGATCGAGGCGCATTGCAACCTGGCGCAATACAAGACCTACCGGCCCGACGATCCGCAGGTCGAGACGCTGCTGGCGCAACGACACCGGCTGGCTTCGCTGACGGAGGACGGCCGGGTCCGCTACTGGTTCACCGTCGGCAAGATGCTGGAGGACGTCGGACGGCACGACGAGTCCTTCGCCGCCTATGCCGAGGGCAATCGCGCCAAGCACGCGATCACCCCGTGGGACGAGGGCGCGCATCTCGACCTGCAACGCCGGATCGTCGCCAGCTTCACGCGGGAGACGATGGCCAAGGCCTGCGCGGCGCCACACGGCGACGGCCCGACGCCCATCTTCATCCTCGGCATGCCGCGCTCGGGAACCTCGTTGCTGGAGCAGGTGCTCTCGACCCTTCCCGGCGTCCATGGCGCGGGCGAGATCACCTGGCTCGCCGAAACCCTGCAATCGGCGGAGAACGACGGCGGGGAGGGCGTATTCCAGTTTCCGGAAACGCTGGCGGCCTATTCGGGCGAGCGTCTGCAGGTCCTGGGCCGCCGCTATATCGACCGGATTCGCGACCTGGCGCCGCAAGCGACCCACGTCGTCGACAAGCTGCCGGCCAATTTCACGCACATCGGCCTGATCCACCTGATGTTTCCGCACGCGCGGATCGTGCACGCGATGCGCGATCCGATGGATTCCTGCTTCTCGTGTTATTCGCGCTTGTTCAGCGGCGACAATCTCGGCTTCACGTACGACCTGGGCGCGGTGGCGCGTTACTGGGTCGGTTATCACGAGCTGATGCGCCACTGGCGCGACGTCCTGCCGCCAGGACGCATTCTCGACGTGTCATACGAAGCCATGGTGGCCGATTTCGAGAATCAGGCACGCCGCGTGGTCGAGTATCTGGGGCTGCCGTGGGACGAGCGCTGCCTGGGATTCCACGACAACCAGCGCGTGGTCAGGACCGCCAGCGTCGCACAGGTCCGGCGGCCGATCTATCGGACGTCGGTGGCACGGTGGAAGCCGTATGAGCGGCATCTGGGGCGGCTCCACGAACTGGTCGGGGCCTATCGGTGATCGAGGCTGCGTGGTTGGCACCATCGCGGCACCGAAGGTCGATGCGAGCGCAAGACGACTGCTCAGATGACGGCTGCTGGCGGCCTTGATGGGGCTGGTCAGTCCACGGGGCGGCGGCAGGGCATGTGCGCCTGTTCTGCGTAAGGATGCGGACGAGGGAAAGCATTGCCGTTTTGAGCCTCCTCTATAGTTTACATAACGCACATTATGCGCAGTTAATGCACTGGCTACGCTGCATGTCGCCAGCTGACTGTTCGCGCACAGGAATCCCGGCCAACGTGACCGGCGCATGTGAACAATGACTCGGAGCCTGCGCCAAGGGTACAAATCGGACATTTGCGAGGTCTCTCCCAACTTCACGACGCGCTTCACATCCAAAATATGAGTCGTGTCCGGGCGTCCGGTACTTTTGACCAGCGTTCACATCCAGGCGTCACGTACTTTTGACCAACGATCACATCCGGTCAGGTACTCGGGAACGAAGATCACATCCGACATGCTAAAAAGAGCCAGAGTTGCTATGCGAGCCGCCGACGATGGCCGATGTGGATGTAACGTAAGGTCGACCGACGCTGCCTTCGCGCGCTCTAACGCAAGGCCGCCTACACTTCTCTGATGACGAACCAGGAGCCCAAGTCCGCGCCCGGCCTTGCGGCAGTTCTTCGCATGATGTTCCTCTCAGGCGCCTCAGATGAAGTCGTCGAGAACTTCGTGCGCCTGTACACCAGTGAGATCACGGTCGCCGGCCAGCCCCCCATCATCGAGCTTGCTCCGATCATCGCCCAGGCAACCCAGGCCGCCGCCCGCCTCGCCGTTGACGAGGCGCTCGAGTCAGCTGGGTTCGCAAATTCTGCGAATGCACAGCGGCCACCGCGCGGGGCGGTTCGCTCTGGAGCGCAATCTGCCTCTTCCGAGGATCGCCAGCATCAAATGCAATCGGTGCAAGGCTCTTCGTACATCTATCGCTTTCGCCTGCCCAGCGGTCTACGAACAAGCGTCTCGGTTCCGACCGACCTAGTGGCTCGAGCAGCGACGATGCTTGGAGAGTTCGCTACCAAGCAAATCATCAAACAATTCGCCAAGCAAGCTCCAGCGGATGTGAGGCGTTCCACGTATGTGCAGTTGGAGTTGCGCAAGCGCGTCACTGCGCACGAGCGTGCTCACAAGGCCCCGAGCGCAATGCAATAGCGCTGAAGGGCTTGTCTGGCGCAATTTGGCGGCCACCCGTATCCTCCAAGCTCACGAAACGACCAGCGCCCATGGCCGAAGCCCCGACAGATTCCTCATTGCCTGATGACAGCCAACAAGTCGATGCGCTGGTTCAGCGCGCAGTTGATTTGGCGTTCAGGCGTCTGAAACTTGATCGACCGCTTCTGGCTGAGTCGATTGATCAGCTTGTGGATTTGTTGGATTCGGGCGACCTCGACCCAGTGCTTGAGCACAACAGCGCTCCGATAGTCGACGTCCGTCCGGTACGGCGCTACGCAGACTCGAAGACGTTTTCACACGAGGATTGGAAACGTCGCCACGGCGTGCAGGATTGAGACCTCCTGACTAGGTGCCTGAAACAGTCAAAGAATCACAAGTCACGATAATTTAAACTTATCAGTCGTCCGACAATATTTCCCCCTCGAGATCAGACGAATCGCGACAGCACTCCCCTAATCGGGCTCTGAGGCGGAATCAGAGCGACATGTTGTCGTGCCTAGGCCGGTGGACAGAATTCCCCTGAAACTCCGGGGCGAGACGCGGCCGGACAACATCCCGCTGAATCTCCGCCGCTCAGCGCCGGACGGCTTCGATGCTGCGGCTTGGTGTCGTACGGCCTGCCTATAGAAGTACATTTGAACGACCCATGAAGAAAGATCGAGTCGCTATCCCCCAAGAACTCGCCGATCGGGTGATCTTTGCTGCCGACCGGACGTGCTGCGTGTGCCGGCAGCCGCATCGGAACTTTCAGGTCCATCACATCGACGAGGATCCGAGCCACAACGTATTCGCCAAGCTGCGGCAGCGGATCGACACGCTCAATGTGGAGATTCGCCAGCATCGCCAGCCGGCTGAGGAGCTCAACCAAGAGATCGCCGCGTATCTCGGTCGAGACGAGCTCAAATTCAAGCCCGAACAGAATGGATATCTGATCACTCGCGGTGGCCAGCCAGCTACGGATTTGAGCGATGGCGAGCGAACGGCGATCGCGTTCCTCTACTTCCTCAAGTCGCTGAAGGCAGCAGACTTCGATCTGACGAAGGGCATCGTCGTCATCGACGACCCCGTCTCCAGTCTCGATGCGAACTCGATGTTCAGCGCGTTTGCTTTCCTGAAGCAGCGAACCGCTTCGGCCGCACAGCTTTTTGTGCTGACCCACAACTTCACGTTCTTCCGCCAGGTTCGGAGCTGGTTCTACAGCCTGCCGGGCCAGGGTAGGGGAGACGTGACGCGTCGGCCGGCCAGGTTCTACATGCTCAGCAGCCAATTTGATGGCGGTCATGAGCGCGAGGGAATGGCTCGTGAACACGACGTTGACAGAGAACTCCGTGCAGAGCGATCGCAATTCTTCGACGAGCCGCGCTTGCGCGGCAGCGTCGAGGGAGATGTCAATTTCATCGATGAAGATCAGCCTCGCGCCAGACTGCAGACGCCGGTAGAGGTTCACCAGGAAAAACTCTCCCGAACTGAAGTAGTCTTCGCGGACGTACCGACCCTCCTCAACTCGATAGAAGCAGCAGGCGCCACGCGAGAACTTGACTTCGCGCAGATCTTCAAATCGTGCGTCGCCATAAATGTTGGTCAGGAACCTGATCATTCCGTCCGGGCGAGAGTCGTCGTCCAGGATGATCGCGCGACGTATGTCAGGGTCCGCCTCGACCAGCACGTGAAAGTAACTGAAGCGCTGCCCGTGAGGAATCGGCAGCTCAACCGCAACCAGCGATCGCAGTGACTTCGGCACGGGCCGGCGCGTGCTCAACGTACCGACCGCGGGGTCATACGTGAACTCAAACGAGGCATCGTCGACGGTGTAACGCACAATGCTGCTCTCACGCAAAGCGCCACCGGAGGTCGTGCGGCGGAATGTGTCTGCGAGCGCGAAGTTCATGATGCTCTTCGCCAACGTCGTCTTACCAGCACCATTGCGGCCGACGATACACAGCGGAGCGTTCCGATCGAGGTCCAGGCTGAACGTCAGCGCCTTCACCGGCCGGACATCCCTGAGTTCGACCCGGAACAACATGACGAGTTATCCGAACGAGCGGTGGAGGAACATATCCACTACCGCGGCGCCATATTTGCGCCGCAACTTGTCCAGATACAGCTGATCCACGGTGTTGACGTAGTTCAACAAGCCAGCGAGCCGAGCCTCTGTCTTGGAGGTGCCGACATCGAGCATCGTGTTGAATCGCTCACGGTCGCGGAGGTACAGATGCAGCATGGTTTCGATCTCGTTCTTGACTGATGTGTCGACGGAGATGGTCCCGTTCGGGAGAAGCACCATGCCCAATAGCTTGATCTTGCCCCCAACATGCAAGTACTTCGACTTGCCGCGGTGGATGCGCAGGCCCCCCCCGAACATCCGCGCGAGGACATCCAGCAGAGCCGCCTCCCCTGCTTCGACCTTTCCGCGCTCGTCAGCCGAGAGGACGATGTCGTCGGCATAACGCGTATAGGTCACGCCGAGATCCGTGCATGTGGCGTCGAACGCCACATCGAACGGGTACAGCGCTGCGTTGCTAAGACCAGGCGAAGTCGAGAACCCGATAGGCAAAGCGCCATCGACGCACAACAGATCGAGCAGGTGCTCAAGGTGCTCCGGAATGTCGGCAATCGGAATGACTGCGATCGCGCTGGTGATCGTCTCGCGCAGGACGTCGCGGGTGAGGCTGGGAAAGAACGATTCGATGTCAGTAAGGAAAAAGTGCCGGCCATGTGCATGACGCTCCACCGCGGCACGGGCATTGAGCCCCTTCCGATAGGAGAACACGGCATCGTGAATTGGAAGAAAATCGACCAGGAAAAGGCGCAGGAAGTGGTGATAGGCTCGGAGCCGTTCGCTTGGGCTGTTGACCTCCCGCTGCTTCGCGCCCTGCTGAATGTGAGAACGCCCAAGGTCCTCCTCGGACACTTCCCGCTCGAAGTCCGCAAAGGCACGCTTGCCGTGAAACATGGCTTCGAACAGCGTCTGCAGCGGCTTCTTCGCGGTGGGCATGTGGGGGTCTAGGTTGGACAGCACTATAGCTTTGCGCTAAGCTCGCTGAATGCTGACTGACTAGGAGTATCTCCGGTCGCGACGGTCAGCCTCTAGGCCGTCTGAATCTACTTGTGTGATGCGCTTGTCCAGGGTTGTCCTGTGGCAGACGCTCACACAAGGCGTAGATCACGCCGCCTCCTCCGGTTTGTTCGCTCGACCTACTGCAGGCTCGTCAGCCTCGAGAAGTCCCGCGCGCTGATGCCGGATGAATGTTCCCGGGCCGTGGCCCGTCCAGATCGTGCCGCGATCGTCGACGCAGTGTCATTCGTACCGTCGACCACACCTAAGCGGGCGAAAGCAAATCGCAGACGTCCACGCCGAGCGCGTGTGCGATGCGTTCAATGTTGTCGAGGGACGCGTTGCGCTCGCTGCGTTCAATCGAGCCGATGTAGGTGCGGTGCAATTCCACTTTCGCCGCGAGTGCCTCTTGAGAGATGCCCTGGTCGGCGCGAAGCGCGCGCATGTGTCTGGCGACACGATCGCGTGCTGATTCGACGTTGCGTCCCCGGCCTCTCATAGGGGCGAGAGGTTCGCATTCGAGATGAGTTTGAGTCTACAGACTTAAAGTAGCATCTTGACTGCAGAGCGCGCTCTCGAAGCGGCTGGGGCGATCCCCGCTGCGCGCATCCCCTGCCGAGGGGCAGCACCTGGTATGGCCAAGGGCCTTCAGGCCTTTCGTCTAGGCGACTTGATTTTGGGCTTGGCTGGGGGCAAGGTAGGTTCCGCCGGCGACGCGGGAGGCATGCGCTCGAGCATCGACCGCATGGTTTCGGCCTCGGATTTGTTCGCCACGGCGCGCTCGCTGGCTTCGGTAAGCCCCCGAGACGTGGCCTCGAGCTGATCCGCAATCTGGAGGCGGGCCGCCGACAGCTCTCTGATGCTGACCTGTGCCGCATCGAACTGCGCACGCAACCTGCCGAGTGCGTCGGCCTGCTCCAGTTCGACCTCGCGGTGGCGTGCGCCCTCCTTCACCGCTTGGCCGCGCACGGCTTCCAGTTGCCTTTCTGCCTTCGCGCGGGCCTGGCGTTCTTCGTCGATTTCAAGCAGCGCACGACGCTCCGCGGTGTCCGCGCGTGCGTTCGCGGCCTCAACGGCACCCTGCGCTTTTGCCAGGTCTGCGCTGAACGCGACTCGCATCGCGTCCTGACGACCGATCAGTTCGTCGTGGTGCCGCTGTAGCTCCTGTATCCGAGCCACGGTACCGGCATGTCCGCGTCGCTCGGTTTCAAGTTCTGTGCTGGTCGATCGCGCGAGCTCTTCCAGTCCTCGAAGCTCCTGCCGAAGGGCCTCTGCCTGAGTCGCGGATTCCTCGGATGCACGACGGCAGGAAGCCAGGTCAGCTTCAGCGCGTGTGACCTCAGCCCGGGCTTCGATGCGCACCTCCGCAAGCTCGGCCCGTGCCGCCGCACTCGCCTGCCGCCAAATTTCAGCGATCGCGTCCGCTGCGGCCACCTTGAGCCCCTCCGGCAGGTCCGGATGGTCGATCTCGATCCGCGCTTTCGCCCGAAGCTCTTCCCAGAATTTCGCCAGGGCGTCGGCCGGCGCGCTCATGGATCCGCGCCGGGCGTACTGGTAGAGCTTGCTGGCGGTCGGCGTGATGCCGTGTCGAAAGAACAGCAACGCGCAGACTTCCCGGTACAGCGCTTTCGTGTCCGAGAACCGAGCTTTCAGGGACTCGACCTCGCTCTGGATCTCGGTTTCGGTGCTCATGCCATAATAATACAACGTATTACGTTGTATTTTATGAGTTCTTCCAAGATCTCAGGACATAAGTCCCATAATGTCCTGACTCTGCCCTCGATCAACACACTGTCCTGCTTGTGCGCTGCTCGAAGGGACCTTTGGCGGCGCTGTTCCGGAATGCGAGGTGCATCGTTCCGGCGGTAATGACGAACGATGCACCCCGGCGCGCACTTGCCTCAACCCGAACGCGCCCATCATGTGACGATGCTCAACGCGCCGCACGATGGACAGGCCAACGCCTCTGCCTATACTGGGGGCGGCCGCTTCTCCCGGTCGGGAATCCGTCATGACCGAACGCCGTTCCAAGCAAGAAGAGCTGGAGCGCCTGAGCCGGGCGCTGCGCACCCTCGGTGGAAGCAACCGGGCATTGCTGAGGGTCGAGCACGGCGAGCAAGCTCTGCTGCAGGAAATTGTCCGCGTGGTGGTCGAGGAGGCCGGCTACCCGGCCGCCCTCGTGGTCCACGCAGAGGACGACCCGGCGCACACGCTCACCATCCTGGCTGAGCTCGGGCTAGCGCTGGCCTCAGCGGATCTGTTCGGCCTGACCTGGGCCGACACGGAGCACGGTCGCAGCGCGACCGCCACCGCCATTCGCAGCGGCCAGCCCTGCATCGTGAACGACTTCGACCAGAGCGAGATGTCCGACTACTGGCGCAAGTACCACCGCCGTCGCGGGTTCGGCGCCATCATGGCCCTGCCCTTGAACGTCGAAGGCCGCGTGTTCGGCGCCCTGACCATCCTAGCACCCGAGCCGCACGCTTTCTGCGAACGAGAGCGCGCCCCGCTGATGGAGGCGGCCGAGGACCTGTCGTTCGGCCTGGGCATCCTGCGCGCCCGGGCACGCCATGACGAAGCCGAGACCAAGGTTCGGCGGATGACCTGGTTCGATCCGGTGACGGACCTGCCCAATCGCGTCCACCTGCGCACCCTGCTGGCCGAGGCGATCGCCGACGCGCGCGAGCGCCAGTTGCCGCTGGCGCTGCTGCGCATCGACGTGGACCGCTATCGCGAGATCGAGGAGGCACTGGGCGACGAAGACGCGGACAAGCTCGTGCTCGCCGTCGCGACGCGTCTGCGCGAGCTGGCGGGGCCGAAGGGCCTGCTGGCGCATATTTCGGAGGCAGAGTTCGCGCTGGCCCTGCCGGGCGCCGGCGCCGACCGTGCGCGCCAGCTCTCGCAGCGCATCGTCGAGGCCCTGGTCGTGCCGGCCGAGATCTCGGGCCTGCTGCTGGACGCACGCTCCACTATCGGCGCCAGCCTCTTCCCGGGACATGGCTCCGAGCCCGATCTGCTGATGCGACGAGCCGGCATCGCTCTCGGCCACGCACGGCGCAGCGGTGCGCCGCTGGCCTTCTTCCGTGACGGCCTGGACCGCGAGCGTGGCCGCCACATCGAGCTCATGGCCGATCTGCGACGCGCCATCGACGGCGGTGAATTGCGCCTGTTCTGCCAACCCAAGATGCGCATGAGGTCACGCGGATTGTGCGGCGCCGAAGCACTGGTGCGCTGGAGCCATCCAACCCTGGGAATGCTCAATCCCGGTGAGTTCATCGGACTTGCGGAGAGTTCAGGCCTGATCACCCCGCTCACGCATTGGGTACTGGATGCCGCCCTGCGCCAGGGATATGCGTGGCGCGAGCAGGGAATCGCCCATCCGCTGTCCGTCAACCTGTCGGCACACGACCTGCGCGACCCGCGGCTGATCGACCGCATCGGCGACGAACTGGCCACCTGGGGGGCGGCACCGGGCTCGGTCGAGTTCGAGCTCACCGAAAGCGCGCTGATGGAAGATCCGGCCGCCGCCCTCGAGACCCTCAAGAGCCTCAAGCGCCTGGACGTTTCATTGACCATCGACGACTATGGCACAGGGTATTCATCGCTGTCGTATCTGCGCCGCCTGCCCGTGGACGCGATCAAGATCGACCAGTCCTTCGTGACCGGCATGAGCGCCAGCAAGGACGCCGCCATCATCGTGCGCTCGACCATCGAGCTCGCGCACAACCTGAACCTCAAGGTCATCGCAGAAGGCGTCGAAGACCAGCAGACCTTCGACACCCTGGCCGACTGGGGCTGCGACATTGCACAGGGCTACACGATCAGCCGCCCGATGCCCTCCGGTGAATTCGGTCCTTGGGCCCGCGCGCAGGCGGTCGCGCTGCTTCAAGGATCAACGCCAAGTACGCTCTGAACGCGATTTTGCCGTTGATCGATCGCAGGCAGGCGCGCCATCCTCGTTCGTGACTTGACGTCAAGAAGCGCGCGTGGCGGCAACCGATTCCAAGACAGACTCGATCGTATGCCCGACGAAAGGCGGCCTTGGCTTCATGTGATTGCGATCGTCGACAAACACCAGCGCGGGTCCAGCGTCCAGCTCCCCTTCCGCCACCAGTGCAAACGCCGCGATGATGACCAGGTCGCCTGGGGCCGCCCTTCTCGCCGCCGAGCCGTTGAGCGAGACGATCCCGCTGCCGCGCGGTGCTCGCAATGCGTAGGTAATCAAACGCTCGCCGTTGTCCACGTTCCAGATGTGAACCTGCTCGTTCTCACGTAGGTTGGCAGCATCCAGCAAGTCCTCGTCAATCGCGCAGGATCCCTCATAGTGAAGCTCGCAATGTGTGACACGGGCACGGTGGATCTTGGACTTGAGCAAGGTGCGGAACATGATGCTTTTCCTGTCGAGATTTCAAAGGCGACGCCAGCGGATTGATCGCCGGCGAGACTACGAGATTGACGGCGTGGCTGATCCGGCTCTCCAGCTTGGCGCCGCCACCACAACGCCGGATGTAGGCTGCGCGCGAGGGCCAAGACCTCCGGTCGATCGAGCCCGATTCGAATGAAATGCGTCGATGTGAGGCCCCCGGCTGTGCCTGAGTTTGCGTCGACTGGAGTTGGAAATCTTGGTTCTTTAGTGTATCGTATGCATAGGTACCATAATGCATGCATTGTTTCGCTTGCCATCAAGCACGCGGAGCTCCGGTACCCAAAGTTTGTTCACTGCGTACAGAGCCAGCACCATCGGCCGCTGAAGGAGACCTGTCTTGTCCAACCATCGTCAAACCCTCTTCATCGACGGCGCCTGGGTCGTGCCGGCGACTTCGCGCCGCATCGAGGCGATCAATGCCAGCACGGAGGAGGTGATCGGCAGTGCCCCCGAAGGCAGCGAGGCGGACATCGATCGCGCGGTGGCCGCCGCGCGGCGCGCGCTGAAGGAGTCGGCCTGGGCGCGTTTTACGCCGGCCGAGCGCGGAGCCGCCCTCACCCGCTTCGCCGATGCGCTGGAGAAGCGCGCTGGCGCCCTCGCAAGCACGGTCAGCATGCAGAACGGCATGCCGATCAACACGGCCGACCAGCTCGAAAGCGGTTACACGATCGGGCTGATGCGCTACTACGCAGCGCTGGCCAGCGCGCTGCAGGTCGACGAGAACCGGCCTTCGCCGCTGGGCTTCAACACGGTCGTGCGGCGCGAACCCGTAGGCGTCGTCGGCGCAATCGTGCCGTGGAACTTCCCGGTGATCCTGTCGATGATGAAGATCGGTCCGGCACTGGCAGCCGGTTGCACGCTGGTGCTCAAGCCGTCGCCGGAAACGGTCCTCGACTGCTTCATCGTGGCCGAAGCCGCCGAGGAAGCCGCGCTGCCGCCGGGCGTCATCAACTGGGTGCCGGGCGGCCGCGAACTCGGTGCCTACCTGGTCTCGCACCCGGGCATCGACAAGGTGGCGTTCACCGGCTCGACCGCGGCCGGACGCTCGATCGCACAGGTCTGCGGCCAGATGCTGCGCCCTGTGAGTCTGGAGCTCGGTGGCAAGTCGGCCGCCATCATCCTGGAGGACGCAGACATCAACGCCGTGCTACAAGGCCTGCCATCGGCATCTCTGACCAGCAACGGTCAGGCGTGCTTCTCGTGCACACGGATCCTGGTACCTGCCAGCCGCTACGGCGAAATGGTGGACGCGATCGCAACGACCGTGTCCTCCTACGTGGTCGGCGACGCGCTCGATCGCGCCACGCAGATCGGGCCCATGGGCTCGTCGATCCACCGAGATCGCGTGGAGCGCTACATCGCCATCGGCAAGACCGAGGGCAAGCTGGTGGCCGGCGGCGGTCGACCGAAGGATCGCAAGCGCGGCTGGTTCGTAGAGCCGACGGTGTTCGCCGACGTCGACAACTCGGCCGTCATCGCGCAGGAGGAGATCTTCGGGCCGGTGCTCTCGCTGATCCGCTATCGCGACGAGGACGAGGCCGTGAGGATCGCCAACGATTCCGTTTACGGGCTCGGCGGGTCGATCTGGTCGGTCGACCGCGAACACGCAACGAAGCTGGCGGGCCGGATCGACACCGGCAGCATCGGCATCAACGGCTATTTGCCGGACATGAATGCGCCGTTCGGCGGCATCAAGGCCAGCGGACTGGGTCGCGAGATGGGGCCGGAATCGATCGCTGCCTACCAACGCCTGAAGTCCGTCTACCAGATGGGCTGAACAGGAGAACCCTGCTGGACGAGCCGGTCACGACGGACTCGTGCAAGCCGTCTCAAGCGTGATGGTCGGGCGCAGCCGGAGGTCGATCACCTGACCGTCCCGCCATGGGGCCCCCCCGTTCATCAAGCTGACCTACGAAGGAGACAGACCGAATGTCCGACCCTGCGCCGGCATTGCAGGCGACGCCCGCCCTCGATTGCGATCACCCGCAAGTGATCGCGTTTTCGGTGCGCGTCTGCGCAGGCCTGACGGACCCTGTCGAGATGGCACGAGCGCTCTATCTGGCCGTCCGCGACGAGATACGGTACGACCCCTACCGGATCGACCTGTCCGACGCAGGCATGACGGCCAGCCGCGTGCTGGTCGACGGCTTCGGATGGTGCGTCACCAAGAGCACCCTGCTGGCCGCCGCCTGCCGTGCGCGCGGCATTCCCGCCCGGGTCGGCTATGCCGATGTCCGGAACCACCTGTCGACCGAACGGCTGCGCGCGATCATCGGCACGAACGACTACGTGTGGCACGGCTACGCCAGCATCCGTCTCGACGGCCACTGGCGCAAGGCGACACCCGCCTTCAACCGATCCCTCTGCGCCAAGCTGGGTGTGGAGCCGCTAGGATTCGACGGCTCCGGCGACTCGCTGTACCAGGAGTTCGATGCGCAAGGCCGACGCCATCTCGAATACGTCTTGCAGCGCGGCGAATTCGACGACGTGCCGCTCCCACAGATCCGTGCCGCGTTCCTGAAGCACTACCCGCGCCTGGTGCAATTGGCGAAGGCGGACTTCGACCGCGACGTCGACGACGAGGCCACGGCCTGAAAGCCGACGCGGTCAGCGGCGGGACAGCAGATGCAGTGCGCGTGCCTTCGCGAGCGCCGCCGAGCGGCTCCCCACATCGAGCTTGGCGTACACGTTGCGCAGATGCCACTTGACCGTGGTCAGCGACAGCGACAGCCGGTCCGCCACCTGCTGGTTGCTCAAGCCTTGATCCAGGAGTTCGAGCAACTGCAGCTCGCGCGTGGACGGCGCATCGAGGCCAGCGGCCGCGACCTCCGTTTCGCCGAGCTCATGCTGCAAGCGCTCCAGCAAGGCCAGTTCGGCCGGCTGAACCAATCCGAAATCCTTGATGGCGGTCGTCGCAAACAGCGGACCGAGCCAGAACTGCCGGCATTGGAACGGATGCATCAGCTTGCCTGGAGCGGCCGCGGCGATCGCCAGCGACAGGTGCCGCAACGCCTTGCCGGGACGCTGTTCGCGAACCTCGATTTCGGCCGCCGCCAGCAGCAGCTCGACGACGTCGCGCTGGCGGCCATCGGCCTGGGCCGCGCGCAGTTGTCGCTCGATCGAGACCATCGCGTCGTCGTAGTGGCCGACCGCGATCTTCATCTCGATCGGTGCGAGCATCCAGTCCCCGCGCTCGCGCGGGCTGGCGCTCAACGAGTCATCGGCGGTCGCGCCGATACGCAGGCGCTGGGCCAGGATCTGCGCATCGGCAAGACGGCTCAGTTGAAGGCAGCGGCGGATGCGGCTCGCCGCCAACACCTTGTGCAGGCGCACCGGATAGCTGTGCGCCACCTTCTCGATGGCCTGCGGCGAGAGCACGTCATCGTCTTCGCCCGACCAGAGCGCTGCGCAGGCGCCGAAACCCTGCTCCGCGCTGGTGACGATGCCGTTCTGCATGGCGCGCGTGAGCCCGCGGCGCGCGAACTCGCGGGCCTGTTCGACGCGGCCCATATCCAGCACGACGCGAGCCAGGACGAAGTCGATCGTCGCCACCACCTGGGCATCGTTGCCCAGCGCCGCGGCCACCTTCGAGCGAACCAGTTGCAGCTTCTGCTCGGCGAGCTGGGGTCGCGCCTCGGTCATCTCCAGCACGGCCCAGAGAATGCCCACCCAGGCGCTCCCCCAAGGGCTGTCGGCGCGGTGCATCACGGCTTCGGCAAGCTCCATGTGCTCGCGTGCAGACGACAGCTCGCTGCGGTCGATCTCCACCAGCGCGGCGATCCCGGCAGAGACGGCGAGGCTGAGCGCATCCTGCGGTTCCCTGTCCCGGATCGTCGTCATCGCCCCGACATGGGCCTCGTCCAGGCGATCGAGGTAGACATCGATGACCGTGCGTAGAAAGACCCGGCGCACGCGCCCGGCCGCCGAAGGCTCATCGCCGCCTCCGGCCCGCGCATCGAAACTGTCGAGCGCCTTGCGCGCCCGCTCGTACTGCATGGCATTGCACAGCGCCCAGACGTACCAGCCGTGCGCCTCAACCGACAGCGAACCGCCGATGGCGAGCAACTGGTCAGCCCATTGGATATAGGTCACCATGCGGCCCTGCTCGCCGGTGACGACGCTGCCGACGCGGTCCAGCAGGGACTCCGCCAGCGAAATGGCCCCGGCATCGAGCGCCACGCCGAGCGCCGTGACGTCGTCGCCCTGTTCCGCGTGCCAGCGCGCCGCCTGCGCCAACACCTCGCTGCGACGCGCCGCGTCGATCCGCTCGTGTCCCTCGGCCAGCAGGAAATCGCGCAGCAAGGTGTGAAAACGCAGCCAGCGGCGGGTCTGGTCCAGCGGAAAGATCAGGACGTTGCGCGACACCAGCGTCTCGATCCAGGCCTTGGCCTCGGTCCGCCCCGTCATGCGCATGGCCAGCTCGACGCTGAACTCGCGCACCAGCGCGATCTCCAGCATGAACTGCACGTGCGCGGGATCGAAGCCGACCAGCACCTTGCGGGTGAGCAATCGAGCGATGTCGCGATGGTCGCCCGTGAAGCGATCCAGCATGGCCGTCGAACTCGCATCGGCGCCGGTCTCACCCAGGCTTTGTTCGGTCGTCATCAGCACCTGCAGCAGTCGCACCGCCGTGGGCCAACCTTCGGTCTGGCTCTGGATGCGCGTGAGCGCCTCGTCCCCGATGGCCTGGACGCCCGCTTCCTCGAGCAAGCGCATCGTGCTGCTGCGATCGAAGCTCAACTGGGCCGCCCCCAGCTCGACCGCGCCCTTCTCCAGCTTCGCCCGCACGATGTCGATGGGCATCTCGCGCGTGCTGGAGAGCACGAGGCGGAGCTCGGGATTCGTGGCGAAGACAAGACGCGCCAGCAACTCCGGCAGCAAGGGATCGTGACAGAAGCCGAGGTTGTCGATGAACAATACCGTGTCGCCCTCGAGTTGCGCCAGCAGCATCAACACTTCGTCGACGACGAACGCGCCGCGGCCGCCGAACGATGGTGGAGAGGCCGGGCGAGCGTCAGCCTCGGGGTCGACTCGAAGCTCCAGGCCGGCGATCGCCGCACGCATCAGGAACACCAGCGTGGACACGTCGGTGTCCCGGTCATCCAGCGTGAGCCACAGGCAACGCGTCCCGCGCCCGACGAGCTCATCGTGGAGGCGCGACAGCAGCACGGTCTTTCCGTAGCCGGGGGCGGCGCACACGGCGACCAGCTTCGGCAGTGCGTCCAGGTGCAGCAGCGTCGACAACGCGCGCGTCGCGACCGGTCGAAAGTCGAACCGCGGGGGCGTGATGTGAATCGACTGCGTACGGGCCTGGCGCGCAGCATGCGCTCCACGCACCGTCGCGGCAGACGGGTCATTCGCCATCGGTCTTGTCTCCATCGTCTTTTTCTGTCTCGCCCATGTTAGGACGCAGAACTGGTGCCGCCGAGCTCGGAGCCGTGCATCGCGTCAGGGCAAACCCGCTCAACTGCGGAAACCCGTCACTCGCCTCTTGTTCCGATGCATATGGTACGCATGTGCATCATTATGACGCACGATCGCGGCGCCTCCTTGGTCGATTGCATTGGCTGGCCCGCCGGCCGCCCGCAAACGCTTCGAAATTGCTGCACCGCACACACGGAAAGGGCAGGTTCTCATAGGGATAGCTCCCGCCCTTCCCATCCCAAAGGAGGGGGTGGCAAGCACCATCGGCGCGCCAAATCCGTACGTACACCAAAACGATCCGGAGACAGCGCATGAATACGATGACCGAGGGCGTCGCCCTCCAGAACACCGCCTCGGCGCGCCGCGCACGTGCCGCCATCGTGCGCCGCCCGCAAACGCCGCTGCTGCTCGAGGAGATCGACGTCGCCGCGCCGCGTGCCGACGAAGTCCTCGTCCGGATGGTTGCAACGGGCATCTGCCACACCGACGTCGTCTGCCGCGACGGCTTCCCGGTGCCGATGCCCATCGTGCTGGGGCACGAAGGCGCCGGCGTCGTCGAAGCCGTCGGCTCGGCCGTGACCGGCCTCGCGCGCGGCGACCACGTCCTGCTGTCGTTCAATTCCTGCGGCGTCTGCACCAATTGCGTCGGCCACGAGCCCGCCTATTGCTACCAGTTCCTGGGCCTGAACTTCGGCGGCGTGCGCCTGACGGACGGCAGCTCGGCCCTGAGCCAGAGCGGCGAGCAGATCAATGGCCAGTTCTTCGGCCAGTCCTCCTTCTCGTCGCTGGCCGTCGCGCGGGCGATCAACACCGTCAAGATCGACAAGTCGTTGCCGCTGGCGCTGATGGCGCCGCTTGGCTGCGGTATCCAGACCGGCGCCGGCGCGGTGATCAACTCCCTCAAGGTGCGCCCCGGTCGCGGCATCGTGATCTTCGGCGCCGGCGCGGTCGGAATGAGCGCGGTCATGGCCGCCAAGGCCGTCAGCGCAGGCGCCATCGTGCTGGTGGAGCCGAACGGCGCACGCCGGGCGCTGGCCGCGGAACTGGGCGCGACCTGCACCATCGATCCCCGCGACGGCTCCGACACGCTGGCGGCGATCCGCGCGGCCGGCGGTGGCGCAGGTGTCGGCTACGCGCTCGACACCACGGGCATCCCGGCCGTCGCGGGCATGGCCGCCGACGCCCTTCTGCCCAACGGCCAGCTGGGCCTGATCGGCATTCCGCCGCCGGACGCCATGTTCCCGATGAGCATCATGAGCGTCTACGTTCGCGGCATCGGAATCAAGTGTATCTGCGAAGGCGACAGCGATCCGCAGGTGTTCATCCCGCAGCTGATCTCGATGTACCAGGCCGGCCAGCTTCCGCTGGATCGCCTGGTGAAGACCTTCCCGTTCGAGCAGATCAACGAGGCGCTCGCGGCCTCCGAAAACGGATCGGTCATCAAGCCGGTCGTCCTCTTCTGACGCGCGAGCCAAGAGCGAACCAACAGCAGCGCAACCAACGAGTGAACATCATGTGGGAATACGCGAAATACTATCTGGCGCCATTGACGCAGTTGCTGGCGATGGTCGGCTTCTACGCCGGGGGCAACTACACCTGGGTCGGGGTGGCGTTCCTGCCCGCGATGGCGATCATCGACTCGCTGCTGCCGCTGGACCTGCGGGCGCGCAAGATGAAGAGCGGCGCCATCGCGTTCATTCCGATCTGGCTGTCGACGCTGCTGGGGCCCTGCGTCTACCTGGCGTTCGCCTGGTCGCTGTCGCACCATGATCTCGCACCGTCGCAGATCTTCGGCGGCGTCATGAGCTGCGCGTGGCTGTCGGTCGTGCCGGGTGTCTCGGCCTTCCACGAGCTGTATCACGCCCGCGGTCGCATCGGCCGCACCGTCGCACGGTACGCCCAGGTCTGCTACCTGGATCCGACGCGCATGGAAGCACACGTCGTGAGCCACCATCGCGACGTCGGCACGATCGTCGACAGCGATACGGCGCGCCGTGGCGAGACCCTCTTCTCGTTCGCCCCGGCTGCCGTGATCGAGTCGACGAAGCTGTCGCAGCGCGTCGAATCCGAGGCGCTCGAGAAGCGCGGCTTCGGTCGCTGGTCGATCCGCCATCACCTGTGGCGCGCGATCCTGGCCCAGGTCATCTTCCAGTCCGTCCTGTTCACGATCGGCGGCTGGCGAGCCGTTGGCTTCTCGCTCGCCGCCATGGTGGTCGCGCGCTACTGGGTGGAAACGTTCAACTACTTCCAGCACTACGGCCAGGTCCGCATCGAGGGCACGCCCATCGAGAAGCGCCATGTCTGGAACCACTTCGGCCCGCTGTCGCGCCTTGTCGCGTTCGAGATCACGAACCACGCCGACCATCACCTGAACACCTACCTGCCCTACTTCGCGCTGGTTCCGCACAAGGAATCCATCCGCATGCCCAGCGTGTTCGTCTGCTTCTTCGCGGCGCTGCTACCGCCCGTGTGGTTCCGCATGATCATCAAGCCGGCGCTCAAGCAATGGGATCTCGAGTACGCGACGGCGGAAGAGCGCGCGCTCGCGGCGGAGCAGAACCACCATGCAGGCTGGGAAGACTGGTCGCAGCAGCCGGTCGCAGCCTGAGGCCGTCACTGATCGCCTGCCATGCGCAACTTCTTCCAGTCCCTGATGGGCAAGCCGGCTGCGACCAGGCAGTTGCAGATCCTGCCCCAGGGCGTCACCGTCACGGTCGCCGCCGGACAGTCGCTGCTCGAGTCCGCCTTGGCCCAAGGTGTGGCTTACCCGCACAACTGCACGGTGGGCACATGTGCATCCTGCAAGACCCGGCTGGTGCAGGGCCGCGTCCGCGAAGCGACTCCCTTCGGCTACACGCTGTCGAAGGAGGAACTGGACGCGGGCTACATCCTCGCCTGCCAGGCGTTTCCGCGCGACGAATTGACGATCGTCGAACTCCCGGTGCCCGGCGCCGACCTGCCCATGCCCGAGACCTTCAAGGGAGAGATCACTTCGACCCAGGTCCTGACGCACGACATCCTCAAGGTGACGGTGCGCGTTGACCGCCCGATGAACTATGTCGCTGGGCAATACGCGAGCATGCGCATCGCCGGCATGCCTCGCATGCGTCACTACTCGTTCGCCGACGCCCCGCAGCGCGAAGGTCGCAAGGAGCTCAACTTCTTCATCCGCAAGGTGCCCGAAGGTGCCTTCACCGGCGCGCTGTTCGACGGTCGGCTGAAGGGCCAGGCAGTGGAGATCGAGGCCCCGCAGGGCGGCTTCTACCTGCGCGGCGGCAACGCGCCCATGGTCTGCGTCGTCGGCGGCAGCGGCCTGGCGCCGTTGCTGAGCGTGCTCGAGGACGCGCGCAAGAACCGCATCCGGCGCCGCTGCGTGCTGCTGTTCGGCGCGCGCACGCAGGCCGACCTCTACATGCTCGATCAGATCCGCGTGCTCTCCGAGGCCTGGCTCGAACCCTTCACCTTCGTTCCTGTCCTGTCGCACGAGGCGGCGGACAGCAACTGGACGGGCGCGCGCGGCATGGTGACCGACTTCCTCGAGGCGTCTGCGACAGATCTCGTCTGGGCGGCCGCCGAGGCCTACATGTGCGGCCCGCCGCCCATGATCGATGCGGCCATCTCCAGGCTCACCAGCATGGGCGTATCGATAGATGCCATCCACTACGACAAATTCTCCGACGGACGCGACTGACATGACAAAGACAACCACCACCACCGTCACCGTTCAGGTGACCGACGCCAACGAATACGGCTACTGGCGCTTCTGCGCCTGGATGGGCCCGGTCTTCATGGCCGTGTTCATCGTCTTCTGGGGCCTGATGGGCCACAACATCCCCCCGTGGAATCCTGACCTGCCGGCATCGACCGTAGCGCAATGGTTCCGCAGCGATGCCAACACGATCCGGCTCGGCATGGTGGTCGCGATGACGTTCGCCGTCTGCTACGCCGTCTGGGGGCTGTCGATCGGACGCGTGATGTCGCGCATGGTGCCTCGCGACAGCATCCTGGTCGACCTGCAGGTCTGGGGCGCCGGTCTGACCGTCGTGCCCGTTCTCGTCTCCACGTCGTTCTGGCTGGCAGGCTCGTTCCGCCCGGACGCGTTGCCCGACAACGTCCTTCAGTTGTTGTACGACATGGCCTGGTTGCTGATCGACCTGTCCTACTCCGTCACGACGGTTCAGATGTTCGCGCTCGGCGTCGCGATCCTGAAGGACAAGCGCTCGACGCCGCTGATTCCAAAGTGGTTCGCATGGTATGGGATCTGGGTTGGCTTCATGTTCATCGCCGAATGCGTGATGCCGTTCTTCAAGACGGGCGCCTTCGCACGCGACGGCATGCTGAACTTCTGGATCGAATTCATGATCTGGTTCGTCTGGGTGCCGACGCTGACGTTCTTCGTGCTCAAGGCCATCAACCGCATCCAGCGCGAAGAGCAGGCCTGAGTCCATGTCCGCCAACAGCGACAGCCTGAACGCGGGACTCGCGATACTGCCGCCAGCGCGCTCGGGGATCGCGCGCCGGCTGGCGGGCGACCCCGGCGTGTGGGTGTTCATCGGCGCGGACATGGCGGCGTTCGGCCTGTTCTTCCTGATCTTCACCGTCGGCCGGGTCGGCCACCCGGCCCTGTACGAGCAGTCGCGCCAGGCGCTGAACCCGACGATCGGGCTGCTGAGCACGCTGTTCCTGCTCACCAGCAGCTGGCTGGTGGTGCTGGCGGTCGGCGCGGCGCGCCAGGGCGACCGCGGGCCCGCGCGCATCCTGCTGATGCTGGCGATGCTCGTCGGCGCCGGGTTCGCGGTGAACAAGGTGATCGAGTACACGACGAAGATCAACGCCGGCATCACGATGCTGACGAACGAGTTCTTCACCTACTACTTCATCTTCACCGGCATCCACTTCCTGCACTTCATCATCGGCATGGTGGCCCTCGGGTTGTGCGTCTCCAAGGCGCGCCACGAACGTTCGAACACGCGCTTCCTGACCTGGATCGAATCGGTCGGCTGCTACTGGCACATGGTCGACCTGCTCTGGATCGTGCTGTTCCCGATGCTCTACATGCAGCTATGAAGACACCCGTCCATCCCTCGCCGCGCCAGGCGACCGGCATCTGGCTGCTGCTCGTCGCGGCCACGCTGGTGTCATGGTGGCTGGTCGAGCGCCGCGGCATCGCGGCGCGCGTCGCGACCACCTCCGCGCTGCTGATCGCCGGCTTCAAGGCCCGCCTGGTCCTGCAGCACTTCATGGAGCTGCGCTCGGCGCCGCCGATCTGGCGCAACGTCTTCGACGCCTGGGTGATCGTGTTCGTCGGCGCCATCGTCGCGGGCTACTGGGTCGCCCTGCGCTGATCACTTTCTTTCGCGGCAACAACGACAGGAGACAAGTCATGAACCCGACTCTTCAATCGATCCAGCAGAAGTACAGCCTCTGGCGCATCTGCGCCTGGGCTGGTCCCGTCTTCCTGGTCGGCTACGTCCTCACCTGGGCCATCCTCGGCTACAACGTTCCGCCGGCCGAACCGAGCCAGTCGCTGGCCGAGCTGTATTCGCACTACCTGAACAACAGCGTGCGCATCCGCCTGGCCTTCGTCGGCAGCGTCTTCTTCATCCCGTTCTACTTCGTCTTCAGCAGCGTGCTCTCGCGCATCATGCAGAAGATCGAGGGTGCCGATGGACCCTTGTCGATCGTCGAGCAGATGGGCGGGGCCACGACCACGGTCGTCGGCATGGTTGCCGGCATCTGCTGGTTGACCGCCGGGTACCGGGTCGAGGAGCGCTCTGCCGAGATCGTTCGCACGCTGCATGATTTCGGCTGGCTGTTCTTCGACACCACCTACATGGTGACGGGGCTGCAGATGATTTCCATGGCGATCGTGTTCCTGAGCGATCGCCGCGCCCAGCCACTGATCCCGCGCGCCCTGTCCTGGTACAGCGTCGCCGTCGTCGCCGCCTTCCTGCCGCTGTCGCTGCTGCCGTTCTTCTACACCGGACCGTTTGCCTGGAGCGGCGTGTTCTGCTACTTCGTCTCGCTCGGCAGCTGGTTCGCCTGGGTCACCGTGCTGTGCGTGTACACGTTCAAGGCGATCGGTCGCCTGGAAGGCGAGGAACTCGCCGCCGCAGGCCTGGCCTCGGGCGCGCCGGCAACGGCTCCCCGTACCAAGGCGAGCTTCGCATGATCCTGACCGACGACCAACGCGCCCTCCAGGAAGGCGCCCGACGCTTCGCGCGCGAACGCCTGCTGCCCGGGTACCAGCAGCGCGAGAAGTCGGGCGTGCTGGATCGGGAACTGCTGCTGGAGATGGGGCGGCTCGGTCTGATGGGCGTCGAGCTGCCCGAACGTCTGGGCGGCCTCGGGCTCGACGCGGTGACGACGGGGCTCATTGCGGAGGAACTCGCCTACGGCGACTTCAATGTGAGCCTGATTCCCGTCGGTACCTCGCTCAATGCCGCGATCCTCATCAAGAACGCGCAGCCGGCGCTCGTCGAGCACTGGGTTCCGCGCATGGTGCGGGGCGAGACGCTCGTGGCGATCTGCCTGACGGAGCCGCGCGGCGGATCGGATGCTGCCAACCTCCAGGTGCGTGCGCGCCGCGACGGCGATTACTACGTGATCAACGGCGAGAAGACGTCGATCACCTTCGCCGACCGCGCCGACGCCTACATCGTCTTCGCCCGCACGGGCGATCCGGATTCCGGCGCGAAGGGCGTGTCCGCGTTCTTCATTCCGGCCGCCCTGCCCGGCATCCAGCGCACGTGCTTCAACGACGTCGGCAGCGCGATCGCCGGTCGCGGCTCCGTCTTCTTCGACGACGTGCGGGTGCCCGTCGACCATCGCCTGGGCGACGAGGGAAAGGGCTTCACGCAAGTCATGCAGGGCTTCGACTACAGCCGCGCGCTGATCGGCCTGCAATGCGTCGGCGCCGCCCAGGCGTCGCTCGACGAGGCCTGGGCCTATGCCAAGGAGCGCGAGGCGTTCGGCCGGCCCATCGCGCAGTTCCAGGGGGTGACATTCCCGCTCGTCGAGGGCGAGTCGCAGATCGCGGCCGTGCGCCAGCTCTGCTTCCACGCGCTGCAGCTGCGCGATGCCGGCCTCCCGCACACCAGCGAGGCCGCGATGTGCAAATGGATGGGACCGAAGAATGCGTTCGACGTGATCCATCAATGCCTGCTCACGTTCGGCCACTACGGCTGGTCGAAGGACCTGCCCCACCAGCAGCGCATGCGCGACGTGATGGGCCTGGAGATCGGCGACGGCACCGCCGGCATCATGAAATCGATCATCGCGCGCGAGAAGGCGGGCCGGGCCTCGGTGCAATACCTCTGATTTTCACGGAAACCGACATGTCCTACCAATCCGTCTTCGCCGCGAACCTCTTCGAGGGCAAGACCTTCATCGTCACCGGCGGTGGCAGCGGCATCGGTCGCTGTACCGCGCACGAACTTGCTTCGCTCGGCGCTACTGTGGCCATCTGGGGCCGCAACGCCGACAAGCTCGAGGCCGTGCGCCAGGAGATCATCGAGGACGGCGGTCGCGTGAGCACGCATGTGTGCGACATCCGCGAGGAGAGCCAGGTGATCGCGGCCGTCGACGACGTGCTCGCGCAGCATCGCCGCATCGACGGCCTGCTCAACAACGCCGGCGGCCAGTACCGCACCGCGATGGAGACCATCTCGACGCGTGGCTTCGAGGCGGTCGTCCGCAACAACCTGACGGGCGGCTTCATCGTCATGCGCGAGGTCTACCTGCGCTGGATGAAGGATCACGGCGGCTCGATCGTCAACATCATCGCCGACATCGTCAACGGCTGGCCCGACTACGCGCACTCCGGCGCCGCACGCGGTGGCATGTTGACGCTCAGCGAGTCCGCATCCTGTGAATGGGCCGCCTCGGGCGTGCGCGTGAACACCGTCGCCCCCGGTGGCATCGCCTCCAGCGGCTTCGACACCTACACGCCGGAGGCCAAGGCCAAGATCCGCGAGTACCCGCCGACCATCCCCTTGCAACGCTACGGCACGGAGGCCGAGCTGTCCGCGGCCGTCGTGTTCCTGATGTCGCCGGCAGCGTCCTACATCACAGGCACCTGCATCCGCGTGGATGGCGGCGCCCCCAACGCGCGCGGCACGTGGAAGTTGCAGCCGCATCGCAACAGCGTGCCCTTCCTCGGCTTCCACCGCGCCGTGCAACCCGACATGCTCAAGGATCCGCAATGACCTCCGCCGACGCAGCTCCTCTTCGCCTCGAGATCTCCGAAGGCATCGCCACGCTGACGCTGACCCAGGGAGCCCGCGGCAACCCGATCGACGGCCCCTTCTGCCACGCGTTCCTGCAGACCGCGTTGCAACTGTGGAACGAGCCCGGGCTGCGGGTCGTTCACTTGCGCGCAGAAGGAACGAACTTCAGCTTCGGCGGCGACATCAAGTCGTTCACGGCCAACCTCGACCGGCTCGGCGCGTGTGTGCGCGAATGGACGGCCGACCTCCACATGGGCCTGTCGCGCTTCTGGCAACTGCCTGTGCCCATCGTTGCCGAAGTGCACGGCTGGGCCATGGGCGGTTCGGTCGCCCTGATCGCCGGCTGCGATGTCGTCATCGCCTCCGAATCGTCGCGTCTCGGTTCCGCCTTCGCGCAACTGGGCTTCAGTTGCGACACTGGCTCGACGGTGACACTGGGCGCACGCATGGGGGTGGCCCGCGCTCGCCGCTTCGTTCTGCTGGCCGAGGTGCTCTCGAGTGCGCAGGCAGAGCAGGCCGGCTTGGTCGATCAGGTCGTGCCGGACGCGGACCTGGCCAAGGCCGCCAGCGCCATGGCGCTGCGCCTGGGCAGCGGCCCGACCCTTGCCTACGGCGAGATCAAGCGGCTGTTCCTGCGTTCGCAGCAACAGCCGCTGGAAGCCCAGCTCGAAGACGAGGCCCTCACGCTCGCACGCATGGCGAGCACGCGCGACGGACGCGAAGGCATCTCGGCGATGGCCGAGAAGCGCAAGCCGCACTTCACAGGGCGCTGATCAGGGGCGTCGCCACGCCTGCCGCGCCATCAGGGCGACCGCCACGATCGAGAAGAGCACGAACAGCAAGGCGGGCGCCAGCCCGATCACCGACCACAGGTTCGACGACCCGAGCCGGTTGTCGCCGAACGTCAGCGCGCGGTTCGGCGCCCACATCGCCGCCCAGTAGAACAGCGTGTTGGCCCAACCGGTGCCGATCAGGAAATTCGAGATGCGTCGCGCCTGGGCGTCGGCGAAGCCCAGGCCCGGCATCAGCAGCGCCACCACCATCATCAGGATCGCGTTGAGCATGCCCCCGACGTGGGTGCGCACCCAGCCTGACGGCGTCGACGGCACGGTGACGGGCAGGATGTGGCCCGGCCACAGTTCGATGCCGCCCAGCACGGACATCAGCAAGCCGACGCCGGCGAGCATCGCGATGAGCAGGATCACGGCGGCATGAGCGACCAGGCGGCGCTCGTTCGGGTTCATCAGCATGCGGGCTCCTCGTGGTGGTAAGAACAATGCGGGACGCTCACTTCAATCCACGCCAAGGCAGGCGGAAGCCCCCTTCGGCGAGGCCGTAGCCCACCGTGCCGTCAGCCAGTCGGTATTCCATGATCTGCTCGCAGACCACGAAGCCATCCTGCGGGAACAACCAGCGAAACAGTGGCTTGGCAGTGAAGGAGCGTTCGTCACCGCGTTCGTCGGTGAAACGCCAGTTCATCGTGCGAATGGCGAACGGATCCTCGGCGTCGTAGGTGTTGTCGTCCGTCATGGCCGTCACGCGCAGCCACTTCTCGCCATCGTGGAACATGCGCATGTACGCGCTGGCGCCGCTGGTTCCCACACCGCGGATGCCGCAGAACGTCATGCCGTTCTCGAAGATCGGCCACGCGAGCCGGTAGTGCAGCAGCCCTTCCCAGTTGCGCACGCCCGCCGCGATGTCGCGAAAGCCGTGGCATTTCAATTCGGTCCGCTCGCCACGCGCCACCATGTGCCCAGCCACCCTGCACGGGCCTTCGAGGTGGATATCGGCGATCTCTTCCGCGAAGGCGCTGTTGTCGCCCTTGCTCATCGCCAGCGAATCGGCAACGTCATGCAAGGCCGTCCACGTCAGGTCGAACGAGAAGTCCTTCTCCTCGAAGCGGATGCACGCCTTGCGCAACGGCTCCAGCACCTCGACGTGCATTCCGGCGATGTGCATTCCGCCCGCCGGCCGGTCCGCAACGTAGGGCAGCTGAAGGTTGGTGCGCGTGAACAGCGGCAGGCCGTCCTTGAACGCGATCAGCCAGCTGTTGGACTGATCCGAGTGCTCCAGCAGGCCGATGCGGATCAGCACGCCGGCGCGCGTCTGCGGGTCGTAGGCGTTGAAGTAGAAGCTCTGGTTCCACAGGGGCTGGCCTTGTCCGCTGACGCGGCCTTCGAAGATCTCGTGATTCATGTTGATTCCTTGGATTGGGCGCGGGCCCGTCAGATGGACGGGATCAGGGTCTCGATCGCTGGGAACGCCTTCGGGTCGGATTCCCATCCCTGGGCCAGCAGCCAGGTGCGGTCCCGGAGCAGCTGCTCGCGGCTGGTGTCCAGCACGATGCGTTCGATGCGCTGGGTATCTGAACGCAGCCCGCCGGCGCAGGCTTTTTGAACCACGGCACCGGTGACCGCTCGCAGCGCGCGCACCGAGTCGACGACCTCTGCCGGGTCTGCCTTGGCGCGAGAGAGGACGTCGCCCGAAACGCGAATGGCCGCGGCAAGCGTCTGCAGGGTCGGGGCGTCGACCGCCTGCGGATCGGCAAGCGGGAGCAGTTGTTCGCCCATGGATCTCAACCGGGCGAGTTCGTCGCAATCGAAGCGGAATTGCAAGGGCAGCTGTCGGGACAGCAGGTCGAGCAGTCCCATGCACAGGCGAACCTGTTCCTGGGCCAGTTGATTGGCGGGGTCGAGGGCCGGCATGACGACATCGGTCATCGCCTTGAGCACGCTCTTGATCTGGATCTCGGGACGCATCTGCATGTCAGTCTCCTTGCTCGATGAGGGTGCGCATGTCGTCGAGCAACATGGGCGCGATGCCGATCAACCAGGTGACGAGGACGTCCTGGTGGGTCTTGCCGTTGCGCGCGATGCGATAGCCCGTGGCGAGCGTCAATGTGACGATCGAGTAGGCGTTGAGCACCTTGTACCAATGCAACGTCTTCGGATTGACGCGGCGCCCGCTCGCCTTCTCGTAGGCGGCGAAGAACTCTGCCTCGGGCATCAGGCCGCAGACGAGCAACCGGCCCTCCTCGTCGCGCGCGCCGAAGGCCGGATTGGTCGTCCAGGCGAGGTCCTGGTGCGGATCGCCGATCCGTCCGAGCTCCCAATCCAGCCACGCGGAGATGCGCGAGTCGCTCTCGGTGAACAGGAAGTTGCCGACGCGGTAGTCCGCATGGACGAGACCGGGACGATCGAGCACCGGCAGGTTGCGGCGCAGCCAGGCGGCTGCGAGGCGCATCAGCGGTGAATCCTCGTCGCAATCCTCCTCCCAGACGCGCTCCCACCAGTTGATGCTCCACAACGCACACTCGGTCCCGGGCTTCGGCACCTCGAAGGCGCAGAGATCGGCGCCCGTATAGTCGAAGTTGTGGATGCGCGCCAGGCAATCGATGAACTGCGGAATGAGTTCATCGCGCAGCGCCTTGGGTAGTCGCGTTCCCAAGCCGGACACACCACTCGTGGCCGTCGTCGGCTTCGTCACCCCTTGGGCGAAACCGTAGATCAGTGCCGGGTAAGGCAGAAACTCGCCGACGGCGTCGCACCAGAAGACCGGCGGCACGGGAACGACGCCTTCCACCGCGCGGATCAACTGGAACTCGCGCAGCCGGCTCGTCTCGACGATCGATTCGGAGGGTTCCATGCGCAGCACCATCCGGGTCTGTTCGCGCCCGACGCCGGGGCGCTCCCAGTCTAGGACGAACGACATTTGCAGCTTCGACGCCCCGCCCGTCAGCCACCTGGCCTGGGTGATCTCGAACGCACCGATGTGTCCGGATCGAATCAATGCGGTGACGCCGGAGACCATCGTCTCCAGCGTCAGCGGCGAATAGGCCGGCCCGGCACGGCGCTCAAGCCGGCGCGTGAGGATGCGGTCGATTTCGGTCTCTGTCGGAAAGCGCTCGCGCAGCGAGGCGATCCAGTCGGGCGAAGGGCGATTCTTGTCGACGGTCAACATTGATGTCTCCTGTTTTCTCGGCTCGGAAGGTCAGCGTCCGGCGCGCCGCAGTGCATCCGGCTGGAAGTCCACCATCCGGCCATGGGCTCCAAATTTCCACGGTGCCTTCGATTCGTTGTCGAGGCCCGTCAGGACGTAGCTGTCGTTGGTCAGGTCGAACCACAGCTCGAACCGGTACCAGGCAACCGTGGCGTCGTAGAACTCGATCAGCGAATGCAGCCCGATGCGCCACAACTGGCCGCGCGAATCCCAGGCCTCGCTGAGCAGCACCGACCAGCTGTCTTCATCGAGATAGAACATCCGTCGCGCATAGACGTGCGTGCGTCCCGTCTTGAGCCGCGCCTCCACCACCCAGACGCGGTGCAACTCGAAGCGCAGCAGGTCGGGGTTCGGCGATCCCCTGAGCAGCACCTGGCTGTAGGGCACGTGGCGATCGCCGATCGCGTAGTCGTTGTAGGGAACGAGCAGCTCGTGCTTGCCGATCAATGACCAGTCGTAGAGATCCGGGCGCCCGTTGAAGCCGTCGTATTGGTCGACCACCGCGAGTCCGTCGGAGCCGTTCTGCACGTTGTCGTAGGCCAGGTCGGGCGCTCGTCGAACCCGGCGCTGCCCAGCGTTGTAGATCCAGGCCTTGCGGTCTTCGGCACCGAGTGGGTCGGGCTCGTGCACGAGATAGATCGTGCCGACGAGATCCGCGGGGCTCGTGAAGTAGCCCAAGTAGGAGAACAGGCGCCCGGCCATCGGCTGGTCGAAGTTCTCGTCGTAGATGCGCTGGTCGTGGAAACCGATGCGCAAGACATCGCCCTTGGCATGCATCACGAACGCATCGAAGTTGCGCTCGACGCCGCCGCCAAGATCGCGCAGCAGGTGGTTGGTGATGGCCTCGAGCCCCGAATGCGGCTCGGGATAGGGAACCGAGGAGCGCCGCCCGACGCGATAGGCGGCCGTGCGGTGCGCCGGGTACACCGGCATCCTGAACGCCGGGTTCGCGGCCAGCAAGGCCTGGAGCCCGGGAGTCAGCTGCTCCCGATGCGTGGCGACGTTCTGGGCCGTCACGGTGAACAGCGGCCTCTCGCCCGCGAAGGGGTCGACGTAACCCTGCTCGGGCTTCCAGCCCTGTGGCGGAGCGGTCATGCCACCGGTCCACGGCGGAATCGTGCCGGCCTCGTTGCCCGCCACTTCGGCCCCGGTGGACGTGCGCGCCGTCAAGGGCAGCCCGGCCGCGAACCCGGATGCCAACGCCAATGTCGTGGTCCCCAGGAACCGGCGCAGGCCTGTCGACGTCGCGGCGCGAGACATGCTGTCAGCCTCGCTCAGGCCGCCTTCGGCGAGCGCACGAGGAACGCCGCCAGCGCCGGCAGCAGCAGGATGGCGGCGAACACGTTGACCAGGAACATGAACGCCAGCAGCAAGCCCATGTCGGCCTGGAACTTCAGCGGCGAGAACGCCCAGGTCGCCACGGAGATGGTCATCGTCACCGCCGTGAACAACGACGCCGTTCCGCGTTGCTTCAGAGCCTCGACGAAGGCGTCCCGAAGCGGCCGGCCGCGTTCGTCCATCTCGTGGCGCATGCGCTCGAAGAGATAGATGCCGTAGTCGACGCCGACGCCGACGCTGATCGCGATGACGGGCAGCGTGTTGACCTTCACGCCGATACCCAGCAGCGCCATGATCGCGTTGCACATCAGCGTGACGAGCGCGAGCGGGATCACGATGCACAGCGTGATGCGCCACGAGCGGAACGTGATCAGGCACAGCAGCGTGACCGCGCTGAAGAGCGTGACGTTGACAATCTTGTCCGAGCGTTCGACGACCTCGTTGGTCGCCGCCATCACGCCGACGTTGCCCGAGGCCAGGCGGAACGTGATCTTGTCGGAGTCGTTGGTGGCCTTGAACCTGCGGATCTCGTCTACGACGCGCGAGATTGTCGTGGCGCTGTGGTCGGCCGTGTAGATCGACACCGGCATCGCATTGCAGCGCGGATTGCGGTACTCGTTGCCCGAGCGCGTGGAGAAGCCGACGGCCTGGGCAATCTGCTCCTTGGTCTCGGGCAGCATGTGCCACTTGACCCAGCCTTCGGCGAAGTCCTGGGTCACCGCCGAGACGAAGGACGACAGGCTGCGCACCGCCGCCACGCCCGGGGTCTGGCGCATCGTGAAGTCGAACTTCTCGAGGCTGTCCTGCACCCCGCGATCGATGCACGGCGAGTTGTCGCCCTTGGCCTCGGCGATGACCTGCAGCAGGTCGACGCCGATCGCGAAGTGGCTGGTGATGACGTCGACATCCTTGTTGTAGCGCGAGTCGGCACGCAACTCCGGCACGCCCTTGCTGGTGTCGCCGATCAACAGGTTGCGCACCTCGTAGAGCGCGCCGCCGGTGAGGGCGAGCCCGATGACGATCGGCACCACGGCGCCGCGCCGCGTGGCGAGCGGCCCGAGACGCTCCCACAGCCAGTCGCCCATCTTCTCCTTGCCGCGCAGCTTGTGGGCGGAACCTGCCGAGATCTTCATGTACGACAGCAGGATAGGCAGCAGCACCTTGTTCGTCAGGATCATGACCGTGACGCCGATCGTGGCGGTGAACGCGAGCTCGCGCACGATCTCGATGTCGACCACGGCGATCACCATGAAGCCGAGCGCGTTGGCGAGCAAGGCCGTGGCGCCGGGGACGAACAGTCGCATGAAGCAATTGCGCGACGCCGTGACGCCGTCGGCGCCATGCAAGGTCTCCAGCTTCCAGGCGTTGGTCATCTGGACGGCATGTGAGACGCCGATCGAGAAGATCAGGAACGGCACCAGGATTGACAACGGATCGAGGCCCAGCCCCAGCAGCGGCAGCAGGCCCAGCAGCCAGATCACCGGCACGGAGGCCGCGACGAGCGCCGACGCGGTCAGCATCGCCGAACCCGAGTACCAGTACAGCAGCGCCGCGGTGATGAAGAACGCGCTGACGAAGAAGCCCAGGACGCTGGACGCGCCGTCCGCGATGTCGGCGATGGACTTGGCGAAACCGATGATGTGGATCGAGACGCGGTCGCCCTCGTACTTCGTCCGGATGGCCTCGAGCTGCGCGCCGATCTTGCGCAAGTCCAGCCTCTGGCCGGTGTCCGGGTCGCGATCCTGCAGAGTGGCGACCACCAACGTCGCGGTCTGGTCGGCGGACACGATGCGCCCGACCAGGTCGGACTTCATCACGTTCTCGCGCACCAGCGCGATCTGGTCGGGGCGCCCGGCGAAGTCGCCCGGCATCAGGTTGCCGCTCTTGAAGCCGTCCTCGACGACCTCGTTGTAGCGCGCGTTGGGCGTCGACAAGGACAACAGCGAGCTGCGCTCGACGCCCTTGACGTAGAACACCTCGTCCGTGACCTCGCGCACGATGTTGAGGACGTCCTTGTCGTAGATGTCCCCCTTGCGGACCTTGATCGCGACGAGCACGTTGTTCGCGCCGCCGAAATCGCTCTGGTAGTCACGGAAGGTTTGCATGAACTCGTGGTTCATGGGGATCATCTTGGAGAAGCCCGCGGTCACCTGCAGGCGCGTGGCGAAGTACCCGAGCACGACCGTGATCAGGATGCCGACGATCAGGATCGGCATGCGCCAGTGAAAGATCAGGTACCCGCTGCGGCCGATCAGCCCGCGGCCGAAGAACGTGCGTGATTCGGATTCGACAGGCGCCTTCATGCCGGGCTTTCTTTTCGACAGCGCCGCGCTCAGGTTGTGGTCAGGGTTGCGCATGGAAGGCCCTTCATTGTTTGACGGCCAGCCGGCCCGTGGCCAGGTTGCCGGTGTAGACGAGATTGCCGTCGTCGACGATGCGGGCCTGGGAGATCGACGTGCCTTGCGGTGCCTGGATGAAGCTGAAGCTGCGGCCGCCGTCCGAGCTCACCGCGAGCAGGCCGCGGTTGCCGGACAGCACCAGGCGGCCGTCCTTGGCGACTGAGCCGCCATTGAGGGTCGCCTTGGAGGCAAAGGGAACCTGCTTCCACGTCGCCCCTTCGTCTTCGGACAGATAGACGTTGCCGCGCATGCCGAACGCGAGGACGCCGCCGGCGGGCAACGGCAGCAGGCCGAAGAAGGAACCCGCATACGGCACCTGCAGCTTCGTCCAGGTGGCTCCGCCGTCGGTCGAGCGCGCGATCACGCCGGTCTCGCCCGCCAGCATCAGCGAGGAGCCCACCTGGATCACCTTGGAGATGTGGCGATCGAAGTCGTCGGCGATGACCGACTGCCGGCGCCAGGTCTTGCCCTTGTCGGCGGAGACCAGGTACATCCCGAACGCGCCGCAGGCCACGATGCGCCCGTCGCCCAGGACCGTGACGCCCAGCACGGCATCGGAGCCGATCTCCTTGACGGGCACGAGCGTCCAGAGATGGCCGCCATCCTCGGTGCGCATCACGGTGCCGCCATGGCCGACCGCGATGCCCACGTTGGCATCGACGAACGCCACGGCGGTCAAGGTCCGTGATGTCGGCGTCAGCTCGCCGTGCCAGGTCTTGCCTTCGTCGTCCGACCTGAACACGACGCCGCGCTCGCCGACCGCGATCAAGGTGCGACCGACCTCCACGAAATCGAGCAAGGTTGTCGTCGCCGGCTGGATCGCCGTCGGCGCGTCGTGGGCGCGGGCAACGACGCCAGCCGCGACCGCCGTCGACAGGCCCCAGACCGCCAGTATTGCGGCTAACCGCTTCGCGTGCTGTTTCACGTCACACCTCCGCAATGGACTCGAATGGCGTACGTTCAGCGCGTGCCGCGCCGACGGATGGCGTCGACCTGGAAGTCGGCGATCTTGCCCTTGTTGTTCCAGGCGTAGGCCGGCTGCTTGCGCTCATTGGAAAGCGCCGTGACCATGTAGTTGCCGTTGCTCAGGTCATGGTTGATGAACGGCGCCTGGAACATCACCTGGCCGTCGTAGGCCTCGACGAGCGGATACGAATAGACACGCCAGAGACTGCCGCGCCCGTCGTAGCCGTCGGCCTGCGCGATCGTGAAGCTGTCTTCGTCGATGTAGTACGTCTTGCGCTTGACGACGTGCGACATGCCCGGCTTGAGGGTGGCGTCGACGACCCAGACGCGATGCAGTTCGTAGCGCATCAGATCCGACTTGAGCGAGCCCTTGTCGACCATGTCCTTGTACTTCAGCGCCGGATCCTGCAGCTTGTAGGCGTTGTACGCGATGTACATCTCCTTCTTGCCCACCAGCTTGAAGTCGTAGCGGTCCATCGCGCCCTGGAAGCCCCAGTAGTCATCGGTGGTGCGCATGCCTTCGGTGCCGTCGTCGATGTTGTCGTAGGCCAGGTCCGGCGCACGCCGGACCCGGCGCTGTCCGGCGTTGTAGATCCACGCCTGGCGCGATCCCTTGGTGAAGTCGACGGGATCGTGCACGAGATAGATCGTGCCGACCAACGTCTCCGGGGCGTCGTAGTAGCCGAAGAAGCTGAACAGGCCGCCCTCCTGGCGCGGCTCCATGTTCTGGCCCTGCACCATGTCCTCGCAGAAGCCGACACGGTAGTAGTCGCCGCTGGCACGCACGGGCAGCCAGTCGCGGCAGGTCTTGACCCCGCCGAAGTAGCGGCTCGTGTGGTTGTACATGACCTCGAGGCCGGTCTTGGGGATCGGGAACGGCGTTCCGGGGCCGGTATAGCCGGAGATGGCCAGGCCTTCGAGCTTGGCCGTCGCTGCCTGCTTCCTCGTTGCGTCGTAGACGGCCTGGGGCTCTGAGAACGTCCGATGCGTCGGGTACACCGGCATCGTGAAGGTCGGATACTTCTTCATCATCGCCAGCATGCCGGCGGAGATCTTGTCCTTGTACTGTTCGGCATTGGCCGCGTTGATCGTGAACAGCGGCTTCTCGCCCTTGAACGGATCGACATAGCCCTGTTCGGGCTTCCAGCCGGCCGGCGGCTTGGTCAGCCCGCCGGTCCATTCGGGAATGGTGCCTTCCTTGTTGCCGGCCTTCTCCGCGCCGTTGGGCGTCAGGTCCTTGCCCAGGCGATCGAGTTGGGCAGCATCCAGCTCGGCGCGCGCGCCGGTCATCGAGATTGCGAGTGCCAGGGCGCCGAGGCCGAGGCCGAATCGTTGGTGGGTCTTCGTCATTTGGGATTACTCCAGAAGTCGTTTAGAAGCTCACGCTGGCGGTGGCGTAGTAGGAATCGCGGTCGCGCAGCGGGTCGAACTTCGCGTTGTGGTTGTAGACAACGGCACCGATTTCGAACGTGTAGCGCTTGGCATAGCTCAGGCGCACGCTCGGGGACAGGGCCATGCGCCCCTGGCTGAACTGGCTGTCGATCGAGTACCCGCTGACGTCGTGCGAGAAGTACAGGCCCGGGTAGACCGCGACGCCGGGGATGAGGTCGTTGTAGGTCAGCTCGCCCTTGAGGCGGTAGCCCCACGCGTTGCGCGAGTAGTAGCCGTCGTCCTGGCAGCCCGCCGGGCTGATGTTGAGCGTGCCGCAGGTGCTGCCGCCGTAGCCGGCGGCCGACCCCGCACCGAAGACGAACGGACGCCCGTAGCGGATGGCCGTCGGATCCTTCTTGTAGTCGGGCACGTTCGCGTTCTCGAGCGCGACTTCGGCGATGAACAGGTACTGCCCTGCGCCGAGAATGCCGTTGCCGGCCTTGACCGTGTTGAGCTGGATCTGGTTCTTGTTCGCACGCCCGTAGCCGCGCAGGTAGCCCGACGGGCTGGCCCAGGCCGCGGCGGCGACACTGCCGTAAGGGCCGAACGGCGATCCGGCCGGCACGCCAGCACCGGCGAGCGCACCCGACGCGCCCAGTCCGCTGAAAAGCAGATCGTTGCCGTCGACCTGGATTGACACGTTGGTCTGACGGCTCACTTCGCCGCTCACGGACCACCCCATGATGTTGGTCGACGCGCTGAGGCCGAACGTGTGGATGTCTTGCGGGTACTCCCAGAACACCGAGAACGGGCTCAGCGTGGTGCTGCCGCGCTGGATCGAGATGATCGGCAGGCGCGAGTGCAGGTTGGTTGCATAGACGCCGAACTCGGTGTCCAGCGCATCGGAGCTGAATCGATAGGCCAGTCCGAACTCACCCGCATTCTTTGCCTTGCGGCCCTCGATCGTGGGGATGTAGGCCCCCACCGCGTCGCCGTAGGCCTGCGACTTCGCCAGCGTGATCGCACCGTTGCAGGCGCCCGGTTTCGTGCCGATGTTGCCAACGGCCACTGACCAGTAGTTGCCGCAGCTCGCCTCCACGGGCGTGTTCTTCCACTGTGCCTGCCAGAAGCCTTCGATCGAGCCGTACTTGCCCAGGCTCTGGCTCAGGTCCAGGATGGGCACCGGGAGAAAGACCTCCTTCAACTGCGCGCCAGGCTTGCGAAACGAGGGCACGTCGATCGGGTTGATCGTGTTGATGCCCTGGACGAACAGGCTCTCGCCCCAGTTCACCACCTGGTTGCCGGCGCGCACCTGCAACGGCAAGTCGCCCATCTGGAAGGTGTCGTAGACGTACGCGTCGAGGAGGTAGATCCCCTTGAACTTGTTGAGCTTCTCGAATCCGGAATCGGACAGCGGCCTTTCGCTGCCCTCGGTGTCCGTGGCGACGTTGTAGTGGTTGTAGCCGTTGCTCTGGCTGCCCAGGTGGACGCTCTCGTTCTGCAGCGCCTCGTCGTACCAGGCCTTGCCGCGCACCAGGAAGCCCATGTCGCCCTTCTTGACCTCGACCTCGCTGAAGAGCTTGACCTGCGTCGTGTAGCGATCGCCCTTGTTGTAGTTGAGGTCGCCCTCGTCGACCGTGTTCGGGGCACGCCCGTCGGTCTTGCCGGCCAGCACGCCGTCCGCCTGGGAATACAGCCGGCTGTCGGCCTTGCGCGCGCGCCAGCTCGACCCGAGCGACACCGACGAGTTCCAGTTCGCCGTCCAGTCGTCGCCCAGCTCGAAGCTGGTCGCCTGCGCCGAATGGGCGCAAAGGAGAGCGGCGGCCGCAGCCACGCCTGTCTTCAGAAATTGGGATCTGCTCACGTTTGTCTCCTGTTATGGATGGGACTTCCGCGTCGCCCGCGACGAGGGCCCACCGTGGTACCGTTGCCCGCGATCTACTCGGCACGCCGCCTTCTGACGAGGCGGTCAACTCCGTATCTAATGCTTATCGTACATCAGCGTACCATCACGCTGCGTACTTTGGTATTTGATGTTTACCCTTGCGTCGGCAAACAATTGGGGCGTGGCCGGTAGACGTGAAAGTTCGACCTCCCGCGGGCAAGCGCAATGCATCGCCCCGGTGCAGGGAGACACCGCAGCACCGCGGCAATCCAGGCGAATGCGCGCTGTCGAGCGCTGCCGTGGCCGACGGGCAACGGTCTGTCGATGAACGGGGCGGCTATCGGATGAAAGCGCCCGACGACTGCCGTGCATCGCATCCCGCGATGCGCAAGGGCAGCCGATGGCGCGAGTGACCCGACCCGGGCCGCTCGCGCGATCTCAGGCTTCGGACGCCTGCAGGTACGTCAGCAAGTTGCGCTTCATCGCGTCCAGCGTCAGGGCGGCGCCTTCGAGGTTGACGTCTTCGAGACCGTGCAGGATCTTCTCGTTGAGCTGGTGGCTGACCTTGCGCATCTTGGCGATCAGCTGCTTGCTCTTGGGCTCGAGAAACACGCGGTTCACGCGCCGGTCGGACGCATCCGCCTCGCGCCGCAGCAGGCCGGATTTCTCGAGGCGATCGATCAGCCCGCCTATGGCCACCTTGCCCATGTCGAGCTCGACGGCGAGCTGCGACTGGGTCATGCCGTCCTCGCGCGACAGGTAGGCCAGCATCCACCATTGCGCGCGGGTGACGTTCAGTGGCTTCAGGCAGCGATCGAATGCACTGCGACGAAGCCGCGAAACGTCGTGGATCAGGAATCCGAGGCGCAACTCCCAGTCGATGTCGTGAGCTCGTTCAACCATGGGATCCGTCGCGCGATGACCGCGCGTCCATTACTGTATGTAAGCGTACATTCTAGTAGCAACCCGAACGCGGTCCTTGATTGGCGACAGATCGGCTCACATCGGATCCCAGGTGAACACGTCGCCCGAACGGTCCAGCGGGACGAATCCCGACTGCATCATCGGCAGCGCACTGTCGATGACGCTCTGCGGCGTCCAGCCCTCGCTGCAATGCGCATTGCGAATGGGTCTCGGCTGGCTGAAGAGATAGATCTCGTTGTTGCGCACGCCGAACACCTGGCCGCTCACGTGCCTGGCCTCGTCGGCGCACAGGCCGACGACGAACGGCGCGACGCGCTCGGGCACCAGCTTCTTCAGCCCCTCGACGCGCTTCTTCTGCTCCGGAGTCTCGGCAGGGATCGAATCGATCATGCGTGTCCACGCGAACGGCGCCACCGCATTGGAGCGAACGCCGAACTTCTGCATGTCGAGCGCAATCGATTTCGACAAGGCGGCGATGCCCAGCTTCGCCGCGCTGTAGTTGGCCTGGCCGAGATTGCCGATCAATCCCGAGGTCGACGTCATGTGCACGTAGACGCCAGAGCCCTGCGCCTTGAAATGCGGCGCCGCCGCCCGGCTGACGTTGAAGCTGCCCTTCAGATGCACGGCGATCACGGCATCGAACTCCGCCTCGCTCATGCGATGGAACATCGCGTCCCTGAGGATGCCGGCGTTGTTGATGACGATGTCGATGCGTCCGAACTCAAGCATGGCGGCGTCCACCATCGCATGGGCCTGCGACCACTCCGCCACCGATCCGCCGTCGACGATCGCGCGTCCGCCCATCGCCCGGATCTCGGCCACCACTTCAGCCGCCGGCTGGCCGGCATCCGACTGCCCGTCCAGCGACGCGCCCAGGTCGTTCACGACGACCGCCGCACCCTGCTCCGCCAGCGCGAGCGCGACACCACGCCCCACGCCCCGCCCGCCACCGGTCACCAGCGCGACCTTGCCTTCAAGAAGTTTTTTCGTCATCTCTCATGTCTCCGATCATGGTTCGAGGCCGAGGGGAAACCCCAGCAATAAAACGCATCGGATCGCGTTGCCGCCGATCGTTCGCTAGCGTATCATCAATCACCTCACCACTTATTGCAAGACGGCGAAAGTCGATTGACCATGAACTCTCCCGATCAGGATTTCGGACTGCTGGCGACCAGCCGCTACGTGCCGCGCCTGCGCCTGGAGCGCAGTGAGGTGCATGCCCAGAACAAGTGGATGGCGCCTGGCCTGAAGTCCTTGGCCAAAGGCCGTCGCGCGATGGCCAACTGGGACGAGGATGCCATCACGATGGCCGTCGAGGCGGCCCGGCTCGTGCTCGCGACGAAGGCGTCCGCACAGCCGACACATCTGACGCTGGCATCCACCACCCTGCCCTTCGCCGACCGTTTGAACGCCGGCATCGTCGCCGAGGCGCTCGGCCTGCGCAGCGACACGATTGCCCGCGACGTCACGTCGTCGATGCGCGCCGGCAGCATCGAACTGCGCGATGCATTCGAGCGCGGTGGCCTGGATTGCCGACTCCTGGTGGCATCGGAGCTGAGGGCGGCTCGGCCCGCCAGTGCCCAGGAGCTCGTCTGTGGCCACGGCGCCGCCGCGGCACTGATCGGATTCGGCAGGCCGGTGGCGCATTTCGAATGCGCCGTCAGCGCCCAGGCGGACTTCGTCGACCACTTCCGCGAAGCGGGCCAGGGCTACGACTACGCCTGGGAAGAGCGCTGGGTGCGTGAGCAGGGGTACATGGTGATCGCGGTCGATGCGATCCGTGCCTGCCTGCGCAAGGCCGGCGTGCAGCCCACGGACATCGCCCGCTTCGCCATGCCCGCGCCGCTGGCCAAAGTCAACGAGGCGGTCGCCAAGCGTGTCGGCATCGGCGCAGAGGCACTGGTTCCCACTGCGTCGGACAACGTGGGCGACATCGGTTGCGCGCAGGCGATCGCCATGCTCGACACGGCGGTTCGCAGCGCCGCGCCGGGCGCCTTGATCCTGGTGGTGTCGTTCGGCAGCGGCTGCGATGCGATCCTGCTCAGGCGCACGAGCCATCCGTGTGCAGGCGTGGAACCCGACGACGGCGTCGCGGAGACCAGCTACCTGAAGTTCCTGTCCTTCACCGGTGCGGTGACACCGGAATGGGGCATGCGTGCGGAGATGGATACGAAGACCGCCCTGAGCGCGGCCTGGCGCGATCACACGCGCATCGCGCATTTCGAAGGCGGTCGCTGCAGGCGATGCGCCACGGTGCAGTTTCCGGCCACCCGGCTGTGCGTCAAGCCTGGCTGCCGCGCGCAGGACGAGATGGACCCGGTCTCGTTGGTCGATGTTCCCGCACGCGTGATGTCCCATACCAGCGACTTCCTGGCCTACACGCCCCACCCGCCCTTCCAGTTCGGCCATGTCGATTTCGAGGGCGGCGGCCGGGTGATGATGGAGTTCGCGGACACGGCCGAAGGCGAACTGGCCGTGGGGCTGCCCTTGCGGATGGTCTACCGGATCAAGGATTTCGATTCGAAGCGCGGCTTTCGGCGCTACTTCTGGAAGGCGACGCCCGTTCGCCCGATCGCCTGAGGAGACGCAAATGGCATCCGGTATCCGCGACAAGGTCGCCATCCTCGGCATGGGCTGCACGCGCTTCGGCGAGCGTTGGGACGCCAGCGCCGACGATCTCATGCTCGAGGCCTTCAACGAGGCCCTCGCCGACGCCGGCATCGACTGCGCGCAGATCGAGGCCGCCTGGCTGGGCGTGTGCCTGGAAGAGAACAACGTGGGCAAGACGGCCGGCCCGCTGGCCCAGGGGCTGCGGCTGCCGCGCATCGCGGCGACCCGCGTCGAGAACGCCTGTGCGACGGGCACCGAGGCCTTGCGCGGCGCGGCCTATGCCGTTGCCTCCGGCGCCTACGACATCGTCCTGGCGCTGGGGGTTGAAAAGCTCAAGGACGCCGGCTATGGCGGCCTGCCGTCGCGAACCCGCGGCGTCAGCAACGACCTCTGGCTTCCCAACGCCACGGCGCCCGGCGCCTTTGCCCAGCTCGCCTCCGCCTACGCTGCCCGGCATCGTGTCGACCGCAAGGACCTGAAACGCGCCATGGCGCACATCTCGGTCAAGAGCCACGCCAACGCCACGCTCAACGACAAGGCCCACCTGCGCAACCGGATCACTGAAGAGGACGTGCTCAAGGCCATGATGATCGCCGAGCCCCTGGGCCTGTTCGACTGCTCCGGCGTCAGCGACGGCGCGGCCTGTGCGATCGTCACCACGCCCGAGATCGCCCGCGCCTTGCAGCCCGGCCGCGAGCTCGTCACCATCAAGGCGTTGGAGCTCGCCGTGAGCAATGGCGAGGAGGCGGGCTACCAGGGGTGGGACGGCAGCTTCATCGCCACGGCACGCGAGGCCGCCGCGCGCGCCTACCGTGGCGCAGGCATCACGCGCCCGCGCGACCAGATCCACATGGCCGAGGTGCACGACTGCTTCTCGATCACGGAGGCCGTGCTGATGGAAGACCTCGGATTCAGCGCCGAGGGTCGCGCCACGCACGACGTGCTCGACGGCGTGTTCGATCTCGACGGCGTGCTGCCCATCCAGACCGATGGGGGCCTGAAATGTTTCGGCCACCCGGTGGGGGCATCCGGCCTGCGCATGGCCTATGAGGTCTACCTCCAGTTGCACGGGCGTGCCGGCGAGCGTCAACTCAAGAAAATCGATCGCGGCCTGACCCAGAACCTGGGTGGCCATCCGCACCAGAACGTGTCGGCGATCACCATCATCGGACGAGCGGGCACCTGAGAAGCTTGAAGCCCGCACATCTTCACACCGATCCAACGACATCCAACAGGAGACATTCATGCGAGGACTGAAAGAGAAAGTGGCGATCGTGACCGGGGCCGGCAGCGGCATCGGGCGCGCCATCGCGTTGCGCCTGGCATCCGAGGGCGCGATCGTCGGCGTGTTCGACATCAACCCCGCCGGCGCCAACGAGACGGCGGGCCTGGTCGAGGCCGCCGGCGGCCGCGCGATCGCGACCGTCTGCGACATCACCGACTACCCGGCCGTCAAGGCGGCCGTCGCCACGTTCGAGTCGGCCGCCGGCCCGACGAACATCCTGGTGAACAACGCCGGCTGGGATACGCCGATGCCGTTCCTCAAGACCGACGAGGCGTTCTGGAAGAAGGTCGTGTCCATCAACTACTTCGGCCCGCTGCACATGACGCACGCCGTCGCGCAGGGCATGTCCGACCGCAAGTCCGGCCGCATCGTCAACATCGCGTCGGACGCCGGCCGCGTCGGATCCTCGGGCGAAGTCGTCTACTCGGGCTGCAAGGGCGCCACCATCGCATTCGGCAAGGCCCTGGCACGCGAGCTGGCCCGCAGCAGTGTCACCATCAACACGGTGTGCCCAGGCCCGACCGACACGCCCGCGATGGATGCGTTCGTCGGCACCGGCGAGCAGGGCCAGAAGATCCGCGACGCGATGGTGCGCGGCGTTCCGCTGGGCCGCATCGGCGTGCCCGACGACTATCCCGGCATCGTGGCCTTCCTGGCCAGCGATGACGCTTCCTTCATCACCGGACAGACCATCAGCGTCTCCGGTGGCCTGTCCATGCACGGTTGAGGTTTTGCAAACATGACGAACGAATACAAGGACATCCTCTACGAAGTGCGCGACGGCGTCGTGCGCGTGACGATCAATCGCCCCGAGGTCTACAACGCCTTTCGGTTGCAGACGCTCGAGGAGATGATCGACGCCTTCCATCGCGCCGACGAGGAGCGATCGGCCAACGTCGTCGTGCTGACGGGCGCCGGCGACAAGTCGTTCTGCACCGGCGGCGACCAGAAAGTGCACCTGAGCGAGGACGGCCTCTATGGCCCGCGCGGCACGGTGGGCATGCCCATAGAGGAGCTGCAGACCGCGCTGCGCGACCTGCGCAAGGTGACCATCGCCCGCGTGCAGGGCTTCGCCATCGGCGGCGGCAACGTCTTCGCGACGATGTGCGACCTGACGCTGGCCAGCGACAAGGCGACGTTCGGCCAGGTCGGCCCCAAGGTCGGCTCCGCCGATCCGGGCTGGGGCACGGCCTACCTGGCCCGCCTCGTGGGCGAGAAGAAGGCGCGCGAGATGTGGTTCCTGTGCCGCAAGTACAGCGCGGTCGAGGCCGAGAAGATGGGGCTCGTCAACAAGGTCGTCCCGCACGCCGAGCTCGATGCCGAAGTCGACCAGTGGTGCAAGGAGATCAACGAGATGAGCCCGACGGCGCTGACGATCTGCAAGCGTTCGTTCAACGCCGACAGCGAGAGCATCCGCGGCATCGGCTTCCTCGGCGTGCAGCTCGTCAAGCACTTCTACCAGACCGAGGAATCCAAGGAAGGCGTGCGCGCGTTCAACGAACGTCGCAAGCCCGATTTCAAGAAGTTCGCCGGCTGAACAGAGACGCCGGAGCACCGGCGCGCAACCATGAACCAGGAGCACGGAGACATGTGGCTTCACGCTGACATTCAATCGGTACCGGACATCGTGCGTCACAACGCACGCGTCCGCCCCGACTCGACGGCACTGACGCAGGGCAAGCGCACGCAGACGTTCGCGGCGCTCGATACCGCGGCGAGCCGCGTGGCCAACGCGATCCTCGCTCGCACTCTCCCGCACGAACCGGTCGTGGCCTTCATCGGCAAGAACTCGATTCCGTTCTTCGAGGTGCTGTTCGGAGCGACGAGGGCCGGCTGCGCGATCCTGCCGTTGAACTGGCGGCTCGCCGCGGCAGAGCTGGCCGACATCCTGGACGATGCCCGGCCGACGATCGTCTTCGTCGACCAGGAATTCGCAGCGCTGATTCGCGCGACCCAGGCCGCCGGCTCGACGTCCTTCGAGACGGTGCTGCTGGACTCCACGACCGAGGCCGCCAGCGGCCTGGAGGCCTGGTCCGCCGGGTTCGACACCGCCGACCCGAACGTGCCCATCGCGCCCCTGGACGTCGCGCTCCTGATGTACACCTCGGGCACGACGGGCACGCCCAAGGGCGTCGAGCTCACGCACCAGGGCCTGAACTACATGCGGCTGTGCGAGCACTTCGAGCCCGTCCTGCAATGGCGAAGCGACGACGTCCTGCTGATGGTGATGCCCAATTTCCACTTACTCGGCACGGGCATCCCGCTGCAATCGCTCTACAACGGCTCCAAGGTCAGCATCCTGCCCGTCATCGAACCGGGCAAGCTGCTCGAACGGATACAGGTCGACCGGCCGACGATCATCGTCATGGCGCCGACGGTCATCCAGATGATGCTCGACCACCCCGCTGCGACCACGACCGATTTTTCGTCGCTTCGCCTGGTGATGTATGCCGGCTCGCCGATCAACGCCCAGTTGCTTCGACGTGCGCTGCTCGAGATGAAGTGCGAGTTCATCCAGTTCTACGGCGCCACCGAATCCTCCGGGGCGATGACCATCCTGCGGCCCGCGCAGCACGACCTCGTCAACGAGCAGAAGCTGCGTTCGTGCGGCACGCCGTTGCCCTTGATCGAGTTCCGGATCTCCGACGCCGCCGGCAACGAGCTGCCCGACGGCGAGATCGGCGAGTTCCACGTCCGCGCGCCCACCCTGTTCAAGGGCTACCGCAACCAGCCCGCGGCCACGGCCGCGGTGCTGGCCAGGGGTTGGTATCGAACCGGCGATGCGGGCTACAGGGATCCCAAGGATGGCCTTCTCTACATCGTCGATCGCGTCAAGGACATGATCGTCAGCGGCGGAGAGAACGTCTATTCGGCAGAAGTCGAGCAGGCGCTGCAGAAGCATCCGGCGGTCTCGATGTCGGCCGTCATCGGCGCGCCCGATGCACGCTGGGGCGAGAAGGTCGTGGCCTTCGTCGTCCTGAAGAAGGACGCCGCCGCGACGGCCGAAGAGCTCGTCGCGCATTGCCGCGGCCTGATCGCCGGGTTCAAGGTGCCCAAGGACGTCCGGTTCGCGGACGCCCTGCCCGTCAGCCCCGCAGGCAAGATCCTGAAGCGGGTGCTGCGCGAAGATGTCTGGAAGGGGCAGGAACGTGCGATCGCCTGAAGCCGACCCAGTGACAGGCGCCAACGCCCCCCAGATCCGCAGCGAGCTCGCCGGCGACGGCGCGCTCATCGCCACGATCGACATGCCCGGCCGTTCGATGAACGTCTTCTCGGTGGCCCTGATGGACGCCCTGGAAGAACTGATGGACCGAGTCGATGGCGACCCGGCCGTCCAGGCGGTCGTCCTCACTTCGGCCAAGGCCAGCTTCCTCGCCGGCGCCGACCTGGCGATGGTCAAGGGGTTCACCGACAGCGCGCGCACGCTGGACGAGTCCGGGATGATCGCCCTGTGCGGCCGGCTCGGTCGCCTGTTCGTTCGACTGGAGGCCTCCACAAAGCCCTACGTCGCCGCGGTGAACGGACTCGCGCTGGGCGGCGGGCTCGAGCTGGCGATGGCTTGCCGGGCCCGCATCGTGGTCGACGACGCGAGGACGCAGTTGGGACTCCCGGAAGTGCGCTGGGGACTCCTTCCGGGCGCGGGAGGCACGCAGCGCCTGCCCCGACTGGCGGGCTTCGACGCCGGACTGTCGCTCCTGTTGACCGGCCGCTCGATGGCGCCACAGGAAGCCGTTCGGCTGGGTGTGTTCGCATCCGCTGTCCCAGAGCATGAATTGCTGGAAACGGCCCTCGGCGTGGCCGCTTCGTTGAGCGGCTCGCCCTGGTCGCCCGCCGACAAGTTCCCGTTCCTGGCCCAGCACGATGTGCCCGCACGCACGCCGGAAATCGTCGGCGAGCTGGCGCGCCGCCACGGCGTAGGCGCCGCCGATTTCGCAAGCTATCCCGCCTACGAGACGATCATCGACTGCGTGCTGCTGGGCGCACGCCAGCCGCTGCCCGAGGCCAGCGCCACCGAGATGCGCCAGTTCCTTCGCCTGATGTTCGATCCTGTCGCTGGCAACATGATCCGGGCCCTGTTCCTGAATCGCCAGCGGGCGGATCGCCAGCTCGCCGCACCGCGCGAACTCGAGGTCGAAGAGTTGCGCCACGGCCAGTGGTCGGCAGCAGGTGAACTGTGGCAGGAGTCGCTGGGCCGCAGCCGGATCCCACTGGTTCTCGATGACGCGCTGGCCGCCGACACGATCGCCCTGCGCGATTCGCGCGGCCTGCAGCACACGGTGCACGTCGCCATCCTGGAGACGGTTGACGGCACCGCCGGCGACGGCTGCGCGCGGGCGGTACTGTCGCCAGCAGGACCGCGCGGCCGCGTCCTGGAGATCATCGGCGGCTCGCCCGAAACTGCGCAGGCGTTGGCGGCCCTGGCACCCCGCCTCGGCGCCGCGCTGCCCTATCGAAGCGGTGACGCCGAGAGCGTCCTGGTGCGGCTGCGACCCACGGCAGCCCTCTCGCTGGACGAACAGGCCGAGCGCGCCCTGTTGCTGCTGGATTCCGGGGCCGCGCCCGACGCCGCGACGCTGGACGTCGCCGCCTGCGCCGCCGAACTCACGCCGGCGTACACCGGAGGCCCGCTGTCGCATCTCTGGCAAAACCAGGCACGCCTGCTGGACGTCATGTCTGCGCCGGCACGGGTCGCGTGGGATCGGCGGCATGCCGTGCTGGCGGAGGTCTTCGCATGATCGCGACCCACCACATCGGCTTCACCACTGCGCCCACGACGACCGTCATCGACCCCTGGCGCGTGAAGCTGTTCTGCAAGGCCATCGGCGACTCCAACCCGATGTATGTGGACGAGGCCACGGCGCGAGCGGCAGGCCACAAGGGCTGCCTCGTGCCGCCCACGTTCCTCAAGGCCCTGGAGAGCGAGCATTGCAGCAGCGCGGTACTGCTCGCGCTCCTCGGGATTCCGATGCGGCGGGTGCTGCACGTGGAGCAGAGCTTCACGCTGACCGGGGCGATCCACGTGGGCGACGCGGTCGAGATCTCGCGTGAGATCGCCGATCTGTACGACAAGCGGGCCGGCGCGCTCAGCTTCATCGTCGTGCGCACCCGATTCAAGATCGCCGGCGCCCTCTGCTGCGAAAGCGTGCAGACCCTGATGGCGCGCAACGAGCTGGCAGCATGACGGGTCGCTCGCTCCCCGCGCGTCTCGAACTGCATTGCGGCCCCATCGCCGCGGTGGACCTGGCGCTCTATGCGGCGGCCTCGGGGGACCACAACCCGCTGCACCTGGACGAGCAGCAGGCGCGCAGCGCCGGTTTCGATGAGCCTCTGGTTCACGGCATGCTCAGCATGGCCTACGTCGGCCGGATGTTCACCGACGCTTTCGGGCCCTGCGCCCTGAGAAGCTTGCAGACGCGCTTTGTGGGGACGGCCGCCCGCGGCGCCACCTTGATCATTCGCGCCGAACTCGGCGAGCGCGATGGCGCGACGGCACGCTACGCCATCCGCGTCACGAGCGATGCCGACGCCGATGTGATCACCGGCTCGGCGACGGTCGGCGTCCCCGACGCGGACTTGCCTTCGCCATGAAGCCACTCGCGCGACTCAGCGACGCATTCGGTGCCGGGGATCGCGTATTCGTGCCGTGCATGACGGGGGAATCGGCGCTGTTGGCCGCCGAGCTGGCCGCCGACCCCGAGCGGGCCCGGGACGTGCACTTCGTCGGTGTCCAGTTTCCAGGGATCGACACCATCGACTACGTCGCGGCGCACGAGCGGGCTTGCTGGACCACCTGGTTCATGTCGCCCGCCGTGCGCCGCGGCCTGGCGCAAGGCCGCGCGCACCTGCACTCGGCCGACTATGCCGGCATCGCACGCGAACTGCTGCAGGGCGCGCCCATCGATGTCGCCATCGCCCAGGTGAGCCCGCCCGATTCGACGGGCTGGTGCAGCGCCGGCCTGAGCGCCGACTTCGCCCCGATCGCATGGACACGGGCACGACGTCGTATCGTCCACGTGAACCCCCGCATGCCGTCGACACGGGGGTCGTTCCGCATCCGGTTGCAGGACGTCGATGGGTGGGTCGAGGGCGATAGTCCATTGCTCGAATTCAAGGATCCGGCCGCTTCGGAGCTGGATCTGCGCATCGCATCGCTCGCGACCGCCTGCGTGCGCGACGGCGACACGCTGCAGTTCGGCATCGGCACGATTCCGCTTGCCCTGGGCGAGACCCTGGCCAGCCACCGGCGACTGAAGATCCGTGCCGGCATGGTGACGCAGACGTTGCGCCGGCTGTCGGAAGCCGGCGCACTGGACGAGGACGCGACCGTGATGACTGGCCTGGCGCTGGGCGACGCCTCCTTCCACGATTTCGCGGCACGGCATGAACGCCTCTGGTTCACCGACGTGCGAGAGACGCATGCCATTCCCAGGCTGGCGGCCATTCCCTCGCTCGTCGCGATCAATTCGGCGGTCGAGGTGGACTTGCTCGGCCAGGTCAACGCCGAACGCATTGGCGGGACGCAGGTCGCCGGGGCCGGTGGGCTGCCGGCCTTTGCCCAGGGAGCGCTCCAGTCGCCCGGAGGGCGCCTGATCATCTGCCTGCGGGCGACGGCCAGCCGCGGCACGGTGTCGCGAATCGTCCCGACGCTGGGTTCGGAGGCGGTCTGCACGCTGCCGCGTCATATGGCGGACACCGTCATCACGGAGCATGGCATGGCGTCGATCCGACACCTCGACATCGACGCGCGCGCGCAGGCCCTGATCGGCATCGCGGCGCCGGACCATCGCGAAACGCTGGCCGCCGAATGGGCGCGCCTGCGGGCCGCACTCTGACTTGACGCCCATGACGACGAAACCCGCAGGATTCACGAGCTTCCCGCGCCGGATCGAATTCGCTGGCGCCGTGAATTTCCGCGACCTGGGAGGCTATCGCACGACGGATGGTCGGCACGTGCAATGGGGGCGCCTGTACCGGTCGGACTCGCTGGCGGAGTTGACGACGGACGATCTGCCCCGCCTGTCGGCGCTCGGCCTGCGCAGCATCTTCGACCTTCGTCACGCGTCGGAGCGCCGCGCCAAGCCCGACCGCCTGCCGCCCGGTTCCACCGCCGAGCTGCACCAGATCGGCTTCTACCCGCACCGCGCGGAAACGCTCTTCCAGCAGCTCGCGGCGCGAACCGTCTCCGCCGCCGAGGTCGAGCAATTCCTGCGCGATGCGTACGGCGCATTCCCGATCGCGCAGGCCACCACCTATCGCGCCGTCCTCGAGATGCTCGTCGCCGAAGAAGCGATCCCGGCGCTGATCCATTGCACGAGCGGCAAGGATCGAACGGGCTTCGCTGCCGCCGTGGTCCTGATGGCCCTGAATGTGCCGCGCGAGACCATCGTCGCCGACTACCTGCTGACCAACGACTACCGCCGCGACCTCTCCTTCATGATCGGCGAGGGCGTCGATCCGCAGGTGCAGGCCGCTCTGAAGCAGGCGCATCCGAGCTATATCGGAGCGGCATTCGAGACAATCGATCGCCAATGGGGCTCCAGCTCCGCCTTCATCGAAGACGGGCTTGGCTTCACCCCCGAGTCCCGACGGCGCCTCCAGGACCTGCTTCTGGCCTGACGCGTATCAGGCGCTTGCCCAGGTTCTCACCGCGGTAGAGCCCGGCGATCGCGTCGGGCGCCTTGTCCAGCCCCTCCAGCACGTCCTCGAGATAGCGCAGGCGACCGCCGCGCAGCCATTGCGCCAGGTCGCGCCGCGCGGCGGGGTAGTGCTCGGCATGGTCGAAGATGACGAAGCCCTGCATGCTGGCACGGTTCACCAGCAGGCGACGTTCCACGCGCGGCCCCATCGGCGCGGGTTCCCAACTGGAGATTGACGAGGTCCCGCAGATGACGACGCGGGCGCCTGGCCGCAGGTGCGCCATCACCGCGTCGCTGATCGCGCCGGACGTGTTGTCGAAATAGACGTCGACGCCCCCGCGGCACGCCTCGGCGAGTCGGGTCTCGAAGTCCGACGCCTTGTAGTCGACCGTCGCGTCGAAGCCGAAAGTCTCCTGGCACAGCTGCATCTTCTGCGGTCCGCCCGTGATGCCGACGGTGCGGCAACCCGAAAGCCTGGCGATCTGGCCGACGCAGGAGCCGACGGAACCCGCCGCGGTCGACACCACGACGGTTTCTCCTGCGACCGGACGGCCGATCTTCAGCAGCCCGTAGTGCGCGGTCACGCCGTTGATGCCCATGACGCCAAGTGCGGTCGCCAGCGGCAGGTCGCTCTCCGTCACGACGCGCTCGATGCCGCTGGCCCGCACGACGGCATAGTCCTGCCAGCCGAACAGCCCCGTCACCTGCGCGCCCTCTTGCACCGTCGAGTCGCGCGACGCGACGACGGTGCCGGCGGCGAAAGAGCGCATCACCGCGCCGACCTCCACTGGCTCGGAATAGTTGCGCACCGCGCTGACCCAGCCGCGCATCGCGGGCTCGACCGACAGCCAGTCGTTGCGCACCAGCACTTCGCCGTCCTGTAGCGGCTGGACGAACGCTTCGTCGAGTTGAAAGTGCTTGGCCTGCGGGACACCCGAGGGTCTCTCCTTCAGCAGGACGCGTCGATTGAGGGGGCGGCTCATGTTGTCTCCTGGGTGACTGGTATCGATCAACGCGGGAAAACACCTTGCCCACATGTCGTACGCATGCGTATGATACGTGACTGTACGCTTCGCATGAATACGTTTTTGGAGACAGAAGATGGCCGGATTGTGGTTCGAGGAGTTCACCGTCGGGCGCGTGTTCGAGCATGAGATTCGACGCACGATGACCGAGGCCGACAACATGTGGTTCAGCAATGCCACCTGCAATCCGGCGGCCATCCACATCGACGCCGAGTATTGCAAGGGCACGGAGTTCGGCAAGCCGCTGATGAACAGCATCTTCTCGCTCGGCCTGGTCATCGGCCTGTCCGTGCAGGAGACGACGATGGGGACGACCGTCGCCAACCTGGGCATGACCGACGTCCGATTCTCGAACCCCGTGTTCCATGGCGACACCCTGCACTCGCGCAGCACCGTCATCGAAGTACGCGCCAGCAAGTCGCGCCCCAACGCGGGCATCGTCACCTTCCTGCACCAGGGCTTCAACCAGCACGACAAGGAGGTCGTCACCTGCACGCGCCAGGCCCTGATGCTGAGGAGGCCCGCATGAGCGCCCTGAGGTCGATGCTGTTCGTTCCGGCCGACAGCGAGCGCAAGCTGGCCAAGGCGAAGGACAACCGAGCCGACGTCCTGATCCTCGACCTGGAAGATGCCGTCGCGCCCGCGCAAAAGCCGGCCGCGCGGATCGCTGCGGCCGAGTACATCCGGGATCAGGCCTCGTCCCTGTCCGCCCGTCTGTTCGTGCGCATCAACCCGCTGGACTCCGGGCTGGCGCTCGGCGACCTCGCCGCGATCGTCGTCCCTGGCCTATCCGGCATCATGCTGCCCAAGACCTCCAGCGCCGCCGATGTGCAGCGCCTGGCGCTCTACCTGGATGCCCTCGAGGTACGCGCCGGGCTGGCCGCAGGCGCCATCGCGATCGTCCCCGTCATCACGGAGACCGCCCAGGCGATGCTGACGATGCACACCTTCGTGCCCGGCATTGCACGGCTGAGCGGCGTCACCTGGGGTGCCGAAGACCTCTCGACGGCGATCGGCGCCGTCTCCAACCGCGAAGCAGACGGCGCGTTGTCGCCGCTCTACGTGCTCGCCAACTCGCTGTGCCTGTGCGCCGCGGCGTCGGCCGGCGTACCGGCCATCGACACGCTCTACGCGGACTTCAAGGATGCGCAGGGCCTGGCCATTGCATGTCGCGAGTCGCGCCGGCGCGGTTTCACGGGGCGCATCGCGATCCACCCCGACCAGGTCGACGTCATCAACGAGACCTATCGACCGTCCGAAGCCGAACTGGCCAATGCGCAGCGCATCGTCGATGTGTTCGCCGCCCAGCCCGACGCGGGAACACTGAGTCTCGACGGCGTGATGCTGGACATTCCCCATTTGAAACAAGCCCGCCGGACACTGGCCCAGGCGAGCTGACAGGAGACAACCATGGATTTCTCGATCAGCGAAGACCATCGCGCCATCCGCGAAGGTGTGTCGGGCGTCGTCAGGCGGTTCAGCGACGAGTACTGGCTCGCGCGCGACGACGACGGCGAGTTTCCACGCGAGTTCCACCGCGCGATGGCGGATGCCGGCTGGCTGGGCATCACGATGCCGACCGAATATGGCGGCTCCGGCCTCGGCGTGACCGAGGCCGCCATCATGATGAACGAGGTCGCCAGCCACGGCGGGGGCATGGCCGCGACCTCGACAGTCCACATCAACCTGTTCGGTCCGCATCCCATCGTGGTGGTGGGCACGCCCGAACAGAAGCAGCGCTGGCTGCCGCGCCTGATCGAAGGGCTGGATCAATGTTGCTTCGGCTTCACGGAGCCCGATGCAGGACTGAACACCACCGCGATCAAGACCTTCGCACAAAAGGTGCCCGGGGGCTACCTGGTGCACGGCCAGAAGGTCTGGACGTCGACCGCGCAGGTGGCCAACAAGATCATGCTGCTGACACGCACGACGAAGCTGGAGGATTGCAAGAAGCCGACCGACGGCATCACGATCTTCTACACCGACCTCGATCGCAGCAAGATCGCCGTGCATCGCATCCCGAAGATGGGTCGCAAGGCCGTCGACTCGAATTCGATCTTCATCGACGGCCTGTTCATTCCCGACCACGACCGCGTCGGCGAGGAGGGCAAGGGATTCGCCACCATCCTGCACAGCCTGAATCCGGAGCGCATCCTGATCGCAGCCGAGGCGGTAGGCATCGGCCACGACGCGCTGCGACGCGCGACCAGATATGCCAGGGAACGCATCGTCTTCGACCGCCCTATCGGCAAGAACCAGAGCATCCAGCATCCGCTGGCGGAACGCTGGATGGCGCTCGAGGCGGCCTGGGCCATGACGATGAAGGCGGCCTGGCTGTACGACGCACACCAGCCGTGCGGCGCCGAGGCCAATACGGCCAAGTTCCTGGGCGCGCGGGCCGGCTACGAGGCGGCACAGCAAGCCCTGTTCACGCACGGCGGCATGGGCTACGCCAAGGAATACCACGTCGAAAGACTGCTGCGGGAAGTGACCGTCACGCGCATCGCGCCGATCACCGAACAGCTGATCCTTTCATTCATCGCAGAGAAGGTGCTGGATCTGCCCAAGTCGTATTGAGCCGATCACCGGACACCACCCAGGGGACATCAATGAACAAGCGCGAGCTCTTCCACGAGGACCATGAGTCATTCCGTGACACCGTCCGCAAATTCATCGCCAAGGAAATTGCGCCGTATCACGCGCAATGGGAGGAGGATGGCATCGTCCCTCGCGAGCTGTGGCTCAAGGCCGGCGCCGCCGGCATGCTCTGCTGCACCATCCCGGAGGAATACGGCGGCCTGGCAGCCGACTATCTCTTCGACGTGATCGTCTTCGAAGAGATGGCGCGCTCCGGATTCACCGGGCCCGGCTTCCTGATCCATTGCGATCTGGTGGCCACCTACATCAAGTCGTTCGGCACGGAGGAGCAGAAGCGTCACTGGTTGCCCAAGATGGTCACCGGCGAGGCGATCGGCTCGCTGGGCATGACCGAGCCGCATGCCGGCAGCGACCTGAAGGCGATCCGGACCAAGGCCGTGCGCGACGGCGACGACTTCGTGATCTCGGGCCAGAAGGTCTTCATCTCGAACGGCCAGATGTGCGACGTGCTGGTGCTGGCCACCAAGACCGATTCGGCCGCGGGCGCCAAGGGCGTCACGCTGTTCCTGGTCGACACGAGCCTGCCGGGGTTCCGTCGCGGCAAGAACCTCGACAAGCTGGGCATGAAGGCACAGGACACCTCCGAGCTGTTCTTCGACGACCTGCGGGTTCCGGCCACGGCCATGCTCGGCGAGGAGGGCAAGGGCTTCGAGCTGATGATGACCAAGCTCGCGCAGGAGCGTCTGGCGCAGGCGATCCGCTCCGCGACCGTCGCCGAGACCGTGATCGCCTACACGGTCGCCTACACGGCCGAACGCAAGGCGTTCGGCACGACGATCGGCGCCTTCCAGAACACCCAGTTCAAGCTTGCCGAGCTGCAGACCGAGGCGGTGATCGGGCGCGTCTTCACCGATGCCTGCATCGCGCGCTTCATGCGCGGCGAGCTCGACGCCATCGACGCCGCGATGGCCAAGATGTGGCTGAGCAACCTGCACTGCAAGGTTGTCGACGAGTGCCTGCAGCTGTTCGGCGGATGGGGCTACATGTGGGAGTACCCCATCGCTCGCGCTTACGCGGACGCTCGCATCGTCAAGATCGCCGGTGGCTCGATCGAGGTGATGAAGCTGATCATCGGCCGCAAGATGTTTGCCGACTACGCGCTCGGCCAACTCCAGAACTGAATTCGAACGGAAACGACATGACCCAACCCGGCACCCATCCCCTGCGCGCCGATGTCCTGCAAGGCAAGCGCATCCTCATCACCGGCGGCGGCACCGGGCTCGGCAAGGAGCTCGCCCGCTCGTTCAGCGCCCACGGCGCGGCGGTCTACATCTGCGGCCGCCGGCCCGCCGTCCTGGACGACACCGTGGCCGAGCTCGCGCTGACGACGTCCCACGGCGGCTCGATCCAGTCCCGCGTCTGCGACATCCGCGACGCGGAGCAGATCGACGCCATGATCGAGTCGATCTGGCAGGACGGACCGCTGACCGGGCTGGTCAACAACGCCGCCGCCAACTTCATTTCCCCGTCGGCCGACCTGACGCCGAAGGGCTTCGCGGCCGTGCGCTCGACCGTGCTGGACGGCGCCCTCTTCTGCACGCTCGCCTGCGGCAAGCGCTGGATCGCCCAGGGGCTGACGGGCTCGATCGTCAGCATGCTCGTGACCTGGGTGTGGACGGGCTCGGCCTACGTCCTGCCGTCGGTCATGTCCAAGAGCGCGTTGCACGCCATGACGATGTCGCTCGCGGTCGAATGGGGTCGCCACAACATTCGCGTCAACGCCGTTGCGCCCGGTCCGTTCCCCACCGAGAGCGCGTGGGAGAAGCTCGCTCCGATCCCCAAGGCCAACGTCGGCGCCGCCTCGTCGGCCCAGGTGCCGATGGGTCGCTTCGGGAAGATGCACGAGCTCTGCAACCTGATGCTCTTCCTGCAGGCCGATGGCTGCGAATACCTCACCGGGCACAACATCGCGATCGACGGCGGCCACCACCTGGCCGCGCCAAGCACGTTCGCCGAATTGGGCGCCCTGACCGCCGACGACTGGGCCGAGGCCCGCACCGTCGTGCGCGGCAAGGCCGAACAGGAAAAGGCCGCACGCGGCACCCGCAATTGATTCCAGGAAACCCACCATGAAGATTCTTGTCCCCGTCAAGCGTGTCGTCGACTACAACGTGAAGGTTCGCGTGAAGAGCGACGGCAGCGGCATCGACCTGGCCAACGTCAAGATGAGCATGAACCCGTTCGACGAGATCGCGATGGAAGAAGCCGTTCGTCTCAAGGAGAAAGGCTTCGCCACGGAAGTCGTCGCGGTGTCGTGCGGCGTCGCCGCCTGCCAGGAGACGCTGCGCACGGCGATGGCCATCGGCGCCGACCGCGCCATCCTCGTGGAGACGGCCGAAGAACTGCAGCCGCTGGCCGTGGCCAAGCTTCTGAAGGCGCTGGCAGACAAGGAGCTGCCCCAGCTGATGATTCTGGGCAAGCAAGCCATCGACGACGACTGCAACCAGACGGGCCAGATGCTGGCCGCGCTGTGCGGCCTGCCGCAGGCCACGTTCGCCTCCCGGGTCGACGCCACGGGCGACGGCACCCTCACCGTCGAACGCGAGATCGACGGTGGTCTCGAAACCCTGAACGTGACCTTGCCCGCCGTGGTCACGGTCGACCTGCGGCTCAACGAGCCGCGCTACGTCACCCTGCCCAACATCATGAAGGCCAAGAAGAAGCCGCTCGAGGTGGTGACACCCGCGTCGCTGGGCGTGGACGTCACGCCCCGGCTGACGACGCTCAAGGTGGTCGAGCCGCCAAAGCGTGGCGCGGGTATCAAGGTGCCCGACGTCGCCACGCTGGTGGCCAAGCTGCGCAACGAAGCGAAGGTGATCTGATCATGGCGAGCTCCCCCCTCATCCTCATCCTGGCCGACCACGACAACGCGCGCCTGCACGGCTCAACCCTGAGCGCCGTCACTGCGGCAACCCGGGTCGGCGGCGTCGTGCACGTGCTCGTCGCCGGGCACGGCTGCGACGCCGTGGCCCAGGCTGCAGCCCGCGTCGAAGGGGTCGACACCGTGTTGCACGCGGACGACCCGGCACTCGCCAATGGCCTCTCGGAGACCCTTGCGGCGCAGGTTCTGGCGATCGCCGCCGATTACACACACCTGATGTTCTCCGCCTCCGCGATCGGCAAGAGCGTGGCGCCCCGTGTGGCGGCGACGCTGGACGTGGCACAGATCAGCGAGATCACGAAGGTGGTGGCGCCCGACACCTTCGAACGTCCGATCTACGCGGGCAACGCCGTGGCGACGATCCGCAGCGCTGACACGATCAAGGTGCTGACGGTGCGCGGCACAGGCTTCGACCCTGCAGCTTCGGCCGGTAGTGCAGCGCGCATCGACGTGATCCCTGCGGCGGCCGACACCGGCGCAAGCCGCTTCATCGCCCGCACGGTGAACAAGAGCGACCGACCCGAGCTGAGCGCTGCCAAGGTCATCGTGTCCGGTGGGCGCGCACTGGGGTCGAGCGCCCGATTCGACGAGGTTCTGACGCCGCTCGCGGATGCGCTGGGGGCGGCGCTCGGCGCCAGTCGCGCCGCCGTCGACGCGGGCTACGCGCCCAATGACTGGCAGGTCGGGCAGACCGGAAAGATCGTCGCGCCGAACCTCTACGTCGCCTGCGGCATCTCGGGCGCGATCCAGCACCTGGCCGGCATGAAGGATTCCAAGGTGATCGTCGCGATCAACAAGGACGGCGAGGCGCCGATCTTCTCGGTCGCCGACTACGGACTCGAAGCCGATCTCTTTTCTGCCGTGCCCGAACTCGTGACGGCGCTCGCGCCCGCCTGACGCTGACCCGCCGGGCGGCATTCCAGAACGAAGGAGACAACCATGTACCAGCAGAAGAAGGTCATCATCAGTTGCGCCGTGACGGGCGCGATCCACACGCCGTCGATGTCTCCCCACTTGCCGATCACGGCAGAGGAGATCGCCGAGGCCTCGATCGCCGCGGCCGAGGCCGGCGCCGCGATCATCCACCTGCATGCGCGCGATCCCGTGACCGGGAAGCCGGATCAGCGTCCGGAAGCTTTCCTGCCCTTCCTGAAGACGATCAAGGCCCGCAGCGACGCGATCGTCAATCTCACGACCGGCGGTTCGCCCTACATGACGGTGCAGGAGCGCATGCGCCCTGCCGCGGAGCTGAAGCCCGAAGTCGCGTCGATGAACATGGGGACGATGAACTTCGGGCTGTTCCCTATGCTCAAGCGCTTCAAGGACTTCAAGTTCGACTGGGAGCGACCGTACCTGGAGGGCAGCAAGGACCTGATCTTCCGCAACACCTATGGCGACCTGGAAACCGTGCTGACGGAGTTGTCTGCCAACCAGACGCGCTACGAGTTCGAGTGCTACGACACCTCGCACCTCTACAACCTCGCCCACTTCGTCGAGCGCGGACTCGTGAAGGCGCCGTTCTTCGTGCAGACCGTCTTCGGCATCCTGGGCGGGATCGGTACGCACCCCGACGATGTGATGCACATGAAGCGCACGGCCGACCGCCTCTTCGGCGACGATTATCGATGGTCGGTGCTGGGCGCCGGCGCCAGCCAGATGAAGATCGCCGCGATGGCGGCGTCGATGGGCGGCAACGTGCGCGTGGGACTGGAGGACAGCCTGTGGATCGGCAAGGGGCAGCTCGCCGAGTCGAATGCCCAGCAAGTGCGCCACGTGCGCGCCCTCCTGGAAGGCCTCGGGTTGGAGATCGCCACGCCGGCGCAAGCGCGCGAGATCCTGCAACTCAAAGGTGCGGCCAACGTCGCGTTCTGATCCATTGCCATGACCGACCACTCCGCTCACTACAAGGCGCTGGCCGCCTACCGCCCCACCCACAAGGTGCGCTTCGTCACCGCCGCGAGCCTGTTCGACGGCCACGACGCCGCGATCAACATCATGCGGCGCATCCTGCAGGGCATGGGTGCCGAAGTCGTCCACCTGGGCCACAACCGCTCGGTCGACGAAGTGGTCACGGCCGCGCTGCAGGAAGACGCGCAGGGCATCGCCGTCAGCAGCTACCAGGGCGGCCACAACGAGTACTTCAGCTACATGGTCGACCTGCTGAAGGCGCGCGGCGGCGAGCACATCCAGGTGTTCGGCGGCGGCGGCGGCGTGATCGTGCCGGCCGAGATC
>FTKD01000120.1_pt3 | contig 60244 bp, 44 predicted proteins | sample 1658191 | NCBI WGS metagenome assembly FTKD01 (sample SAMEA3914808, study PRJEB12502) | metagenome | biome: forest; material: soil | place: Canada | collected 2011-08-03 | depth 0.3 m
CGGGGGAGCTTGTTTTGTGAGGTAAAAGGAGGAGGCCGCAGGCCGGGGGACACGAACAAAACAAGCTCCCCCGGTGAGTCGTGCCTGACCCAGCGCTCCCCGCACGCCCGCACACCCGCACACCCGCACACCCGCACACCCGCACACCCCGCTAGAGGGCGGCCACGCGACGAGTATCCCTTCCGACGCGAAAACGCGCCGCCAGCGGGTCTCGATCGCCGGGCCGTTTGGGATCGCCCTCATTTCAGTCGAGAATAGCGGGGTTTCCCGAATCGAATCCCGATCCCTTCCGGCCCAGCCATGACCACCATCCTCCAGAACCTGCCCGCCCAGCAAAAGGTCGGCATCGCCTTCTCCGGCGGCCTCGACACCAGCGCCGCCCTGCACTGGATGCGCCTGAAGGGCGCGATCCCCTACGCCTACACGGCCAACCTGGGCCAGCCCGACGAGCCGGACTACGACGAGATCCCGCGCAAGGCGATGCAGTACGGCGCCGAGAAAGCGCGCCTGATCGACTGCCGCGCGCAGCTGGTGGCCGAGGGCATCGCGGCGCTGCAGAGCGGCGCGTTCCACATCTCCACCGCCGGCGTCACCTACTTCAACACCACGCCGCTCGGCCGCGCGGTCACGGGCACCATGCTGGTGGCCGCGATGAAGGACGACGACGTCAACATCTGGGGCGACGGCAGCACCTTCAAGGGCAACGACATCGAGCGCTTCTACCGCTACGGCCTGCTCGCCAACCCGTCGCTGAAGATCTACAAGCCCTGGCTGGACCAGCTGTTCATCGACGAGCTCGGCGGCCGCACCGAGATGTCGGAGTTCCTGAACAAGGCGGGCTTCGGCTACAAGATGTCGGTCGAGAAGGCCTACTCCACCGACTCCAACATGCTGGGCGCCACGCATGAGGCCAAGGATCTCGAGCACCTGAATTCCGGCATCAAGATCGTCCAGCCCATCATGGGCGTGGCGTTCTGGCGCGACGACGTGGCCGTCAAGGCCGAGGAGGTGCGCGTGCGCTTCCACGAGGGCATGCCCGTGGCCCTGAACGGCGTCGAGTACCACGACCCGGTCGCGCTGATGATGGAGGCCAACCGCATCGGCGGCCGCCACGGCCTGGGCATGAGCGACCAGATCGAGAACCGCATCATCGAGGCCAAGAGCCGCGGCATCTACGAAGCCCCGGGCCTGGCGCTGCTGTTCATCGCCTACGAGCGCCTGGTCACCGGCATCCACAACGAGGACACGATCGCGCAGTACCGCGACAACGGCCGCGCGCTGGGCCGCCTGCTCTACCAGGGCCGCTGGTTCGACTCGCAGGCCCTGATGCTGCGCGAGACCGCGCAACGCTGGGTGGCGCGCGCCATCACCGGCGAGGTGACGCTGGAGCTGCGTCGCGGCAACGACTACTCGCTGCTGAACACCGAGTCGCCCAACCTCACCTACAAGCCCGAGCGCCTGACCATGGAAAAGGGCGAGTTGAGCTTCACGCCGGCCGACCGCATCGGCCAGCTGACGATGCGCAACCTCGACATCCAGGACACGCGCGACAAGCTGATGACCTACGCGAGGGCGGGCCTGCTCGGGTCTGGCACCGGCACGGCCATGCTGCGACTGGACGACAAGGGCGAGTGACGCCCCGCCTCTGCCCTGACGAAGGAGCGCCGCGGCGCTCCTTTTTCTTTGGCGCGCCGTCGGCGCCGCCGGCGCCCCCCTAGAACCCGGGATGGGTGTCGGAAAGGCTCCCCAAAAGCGGTTAGCGACGATGTTTTTGCAGCGAAGACCCACCGTTTTGGGGGGCTCGCAAACCTGTTGCAACCCGTTAGTATTTGTCAACAAGTGCTCGCCGCATCGGACAGCACGAGGGCAGATGCGGGAGGGGTTGCATGCCTGTTGCCGACAGCGTGACGCTTGGCAAGGACGTCAGGATATTCCAGCCGACGCTGGTCAACCTGTACGGCTGCGCCATCGGGGACGACACCAAGGTCGGGGCGTTCGTCGAGATCCAGAAGGGCGCCACCATCGGCGCCCGCTGCAAGATCTCGTCCCATACCTTCATCTGTGAAGGCGTCGCCATCGAGGACGAGGTCTTCATCGGCCACGGGGTCATGTTCACCAACGATCTTTTCCCGCGCGCCACCAACGACGACGGCAGCCTGCAGAGCGAGGCCGACTGGCACGTGGAGCCCACGCGGATCCGCCGCGGCGCCTCCATCGGCAGCAACGCCACGGTGATCGCCGGCGTCACCGTGGGGCATCGCGCGCTGGTCGGCGCGGGCGCCGTGGTGACCAAGGATGTTCCTGACTACGCGATCGTGGCCGGCGTCCCCGCGCGCGTCATCGGAGATACACGAGAACCCGGCAGCGCATCGGATTCCACGAACCATCGGTAAAAGTCCTTTTCTGGAGGGTGTGAAATGATCAACATCGGTGTCATCGGATACGGCTACTGGGGCCCGAACCTCGTTCGGAATTTCGCGGAGACGAAGGGCCTGAACGTGGCCGCCGTCGCCGACCTCGACGAGGGCAAGCTGGGCACCGTCCGGCGCCGCTTTCCGGCGGTCAAGACCACCAGCGACTTCCGCGAGCTGCTCAACGATCCCGGCGTCGACGCGATCGCCGTCGCCACGCCCGTCAACACGCACTTCGAGCTGGGCATGGCCGCGCTGAAGGCCGGCAAGCACCTGTGGCTCGAGAAGCCCATGTGCGAGACCGCCGACGAGGCCCGCCGCCTCGTCGACGAGGCCGCCAGGCGCAACCTGGTGCTGATCGTCGACCACACCTTCATCTACACCGGCGCGGTGCAGAAGATGGCCGAGCTGATCCAGGCGCAGGAACTGGGCCGCATCTACTACTACGACTCGATCCGGGTCAACCTGGGCCTGTTCCAGCGCGACGTGAGCGTCATCTCCGACCTCGCGGTGCACGATTTCTCCATCCTCGACCACCTGCTCGGCGAGCACCCGGTGGCCGTCACCGCCAGCGGCATGAACCACTTCCCGGGCACCCCCGAGAACCTGGCCTACGTCACGCTGTACTACGAGTCGGGCACCATCGCCCACGTCAACGTGAGCTGGCTCGCGCCCGTGAAGGTGCGCCAGATCCTGGTGGGCGGCAGCAAGAAGATGATCACCTACGACGATCTCGAGCCCAGCGAGAAGATCAAGGTCTACGACAAGGGCGTCAGCTTCACCGACGACCCGCAGAAGATCCAGGAAATGCGCGTCGGCTACCGCACCGGCGACATGTGGGCCCCGCGCCTGGCCGTCACCGAGGCCCTCGGCGTCGAAGGCGCCCACTTCGTCGACTGCATCGAGCACGGCAAGCTCCCCAAGACCGACGGCCACCTGGGCGAGCGCGTCGTGAGCCTGATCGAGGCCGCCAACCAGTCGATGCGCCGCAAGGGCGAGACCGTCTACATCGTGCAGGAGAAGTGATCGTGATTCCGTTCGTCGACCTGAAATCCCAATACCTGTCGATCAAGCCCGAGGTGGACGCCGCGATCCAGGGCGTCCTGGACAGCTGCGCCTTCACGCTCGGCCCCGAAGTGGTCGCCTTCGAGAAGGAATTCGCGGCCTACAGCGGCGCCGACATCGGCGTGGCCGTCAACACCGGCACCAGCGCGCTGCACCTGGCCCTGCTCGCGGCCGGCGTCGGCCGCGGCGACGAGGTCATCACCGTGCCGTTCACGTTCGTCGCCACGGTCTCGGCGATCGACTACACCGGCGCGATGCCGGTCTTCGTCGACATCGACCCGGCCACCTTCACCATGGACGTGACGCAGCTCGAGGCCGCGATCACCGACAAGACCAAGGCCATCATCCCCGTGAGCCTGTACGGCCAGCCGGCCGACATGGGCCCGCTGCTGGAGATCGCGAAGAGGCGCGGCCTGGTGGTGATCGAGGACGCCTGCCAGGCGCACGGCGCGGAATACAAGGGCCAGCGCTCCGGCAGCCTGGCCGACATGACCTGCTTCAGCTTCTACCCCGGCAAGAACCTGGGCGCGTACGGCGAAGGCGGCATGGTCGTCACCAACAACGCCGAATACGCCCGCACCATCCGCATGCTGCGCGACTGGGGCGCCGAGAAGAAGTACCACCACGTGCTCAAGGGCTACAACTTCCGCATGGAGGGCATGCAAGGCGCCGTCCTGCGCGTGAAGCTGCGCCACCTCGAGGGCTGGACCGAGGCCCGCCGCACCGCGGCCGCGCACTACGACCGGCTGTTCGAAGGCACGGGCGTCGTCTCGCCCAAGGCCGCGAGCTACTCGCGCCACGTCTATCACATCTACGCCGTCCGAACGAAGAACCGCCAGGCGTGGCAGGAGGCGCTGCTGGCCCAGGGCATCCAGACCGGCATCCACTACCCGACGCCCGTGCACCTGCTGCCGGCGTTCGCCGACCTCGGCTACAAGGCGGGCCAGTTCCCGCATTCGGAACAGGCGGCCAACGAAGTGCTGTCGCTGCCGATGTTCCCCGAGCTCACGGCGGCGCAGTGCGAGGAAGTGGCCCGCGCCGTGGTGAACCTGGTCGGCGGCGAGATCGCGCCGGCCACGTCGGCGAAGGCGCTTTGAGCCCGGCGACCCGTGTCGACGACTGAAGCGGCGGCCCCGCGCCCGGCGGCAACGCCGCTGCTCGTCTTTCCGTTCAACGGCAACGCGCTCGAGGCGATGGATTGCCTCGGCGACGCGTTCGCCCTCCTCGCCTTCGTCGACGACACCCCGGCCAAGCAGGGCCTGGGCCCGATGTCGGTGCCGGTCCTCGCCCGCGACGCGCTCGCGCGCTGGCCCGATGCCAAGGTGCTCGCGGTGCCGGGCAGCTCCACCTCCTACCTCACCCGCCGGGCCGCCATCGCGTCGCTGCAGGTGCCCGACGATCGCTTCGCGACGGTGGTGCATCCGACGGCGCGCGTCTCGCCCCTGGCCAGGATCGGCCGCAACGTGCTGGTCATGGCCGGCGCGGTGATCACCAGCAACGCCGTGATCGGCGACCACGTCTGCATCCTGCCCAACACCGTGATCCATCACGACGTGACGGTGGGCGCCTGGACGCTGATCGGCTCGAACGTGACCATCGCGGGCGGCACGGCGATCGGCGAGAACTGCTACGTGGGTAGCGCCTCCAGCCTCATGAACGGGCTGCGGATCGGCGACCGTTCGCTGATCGGCCTGGGCAGCAACGTCATCCGCAGCTGCCCCGCGGACAGCCGCCTGGCCGGCAACCCGGCTCGCTCGCTGGGCTGATCCCGGCCTCGCGGCCCGCCGGAGCGTCCGGCTCCAGCGGCCTCCGCCCCACCAAAAGAAGACGGCCCCTTCCGGAGCCGTCGATTCGAGCGAGCTGCTTGCGCTGCGCCGTGTCGAGACGAGGCGCCCAGCGTGCTCGCGCGCGATGGATCACCCTGCCCGCTAGTGTCGTGATTGAGAAGTTCGTTGAAGAATCCCGCCCAGAATGACCGCATCCGTCGTTGCGGTGCTCGCGGGGCATTGAGCCCCGCTGCGCGCCGCGCCTAGTCTGCGGCCATTCTGGACAGGATTCGCCAGCACCGGCCTCTTCGCTCAAGACCTATTCAACGAACTTCCCAATCACGACACTAGTTCGGCGTGAAGACCACGTCCACCCAGTAGTTGGACGATGCCCACGTCGCGTTCGGGAACCCGTTGGTCGTCTTGTACAGATAGATCCCGTTGCCGCCGCTGACTCCATCTTGCAGTGCGTGCAGCGGTGGGTTGTCGATGCCTGCCGACGAGAAGCCGCCGTTGTCGCCAGCGTAGTGTCCGACCGGGGCCAGGTAGGAGACGACGTACACCGTGTTGGCTGCGATCTGGATTGGACTGGCGAACATCATCTGCTGCCAGCCGGACGCCGTCTCGCCCGTGAACGTGACGGAGCCGAGCAAGGTGCCCGTCGACGTCCACAGCGCACCGACGTGAGTGCCGGTGTTGCCGCTGCCCTTGTAGAAGCGCACCGCGCTGACCAGGCCCTTCACGTCCGACGTGAACTTGACTCCGAGGTTCACGGAACCGGTATCGCTGTCGGACGGGGTGGACGGCACCGATGCCGAGGACCAAATGGTGCACGGGCAGGTCTGGGCCTTGACCGTGATCGACCGTCCGGCTCCGGGCGTCTCGACGTTGCCGCTGTCATCCACGGCCCGTGACTTGATCGTCAGGGTCCCCGCGGCCGAAGGCGCCCAGGTGTAGCTCCACGAACTCCGTCCGGCGGCCGGATGCCAGGTCACGCCGCCGTCGACGGACACTTCGACGCCGCCAATCACGCCGCCACCCGTGTCCGTCGCGCTGCCGGTGACCGTCACCGGCGCGCCGGTCGCGACCGTGGTGCCAGCGGCGGGCGTCAGGATGGTCGACGTCGGCGCCGTCGTATCGGTCGAAGCCGACGCCGGCAGCAGCCCGCTCTTCAACGTGGCCGGTTGCACGTTCATGTCCGCAAGCAGGTTGATCGTCGCTTGCTGCATGGCCGGATCGGCAGCGGCGTTGCCGCGGTCGTGGTTCGAGTCGAGACCCCAGGCCCACTGGATCGTCCCGGCACCGAACACGCGCGCGCCGCTGGAGGACTTGTACGACGTGATGTAGTGCGTCAGCGTTCCCTGGCCGTAGTTGGTGCCGTAGTCCTGCAGCACACCCGCTGACGTGATGGTCGTCGTCGAGTTGCGCGTGAGACCCACCGGACGGAATCCGTTGTCGGGATCCGTGTCCCACTCGTAGCCGAGCGTGCCCACCGGCATCGAGTAGACCCCGCCGGTCGACTGCGTGGCGACAGTCGTGTTGCGCCACAAGCGCATCTTGCCGTCGGCCGCGGGCACCGTGATGGCGTACTCGACGCCGGTGTCGTTGTTCATGAACAGCGTGCCGGTCAGTTGGTTCTCCGGCCGCCCACCGTCGGCAGGCGGCGAGAACCGCGGGTCGCGCCAGGTACCCGTCCATGCGCTGCTCGGATCGATCTTGGCGTTGGCCGTCGTCTCCTTGTAGCAGACCAGCGTGCGGTACGGGGTCCCGCTGCCGTCGATGGCGTTCTCCCAGCGCGTCTTCCAGAAGACCTCGTTGCCGCTGAAGAACGCCAGGTTGATGCCCGCGGCGCGCGCGGCCTCGACGTTGGTGCGCTGCGCGGCCGACCAGTACTCGTCGTGGCCGACGGACAGGAAGGTCTTGTGGTTAAGGATCAGCGCGCCCGAACGATCGGCATCCACGCCGCTGAAGTAGCTGACGTTGTAGCCGTTGGACTCCAGGAACCGCACCATCGGGTATTCGGCGTTGAACACCCAGTCCTGCCCGTTGGCCGTCGCGCGCGTCGTGAACGGACGGTTGTAGCTGACCTTGTACGCACGGCCTGCCGGGTTACCGACGTACAGGCTGTTGCCGCCGTACTCGTTGTAGGCCTGCCAGGTGGTGTCCGAGGTCTGGAACAGCAGATCGGACGTGCTCGCGTCGTCGCGAACCACGAAGAAGATGTGGCTGGCGCCGCCCGTGTCGGCACGGGTGACCTTGGCGAAGTAGATGCCTGAGACCGAGTTGGACGGCACCGTCCAATTGGCCGAGACGCCCCAATTGCCGCAATCGAGCAGGCCGGTGGACGCATCGCTGAGGCAGGCCGGCTGCGTCTGCGGCAGCGTCGCGGACGGCGAGATGGTCGCCACCTTGCGCGCACCCAGACCGCCGTAGTAGCCCATGCGATAGATGTCGAGCTTGTAGTTGGTAGAGTTGGTGTTGATCTTGAAGCTGATCGCGCTGCCCTTGTTCACGCTGATCTGCGTGGAGAAGCCGAGGATCGACGCGTCACCCGCACCGCTAACGTCCCAGTCAGTGGACGGATTGCCGGCCAGGCAGTTCTCCGCGACGATCGGATTCGCGGGCGAAGTGCAGGCAGACGCGGCAGCGGCCGTGGTGAACGTCCAGGAGACGTTGCCTGCGAGCGCGTTCCCCGCGACGTCCTTGATGCGCGGGTCTGTCGCACCACCGAGCAGGAGCACCTTGAACGTCGACGACGCCGGCAGGGTGATCGACGGCGTGAAGGTTGCCGTGCGGCTGGTGCTGTTGTAGGCGACCGTGCCACTGACAGGTTCGCCGAGCGAGGTCGTCACAGACATCGTGCTGGTGGTGACCGTGGTCGGATCCAGCGCCTCGCTGAACGCGGCGGTGATGGCCGCGACCACGCCCTCGGACGTCGAATTGCTGGCCGGCGAGGTGGCCAGCACGACGGGCGGCGTGGAGTCGGCAGCAGCGGCCGTGACGAACACGGGTTCGACCCAGTAGTTGGTCGCGTTGTAGGTCGAGGACGGAAACGAGCTGGTGCTGCCGTAGGCATAAGTGCCGTTGCCGCCCGCAACGCCATCCTTCAACAAGTGCAGGGGCGGCTTGTCGACACCAGCCGCCGCGAAGTATCCCGAATCTGCCGCGTAGTTGCCCTTGGGGGCGTAGTACGACGCGATGTAGACCGTGTTGGCCGCGATGGCGACCGGCGTGGCGAAGTTGACCTGCTGCCAGCCGCTCGCTGTCTCGGACGTGAAGGTCGCGGTGCCCAGCTTGGCGCCTGCGGTCGACCACAGGTTGCCGATATGCGTGCCGGTGTTGGTGGAGCCCTTGTAGAAGCGGATGCCCGTCACGGAGCCCGCGGCATCGGCGCTGAAGCGCACGCCGAGTTCGACCGCGTTGGGATCTGCTGCGGCGGTGGTGGTCGGCGTGGCCGATGCACCAAAGACGTCGCACGGGCACGTCGCCGCCACGGCGGCCGCGCCCGTCGTGAACGACCAGGTGCTGTTCGCTGCGAGAGCATTGCCCGCCGCATCCTTGGCGCGCGGGTCGGTGGCGCCCCCTTGGACCGTCAGGGTGTACACGGCCTGGCTGGCGAGCGCCGTCGCCGGCGTCAGGATCGCCGAGCGCGTGCCGGCGTCATAGGTGACCGTGGCGCTCACCAGGGCATTGGAGGCATCGCGCAGTTCGAACGTCGAGGCGCTGATGGACGCGGCGCTCATGGCTTCGCTGAACGTCGCGGTCGGTTGCACAGTGACGCTGACACCGGTCGCGCCACTCGCAGGCGACGTGACGCTCACCGTCGGCGCCGCGGTGTCGGCAGCGTAGGTGGCCACATAGGTGCCGGACACGGCCGGAAAGAACGCGTACTCGACGCCCTTGATGCCCGACCACGTGTAGGTCACGGCCGCGCCCGCGCGAGTCAGGCCGGTGAGGACGCCCGCGGCGGTCCGCGTCGGGATCATCGCGTTGAGCCCCGTGGCGGACGGGTCCGCCGTGACAGTGAACGTCAGCGACGAGCCCGTCCAGGACTCGGCGCTGAAGGAAGAAGCATTGCGCGCGTCCAGCCAGGTGAGCATCTGTCGCGACGAGACGACCGGAACGCCGTGCGTCTTGGCCGAGGCGACGGTGGCCGTCGCCTCGGTGGAGTCGACCGCATCCGTGTGCGCGTTGATCGTGTAGACGCCGTAGTAGCCCTGGGGTCCGACCGCGCGATCAAGCAGGGTATCGACGGTGTACGGGTAGGTCTGCCCGGACTCGTCCGTCATCTGGGACGCTGCCATGTAGACGTCGACGTACGTGCCATCCAGCTTCGCGAAGCGCATCGGCATCGCGGAACCGGTGAACAGGCCCGGCACGTTGTTGACCCAGCTCGGCGGCCAGTAGTAGTAGGACGTGTCCAGCCGCATGCCGTTGGCGAATTCAGTTTCTGCGGCCGTGGACCAGTCGCTCCAGACGATGCAGTGATGGCGCTCCGTGACCGGCGCCGGCAGGCTCTGGAACTTGGCCTTCCAGTCGGCGAGCTGCGATGCGTAGATCGATGCCAGCGACGACGGCGTGAAGTCGAGGCAGTTCGTGTTGATGTGCAGGCTGACCTCGAAGCCCTGCGCGTTGTACGCGGCAGCCTGGGCATCGGTCAGCGGCGTCGGCGTGAACACATAGGAAGTGCCGCGGATGCATTCCCAGTTGGCCACCGAGCAGCCACTGGGGCTGGCGGCGATGAACTGGTCGAAGCGCCCCCCCGTGCCGCCATTGGCGTGGTCGTCGCCGGTCATGACGACGGCAGCCTTCTTGCCGTTGGGCAGGTACCAGAACCTGGGCAACGGCTTGGAATCCATCAGCTGGATCAGGTTGGCCAGCAGGCGCTGCTGCTCGTCCGCCTGCGGAATGGCAATCTTGTTCGGGTCGACCCAGTCGGCCTGCAGATCGCCAGCGGCCGCGCCATAGAACTTGTCGTCGGAGCGGATGGGCGCGAAGCCGTCGCGCTCCTGCGTCGCCCAGGCAGGATTGCCCTGCCGGGTGTAGACCACGGACGTCGCCAAGTCGAACGCGAAGGCCGCGGCCCGGCCCGAACCGGTCGCATTGATCGTGACCGCGGGATTCGAGGTGGGCAGCGTCGCTGTGTTGTATAGCGTCGCCAGCCGCGTCGCGCCGTTCGTGGTGAACAGGTTGGCCGTGCTGTGGAACTGCATCGTGTCGCCGACGATGCCGTTGCCCGGCGCCGCGGAGGTGTCGACCTGCAGGTAGCCGCCGGCGAGCGTCGTGCCGGAAGGCGTGATGCCCAGGACGCTCGCGAGGGACGAGTCGGGCGCCATGACGATGAGGTTGCCGCCCGCGTTCACCCAGTTGGTGATCAGCGTAACCTGGGCGGAAGGCACCGTCATCTGCGCAACGATGACGACGTCGTAGCTTGCGAGTAGCGTCGAGGTCAGCGTGGAGACATCCGCGACGGCGAACTCGTTGAGCCCCTCGGTGCGCAGGATCTCGGCGTAGTAGTTCGAGAACGTCGACGTGCTTGACGTGACGATCAGGATCGGACCGCCGGGCCCCTGGCTGGGATTGCCCGTGGCGCCGGCCAGCAACGGCATTGCCAGCGCCCAGAAAAACGCGAGGCCCGCGACGAGAAGCCTGGTCAGGCACATCGGCCGCCGCAACGAATGGTGCAACATCTTCGTTCCTCTGTCTTTTGACCCGCCGCGTCGACTCTTCGACTGCGGCAGGCTACCCTCGTTCGAATTCGCTGAAGTCAACGAGCCGCCAGCCGCGAAACCGGCAGCCTCAGCACACCGCTGCGGCCATCTCCGAACATCAATTCGCTCTTGTCACGGGTGCCGAACGCGAGCGCGTTGACCGTTCCGGCGGAAGATGCCGATTCGGACAGCACCTTGCGGGACGCCAGGTCCCACAACCTGATCTTGCCGTCCGCTCCGCCGGCTGCCAGCACCTGGCCGTCGCCGCTGAAGGCCAGGCTCAATACCGACGCCCCGCCGCCCTCGAGCACGGTCGAGCCCTGCCCGCCGGACACTTGCCAGACGATGACCTTGCCGTCTTCGCCGGCACTGGCCAGCGCGCGCCCATCCGGGCTGAACGCCACGGCGTTGACTTCATCGGTGTGGCCGCGCAGGCTGTTCACCAGCTTGCCGGTGCTTGCATTCCAGACCAGCACTCGCGAACTCGCGTCGCCGCTGGCGACCCATTGGCCGTCACGGCTCACGCTCACCGAATTCACGAAGTCCGTCGCACCGCTCAACACGCGCTTCAACTGACCTGTGCCGCCGTCCCACAGCATGACCCGGGTTTCCTCGCCGCCGGTCGCGACGAGCGAGCTGTCGCCGCTGGCGCTGACGGCGCGCAACGGATTTTCATGGCCATGCAAGGTGACGCGGCTGATGCCGGTATCGACGTCCCAGACCTGGGCACTGCTGTCACGGGCGACGCTGACCAAGTAGCGGCTGTCGGCGCTGAAGACCAGGCCCGCGGTGGCACGTGCACCCGGCCCGGTCAGTTGCTTGACCTCGCTGCGGCCGTCGGAATCGAGCAGCGTCACTCGACCGTCCGAATGAGCCACGGCCACCGACTTGCCATCCGGCGACGCCACGATGGATGTGATGCCGACCCGCTTGTACGGCAATGCGTGGCGCGCAGCCACCTGCTGCGACACCCCGCCATCGGCTGCGACCTGCGGCCCCTCGTCCGAGCCGCCGCCGCATCCGGCAATCGCTCCAACGGCGATGAAAATGATGGCTCCTCCGCGTAGGCGTTGAACCCGCCGCGCCCAAAACTTCATGGCAATCTCCTCGCCGAGCGACCCTCTTGTTTCCCGTTCGAAGCTGACGAACGGAACGCTTTTGAAAATTGTAACAATTTGCTTCGCCCATCCAATCCCTAGCTTCGGCCGAAGCTTGCGATATCGACAGCTAGGCGCCGTAGCCATAGCCATATCCGTAGCCATAGCCCTCCCCTGACGCCGGCTCGCTGGCCTTGTTCAGAACCGACATCACGATCGGACACTGTTCGACGACCGCGAAGGCCTGCTGCACGATGTGGCGCTGGGTATGCGCCGCTTCGACCAGCACCACGACCTGTCCGACGTGAGCGGCCAACACCTTGGCCTGGTTGGTCATCAGAAGGGGCGGTGCGTCGAAGACCACGACCTGATCGGGATACTCGCGCGCCAGCCGGTGCATCAGCCGGTCCATCGCGCTGCTTGCCAACAGTTCTGTGGACAGGCTGTGGCGGTAGCCGGCACGCAGCAGGGAAAGCTTCGGGACGTTGGTACGCAGGACGACATCGTCCAGGGCCACCGACTGGTCCGACAGCAGATCCAGCAGGCCCGGACCATCGTCGACGCCCAGGCGATCCATCGCATCCTGGCGCAGGACATCGGCGTCGACGAACAGCACCGACAAGTCGATCTCGGTGGCGATGCTCATCGCCAGGTTGATGGCGAAGAAGGTCTTGCCTTCACCGGGGACGGCGCTGGTCACCATGATCAGGGGCAGTCGCTGCGCCGCGGCGTTCTTGCTTCGCGCGTTCTTCAGCAGCGGTCTCTTGATGTTGCGCAGTTCCTCAGTCTGGACGGTTCGCGCCTGCGTCGGCACCAACTGGCCCGTCCGCACGAGCCCTTCGATGTCCAGCACGACGTCGACACGCGACTCGGCCGCGTCACCGGCACGCGCCGGCACCACGCGCGGAGCCGGGGACAGGTGCGGCGCGCGCGTCGCGCCCGACTCCTCGACGCGCCCGCCGCCGGAACCGTCGACTACCTTCCAGGCGCCGGCAACCCCGGCCCGATCCAGTTCTTCAAGCCGCTTGGCCGCTTGTTCGATGATGCTCATGGGGCGACTCACTGGGAATGCGGACGCAGCGCGGTCAGTACCACGAATGTCACCTGAGCCGCCATCAACAAGCCAAGGACCAAAGCGAAGCGCCGGTTGCCGGCGAGTCGCCGCGCCTCCCCGCTCTCGGTGGTCAGCGTCGTCAAGGATCCCAGCACGGGGCGCCCGGTGAACTGGCGCAGTGATTCCCTGTCGTCGAACGTGGGCCAGATCATGTCCACGGCAATCGCGACCGCGATCCCGGCGACGATCGACAGCAGCGCGGCAATGACCGCCAGGTGCAACTGGCTGGGAAACACCGGGGACGGCAGCACGCGCGGCGGCTCGACCACCCTGAATTCCGCGAGCTGCGACGATTCGTCCAGCTTCACGCCCAGCGCCGCCGATTCGCGGCGCGCCACCATGAGGTCATAGTTCTTGCGGATGATGTCGTAGTCGCGATTGAGCTGGACAAGTTCCGCCTCGGCCTGCGGCTGGCGCCCCGCGTCCGCCCTGACTTGTTCGAGCAGCGCCTGCTTGGCCACCAGTTGCGAGCGCAGCGACGCGACCGTCGCCTCGCTCTCGGCCAGCGAGATCCGCAGCTTCTGGTAGACAGGGCTCGTCGCCGCACCGGTGGAGTGGCCGCTCCTGGCTGCTGCGCGGTCTTCAGCGAGCCGTCGCTGCGACTCCGCCTCGAGTTGAGCCAGCACGCGTCGCGCATTCACCACGTCGGGGTGTTCGTCGGTGTAGCGACGCAGAAGATCGTCCAGCACCTTGCGTTGATCGTCGATCCGCGCCGCCATGGCGGCCGCGGAGCCGCTCAGGACGCCGTCCGCGGGCAGTTGGGGATTTTCGCCGTTGAGCTCGCGCCTGTAGGAGTCCCGGCTCTGTTCGGCCGCGCTCAGGTCCACGCGCAACTTGCTGACCTCCTCCGTCAGCACGGAGACGCGGCTGAAATAGTCCTGGTTCGACACGCCCGTGATGCCGAAGTTGCGAACCTTGAACTCCTTCAGGCGGTTCTCGGCCTCGGTGAGCTTGCCTTCGTACGTGTGTATCTGCTCGTCGATGAAGCTCCTGGCCTCCTGGGAATCGCGCTTCTTGTCTCCCGCGCCGGAATCGACGAACAGCCCCACCGTCGCGGCGACCAGCCGTCGCGCACGCTCCGGGCTGGTTCCGAGATAGGAGACGTCGTACAGGTTGCCGGAGCCCGCAGGGACCACCTTGATGTCGTTCATCAGCCTCGACACCACGCGATCACGCTCGACGGCGTCGGCCCGATCGAGTTCGAGCGACGGGTTCGCCACGAGCTTCTCGACGTTCGGACGCGAGATCAGCGTGCGCGCCAGCATGCTCACCTGCTGATCGATGTCGGGCTGGAACGTCAGGCTCTCCATCAGGGGCTTGAGCACCGTCTGGGTGTTGACGTAGACACGGGCCGTGGCTCGGTAGCGATCGTGGAACAGCGCGATGCCGACGACCGAACACACCGCTGTCGCGGCCGCCGCGCCCAATGCCCACCAGCGGCCCCGCCATACGACCCGTCTGCCCCTGCGGCACTTGATGACGAACGATTCCAGAGCGTTGTTCACGCGCGCGCACCCCCGCTGCATGGCCTGTAGGCGACCCAGGCTCGTTTTCAATTTCTAACAGTCTTTCACGCTACCCCCCTTGACGGTATCCCCGAAATGGGGGCTCAGACAAACCTAGGGGGACTCACCGTTTTGGGCATTGCGCGGACAAGGACAGGCGTGGCACTCTTCGTTACAAACAAGAACAGAACAGTGCGAAAGCACTGCCGAGTGAAGCCGTGTCGGGGCTCCCGCATCGAAAGGCGTTTGCGGGCGCCGCCATTAACGGAGGGGTGACGCTATGACTAACGAACGCGGTTCCACGCCTGTACTCCTGACGGAGACAGGCGGGGCAAGTGGATTCATCGGTGTTTACAACCCGCATGAGGATCGCCACCATGCCCGCCATCCGACGGGCGTCGGCAAGGCGAAGCACCGGCGTGGAAGCGCGCGGCCCGTGCCTGTGCCTCATCAGGCGCTGCCCCACGAACCCGTGCTTCGGACCGACGATTTCGCGCATGCCGTGCGCCGGGAGACTCGGCGCTCCGAGCGATCCGGCGCGCCGCTGTCTATCGTCCGGTACGCCCTCGATGCGGCATCCGCCGACAGCCTGCAGTTCGAGCACCTGCTCGAGATCCTGCAGAACTCGAAGCGCGAGACGGATTTCCTGGGCCACATCGACAACGAGACGCTCGCCATCCTGTGTCCCGACACCGATGCCGCAGGCGCGCAAGGGCTCATCGCGAAAGTAGCTCCGCTGATCGCGGACATACCGGTGCTTGCGGCCACGGCCACCTTCCCCGAGCACCTCTTCGAAGGCCTGGCGGTCGGCTCGTCTGCCGGGGATGCGCTGAAGCTGTTCACGGCGCCGGAACCGCAGGTCGATCGACTCGGGCACTACCGTCTCAAGCGAACGCTCGATATCTTCAGCGCGTCGCTGGCCCTGCTGCTTTTCGGGCCGCTGATGTTGGTGGTGGCCCTGATCGTCCGGCTGACCTCACCCGGCCCCGTGATCTTCAAGCAGCCGCGGCTCGGCAAGGGCGGCGTGCCGTTCACGTTCTACAAGTTCCGGTCGATGGTGGTCAACGTCGATGACCGCATCCACCGCGAGTACATGGCCAACCTCATCCGTGCGGGCCATGGCACGCCGTCGGCCGCCGACGCCAGCACCGCGAGCTACAAGATGAAGGCGGATCCGCGCGTCACCCGGATCGGCAAGTTCATCCGGATGACCAGCATCGACGAGTTGCCCCAGCTGTTCAACGTGCTCAACGGCGACATGAGCATGGTCGGTCCGCGACCGCCAATCCCGTACGAGGCGGCGCACTACGAACCCTGGCACCTGCGCCGCATCCTGCTCACCAAGCCCGGCATCACGGGGCTCTGGCAGGTGGAAGGTCGCAGCCGCGTCACCTTCAGCGAGATGGTGCGCATGGACCTGCGCTACATCAGCAACTGCTCGCTGGCACTGGACCTGAAGATCATGGCCAAGACCGTGGGCGTCGTGCTGCGCTGCAGTGGCGCCCGCTGATCCCTCCTGAGCCATTTCTGCGACGATGACCCGCTCGAACAAGAACGGAAGCCTTTCCCATGAAAATTGATGGCGCTCGAATCCTGGTCACCGGCGGTGCCGGCCTGATCGGATCCACGACGATCGACTTGCTGCTGCGCAAGCACTCTCCCGAACGCATCGTTATCCTGGACAACCTCGTCCGGGGCACGAGGGCCAACATGGAGCAGGCGCTTGAAGACCCGCGGGTGGATTTCGTCCAGGGGGACATCTGCGATCCCGAGACCGTCCGGCGCGCGACGGCCGGCATGGACGCAGTGATCCACATGGCCGCCTTGCGCATCACCGCCTGCGCCGCCGAGCCGCGTACCGCACTGCAGACCATGTGCGATGGCACGTTCAATGTCGTCGAGGCGGCCCAGCGCGCGGGAGTCCGCAAGATCGTGGCGGCGTCGTCGGCATCCATCTACGGCATGGCCGACGTCTTCCCCACGAGAGAAGACCACCATCCATACAACAACCAGACGTGGTACGGCACCAGCAAGGTCATGCTCGAAGGACTGCTGCGCTCCTATCATTCGATGCATGGCCTGCCGTACGTCGCGCTGCGCTACTTCAACGTCTACGGCCCGCGCATGGACCTGCACGGCAAGTACACCGAGGTCCTGATCCGCTGGATGGACCGCATCGCCGCCGGGCAGCCGCCGCTGATCCTGGGCAACGGCCGTCAGACGATGGACTTCATCTACATCGACGACATCGCGCGCTCGAACGTGCTGGCGCTGGCCTCCGACTGCGAGGACGACGTGTTCAACGTCGCCAGCGGCACCGAGACCAGCCTGAACGACTTGGCCGCCGCCCTGCTGAAGGTGATGGGCTCCGACCTGCAGCCCGAGTACGGCCCGGAGCGCAGCGTCAATCCGGTCGCGCGCCGCCTCGCGGACACGAGCAAGGCGCAGCGCCTGCTCGGGTTCAAGTCGTCCGTCAGCCTCGAGGAAGGGCTGGCCCGCCTCGTCGACTGGTGGCAGCACAGCAAGTCGCTCGCGGTGTCCGCATGATCCCGATCGCCAAGCCCCTGATGGGCGAGCCCGAAGCCGACGCCGCGCGCCGCGTCATCCTCAGCGGCTGGATCACGCAAGGCCCGGAAGTGGCGGCCTTCGAGGCCGAATTCGCCGCGCTCGTCGGCGCTCGCCACGCCTGCGCCGTCTCGAACTGCACGACGGCGCTGCACCTGGCGCTGCTGGCGGCCGGCGTCCAGCGCGGCGACGAGGTCGTCACGGTCAGCCACTCGTACATCGCGACGGCCAACAGCATCCGCTACTGCGACGCCACGCCCGTCTTCGTCGACGTGGATCCGGCGACGTTCAACATCGATCCGGTGCTGGTCGAGCGCGCGATCACGCCGCGCACCCGCGCGATCCTGTGCGTCCACCAGATCGGCATGCCCTGCGATCTCGCCGCGCTGGTGGCTATCGGCCGCCGCCGCGGCATCCCGGTCATCGAGGACGCCGCCTGCGCGATCGGCAGCGAGGTGAAGTGGGACGGTGAGTGGGAGAAGATCGGCAAGCCGCACGCGGACGTCGCCTGCTTCTCCTTCCACCCGCGCAAGGTCGTGAGCACCGGCGACGGCGGCATGCTGACCACGCCGCACGCCGACTGGGACGCCCGCTTCCGCCTGCTGCGCCAGCACGCGATGAGCATCCCCGACACGGTGCGCCACGGATCGAGCCAGGTGCTGTTCGAGTCGTATCCCACCGTCGGCTACAACTACCGGATGACCGACATCCAGGCCGCCGTGGGCCGCGAGCAGCTCAAGCGCCTCTCGGAGATCGTGCGGCAGCGCCGCGCCCTGGCCGACCGCTACCGCGCGTTGCTCGCGCCCATCGCCGGCCTGCGCATCCCACAAGAGCCCGAGTACGCGCGCAGCAACTGGCAGAGCTATGCCGTCGGGCTGCCCGATGGCGTCGACCAGCGCGCCGTGATGCAGGCCATGCTCGAGCGCGGCGTCAGCACCAAGCGCGGCATCATGTGCTCGCACCGCGAGGAGGCCTACGCGTCGCAGCCGCTGCCGTTCGCGCTCCCGCATTCGGAATCCGCGCAGGACCGGACGATCCTGTTGCCGCTGTTCACCCAGATGACGGCGGCGGAACAGGATGAAGTCGTCGCCGCGCTGCGCGCCGCGTTGTCCCTGCCTGGCGCGCGGCGAGCCGCCGCGCCCGACGAGACCGCAGCCACCGCGTCGATCGCGCCATGACCACCGGCTCGGCCACGGAAATCGCGCTGCCCGCGAGCGACGCACCCGTTCCTTCCGTGTCCGAGAGGGAGTCGTCCGCCCTCTACCGCCAGATCCTCAAGTCATCGGCGCTGATCGGCACGTCGTCGCTGATGAACGTCGTCGTCGGCATCGCGCGCACCAAGATCCTCGCCGTCCTGCTGGGTCCCGCCAGCTTCGGCCTGATGGGCGCGTACCTGTCGCTGGTCGACCTCGGCCGCACCGTGGCGCAGCTGGGCGTCAACGCGAGCGGCGTGCGCCAGATCTCGCACTCGGCCGCGCTCGGCGACGACACGGGCACGGCCAAGACCTACGCGGCGGTGTGGCGCGTGGCCCTGGCCACCGCCATCCTGGGTGGCCTGACGTTCCTGGTCTTCGCGCCCGGCATCGCCCGCGTGACCTTCGGATCGAGCGCGCAAGCCGGCGACGTCGCGTTGCTGAGCCTGGCCATCTTCTTCGGCGTGATCGCCGGCGGCCAGACCGCGCTGCTGCAGGGGATGCGCCGCATTCCCGACATGGCCGGACTCAGCTTCTTCGGCGCGCTGACGGGATCGATCGCCACCGTCTGCCTCGTCTACGCGTTCCGCGAAGCCGCCCTCGCGATGTCGCTGGTGGCCGCGGGCGTCGCCTCGGTCGTCGTCGGATGGCTCTACACCCGCCGCATCGTGCTGCCGCGCGCCCGGCTGACCGCCGCCGACACCCTCGGCCAGGCCTCCGACCTCCTGAAGCTGGGCCTGGCCTTCATGGGCAGCGGCCTGCTGACGCTGGGCGCGGCCTACCTCGTGCGCATCATCGTCCTGCGCGACGCCGGCCTCGAGGCGGCAGGCTTCTACCAGGCCGCGTGGACGCTGGGCGGGCTGTACGTCACCTTCATCCTGCAGGCCATGGGCGCCGATTTCTACCCGCTGCTGGTCTCGCGCATCACGCATCGCGACGAGGCCAATCGCCTGGTCAACCAGCAGACCAAGGTGAGCCTGCTGCTGGCGGGTCCGGGCGTCATCGCCACGCTGGCGCTGGCGCCCATCGTGGTGCAGGTGCTGTACAGCGGGAAGTTCGCCGCCTCGGTGGAGACGCTGCGCTGGATCTGCCTGGGGATGTCGCTGCGGGTCATCACCTGGCCGATCGGCTACATCGTGGTGGCGCGCGGACGCCAGACCCTGTTCTTCGCCACCGAGCTGGCCTGGTCCGTCTTCAACGTCGGCGCGACGCTGGTGTGCGTGAACTTCTTCGGCGTCGCGGGCGCGGGCATCGCGTTCTTCGCGTCCTACGTCTTCCACGGTCTGATGCTCTATCCCATCGTCCGCCACGTCAACGCGTTCCGCTGGTCGGGCGAGAACCTGAAGATCGGCGGCGCCCTGATCGTCTTCGCCGGCGCCACATTCCTGCTGACGCGCTCGCTGCCGCTGTGGCCGGGAACGGCGCTGGGGGCGGCCCTGTGCGTGGGCTGGACGATCTATTCCGTGCGCGAGCTCGCGGTCGCCGCCGACACCCTGCGCCTGCCGCCCGCGATCGCGCGCTTGTTCAAGATTCGAAGATCCGCCTGACCGTTCCGGCCAAGGTGGACTCACAGTGGAGGGTTGCATGAGCAGAAACGTCGACTACATCGTCGTCTCTCCGGTGCGCGACGAGGTCGCGCACGTCGCAGAGACGGTCGAATCGATGGTGCGCCAGACGATTCGTCCCGTGCGCTGGGTCATCGTCGATGACGGCTCGACCGACGGCACCGGCCCCCTGCTCGACGAGCTGGCCGCGCCGCACGACTGGATCCGCGTGCTGCATCGTCCCAACCGCGGCTTCCGTGCCAACGGCGGCGGCGTGATGGACGCCTTCTACGCCGGATTCGACACGCTCGGCGACCTGCAGTGGGAGCTCGCCGCGAAGCTCGACGCCGACCTGTCCTTCGCGCCCGATTACTTCGAGCACTGCATCGCGCATTTCGACGCCGAGCCGAAGCTGGGCATCGGCGGCGGCCTCGTCTGCTCGCGTGCGCAAGACGGCACGCTGAGCGTCGATTCCGTGGGCGACCCGCCGTTCCACGTGCGCGGCGCCACCAAGATCTACCGCCACGCATGCTGGCAGCAGATCGCGCCGCTGATCAAGGCCGCCGGATGGGACACGCTGGACGAGGTCCGCGCCAACTACTTCGGCTGGACGACGCGCACCTTCACGGAACTCGAGGTGGTGCAGCACAAGCCCACGGGCAGCGCCGATGGCATCTGGCGCAACGCCGTCAAGAACGGCCGCGCCAACTACCTCACCGGGTACCACCCGCTGTTCATGTTCGGCAAGTGCGCGCGCAGGCTGGTCAAGGCGCCCCTCAAGAAGGAATGGCTGGGGCTGCTGACGGGCTATGTCGGCTGCTATCTCAAGCGCCAGCCTCCGCTCGCGGACCCGCCGACGATCCAGTACCTGCGGCGACAGCAGATGCAACGACTGCGCTCGCGACCCAGCATCTATTCCAGCCAAGGCGACACGGCCCACTGAGGCCGTCTCGGGACAACAGCATGATTCTCGAAACCCCCACCCACGTCACCGAAGTCAAGGCGTTCTTCGAGGCGCCGCAAGGCTACTTCAAGAGGCGGCAGTTCGACGTCGACATCCGCCGCGCCACCGTGTCCGAGATGACCGCGGGCCGCCCGCTGCCCGAGGTCCTCGACGTCGGATGCGGCAACGGCTCGATCTCGATCCCGTTGCTGGCCTCGCCCGGCACGGGGCGGCTGACGCTCGTCGACCTGTCGGAGGCGATGCTCGATCTCGCGCGCGCGTCGCTGACCGAGGAGCAGCGCGACCGCGTCCGCCTGATGAACACCGACCTGATGACCGCCGAGGTCGACCGCAAGTTCGACCTCGTCATCTGCCTGGGCGTGCTTGCGCACGTCGACGACCCGCGCGCGCTGATCGGCCGCCTCCACGAGCTGCTCGCACCCGGCGGACGGCTGATCCTGGAGGTGACCGACAGCTTCCATCCGGTCGGACGCCTGCTGAACTTGTACCACCGGCTGCTGGGTCTGTTCCGTCCGGTGCAGTACGGCTTGAACCGGCTGCGCATGCGCACGGTGTTCGACGACTGCGAGCGCGCCGGGCTGCGCCGCGTGACGACCTACCGCTACTCGCTGCCGCCTCCGGGCAGCCAGCGCCTGGCCTCGCACGCCACGCTGTTCCGGCTCACGCGCCGCCTCTTCGGCACGTCGCTCGACAACCGGCGCGCATGGCTCGGGAACATCGCGATCGCCGAGTTCACCCGCTGACCGGGCGCCTCGCACGCTGGAAATCTTCCCATGGGTCCGGTCGGCTACCTCTTCATCGTCACGGCGGGCATGCTCACGCTGCTCCTGCCGCGCAAGTACGCGCTGCTGCCGCTGATCGCCGCGGCCGCGTACACGCCCGCGGGCGAGGCGCTGGAGATCGCCGGGGCGACGTTCACGATCCCGCGACTGCTGGTGGCCCTGGGCTTCCTGCGCATCACGGCGCGCGGCGAGACGATGCGCGGCCGCTGGACCAGCATCGACAGCTTCGTGCTGCTCTGGGCGGCGGTGCTGCTGGGCACCAGCGCCATGCACACCGACGACGCCTGGCTGTTCCGCCTCGGCGTGGTCTGGACCGAGACCGGCACCTACTTCCTGGCGCGCCGGCTGCTCGCGGACACCGACGACGTGCGCGACCTGCTCAAGGCGCTGGTGATCATGATGATCCCGCTGGCCGGCCTGATGGCGTTCGAGAAGGCGACGGACTTCAGCCCGTTCAGCGTGTTCTCCAGCGTCTCGTCGCTGCCGGAGATGCGCGAGGGCAAGGTGCGCGCGATGGGCCCGTTCGCGCACTCCATCCTGGCCGGGACGGTGGGCGCCGTGCTCCTGGGCATCGGCATCGCGCTCTGGAAGGACTCGAAGTGGCGCTCGCGCATCGGCGTGATCGGCGGCGCGACGATCGTCTTCGCCTGCGCGTCCAGCGGGCCGCTGCTGATGACCGCCAGCGTCCTCCTGGGCTATGGGCTGATGTCGCGCCGGCGCCGCATGCGCCCCGTGCTGATCCTCGCGTTCCTGTGCCTCCTCGCCATCGATTGCGCGATGAACGACCCGATCTACTTCCTGATGGCCAAGATCGACCTGGTCGGCGGCAGCCAGGGCTACTTCCGCGCGCAGCTCATCCGCTCGTCGATCGAGCATCTCGACGAATGGTGGCTCGCGGGCACCGACTACACGCGCCACTGGATGCCCACCGGCCTCAAGGTGAGCGGGCGCCACACGGACATCACCAACCACTTCCTGCAGCAGGGCGTGTGGGGCGGCCTGCCCCTGATGGCCATCTTCCTGGTCATCGAGATCAAGGCGTTCGCGGCGGTCGGCCGCGTCATGCGGGCCGCCGAGCAGTTGCCCGCCAACCAGGTGCGGTTGATCTGGGGCCTGGGCTGCGTGCTGTTCGGGCTGACCGTCAACTTCACGTCGATCACGATGTTCGACCATTCCGTCGTCTTCTACTGGACGATCGTCGCCCTGATCGCCAGCGTCACCAATCCCGGTACGGTCCCCGCGGCCGTGCCTGCCAGTCCGGGCGCCGCGCCGGTGCGCGCGGCGATGCCGCCCCGGTTCGACTGGGAGCAGTCGTGAAATCCATCTCCGTCGTCATCGTGAGCTGGAACGCCAAGGACCACCTGCGGCGCTGCCTGGACTCGATCCGCGAGCACGCGTCCGACTGCGTGCTCGAGACCATCGTCATCGACAACGACTCGGCCGACGGATCAGCGGAGATGGTGGCGGCGGAATTCCCGCAGGCCATCCTCATCCGCGCCGGCAGCAACCTCGGGTTCGGACGCGCGAACAACCTGGGCTTCGCCCGGGCGCGCGGCGATTTCGTCGCGATGATCAACTCCGACGTGACGCTGCACCCCGACTGCCTGCAGCGCCTCGAGGCCTACCTGCGCTCCGATCCGGGCGCGTGCCTGGCCGCGCCGCGCATCGTCGGGCGCACCGGCACGCTGCAGCTCACCTGCAAGCGCCTGCCGGGTCTCTGGAACACCTTCTGCCGGTTCGCGGCGCTCGACCGGCTGATGCCGAAGTCCGACCTGTTCTCCGGCTTCGAATACACCGCCGCGCGCCACGAATCCACGGCCCGCGTGCCCGCCATCGGAGGCTGCTTCTGGCTGCTGCGCAAGACGGCCATCGAGCAGGTCGGCCCCTTCGACGAACGCTTCTTCTTCTACGCCGAGGACATCGACTGGTGCAAGCGCTTCGGCGAGAGCGGCTGGTCGGTCGTCTACTACCCGCAGGCGAGCGCCACGCACTACGGCGGCGGCAGCAGCGAGAAGGCGCCGGTGCGCTACAGCGTCGAGATCATCCGCTCGACCCTGCAGTACTGGCAGAAGCATCACGGCGCCTTGGGGCACATGCTCTGCTTCCTGATGTTCGTCGCCCACCATGCCGTCAAGCTGGTCACGCGGCTGTTCGTGTGGCTGCTGTCGGCCGGCCGCTCGCACGCCACCTCCAGCAAGATGGCCCAGGACTACTCGTGCCTGCGCTGGCTGCTCACGCGCGACGAGGCGTCGCTGGGACGCAGCCGCACGCACTGATCTCGCCAACAACCAACATGCCCACCCTGCACGTCTGCGGACTCCGCCTCGATGACCCGTTTCTGCGCCTGCTCGCGCAGCTGATGCCCGTGCGCTTCGAGGCCGCAGCGGACGCGCCCGCCGAGCCGGGCGTCCGGCTGCAGGTGGCCAACGTCGACTCGGAGGCAGCGCGACGCTACGTCGGCGCGTCGCTGCGGATGGCCGCGCCCGGCCCGCAGGGCACCGGCCCGCGCGGCGAGGTTGCCTTCGCCGCACACGCCGAGGTGCCCTTCCCGTTCGGCGGACGGCGGCTGCCCACGAACTGCCCGGACGGCGGCGCACCGCTGCGCCTGGAGGCCGGTGAGTCCGCGCTGGCATCCCGCGGCGACGACCCGATCTGGAGCGTCGCCGAGGCCGACGGCCGCGTGCACTTCCGCTCCGCGATGCCCTGGCCGGAGCTCGCGCCCGACGCCGCCTTCTTCCAGGCCTTCAACAGCCTGCGCTTCGTCGAGAGCCTGCCGGTCGTCGACTTCCTGCGCCGCGTGACGGGCACCGACACGCCCGCGCCGCGCCCGCTGCGCGCGTCCTTCGTGATCGACGATCCCAACCTGCACTGGATCCGCTACGGCTTCGTCGACTACGCCGCCGTGGTGGCGCACGCCCGGCGCGTGGGCTACCACATGTCGTTCGCCACCATCCCGCTCGACACCTGGTACACGAACACGCGCACCGCCTCGATCTTCCGCGACGCGCCCGACCTCATCTCGCTGCTGGTTCACGGCAACAACCATCGCAAGGGCGAACTGGCCCGGCCGTACACGCCCGGCGAGTGCACCGGGCTGCTTTCCGAGGCGATCGCGCGCATGGCCAGGTTCAGCCAGCGCAACCGGCTCGCCTGCTCCGCGGTCATGGTGCCGCCGCACGGCGCGTGCAGCGAGGAGATCCTGAGCGCGATGGCCGCGCTGGGCTACGCCGCGGCCTGCGTGTCGTCGGGCTCGCTGGCGCATCACAACGCCGGCCGGCCGTGGACGCGCCTCCTGGGCTTCAACGCCTTCGAGCGCATCGGCGGCTGCCAGGTGATCCCGCGCTGGGGCCTGAAGAACGACGTCGACAACTCGGTGTTCCTCGCGGCCTACCTGGGCCAGGCGATCGTCGTCATGGGCCATCACCAGGACATGGCGGACGGGCTCGCGGAGTTCGATCGCGTCGCCGGCCACATCAACAGCCTCGGGCCGGTCGCGTGGTCCGACATGCAGACGATCAGCGAACTCCACGACCCGCGGTCGAGCGCGGCGGCGCTGGGGTCGGCCGATCCCTCGCATCGCGTCGCGCCGTCGCGCAACGACCCGCGCTTCGGCAGCGTGCCGGTGATTGCGGGCATGCGCCGGATCGCCACCGAGATCCGCGACCGGTTGACGCCCATGTACAGCCGCATGTTCACGTCCTGATCGGAACCGCTCCATGACCGTCCCGAACACCCGCTCCAAGAGGCCGCCGCGCGTCCTGTTCCTCGTCGAGAACAACCCGTACCCGCAGGACTTCCGCGTCCGCCGGGAAGCGGAGGAACTGCAGCGGCGCGGCTTCCAGGTGATGGCCGTCGCGCCGCGCAAGAAGGGGCAGACCTGGCGCGAGAACGTCAACGGCGTCGACGTGCTGCGCTTTCCCGCGCCACCGCCCGGCACCGGCTTCATCGGCTACGCGATCGAGTTCGGCTACTCGACCTTCGCCATGCTCGTGCTGTCGCTGTGGCTGGCCGTCACCCGGGGCGTGGACGTGGTGCACGCCGCGAATCCGCCCGACACGCTGGTGTTCATCGCCATCGTGCTGCGCCTGTTCGGCGCGCGCTCGATCTTCGACCACCACGACCTGTCGCCGGAGATCTACCTGGCGCGCAACGGCGGCAACCGCGCGGTGCTGGGCACGCTGAAGTTCCTGGAGCGCCTGTCGCTGCGCTGGGCCGATGCGGTCATCTCGACCAACGAGTCGTACCGCGCGGTGGCGCTCACGCGCGGCGGCAGGACGGCCGACGAGGTCTTCATCGTGCGCAACGGCCCGCCGCTGAGCTACGTCCCGCTGCCGCCCGACGAGGCGCTCGCGGGCCGCGCGCCGTTCCTGATCGGCTACGTCGGCACCATCGGCACGCAGGACGGGCTCGACTACCTGGTCAAGGCCGCGGACCACCTCGTCAACGTCATGGGACGCAAGGACTTCCTGGCCGTCGTCGTCGGCGACGGCGATTCCCTGGCCGACGTCCAGCGCCTCGTCGACGAGTTGCGCCTGAACGAGCACTTCCACTTCACGGGCCGCCTGGACGAGACGAACAGCCGGCGCACCCTGTCCGCGGCCAGCATCTGCGTGCAGCCCGACCCCTATGGCCTGCTCAACGACCAGTCGACGATGAACAAGCTGATGGAGTACATGGCGCTCGGCAAGCCGACGGTCGCCTTCGACCTGCGCGAGACCCGCTTCTCCGCCGGCGACGCCGCGCTCTACGCGCCGCCGAACGACATCGCCGTGTTCGCGCAGCACATCGCCCACCTCTTCGACCACCCGCAGGAGCGCGAGCGCATGGGCGCGATCGGCCGCGCGCGCGTCGAGACGCAGCTGGCCTGGGAGCATTCCGTGCCGCACCTGCTGGCGTGCTACGCGAAGGTCCTGGGGCAGGAGCGTGCCGTCGTGCGCGCCCCGGGACTCGAGTCCTCTGCCAACTCCGAACCCTGACCCGATCCGCAGCCGCCCGACCTTCCATCGCCTCATTCGAAAGCGTTCCTCATGGCCTCCGTCGACGTCGTCGTCCCCTGCTACAAATACGCGCGCTACCTGCGCGCCTGCGTCCAGAGCATCCTCTCCCAGGAGAACGTGGATGTCCGCGTCCTGATCATCGACGACCACTCGCCCGACGACACGCCGGAGGTGGGCGGCGCGCTCGCCCGGGAGGACTCGCGCGTCACGTACGTGCGCAACGAAGTGAACCTGGGGCACATCGCCACCTACAACAAGGGACTCGCGAAGGCGACCGCCGACTACGTGGCGCTGCTGTCCGCCGATGACCTGCTGACGCCCGGCGCGCTGGGCCGCGCCGCGGCACTCATGGACGCGAATCCTTCCGTCGGCCTGGCGTACGGCAACCCGATCTCGCTCTACGGCGACGAGGTGCCTCGCGCACGGACGCAGTCCACCGGCAACACCGTCTGGAAGGGCCCGGACTGGATCCGCCTCATGTGCCAGGCCGGCCGCAACTTCATCAACTGCCCGGAAGCCGTCATGCGCACGTCGGTGCTGCACCGGCTCGGCGGCTACAAGGCGGCGCTGCCGCATTCGGCCGACATGGAGATGTGGCTGCGCGCGGCCGCCATCTCCGACGTCGGCCGCGTCAACGGCGCCGACCAGGCCTACTACCGCGTCCACAGCCAGAGCATGCAGCGCACGATCTTCGCCGGCGTCATGCCCGACCTGATCGGCCGCCGCGACGCCTACATCTCGGCGCTGACCGGCGGCGACGTGGTCGTCGACGATGCCAACGCCCTTCTCGACACCGCACGCCGGGCCGTCGCGCTGGACGCCGTCAAGTGGGCCGTCCGCACCGTCAAGTCGAAGACGCCGGATCTCGCGCTCATCGAGCAGTACCGCCAGTTCGCGCTGTCGACGTCCCCGGGCATCGAGCAGACGCCGGAATGGAACGCGCTCGCCAGGCGCACCGTCGCGGGCCCGGGCCTGCGCGCGACGCTCGTGCGCATCCTGTCCGCGAAGATCGAACACTTCCAGCATCAACGCTCGTGGCGCAAGTGGTGGCGCACCGGCGTGTATTGACCAGGCAGGCGAGGGAATTCCGATGTCCTCCATCCGTCACCCGAGGGTGCAACCCATCGCGCCGACGCGCCGGCCGACCGTCTCGGTCATCATCCCCTGCTTCAACTACGGCCGCTGGCTGGCCGAGTGCGTCCACAGCGCGCTGGGCCAGGAAGGCGTGCAGGTGGACGTGACGATCATCGACGACGCGTCGCAGGACGACTCCGTCGCGGTCGCGGAGGCGCTGGTGCGCGAGCACGGCGACCGCGTCCAGCTGGTGCGCAACATCGCCAACCGCGGCCACATCCCCAGCGTCAACGCAGGTCTCCAGCTGGCCCGGGGCGAATACCTCGTGAAGCTGGACGCCGACGACCTCCTGGCGCCCGGCAGCCTCGCGCGCTCCGCCGCGCTGCTCGACGCCCACCCGTCGGTCGGCTTCGTCTACGGCCGGCCGCTTCACTTCGGGCTCGAGGTGGACTCCACGATGACGCGCCTGCACAAGGTGTTGAGCGGCTCGTCGTACCTCAAGACCGACCAGCCGGCCCGGCGCATGGCCGACCACAAGCTGCGCGGCTGGACGGTCTGGAGCGGCGAGGCCTGGATAGCCCGCATCTGCGACCGCGCGGCGAACTGCATCAGCCAGCCCGAGGTCATGATGCGCACGTCCACGGTGCTGCAGGCCGGGCTGTACGACGGCGCGCTGCCGCACACGTCCGACCTCGCGATGTGGCTGCGGCTGGCGAGCATCTCCGACGTGGGCCACATCGACGGCCCCATCCAGGGCTTCTACCGCGTCCACGCGAAGAGCATGCAGCGCACGGTGAACTCCGGCAAGCTGCGCGATCTCGAGGGCCGCCTGTCCGCCTTCGAGGCCGTGCTGGGGCAGCACGACGACGCGCAGGGCAACCGCCGGCGCATGCTCGCGCGCGCCCGCAACCGCCTCGCCGGCGAGGCGCTCGAGGAGGTGACGCGGGCCTTCGACCGGGGACGCACACTGTCCGTGCCCGCCGAGCACTACGTCGAGTTCGCACAGCGCGCGTCGACGGAGGCCACGTCCCTGCCCCAGTGGCGGTCCCTGCAGTGGCGCCGGCGCCTCGGCGCGCGCTGGTCGCCGATCTTCCCGCCCTTCCTCGTGGAGGCCGCCCTGCGCCCCGTCCGGGACGAGTTGCGCGCGGCGAAATGGTGGCGCGATGGAACGTGAGTCGAATGCCGTGTCGATGACGCCGGCGCCGCTGGCCGTGGCCGCAGCCCCGCGCGCCCCCGGGCCGCTGGGTTCGGTCGCGCGCGAGTTCTTCCGGCGCTACCGGCAGACGCTGGCGATGCTGCGCCGGTCCGGCCTCAGGGAAGTGATCGGCGGACTGCGAAGCCGCCTCGCGGGCGCCCTCTCGCCGGGCGACGCGCCCCTGCCGGTCCGCCTGGAGGACGTGCTGGCCGCGGATCCGCGCCATCCGCCGAGCCGCCCCAGCCTCGCATCCGCGCCCGGCCAGCCGATGGTGATCAACTGGATCATGACGCCGCCCGCACGCGGCTCGGGCGGCCACACCACCATCTTCCGGATCGCCAACACCCTGCAGGTGCGCGGCCACGCGAACCGCGTCTACTTCTACGACCGGCACTTCGGCGACCATCGCTACTACGAGGAGATCGTGCGCGACTACTACGGCTTCAAGGGCCTGGTCGGCAACATCGACCAGGGCATGGCCGACGCGCACATCACGATGGCCACGGGCTGGCCGACGGTGTATCCCGTCTTCAATTCGCGCTCGGCGGGCACGCGCTGCTATTTCGTGCAGGACTTCGAGCCGAGCTTCCACGCGACGAGCTCGGCCAGCGTGTTGGCAGAGGCCACGTACAGGATGGGCTTCCACGGCATCACCGCGGGCCGGTGGCTGTCGCGCAAGCTCGCGCAGGACTACGGCATGTCGGCCGACCATTTCGATTTCGGCTGCGACCTGGACTCGTATTCGCTGCGCCCCGGCGACCACCCGCGCGAGGGCATCTGCTTCTACGTCAGGCCCTCGGCGGCGCGCCGCGCCTCGGAGCTGGGCATGATGGCGGTCGAACTGTTCGCGCAGCGCCGGCCCCGCGCCGAGATCCACCTGTACGGCGATCCCGTGGGCAAGCGCGGCTTCGAGTTCATCGACCACGGACACGTCACGCCGGCACAGCTCAACGACATCTATGCCCGCTGCAAGGCCGGACTGACGCTCTCGCTGACGAACGTGTCCCTGGTGCCGCACGAGATGCTGGCGTCCGGCTGCATCCCGGTGGTCAACGATGCCGAGCACAATCGGATCGTGCTCGACAACGCCTTCGTCCACTACGCCGACCTCACGCCGCACGCGCTGGCGGACGCCCTGGAGGCCGTGCTCGACACCCCCGACTTCGCGTCGCTGTCGCGCAGCGCCAGTGCCAGCGTGCGGTCGCAGTCGTGGGACGACGCGGCGACGGCCGTCGAGACGGCGTTGCGCCGCCTTCTTTCCCGCTGAGGCCGCGCCGTGTCGATCCATCACTCCGCGCCGGCCGCCGCCGCGCCTTCGCTGATCCTCACGTTCCACGGCATCGGCGCGCCTGGCCGCGAGCTCGATCCGGGCGAGGACCAGGTCTGGGTCACCCGCGACAACTTCGAGCGCATCCTCGACGCGGTCGTCGACAAGCCGCAGGTGGAGATCACGTTCGACGACGGCAACGCCTCCGACATCGACATCGCCGTTCCCGCGCTGCGCGATCGCGGCCTGCGCGCGACCTTCTTCGTCCTGACCGGCCGCCTGGACGAACCGGGCGCGCTCGGCCGCGAGGACCTGCGCCAGATGCTGCGATCCGGCATGGACATCGGCTCGCACGGCATGAGCCACCGGCCCTGGCGCCGGCTGGACGCCGGGACGGCCGCCCAGGAGATCGTGCAGGCCAAGGCGCGGCTGGAGGCGGAGGTCGGACGGCCCGTCACCCAGGCCGCGTGCCCGTTCGGCGCCTACGATCGGCGAACGCTCGAATTCGCCCGCGCCGCCGGCATCGAGACGCTGTTCACGAGCGACGGCGGCGTGTCGCGACGCGGCCAGTGGCTGCGCACGCGCAACACGATCCACGCCCACGACTCGTCGGCCACCGTCGCCGACCTTCTTCGCATGCGCCCGTTCGCCCTGCACGAGTGGAAGCGCCGCGCGAAGACCTTCGTCAAGCGCCTGCGCTAGAGGCCGCCATGCACAGCGCGAGCACGCCCACCGTCATCATCCTGTTCGCCGACGCCCTGGCGGCGCCGGAGGTGCATTGGAGCCTGGTCGACGCCGGCATCCCGGTCGTCGCCCTCGCCCGCCGCGGCACGCGGCCCGCCCTGCGGCGCAGCCGGCACGCGCGCGTCGTCGAGGTGACCAATCCTGCGTCCTCGGCGAGCCGGTGTCTCACGGAACTCGAGGCGCTCGTGCGCCAGTTCGAGGACCCGATCGTCATGCCACTCGACGACCTGGCCATCTGGCTCGTCCATCGGTTGCGCGAATCGCTGCCGGTGCGCGTCTGCGGCCCGACGGACGCCAACGCGGCGCTCACGCTCGACAAGCGGCTCCAGCTGGAGGCGGCCGCGCGCGCGGGCTTCAGCGTTCCGGAGACGATCGCTGTGGACAGCGCCGCGGACCTCGCCCGCGTCGAGCGCTTTCCGATCATCGTCAAGCCCGCCCTCGCCGCGCGCGTGGAGCGCGACGCCCTGGGTCGCGGGCGCGCGTTCGCGCTTGCCAACTCGACGCAGCGCGATCAATCCGGCTTCGTCGCAGATCCCCAGGAGCCGATGATCGGCCAGCCTCATATCGCCGGTGTCGGCGAAGGCGTCTTCGGCTTGGTACTGGGCGGAAAGGTCGTGGCCTGGAGCGGCCATCGGCGGGTGCGGATGATGAACCCGGCCGGTTCCGGATCCAGCGCCTGCATCAACATCGCGCCCGAGGCACGGACCTTGGCTGCAGCCGAACGTTTCCTGCTGGCAATGAATTGGCAGGGTCTCTTCATGATCGAACTGCTGCGTGACACCGACGGCAGGCTGTGGTTCATGGAACTCAACGGCCGGCCTTGGGGCAGCATCGCGCTGGCACTCCGCACGGGCCTGGACTATCCGGCCTGGGCGGTCCGGGCCATGCTCGACCCGGTGTTCGAACCTATCGTTCCCTCGAACGCACCCACGCTGCTGTGCCGCCACGTCGGGCGCGAGATCCTGCACCTGGCATTCGTCGCGCGAGGCCCCGGACGAGGTGCGTTGAAGACACAGTGGCCAACACTGTCCGGCACCCTTCGAAGCATGCTCGCCCCGGGTCGCCCACAGGCCATCTACAACTGGCGCTGGAACGACCCTCTCGTCTTCTTCGCCGATCTGGCCGGCTCGATCGCGCAATTGCTGCCTCGCATCAAGTCAGGTGGTGCCAGCGGTTCGGGCATCGCCAGCCGGATTCGACGGCGCCTGGCGGCCATCGCCGAGCGCCAGCGACAACGTGCATTGCGAGCCCGTGGCCTGCCGCTGCCTGTCATCCAACAGGCCAGGTCGGTGCTGTTCCTCTGCTACGGCAACATCAACAGAAGTGCGCTCGCGGAGCGGTACCTGCGCCCGCTCCTGGGCGACGGATACACGGTGATGTCATGCGGACTGCATCGCTATGCACAGCGTGCCGCGGATCCGCAGATGGTGGCAGTCGCGCGTGACAGCGGCGTCGACCTGGACAACTGGTCGTCGCGCACCATCAACGCGGAGCTTGTGCGAGCGGCCGATGTGATCTTCGCCATGGAGGCGGTGCACCTGAGCAGGTTGTTCGCGGGATACCCGGAAACCCGGGATCGCGCCTTCCTGCTCGGGAGTCTCAACGCGACCCCGGACGGGCCGCTCGAGATCCAGGATCCGTTCGGCAAGCCGCGAGCGGCTTATGAACGTTGCCTGCGCGAGGTGGTGGCAGCCACTTCCACGCTGGCACGCCACCTCGCGACGTCGTCGCTCCTTACTGAACCGAAACGTTAGTCGGCGGGACGATGGTGGTCACGGCCGCCGCCGGGAACTCGAACGCGCCGATGTCCCAGCTGCCGTCAGCGCCACGCGTGTTGCCGTCCATGTCCACGTTCAGCAGGCCGTCGGCCGTCAGCGCCGAGCCGCGGTTGCGAAGCACGGAAGTAGCGCTCAGGTGAGCGTCGCCGCCGGCCACGTTGGTCATGCCGCCGTCGCCGCTGAACGTGAACGAACCCGGCTCGCCGGAAGGCCAGCCGTAGCCGTTCAACGTCGTGTAGTTGTAGGCGTTGTTGTGCGCGTTCGGGAAGTCGTGGCTGACGTTGATGAAGACGTTGTTGGCGACTTCGGTACCCGTCGACGTCACGACGCCGTTCGCGTGGATCCACCCGTAGTTCGAGGCCGAGGGCGCCGCGAACACGTTGTTGTAGATGTACATCGGGCCGAAGTTGCCCGGCGCCTTGACCGTCAGCAGCGAGTACGTGCTGTTGTAGAAGACGTTGCCGTACAGGCGGAAATTGACGGCTCCACCGTATTCGAAGAATATGCCGTCGTTCGGAACGTTGTGGATGAAGTTGTACCGCATCGTCACGTTCGTGCTCGGATACGAATACATCGTGTCTTCGTGATCCACGCCGTCGTTGGCGATGTCGTACAGGTTGCTGTGCTCGATGACAGCGGTGCTCCAGTTCGAGGCCCGGAAGGCTTCGCTGATGGCGTGCACGGCCACGTAGCCGACGTACAGGTTGCTGACGGTGTAGTTGCTCGGCGCAAAATTCAGGCCGTAGGCCGCCGTCGAGCAATTGCCCGCGGGACCGCAGGTCGGGCCGGCGACTTCCAGATGCGCGATGCGCAGGTTGTCCACGTTCCCGCTGGTCGCGACCTTGGCACCGTCGCCGCCGCCGGCAACGATGTTGACCTTGATGCCGTAGCTGACGCGACCGTCGATGTAGATGGAACTGCCGCTGGGCACCAAGATGCCGGGGTTCGCGTTCGAGATGTTGACGGTGCTGTCGAACGTCGAGTTCCAGCCGGCCGCAGCCGCCTGGGTCGCGTCGCTGGCGACCACGCGCTTGATGTTGACCGGGCTGGTCGACGTGCAGTTCTTGCTGACGGTCAGGCCCTGGGTGTAGCTGCCGCCGGCCAGCCAGACGGTATCGCCGCAGGCGACCGACGACCAGGGAATGGACGAGAAGCCGGAGATGGCGTCCGTCCACGTCTTGCCGCTGCCGGCACCGTAGCTGCTGCCGTTGGGACGCACATACCAGTCTGCGGCTTGCGCGGCGCCGGCGAAGGCAGCCAGGCCGAAGACCAGCGCGGTGGCGGCCTTGGAGGGAAGGAGGCGGCGACCGTGCGCTGCAACACTGCTGCGCTTCGTTCGATCGGAGGTGAAAATCTTGTACATAGCGTTCAATCTCATTCTGGACGCGATTCGGGCGTCCGGGTTGCAACCGGGGTCTGAAGAAGGATTCAGGTTCGTCACTGAACGAGCTTCGTCACTTCCGCCGAGTACGAACTCTCGGCGCCGGAAGATCCGACCGAGGTCACTGCAAAGTAGTACGTGTGTCCCGCGGGCAGGCCGGTGATGGCGTAGCTCGCGACGTTGCCGGCCGAGATCCCAGAACCGAGCGCCTGGGTGTACTTCCCGGATGCAGTGCCGTAGTAGACACGATAGCCGGTGACGCTCGAACTCGACGACTTCGACCAGCTGACCGTCGCGTTCCCTGTGGTCGGGGCCGGCGCGGGCGCCGGAGTCGGGGCCGGCGCGGGCGCGGGGGCCGGCGTCGGCGTCGGCGCGGGCGCTGGCGCGGGTGCCGGCGTCGGTGCGGGCGCGGGGGCCGGCGTCGGCGCCGGTGCGGGCACGGGGGCCGGCGTCGGCGCCGGGCTCGGCGCGGGCGTCGTCGTGACGGACAGGAATGCCGAAAGCGGCGAGTTCGCGTACCAGGTGCCGGACGACCAGGTCGTCGGGAGCGTCTTCAGCGTGCTCTGGGCGCTGGTCACGGTGCCGGCGCCGCCGGACACCAGGTCGCGCACCTGGACGGTGCCGCCGGCGCCCGCCGGGGTCAGGACGGCGATCCAGTACTTCCTGCCGGCGACGACGTTGATGGACGACACCGCGATCGAGTTCCACGCACCACCGCTGGCCGTGTGGGTCACGCCGGAGGTCAGGAGCGTACCGGGCTGGCCGCTGGCGTCAGCGTAGACGCCCACCGTCACGCTCGTGGCCGTGTTGCTCTTGTCGAGGTACAGGCTCAACGTGTTGGACGCGCCCGAAGCCGAGGCCGTGAAGACGAACGCTTCGGCCATGCCGTTGGGGTTCGTGTCGACGCCACCCTGCACGGAGGAAGAACCCACCAGGACGCTGGAGGCCGACGCGGAGAGGGACAGCGGCGAGACGTCCGTGGTGGAGTCGCCCGCGACAACGGACTTGTTCGCGCCGTCGGGCACGGCGCTGCCAGTCGAGTTCGGGCTTTCATTGGAGTTGCCGCCGCCGCAAGCAGCAAGGAACACGGCTGAGAACATGGAGGCCAGGAGGGCCTTGCGGTGGGAATTATCAGACTGCATTTAATCGCTCGGAAAAAGGTTTCTTAAACTCCCGCGCACGGGGTCAAGACGAGAACAGGTCGGAGCCGACGGGCGGCGCCTTGACCAGACGGGTGATCTCCCTCAATCGAACTGCCTTGTCCCGGATCGAGCGGGATCTCCTGGCAGAGCAAAAGAACGTGTTCTGGTGTTCGACGATTAGGCCGGCCGATGAAGGTGGCTCCGTTACCGCATGTAGTCCCCGAGGGCGCCGTCACGGCGAGCTCGATCGCGCTCGAAATGCAACTAATGTTGCAGAGCAGCAATAAGCGGGATTAAGTCACGGAAGAGTGCACTCCGCGCGCACCAAGGGATCAAGCAGCAATGTGCATGCCATCCGACCGGTCGGCGACGGATACAACGGACACAAGATTGGCGGGAGTGGGCACTGTATGACTAGACAGTAACCCATTCTGGGGGCTTGCCTTGGAACGCGTCTTGTGACAACTAGGGAAACTTCTTTTGCGCGGCAGGAGCATCCGAAGCTATCGGCTCTTCGGGCGAATTAGTTTCCGGCACGTTTCCGAAGGCCTCGGAGCGAATGTCGTCGGCGGCCAGCTCGACCGCATCGTCGTCGATGGTGGTCGCGTCGGCCAGCCACGCAGCCAGCAGAAGACGCGAGCACAGCAGGTTGATCCGGCGCGGCACGCCCCCGCTGTGCACGTGGATGCGGGCATAGGCGCCGGGATCGATGGCCGGACGGCCACTCCAGCCCACGTGCGCAAGGCGATGCTCTATATAGGCGCGCGTTTCATCGAGCGCCAGCGGGCCCAGGTGGCAGGCCGCGATGATGCGCTGGCACAGTTGCTCCAGGGCGCTGGAGCGCAGCATGTGGCGCAGCTCGGGTTGCCCGATGAGGAAACTCTGCAGCAGCGCGTGCGAGTCGAACTGGAAATTGGAGAGCATTCGCAGCTCCTCAAGTTCCCTGAGACCCAGGTTCTGCGCCTCGTCGACGATGAGCAGCGCGCGCTTGCCGCTCGCCGCCAGGGCCGTGAGATAGGCTTCGAGTGCGGCCAGCATGTGGGCCTTCGTCGGGCCAGGCACCGCCACGCCGAACGCGATGCAGATCGAATGCAGCAGTTCGGTGCTGTCGAGCTGGGTGTTGCGCACCTGGGCCGCCACGACAGCGTCGGCATCGAGGCCCTCGAGCAGGGCGCGGACCAGCGTCGTCTTGCCAGATCCGATCTCGCCCGTCACGACGATGAAGCCCTCGCGCTGGAAGACACCGTATTTCAGGTAGGCCAACGCGCGCGCATGTCCCTTGCTCGCGAAGAAGAACGCCGGGTCGGGATTGAGTGCGAAGGGGGAAGAACTGAAGCCGAAATGCGACTCGAACATCGACGCCTCAGAAGCGGTGGCTCAGACCAACAAGTCCGAGTGTCGCATCAAACGAGCGCTGCCCGGCTGCGGTCGTCTCGAATCGATCCCATTGGAGCGCCAGAGTGACGTCGCTGCGGGGAGAGACGTGGTTGAGCAACGAAAGCCGCCAGACCTGCTCCTTGCTTCGATCCCTGGTGGCACCCAGCGCCTGGATGCTAGACAGCGTGCCCTGAACCGCCGCCGACAGTTGCGCTCCCAGCCTGTGCGCGAACTGGAACGCACCGCCGACTTGGCGGTTGTCCGCCGTGGCGGTGGACAGCCCGGCCAGGGGATCACCGGCGCGGATCAGCGCGCGAGTGGTCGTTGAATAGGCTATGAGGCTCAACGTGTCGCGCGACCCTAGCATGGCGATCGACGCCTGGGCGGAGGTCTGCAATTGCGGATAGTCGCCGATGAGGTCGATGGCGCCGGTACCGCTCGTGTTCAGCCCGCGGCTGGAGACGATGCCGTCCACGACCGCGGCGCGCGTCGCCGGATCCGGATAGCGTGTCGTCAGGATGGCGTTCAGCGCACTGCGCACGTCGCCACCCTGGGCCACGGAACCGAACGACGACGTCGCATCGAGCGGCTGGCGCTTGATGTCGATACCGATCGTGAGGAAGGGGGTGCGATGGTCCAGGTGGAAGCGCCCTGCCTTGCCGAAATAGTGGTGTTCGTACGCCATCTCGAGATGGGTGCGCGGGCCAGGAGTCCAGTCGAGCGACCCGCCGTAGACAGGATCGACATGGTTGCTCAGCAGGTAGTCGCTGCGGTCCTGGCCGACCAGTGCGCCAAGGCTGAAGCCGGTGTCGACATCCAGCATTGCGCGCAGCCGGCCCGTCGTCAGGGTGAAGTGGCTGTCGCCGAGATCACTGTTGCTGCGGTTGTCCAGCCGTGTGATCTCGGCGGCGACGCCCAGCGGCGTCGGTTTGCGCTCCAGGCGCACCAGCGTCAGGTTGCTATCGAGACGGGTCTGGCCGGTGGCGTCCGTATTGTTCCCGCCCGAGGCACCCTCCTTGCGCCCGAACTGATGACGCACGACGACGCTCGTCTCGGGGCTCAGGTCGTGCTGCAACGTCGGGCCGGCCAGCACGCCCCACATGTTGCGTCGATTCGATCCGTTGACGTCGTCCGTGCGTACGCCGAACGGATCGGCCTCGGCGGCCTGCAGGTAGCCTGCGGCATCGAGCCTGAGCCAGCGCTCGAGCAGCGTCGCGGCCAGCGTCGCTCGCAGGTCGGGCAGGACGCCATCCGGCTGCGTGCCCTTGGCGTAGTCGAGGAACGTGGCCGACGCGTGCAGGTCCCCCTCGAAGCCGGCCCCCTTGTGCGCGACGTCCAGGCTGGGAGTCAAGGACGTGATGAAGTCGGCCTGGCGCATGCCGTTGTTGTCGATTCCGGTGTTGTTCGTCGCCGCCTCGCGCACCTCCACCGACAACTTCGGCGGCGCATTGCCCGGCTGGGAGGCTGCCGGCATGGGAACGGGAGCGGCGGACATGGCCGCGGCGTCACTCTGCGACCAGGCGGATTCGCAGGCCATGGCCAGGCACAGCGCGCACGCCACGGCAACCGCGCGGCCGCGGTGACGCGAGTCCGCTGGTCTTCGCGGCGACCCGGGAAGCTCTCCGGTCGCCCGTCGGCGCGACGCTTGGATCACCTCGCTCAGAACCAGCTTTGCGGGATGATGATGATGTCGCCGGGCTGCACCCTGGCGTTGGCCGTGATGTCGCCTCGCTTGAGCAGGTCGGACAGGCGCAGGTTGTACTGCTTGCCTTCCTTGCGCACCAGCACGGCACCATTGCCGTCCGCGAAATCCGTGATGCCGCCGGCCTGGATCATCACGTCGAGCACGGTCATGTCCTGGCGATAAGGCACCGACTGGCTCTTGGCCGCCTCGCCGACGATGCGGATCTGCTGCGAGTACACGCCCTGGAATCCCGACACCATGACGCTGACCTTTGCATCGCGGACGTACTTGGACAACGTCTGTTCGAGCGATTTGGCGAGTTCGTCAGGGCTCTTGCCGGCGGCCGGGATCTCGCCGCCCAGCGGCGTCGAGATCTTGCCGTCCGGCCGGACCGTCACCGTCGACGACAGGTCGGTATTGCGCCAAACGACGATGTTCAAGGTATCCAGCGGGCCGATCTTGTAGGCCTCGGGTTCGCCGGCCGCATCGCCGGTGGGGGCCGGCGGATACGAGCGACCGCCGGCGCAGGCGGCCAGCGCCAGGGAGGCGACACCCGCCAGCAGCCAGGCCCCGGCCCGCAGCCATGGCTTGCGGGTGGCACTCGAAGCGCCGGCGCGGATTGCCGTGGTCACTTGATCACCGATTCGATTCGACATGGGTTCTCCCTCCTTCAGCCGCTGGGACATGGGCGGTCTCCTGGTGATCATCGCCAGGGAAGTAACGAAAAGCAATCCCAAACACCTCCAGGGAAACCGCCCCTCCCCGTTCTGGGGGAGCCGCGCCTTGCTCGCGGACGACAGTCGCGACGGACCGCCCGTGCACAATCGGAGCCAGTCGCAACCGTCCCCCCGACGCGCATCGCCGCATGTACCAACTCGACCCGAAACGCCTGCAGGACGTGCGATTTGCACGCGTGTCGGGCATCGCGGCCAACGTCTGGTTCCTCGGCCTGACCAGCCTGCTGACCGACATCTCCTCCGAGATGGTCACGGCGATCCTGCCGATCTGGTTCGTCTTCGCCATGGGCATGACGCCGCTGCAGTTCGGCTTCATCGACGGCCTGTCGCAAGGCGTCGCCGCGGCGGCGCGCCTGGCCAGTGGCCTGGTGGGCGATCGCTGGCGCCGCCATCGCGACGTCGCCATCCTGGGCTACGGGATGTCGGCCGTCTGCAAGATCGGCCTGCTGGCGGCCGGCGGGGCGTGGGGCCTGGCGTCCGCCGCCATCGCGGTCGACCGCATCGGCAAGGGCATCCGCACCTCGCCGCGCGATTCGCTGATCTCGCTGAGCGCGGCGCCCGAACGGCTCGGGCTGGCCTTCGGCATCCACCGCGCGCTGGACACGGCCGGCGCCCTGCTGGGCCCGCTGGTGGCCTTCGCCCTGCTCGCCGCCCTGCCGCACGCGTTCGACCTCGTCTTCGTCACCAGCTTCTTCATCGCCGTCGCCGGCGTGGCGGCCATCGCCTGCTTCGTGCGCGACGTCGCCACCCCGCGGGACCCGGACGCGCCGTCGGGCCGCTCCTCGATCGCCAAGGCGCTGGGCCTGCTGCGCGACGCCCGGCTGCGCGGCGTCTCCGCGGCCGGCTTCCTGCTGGGCGTCTTCACGATGGCCGACGCTTTCGTGTACCTGGCCTTGCAGCAGAAGCTGTCGACCCAGCCGGCCTGGTTCCCGCTGTTCTACGCGTTGACGGCCGTGGCCTACCTCGCGCTGGCCATCCCGGCGGGCGCGCTGGGCGACCGCTTCGGCCGCACTCGCATGTTCCTGGCCGGCCACGTCCTGCTGCTGCTGGCCGGCATCGACCTGCTGGCGATGCCCGCCGGCATGCCCGGCGCGCTGCTGGCGCTGGCGCTGCTGGGCGCGTACTACGCCTGCACCGACGGCGTGCTGATGGCGCTCGCCAGCGCCTTCGTGCCGGCGCCGCTGCGCGGCTCGGGACTGGGCATCGTCGCGGCGGCCAACGGCGTCGCGCGCCTGTTCGCGTCGCTGCTGTTCGGCGCGCTGTGGGAGGCGCGCGGCATGGCGTTCGCGCTCGCCGTCTTCGCCGCGGGACTGGGATGCGCCCTGCTCGCCTGCCTGCCGCTGCTCAAGTCCCTGAAGGAATCGCCGCGCCCATGACGTCCGCCCCCCCGCCGCGCCCGCGCCTCGCCGTCTTCGTGTTGGTGATCCTGGCCTGCGCCGCCGGCATCGCCGGCTATGCGCGCCATGTGATCCGCCAGTCGCAGACGCCGCCTCCGGTCGCCATCGCCATCGCCATGGCCGCCTCCGCTCCGGCCTCGGCCGCGCCGCCGCCGTCGGCGCCCGCGGCGGCATCGCCCGCCGCCTCGGCCGCCTCCATCGCGCCGGCCGCCGTCGTGGCATCGGCCCCGGCGGCCAGCGCCGCGCGCGCGTCGCTGCTGTTCCGCAGCACCGCCCTCGGCGAGAGCTACGGGCGCGTCACGCGCGCGTGGCTGGCCGACCCCGACGGCGCCCGCGAGGTCACGCCGCTCACGTGCGACCGCGTGTACTTCGCGGCGGGCTCCGGCGTGTGCCTGACGGCCGATCGCGGCGCCCTGACGGTCTACCGGGCCCAGCTGTTCGACGCCCACTTCGCCCCGCGCAAGACCATCGCTCTCGCCGGGCCGCCAAGCCGCGCCCGCGTGTCACCCGACGGCCGCAAGGCGGCGTTCACCGTGTTCATCAGCGGACAGGGGTACGCCGCGACCTTCACGACGCGCACGAGCATCGTCGACGCGATCAGCGGCGAGAGCATCGTCGACGACCTCGAGGCGTGGCCCGTGACGCGCGACGGCGCGGCGTTCAAGGCGATCGACTTCAACTTCTGGGGCGTGACCTTCACCCGCGACGGCAAGCGCTTCTACGCCACGCTGGGCACCGGCGGCCGGACCTACCTGGTGCAGGGCGACTTCGCCAGCCGCCAGATGCGCGTCGTCGCCGACGACGTCGAGTGCCCGTCGCTGTCGCCCGACGGCCGGCGCATCGGCTTCAAGCGCCGCGACACCAGCGCCCCCGGCGGCCGCTTCCTGTGGCACGTGGCGGTGCTCGATCTCGCGAGCAACCAGGTACGCGTGCTGGCGGGCGAGTCGCGCAGCGTGGACGACCAGGTGGAGTGGAACGGCAACGACGAGCTGCTCTACGCGATGCCGCTGGACAGCCAGCAGTCGTCCACGGAACAGGACGTGTGGGCCATCGCCGCCGATGGCAGTTCGCCGGCGCGGCGCCTGGCGCGCTTCGCGTTCTCGCCCGCCGTCTCGCGCTAACCGCCGGCGCGCGCCAGCAGGCACACGGCGCGCGTCTCGATCGCCTTCAGCTCGCCCACCGGCCCCATCTTCTCGGCCGTCTTGGCCTTCACGTTGACGACGTCGCGCGACAGGCCCAGCGCCAGCGCGAGCCGGTCGCGCATCGCGTCGATGTGCGGCGCGAGCTTCGGCTTCTGCGCGACGATCGTCGAGTCGATGTTGACGGGTTCCCAGCCCGCCGCGCGCACGCGGCGCACGCATTCCTCGAGCAGCGCGATCGAGTCGGCGCCCTTGAACGCGGCGTCGGTGTCGGGGAAGTGGCGGCCGATGTCGCCCAGGCCGGCGGCACCGAACAAGGCATCGGTGATCGCGTGGCACAGCGCGTCGGCGTCGGAGTGGCCCAGCAGCCCGTGCGTGTGCGGGATCGTGACGCCGCCCAGGATCAGCGGGCGGCCCTCGACGAGCTGGTGGGTGTCCCAGCCCTCGCCGATGCGAAACGGAATGGTCATGGCCTGGCCTTCGAAGGGGAATGCGATCGGCTGCGGAGCAGGCGCTCCGCGAGGGCGAAGTCCTCGGGCCAGGTCACCTTGATGTTCTCGAAGTCGCCGCGCACGAGACGCGGCGCGTGTCCCGCGGCCTCGATGGCGCTCGCCTCGTCGGTGATGGCCAGGTCGCGGCGCGCGAAGCCGGCGCGCAGCGCGTCGCGCAGCATGCCGATGCGGAACATCTGCGGCGTCTGCGCCGCCCACACGCGCTCGCGCGGCACGGTGGCGTCCACACGCGCGTGCGCGTCGCCCGGTCGGGCGTATGCGTCCGCATTCGCGTCCGCGCGCTTGAGCGTATCGGCCACCGGCATCGCCAGCAGGCCGCCGACGGCGTCGTCGCGGCAATCGGCGATGAGGCGGCGGATCGCGTCGGGCCGGATCAGGCAGCGCGCGGCGTCGTGCACCAGCACCCAGTCGCTCTCCAGCGCGCCGCGCGCGAGCAGGTCGTGCAGGCCCGCGAACACCGTCTCGGCGCGCGTGGCCCCGCCCACGTTGGCGCGCCAGCAGGCGGCCGCGGCCTCGGCGTCGCCCTCGCCGGCCAGGGCCGCGAACTGGGTGTCGCCGGGCGACAGCACCACCAGCGTGCCGTCGAGCTCGTCCACCTGCGCCAGGGCCTCCAGCGTCCACAGCACCAGCGCGCGACCGGCGAGTTCCTCGTACTGCTTGGGGCCCGCGGCGCCGGCGCGCGAGCCGTTGCCGGCGCACGGCACCAGCGCGAACAGGCGCTGGCGGCCGGCGGGATGGGTGAACGAATCACCTCGTTGGGGGCTGGTCATGGTCCCCATTTTAGAATCCGGCGAGTATCTGCTCGACATCACGCCTTGCCGGCGCGCCGGTTGCCCATCGACGGGCCGCCGAAGCGTCCAAGGCGTGTCGTCATTTCTGCTCCCGCCATGCAACTGCCCTCGCTCGTCCCCGGACAACGCTACAACCTGCCCCGCCCGCCCGGCGCGGCCGACGCGCTGCTCGTCGCCCACCTGGCGTCCGCGCGTGCCGCACAGGGCCAGTTGACGCTGGTGGTGTGCGCCGAGCCGGCCGACGCGCAGCGGCTGGCCGACGAGCTGCCCTTCTTCGCGCCGCACCTGCGCATCGCCGTGTTCCCCGACTGGGAGACGCTGCCCTACGACCAGTTCTCGCCGCACCAGGATCTCGTCTCCGAGCGGCTGGCCACGCTGTGGCGCCTGTACCGCAAGAGCCAGGGCCTCGGCAGCGCCAACACCGGCGTGGCCGTGGCCAGCGCCAAGGGCAAGGCCGCGCCCGATCCGACCAAGAGCGTCGAGGCGAACAAGGAGGACGACGAGGGCGTCGACGTCGTGATCCTGCCGGCCAGCACCGCGCTCACCCGCCTCGCGCCGCCGTCGTTCCTCGCGGCCACCACGTTCAACTTCAAGCAGAAGTCCCGCCTCGATGAAGCCGCCCTGCGCGCGCAGCTCACCCTGGCCGGCTACTCGCATGTCAGCTCGGTGGTGTCGCCCGGCGAGTACGCGGTGCGCGGCGGCCTGATCGACCTGTTCCCGATGGGCTCCAACGTGCCCTACCGCGTCGACCTGTTCGACAACGAGGTCGACTCCATCCGCACCTTCGACCCCGACACCCAGCGCAGCCTCTACCCGGTGCCGCAGGTGCGCCTGCTGCCGGGGCGCGAGTTCGCGCTGGACGAGGCCTCGCGCAAGGCGTTCCGCGTGCGCTGGCGCGAGCGCATCGAGGGCGACCCGACCAAGGCGCGCCTGTACAAGGACATGGGCAACGGCATCGCCGGCGGCGGCATCGAGTACTACCTGCCGCTGTTCTTCGACGAGACCGCGACGATCTTCGACTACCTGCCCGCATCGGCCACGCTGGTGCTGCACGGCGCGGTGGACGACGCGCTGCAGCGCTTCTGGACCGACACGCGCGAACGCCACCGCTTCCTGAAGGCCGACCCGGATCGACCGATCCTGCCTCCCGAGGACATCTTCCTCAAGAGCGAGCAGTTCTTCGACGCGACCCGCGCGTTCGGCACGCTGTCGCTGCGGCCGCCCGGGGCGGACAAATCGCCCGAAGAGGCCACGGGAAGCGAGGATCACATCCGAGCCGACCCGAGCTCCCCCTCGGGGGGCAGCGACGGGAGGAGCGAGGGGGTCGTCACTTCTTGGGCGCGGCCCCTGCCGGATGTGAGCGTCGAACGCGGTGCGACGGCGCCGATGGCCCGCCTGCAGAAGCACATAGCCGCCACGCCGTACCGCGTGCTGCTCGTGGCCGACAGCGAGGGCCGGCGCGAGACGCTGCTGGACATGCTGCGCGACCACAGGATCGAGCCGGTCAGCGTGGGCACGCTGGCCGAGTTCGAGGCCAGCGACGAGAAGGTGGCGATCACCGCGGCGCCGATCAGCGAGGGCTTCTTCTGGTTCGAGCCCGAGGCCGCCTCGCCGCGCACGATCCAGTTCATCACCGAGAACGAGCTGTTCGCCACCGGCGCCACGCCGCGCAAGCGCCGTCGCGGCCAGGAGCAGGTCAGCAGCGTCGACGCGCTGATCAAGGATCTGTCCGAGCTCAAGCTGGGCGATCCGGTGGTGCACGCGAGCCACGGCATCGGCCGCTACATGGGCCTGATCAACATCGACCTGGGCGAGGGCCCGAGCGAATTCCTGCACCTCGAATACGCCGACAAGGCCACGCTGTACGTGCCCGTGGCGCAGCTCGCGCTGATCAGCCGCTACACCGGCGTCTCGGCCGAGGAGGCGCCGCTGCACAAGCTGGGCTCCGGCCAGTGGGACAAGGCACGCCGCAAGGCCGCCGAGCAGGTGCGCGACGCGGCCGCCGAACTGCTGAACCTCTATGCCCGCCGCGCCGCGCGCGACGGCTACTCGCACCGCTTCTCGCCGCACGACTACGAGGCCTTCGCCACCAGCTTCGGCTTCGAGGAGACGCCCGACCAGCGCGCCGCCATCCACGCGGTGATCCAGGATCTCGTCAGCCCGAAGCCGATGGACCGCCTCGTGTGCGGCGACGTGGGCTTCGGCAAGACCGAGGTGGCGCTGCGCGCTGCGTTCGTGGCCGTGCACGGCGGCAAGCAGGTGGCGCTGCTCGCGCCCACCACGCTGCTGGCCGAGCAGCACTTCCAGACCATCAGCAGCCGCTTCGGCCAGTGGCCGGTGAAGGTGGCGGAGATGTCGCGCTTCCGCACGCCCAAGGAGATCAAGACCGCGATGGAGGGCCTGGCCGACGGCACCATCGACATCATCGTGGGCACGCACAAGCTGCTGTCCGGCGACGTGAAGTTCAAGCGCCTGGGCCTGCTGATCGTCGACGAGGAACATCGCTTCGGCGTGCGCCACAAGGAGGCGATGAAGGCCTTGCGCGCCGAGGTGGACGTGCTCACGCTCACCGCCACGCCCATCCCGCGCACGCTGGGCATGGCGCTGGAGGGCCTGCGCGACCTGTCGGTGATCGCCACCGCGCCGCAGCGCCGCCTGGCCATCAAGACCTTCGTGCGCAGCGAGACCCAGGGCACGATCCGCGAGGCCGTGCTGCGCGAGCTGAAGCGCGGCGGCCAGTGCTACTTCCTGCACAACGAGGTGGAGACGATCCAGAACCGGCTCGAGAAGCTGCAGCAGCTGATCCCCGAGGCGCGCATCGCCATCGCGCACGGCCAGATGCCCGAGCGCGAACTCGAATCGGTGATGCGCGACTTCGTGGCCCAGCGCATCAACGTGCTGCTGTGCTCCACCATCATCGAGACGGGCATCGACGTGCCCACCGCCAACACCATCGTCATCAGCCGCGCCGACAAGTTCGGCCTGGCGCAGCTGCACCAGCTGCGCGGCCGCGTCGGCCGCTCGCACCACCAGGCCTACGCCTACCTGATGGTGCCCGACGTCGAGGGCCTCACGAAGCAGGCCGCGCAGCGCCTCGACGCCATCCAGGCGATGGAGGAGCTGGGCTCCGGCTTCTACCTGGCCATGCACGACCTGGAGATCCGCGGCGCCGGCGAGGTGCTGGGCGAGAACCAGAGCGGCAACATGATGGAGGTGGGCTTCCAGCTGTACAACGACATGCTGGCCGAGGCCGTGCGGGCGCTGAAGTCCGGCAAGGAGCCCGACCTGCTGTCGCCCACCGGCGCGTTCGGCGGCGGCATCGACATCAGGCTGCACGCCCCCGCCCTGCTGCCCGACGCCTACTGCGGCGACGTGCAGACGCGCCTGTCGCTGTACAAGCGCCTGGCCACCGCCGACCGCCCCGAGACGCTGGACAACCTGCTCGAGGAGATCACCGACCGCTTCGGCAAGCTGCCGCCGCAGGGCCAGACGCTGTTCGACACGCACCGCCTGCGCGTGCTTGCCAAGAGCTACGGCGTGCTGAAGGTGGACGCGAACCCGAAGGTGATGAACGTGACGTTCCGCCCCAACCCGCCGGTCGACCCGATGCGCATCATCGAGCTGGTGCAGAAGAACAAGAGCGTGAAGCTGGCCGGCAACGACCGCCTGCGCATCGACCGCGAGATCGCCAAGCCCCACGACCGCGCGCAGTTCGTGCGTGACCTGCTGCGTTCGCTGGGGCCGCCGAAGGCGGTCACCTGACCCACCGGGTCACGGGCCGCCGAAGGCGGTCACCTGACCCACCGGGTCATGGCGCGCCGCAGCCGCTGGCCTTGATCAACGCGCGTCGCCGCGCTCCATCAACGCGGCCTGGTAGGCGATCGCGATGTCCTTGGACTTGGCCTCGGCCAGCTCCTGCAGCTCGCGCCCGAGCGAGGCCACCTTGTCCGGGTGGTACTGGCTGATCAGGCGGCGATAGGCGTCGCGGATCTGCTCGAGGCCGGCGTCCGCCGGCAGCTCCAGCACGCGGGTCCAGTGCGGCTCGGCGGGCGGCGGCACGGGCGGCGCGGGAGGCGGCGCCACCGGCGCCTGCGGCCTGCGCAGGAACATGTGGACGGCGCCGAAGCCGACAAGTCCGCAGCCCGCGATGATCAGGATGTCATTGCTGTCCATGGGCCTCTTCCCGTGAAGATGTGAACGCCGCGCGCGCCGCGCGCAGGGCCAGCGCGCGCGGGGAGTCCTCCGCCGTCCAGTCCAGTTCGTCGTCGATCCGCGCCAGGCACTGCGCGTTCATGCGGGCCAGCGCCGGCGCATCGAGCAGCCGGCGCGCGGCCGCGAGCAGGTCCTCGTCCACCCGCCGCTGCAGCGAGAGCCGGCGCACGAGGTTGGGCGCGTACGGCGCGCAGGCCAGCACCTCGAACGCGAGGACGCCGAACTGCGCGCCGCTCAGGCCCAGCGCGGCCCGCCGGCGCCATACGAGCACCAGCGCGACCCCGATGACCGCGTAGAGCTCGGCCAGCACCAGCAGCACCGCCTGCAGGCCCAGATGCCCGTAGTACGCCAGCGGCAGGGCCACGAACAGCAGCAGCCACATGACGGCCACCCACGGGCCGAGCCGCAGTTCGCCCGGCACCGACGCCGGCGCGGCCGGCGACGGCGCGGGCGTCGCGGCGGCGTCCCAGCGCAGGCGCAGCACCGGCTCCCAGGGCTTGAACGGATTGCACAGCCAGGGCTCGCGCCGGCGCAGGCGCCAGTCGAGCATGCCGAAGCCCGCCCGCCAGCGGCCGCGCCAGCCGCGCACCAGCACGGCCTCGTCGCGGCCCAGGAGCAGGAAGCAGTCCTTCAAGTACAGGGCCACGACCGCCGGGCCGATCAGGAACTGGGCGTCGATTTGCACGTATCGCCTAGCGCCCCGTGGCGCGCGAGAACAGGCGCTTGAGGCCCGCCAGCCCGGCCACCACGGCCGCCGCGACGAGCTTCCAGCCCGCGACGAGCGCCGCGATCAGGCCCTTGAACCAGCCCGCCTTGACGGCCGCGGCCGCGGCGCCGCCCAGCACCAGCGCGCCCAGGCCGAACTCGGCCACGTGGTCGCCGGCGCGGAACTCGCCATAGGTCTCGCCGGGGTTGAACGAGAAGCCGCCCAGCACCTGGTGCAGGTCCTGCACGTCCTGCGTCAGCGTCTCGGGACGGGTCACCAGGGTCACGGTCTCGTAGCCGCGGCGCGAGAGCAGGCGCATCGTGTAGTTGACCACCGGCCGCGGGCTGTCGGACGAGTGCAGTTTCAGGCCGTATTCGAGGTACTTGGTGGCGGGATCGTAATGCGGCGGCACGATCCAGCCGTCGATGGTCAGGGCGGGAATGCCGCGCTTGGCGCGCTCCTCGTTGGCGCCCTCCTCGCTCTTGCGCATGGACGCGAGCAGCGCGTCGGGATCGAGCTTCTCGTCGTCCTTGACGTAGCCGGAGTCCGAGAACGACAGCGTGGCCCACCAGTCGTTGCGGATCAGGACGGTGTCGCCGGGCTCCGGCAGGTTGCCGGTCAGCTCGAGGAAGCGGCCGCCGCTGGATTCGGGCAGCAGGCGCGCGCCGTCGGGGATCTGGATCTTCGAACGGCTGCCGACGTCGCCGGAGGCGGGCCCGACCTGCCACGGCAACTTGCGCATCTGCGCACCGACGTCCTGTTCGGAATCGGCCGCCCGCGCCGGCAGCGACGCCGCGAAGACCAAGGCCACGGCAAGGGCGCACGCGGACGCGCGCCGGATCTGTTTCGACATGGGTTTCCTCCCTGTTGATCGATGAAGTTCCTGCGGGTGCGGCGCGACGGCTTTCCCGCATGGGATGTGCCCGGATTATGTCGCCACCGCCCGACGGCCCGGCCGCCGCCGCCGCCATCGGAAACCCTCGCCTCGACGGCGCCGCTGGCGCATCGGGTGAGCCGGTGCCGCGGGCACAATCGGACCCATGAATCCAGTTTCCGTGTCCTCGCTCGTCGTCCTCCTCGTCGCCTTCGCGGCCGGCCTGGGTCTCGGCCTCTTGCTCGCCCGTTCGCGCTCGCGGGCCGCGGTCGACGCCGCGCTGGCGCAGGCGGGCCACGCGGGCCAGCTGGAACTGGCGCAGGCCCAGGAGCGCCTGCGCTCGCACGAACGGGCGACGGCGGCCGCGCAGGCCGACCTCGACCGCGCCCGGGCCGAGACGCAGGGCGTGCGCGCCGAGCTCGAGACCACGCGCGGCGAGGTGCTGCGCGCCAGCGCCAGCGAGGCGCAGAAGGGCCAGCTGGTGGCCTCGCTGCGCGACCGGGTGGCCGCGCTCGAACGCGAGGCCGCGGTGGCCGCCGACCAGGCCGCGCAGCAGGCCCGGGCCCTGCAGGCCGCCGGCGCCGAGCTCGCGCAGGTGCGCACGCGCGCCGATGCGGACCGCGCGGGCGCGCAGGAGAAGCTGCAGCTGCTCACCGAGGCCCGGACGGCGCTGTCCGACCAGTTCAAGACGCTGGCCAGCGAGATCCTCGAGGAGAAGGCGAAGCGCTTCGCCGAGCAGAACCAGCAGAACCTGGGCACCCTGCTCGACCCGCTGCGCACGCAGCTGAGCGAGTTCAAGGGCAAGGTCGAGGAGGTCTACGTCAAGGAAGGCCAGGAGCGCTTCGCCCTCACCGAGCAGGTGCGCCAGCTGATGGAGCTGAACAAGACGCTCAGCAACGACGCCAACAACCTCACCCAGGCGCTCAAGGGCTCGGCCAAGACGCAGGGCAACTGGGGCGAGCTGATCCTCGAACGCGTGCTGGAGGCCTCGGGCCTTCGCAAGGGCCACGAGTACCAGGTGCAGGACAGCCAGCTCGACGAGGAAGGGCGGCGCCTTCAGCCCGACGTCGTGATCCACCTGCCGGAGGAACGCCGCCTGGTGGTCGACGCCAAGGTGTCCCTGGTGGCCTACGACCGCTTCATGGCGGCCGCCGACGAGGACGAACGCACGGCGAGCGTCCGCGCGCACCTCGATTCCGTGCGCCAGCACATCCGCGGGCTGTCGGCCAAGCGCTACCAGGACCTGTACGGGCTGAAGTCGCTGGACCTGGTGGTGATGTTCGTGCCGATCGAGCCCGCGTTCATGCTGGCGGTGACCCACGACGACGCGCTGTTCATGGACGCGTGGCAGCGCAACGTGCTGCTGGTGAGTCCGTCCACCCTGCTCTTCGTCGTGCGCACCATCGCCCACCTGTGGCGCCAGGAGGCGCAGAGCCGCAATGCGCAGGACATCGCCAAGCGCGGGGCCGAGCTGTTCGACAAGCTGTCGACCTTCGTCGCCGACCTGCAGAAGGTGGGCGCGAAGCTGAAGGACGCGCAATCGGCCTACGACGACGCCGAGAAGCGCCTGGCCACCGGCAAGGGCAACGTCATCCGCCAGGCGCAGATGCTCAAGGACCTGGGCGTCAAGAGCGCCAAGACGCTGCCGGGCGCGCTGGTGGACGCGTCGGGCGCCGCCGAGGACGCGGCGGCGGAGTCCACGCCGGTGTCGCTGCCGCTGTTCGACGCGCCGGACCCCGAAGCCGCGGCCGGCTGAAGGCGCCGCCTCAGGCGGGGCGCGCCGACTGCCGCGAGACGCGCGCGAGCCAGTACACGGCCTGCCCCATGGCCCGTTCGGCACCGGGTCGACCCTCCGCCAGCAGCGCCAGCGCATCCGAGATCAACTGCTCGACGCGCGGCGAGCCCAGCGTCAGCGCCGCCGTGCGGCAGGCATCGGCCTTCTGCACGAACGCGGCCTTGATCTGCGAGCCGGCGGCCAGCGATGCGAGTTCCCGCGCCAGGGCCGACAGCGCCTGGACCTGCGCGATGAAGGCGCCCACGTAGCGCGCGTGGCGCGAGGCGTCGATGCGCAGCCGCGCGATGGCCGCGTCGGCGGGCTCGAGGATGCTCGCGTCGAGCTGCGCCAGCGTGCGCAGGATACGGGTGACGGTATCCGGTCCGACGGGCTTGACGAGGAAGCCCTGGAGGTCGGAGCGGGTGGCGCCGAGCACCGTGTCGCGATCGGCGGTGGAGGTGATGAGCATCGCCGGCACGCGTTTGAGCGCGGGCGCGGCGCGCAGCCGCGCGACCAGCTCGAGGCCGTCGGGCGGCGGCATGCGCACGTCCAGGCACAGCAGGTCGAAGCAGGCCGGGCCGCTCATCGCGTCCCAGGCCGACGCGCCGTCCACGGCCGGCACGATCTCGGGCATGCCGCACTGGCGCAGCACGTCCTCCATGGCCAGGCGCGAGACGAGGTCGTCGTCGGCGACCAGGATGCGCATCTCGAAACTCCCTTGTCTCAAGGAACCTGTTCTTGACGACAGGGTATCAGTGCGCGGTCATCCAGTCGTCAATGCTTTCCTGGAGGGCGGCCCAGTGGCGCTCGACGCCGGCGTCGTCGGCGGCGTCGCAGGCTTCCTCGAGGCCGCCCGCGTCGTCGGCCATCGGGTCGCTGTGGATGTAGTACGCGCTGCCCTTGATGTTGTGCGCGATGCGCGCGGCGCGTGCAAGGTCGCGCCGGGCGATGGCGTCGGCCAGGTCGGCGAGCAGGCGCGGCGTCTCGCTGCGAAAGGCCTCGGCCAGCCGGTCCGACAGCGAGCGCACCGCGGGCGAGGCCACCGGCGGCGGCGGCTTGTGCGCGGCGTCGGCCAGCGCCGCCTGTGCCTCGTCCACGGAGGCGGCATCGGGCTCGGTATCGAGGAACAGCGCGTCGAGCGCCGCCGTCGAACCGCCGGCCATGGCCATCGTGTCCCGCACCGGGCGCAGGTCGCGGCCACGCGAGCGCAGCGCGTCGACCGCCCGGTGGAGCGCCTGCGCGAGCAGCCGTTCGTCCACCGGCTTGGACAGGAAGTCGTCCATGCCGGCGGACAGGCACAGCTCGCGGTCGTTGCCGGTGGCGTTGGCCGTGAGCGCGATCATGCGGATCCGCGGATCGAGCACCCAGGTGTCATTGATGCCGCCGGCGCGGATCGCGCGCGCGGCGGCGAGGCCGTCCATGACCGGCATGCGGCCGTCCATCAGGATCAGGTCGAAGTTCTCCTCGGCGCAGCGATGCACGGCCTGCAGGCCGTTCTCGACGAAGGCGATGTCGTGGCCCAGGCCCTGCACGAAGGCCTGCACGATCACGCGGTTGGTGTGGCCGTCCTCGGCGCACAGCACGCTCAGGCGGCAGTCGAACGGCGGCACCGGCTCCTCTGGCACGCTGTCGACCGGCGAGCCGATGGCCACCGGCAGCGCCACGCGGAAGGTGCTGCCCACGCCCGGCGCGCTGCGCAACGTGATCTCGCCGGCCATGCCCTGCACCAGCGCGCGTGTGATGGTGAGACCCAGGCCCGTGCCGCCGTACTTGCGCGTGGTGGTGAGGTCGGCCTGCTCGAAGCTGCTGAACAAGCGCTGCTGGGCCTCCGCCGAGATGCCGATGCCGGTGTCCTCGACCTCGATCTCCAGCAGCAGCCGCCCGGTCTCGGTGGAGCCGCAGGCCACGCGCACGTGCACCGTGCCGGCCTCGGTGAACTTGAGCGCGTTGCCGATCAGGTTGAGCAGGATCTGGCGCAGCCGCATCGGGTCGCCGCGCAGCCAGCGCGGCACGTTGGGGTCGATGTCGCTGAGCAGCGAGAGGCCCTCCTCCTGGGCGCGCAGGTCCAGTAGCTCGACCAGCGACTGCACCATCTCGCGCAGGTCGAAGTCGACCGACTCGAAGCCCATCTTGCCGGCCTCGATCTTGGAGAAGTCGAGGATGTCGTTGATGATGGCCAGCAGCGCCTCGGCATTGCCCAGCGCCAGCGACACGCGCGAGCGCGACGGCGCCGGCATCGGCTCGCGCAGGCCCAGCTGAAGCATGCCGATGATGCCCGACAGCGGCGTGCGCAGTTCGTGGCTCATCGTGGCGAGGAACAGCGACTTGGCGCGCGTGGCCTCCTCGGCCTTGTCGCGCGCCAGCCTCAGCGCCTCTTCCTGGCGCTTGTGTGCGCGCGCGTCGCGCATGAACGCGGTGGCGGCCCAGCCGCGGTCGTTGCGGTAGGCGGTGAGCGAGAGTTCCACCGGCAGCTGGCGGCCCGTGGCGTCGATCGCGTCGAACTCGATCACCGCCCCCGAGAACAGGTCGTCGTTGGCGTCGCACAGCGCGGCGATGCCGTCGGTGGCGGCCACCAGCTTGGGCAGCGGCAGGACCTCCTGCACGGGCCGGCCCAGCGCCTGCGCGGTGGCGCGCCCGAACAGCCGCTCGGCCGCCGGATTCCAGTACGACAGCGCGCCGCCTTCGTCGAAGCTGATCACCGCGTCGGTGGCGGCCTGCAGCATCAGCTCCACGCGTTCCTGCTGTGCCCGGAAGGCCAGCTCGCCGGCCAGACGGCGCTGCTGCTGCACGACGACGTTGACGATCAGCGTCAGCGACGACACGCTCAGCAGGAACATGAACAGCGACGCCGTGTGCGTGGCCGGATCGGCGGTGGCGCTGCCCGGCGCGGTGAGCTGCAGCGTGATCGTGATGAGCCCGCAGGCCATCACGGCCGAATGCACGAACAGCGGCGGGAACTTGATCGCGGCCCACACGAGCAGCGGCAGCGACAGGAAGCCCACCACGTGCACCGGCACGTTCCAGCTGCGCGTGATGGCCCAGCCCACGCCGCTGGCGGCGAAGCTCGCGAGGATGAACAGCAGTTGCTCGCGCGACAGCTGCATCACGCGCGGCAGGCGCGAATCGGGGGCCGCCGGCGCCCGCTCGACGGCCGGGCGCGGCGCGCGCGGCGCGCGGCGGCGCTCGGGAAACTCCGGCATCGGCACGCGCCGGTCGCGCGGGTTGACGCGCGCGTCGATCCAGCGCGCCCACGACAGCAGCGCCGGCATGCAGATGAGGCAGCCGAAGACGTCGCCGATCATCGACTGGATCCAGTAGCCGGACCAGCCATAGGCGATGCAGCGCCGGGTGCCGACCAGGCCGCAGTAGCCCATCGTGGCGCCGGCGCCGTTGACGAAGGCGAACAGCACGCCGAGGGCCATCATCATCATCACGGCGCGCACGGTATCGAGGCGCCCGCCGAAGCCGACGCGCCCCGAGGCCCAGCGCACCACCGCCGCCGCGGCCAGCATGGACAGCGGCTCGATGAAGGCCCAGCGGTCGTGCGCGAAGTCGTGCGCACTGCCGTCGATGAAGTCCCAGGCGACGTAGACGGCCGCGCCGATCAGGCTGGGCCAGCCGTAGAGGATGCCCGCGACGCAGGCCACGGCGGCCGGCGGCCACACCGGCGTGAGGTAGCCGTTGTCGTTGAAGACGAGTCCCAGCTGCGCCGCCAGCCAGAACAGCAGCGTGACGCCCAGCATCAGGATCAGGTCGCGGCGGGATTTCCTGGACAGCAAGCGAGGCACTTTCAGCGCGAGGTGGCCGAATTGTCCCGCGTATTTCACGCCGTGGGGCATCAAATGCGCTCGGCTGCGCGCATTTGCGATGACTACCTCGCCCGCAGCCGAAGCCTGGGCGCCGGGCCCGACCTAGAATCGCGGGTTCCGAACGCCTCACACTCCATGCAACACGACCTCCCGAGCGGCCTCGTCGTCCACGGCTTCACCCCCCCGCTGCGCCTCGCCGACTTCCGCCTCGCGGCGTTCGACATGGACTCGACGCTGATCAACATCGAATGCATCGACGAGATCGCCGCCGCCGTGGGCCTGAAGGCCGAGGTCGCCGCCATCACCGAGGCCACGATGCGCGGCGAGATCGCCGACTTCAAGGAGAGCCTGCGCCGCCGCGTCGCGCTGCTCAAGGGCGTGCCCGAGCAGGCGCTGCACGAGATCTGGATCAACACCCTGCGGCTCAACCCCGGCGTCGAGGCCTTCCTGGGCGCGCTGCGGGCGGCCGGCCTGAAGACGCTGCTGGTCTCGGGCGGCTTCACCTTCTTCAGCGACCGCGTGGCGCAGCGCCTGGCCATCGACTACACGCGGGCGAACGTGCTGGAGATCGCCGACGGCCGGCTGACCGGCGGCCTGGTCACGCAGGCCTGGGGCGACATCTGCGACGGGCTGGAGAAGCAGCGCATGCTGCTGCAGACCTGCGCCGCGCTGGGCATCTCGCCCGCGCAGGCCATCGCGGTGGGCGACGGCGCGAACGACCTGCCGATGATGGGCGTGGCCGGGCTGTCGATCGCGTACCACGCTAAGCCGGCGGTACGCGAGAAGGCGATGCTGGCGATCGACGAGGGCGGAATGGACGACGCGCTGGCCGTCCTGCGCTGAATGGACTCAGGCCGCGTTGGCGGTCTGGCGCACCGGCTCGACGCGGGCGAACCACTCGGCGTAGGGCGAGTTCTTCACGAGCGTGCGGTTGAAGTCGGGCGCGCCGTCCTTCCACCACACCCGGCCGCGTTCGCCCAGGGCCGCCTGGGCGGCGGTCACCTGCCGGCGCGCGGCCGTGATCGCCGTCTCGTCGCCCGAGGCCTTGGCGGCCTTCAGGGCACGTCGGGCGTTCAGCAGGTCGCGCATGTGACGCACCTTGGCCTCGGCCGGCAAGGTGGGATTCGGGGCGCGCCACAGGCGTCCCTGGATCACGTGGTAGCGGCCATCCGGCGTCGTCAGCTCCGATGTCATGGCGGCAATGTAGTGCACCGCCCGGGGGTGGTTGATGCGAAAAGATACCGGAATACCCCCGGCCGATACAGCTTGAAACAGCCTCGTCAGCGGCTCAGCTGCTCCCAGGCCTTGTCCAGCCGCTTGACGCTCACCGGTTGCGGCGTGCGCAGCTCCTGGGCGAAGAAGCTGACGCGCAGTTCCTCCAGCAGCCAGCGGTACTCGTTCAAGCGCGCATCGACGGCGCCCTTGCGGTCGGCCAGCGTGCGCAGCCAGCGCTGTTCAACCGGACGCAGCTCGCTCTGCCGCTGTGCGTCGCGCGCCGGGTCGGCGCGCAGCTTGTCGAGCCGCAGCGTGATGCCCTTGAGGTAGCGCGGCAGGTGCTGCAGCTGCGCCCACGGCGTCGTCGAGACGAAGCGCTTGCCGATCAGGCGCTGCAGCTGCGCCTGCACGTCGTCGACGACCTCCTTGGGCGGCCGCGCGTCCTTCAGCTTGCGCGTGGCGGCCGCGAACTCCACCAGCACCGCGTGGGCCTGGCGCGCCACCTCCTGGGCGATGAGGTTCAGGCGGCTGCGGCCCTGCTCCAGGCGGCGCTTGAACTCCGCGTCGTCGGTGGGCAGCGGGTCCTCGAGGAAGGCGCGGTCGATGGCCACGTCGACGATCTGCTCGCGCAGCTCCTCGGCGGTGCCCAGCGGCATGAAGTAGACCGACATCTTCGTCAGGTCGGGGATGTTGCGCTCGAGGAACTTCAGCGGCTCCTTGAGCTGCAGCGCCAGCAGCCGGCGCAGGCCCGCGCGATGCTTCGCGGCGGCGACGTCGGGCTCGTCGAACACCTCGATCTCGACGTGCGTGCCCTTGTCGATCAGTGCCGGGAAGCCGATCAGCGTCTGGCCGCCCTTGGCGATCTCCATGAGCTCGGGCAACTGGCCGAAGGTCCACGCGGTGTACTTCGCGGCGGCCGCCGGCGCCACCGGCGCGGGCGGCGGCTCGGCGCGCGCGACCACGCCCTTGCCGCCCGGCGGCAACGCGACCGGCGCGGGCGCGGAAGCCGACGCCGGCAGCTTCAGCGCCGCCAGCGCCTGGAACGCCGAGCGCGCCTGGCCGCCCAGCTCCGACTTCAGCGTGGCCAGGTTGCGCCCGATGCCCAGCTGGCGGCCGTGCTCGTCGACCACGCGGAAGTTCATGAAGTGGTGGGGCGACAGGGTCTCGAGCTTGAAGTCGTTGCGCTGCACGGCGATCTGCGTGCGCTCCTTGACGGCCTTGAGCAGCACCTCCAGCAGCTCGCCCTGCGCGAACTCGTGCGTGGCGACGAACTCGGCCACGAACTCCGGCAGCGGCACCAGGCGCGAGCGCGGGCGCTGGTGCAGGCTCTTGACGAGCGCCAGCACCTTGGCCTCCAGCATGCCCGGCACCAGCCAGTCGACGCGCTCGGCGTTGACCTGGTTGAGCGCGTAGATGGGCACGGTCACCGTGAGGCCGTCCTTGGCGTCGCCCGGCTCGTGCAGGTAGACCACGCCGCAGTCGACGCCCCCAAGGCGGATCGTCTTGGGGAACGACGCCGTGGTGATGCCCGCGGCCTCGTGGCGCATCAGCTCGTCGCGCGTCAGCATCAGCAGCCTGGGCTGCTTGCGAGCTTCGTCGCGATACCACTTCTCGAAGGTGGCGCCGCTGACCACGTGCGCGGGCACCTGCTGGTCGTAGAACGCGTAGATCAGCTCGTCGTCCACCAGCACGTCCTGGCGGCGCGACTTGTGCTCCAGCTCCTGCACCTGGGCAATCATCTTCTGGTTGTGCGCGAGGAACGGCAGCCGCGTCTCCCACTCGCCCTGCACCAGGCCCTCGCGCAGGAAGATCTCGCGCGCGACCACCGGGTCGACCAGGCCGAAGTTCACCCGCCGGTTCTGGTAGACGACGATGCCGTACAGCGTGGCGCGCTCCAGGGCGATCACCTCGGCGGCCTTCTTCTCCCAGTGCGGCTCGAGCAGCTGCGTCTTGAGCAGGTGGCCGGCGATGCCGGGGATCCACTGCGGGTCGATGGCCGCGATGCCGCGGCCGTACAGGCGCGTGGTCTCGACCAGCTCGGCGGTGACGATCCAGCGGCCCGGCTTCTTCGACAGGTGCGCGCCCGGATGGCGCCAGAACCGGATGCCGCGCGCGCCCAGGTACCACTCGTCGTCCTCGCTCTTCAGGCCGAGGTTGCCCAGCAGGCCGGCGAGCATCGCCAGGTGCACCTGGTCGTAGCCGGCGGGCACGGTGTTCAGGTGCCAGCCGTGGTCGGCGACGACAGTGAGCAGCTGCGAATGGATGTCGCGCCACTCGCGCACGCGGCGCACGCTGACGAAGTTCTCGCGCAGCAGCTGCTCGTAGCGGCGGTGGCTGAGCTTGTGGCTGGGCGCCGGTGCGGGCGCGGACGCCTGCGCGCCCCCGTGACGCGCGTGCGCGGACGCGCCGCGGGGCGGGCGCGGCGCGATCTGGACCGCGTCGAGGTCGGCGTCGGCCTGGCCGCCGCGCGACACGTCCAGCCACTTCCAGAGCTTGACGTAGCCCATGAACTCCGAGCGCTCGTCGTCGAACTTCTTGTGCTTCTCGTCGGCCGCCTGCTGCTGCTCCAGCGGACGGTCGCGCACGTCCTGGCCGGACAGCGCCGAGGCGATCACCAGAACCTCGGTGAGGCAGTCGCGCTCGCGCGCCTCGAGGATGATGCGGCCCACGCGCGGATCGAGCGGCAGCTTCGCGAGCTCGGTGCCGATGGCTGTCAGGTCGTTCGCGTCGTCCACCGCGTTGAGCTCGCCCAGCAGCGCGTAGCCGTCGGCGATCGCCTTGCGCGGCGGCTCCTCGAGGAACGGGAAATCCTCCACAGCGCCGAAGCGCAGGCTCTTCATGCGCAGGATGACGCCGGCCAGCGACGAGCGCAGGATCTCGGGGTCGGTGAATTTCGGCCGGCCGGCGAAGTCCTTCTCGTCGAACAGGCGGATGCAGGTGCCGTTGGCCACGCGGCCGCAGCGTCCCGCGCGCTGGTTGCACGCGGCCTGGCTGATCGCCTCGATCTGCAGCTGCTCGACCTTGTTGCGGTAGCTGTAGCGCTTGACGCGCGCCAGGCCCGAGTCGATGACGTAGCGGATGCCCGGCACGGTCAGCGAGGTCTCGGCCACGTTGGTGGTGAGCACGATGCGCGGCGCGGCGCCGGTCTCGAACACGCGATCCTGCTCGGCCTGCGAGAGCCGTGCGAACAGCGGCAGGATCTCGACGCCCGGCGGGTGGTGGCCGCGCAGCTTCTCGGCCGCTTCGCGGATCTCGCGCTCGCCGGGCAGGAACACGAGCACGTCGCCGGGGCCGCCGCGCCACAGCTCGTCGACGGCGTCGACGATGGCCTCGTTCAGGCCGTACTCGCGCGACTCCTCGAACGGGCGCCAGCGCTGCTCCACCGGGAACAGGCGGCCGCTGACCATGATCACCGGCGCCGGCCCCCTGGCCGACTCGAAGTGCCTGGCGAAGCGGTCGGCGTCGATGGTGGCCGACGTGACGATCACCTTCAGATCGGGCCGGCGCGGCAGGATCTGGCGCAGGTAGCCCAGCAGGAAGTCGATGTTGAGGCTGCGCTCGTGCGCCTCGTCGATGATCAGCGTGTCGTAGGCCTTGAGCAGCGGATCGCTCTGCGTCTCGGCCAGCAGGATGCCGTCGGTCATCAGCTTGACGGAGGCGCCCGGCTGAAACCGGTCCTGGAAGCGGACGCGGTAGCCCACCACCTCGCCGAGCGGCGAATTCAGCTCGAAGGCGATGCGCTTGGCCACGCTGGACGCGGCGATCCGGCGCGGCTGGGTGTGGCCGATCAAGCCGCCGCCGTTGGCCCGGCCGCGGCCCAGCTCCAGCACGATCTTGGGCAACTGCGTGGTCTTGCCGGAGCCCGTCTCGCCGCAGACGATCACCACCTGGTGCTCGCGCAGGGCCCGCGCGATGTCCTCGCGCCGGCTGGAGACCGGCAGCGATTCTGGGAAGGTGATCTTGGGCAGCGGGTTGGCGGCTGCCGGCGCGGCGCGCGGCGGTCGATCGGCACGAGGCGGTCGGGGCGCGGCTGTCGGACGGGTAGGCGAATTCACGAGCCTTCGATTATCTCTCGGCGTGCGGGGGCGCGCTGGGGTGTTGCGTGCAGGCGTGCAGGCGTGCGGGGCGCGTCGGGTGGTGGCGTGCGGGGCGCGCCGGGTCAGGCACGACTCACCGGGGGAGTCTTTTTTGTTCGTGTCCCCCGGCCTGCGGCCTCCTCCTTTACCTCACAAAAAAGACTCCCCCGGTGAGTCGTGCCGGCCTGGGCGGGCCGGCAGACAACATTCGCAGGGGAAGTCCGCGTCATTTTTTTTGAGGTTTTTTGGCATCGACGGGCCATCGAGGCCGCGTCGATGCCCGCGGCCATCACCACGACTGGTCACCGGGCCTGACGCGAACGTCGAATCGCGGTGCCGGCGCTTCTTGTCTTGATCGACGAGACCACCTCCGCCTCCCACCCTTGTCGTTCAAGAAGAGGAACCTGGGCACGTGACCGGTTGTCCGCGTCAAGCACGACGGCGCGTGACCCGGCCGGCCGCGGGCATCGTCGCGCCCTCGATGGGCCGACGATGCCAAACCCCTTCAAACAATCCCGGGACTCTTTCCCCTGCGAATGTTGTCCGCCGGCACGCCGGGCCGGGCACGGCGAGGCGGGGGAGTCTTTTTTGTGAGGTAAAGGAGGAGGCCGCAGGCCGGGGGACACGAACAAAAAAGACTCCCCCG
>FTKD01405875.1_pt1 | contig 60055 bp, 43 predicted proteins | sample 1658191 | NCBI WGS metagenome assembly FTKD01 (sample SAMEA3914808, study PRJEB12502) | metagenome | biome: forest; material: soil | place: Canada | collected 2011-08-03 | depth 0.3 m
GTGATCGGCGGCACCTGCCAGATGCTCACCGTGCCCGACCACGCGCTCGACATCATCATCATGACCAACGGCGCGCTCGTCAGCGCCGTGGAGCTGGCCAACAAGATCATCGATGCGATGCTCGGCGACGAGGTGCTGGCCGCACGCGAGGAACGCGCGGCTGTCGATCGCTTCAAGAGCGTGCTGGGCAAGCGCTACTACGCGCCGGCCAGCGGCTTCCTCGCGGGCTTCGGCGACGCCGGCGGCAAGCTGGGCATCTGTCTCATGAACAACCCGCCCGTGCCGTTGCGCGACGAGGGCGAGACGCTGCGCCTGGGCTTCGAGGACATCGCGATGGGGCCGTTCACGCTGCGCACGGCGGACATCGCCGACCGCACCGAGGCGCCGCCCACGCTGGAGATGACCGAGTCCGGCCACGTGCTTCGTCTCGAGCTGCTGCCCGAGTCCGCGCCCGCGGACGTCCTCGCGCCGCTGGCGGGTCGCTACCGCGCCGCCGATCTCGATGCGGACGCCGTCGTCCTGCAGGAAGACGGCGGCTGGAAGCTGCGCATCTTCGGCCAGTACGCGGTCAACGAGCTGGCGCTGGAGGCGTTGTCGGCCGACGTCGTCGGTCTCTCGCATGCGGTGCATCCGCAGTTGCGCGCCGCGCTGGCCATCGACCGGCGCGAGGGCGCGGTGAGCGGCTTTCGAGTCGACTCCGGCCGCACGCGGGGCATGCGATTCGAGCGCATCGGCGACTGAGCAACGCCGCGCGGATCCGGATTCTCCGAATCAGAAAACCGTATCGGACTCTGCTAGAGTCGGCCGCATGAAAGCCAACGGCCAGACTTTCGCCGGCGACGCTGGATCGCCCGGGGCGACGATCCGGGCGCTGCGCCTCAGCAAGGGACTCACGCTCGCCCAGGTGAGCGAGAGGACCGGGCTCGCCGTGTCGACCTTGTCGAAACTGGAGATCGGGTCGGTCTCGCTTTCCTATGACAAGCTGATGCTGATCAGCAAGGGCCTGGGCGTCGACATGGCCAGCCTCGTCGACCCCAAGCCGCAGACGGCACGCGGCACCGGCATGGCCGCCGGCCGCCGCGCCGTGCAGCGCGCCGGCGAAGGCCAACTGGTGGAAACGCACAGCTACCGGCAGATGTACCTGGCCACCGAGCTTCTGAACAAGAAGATGACGCCGATGTTCGTGGAGCTCCGCGCGCGCACGTTCGAGGAGTTCACGGAGGAATTCGGCGGCCTCATTCGCCATCCGGGCGAAGAGTTCACGTTCGTCATCGAGGGCGAGCTGGATTTCCTCAGCGAACTCTACGCCCCCGTGCGCCTGCGCGCCGGCGACTCGATCTACTTCGACAGCGAGATGGGCCACGCCTACCTCAACGCCTCCGACGGCCCCTGCCGCCTCGTGTGCAGTTGCGCGCCGCGAGGCGCTGACGACGAGCGGCTGGCCGACATGTTCGTCAAGGTGTCCAACAGGAACGACCAGGACGCCGCGGCCGCCGCCGCGCCGCCGACGCGGGCGAGTCGCAAGACTGCCGTCAAACGCGCGCGTTGACGGACGGTTTGCGGACACGGAGCGCGCCGCACGCGCGGGACGCCCGTGATGGATTCCCGTTGCACCGGCATCTCTTCGGGGCGGGCGTCGATGCGCCCGAGGGGCAGGTACGATGCCTGGCTCGACAGCAACCCGGCGCCAGCGTTCGAGGACCTTTGCTGCAGGGCGCGGCGCGCGGCCAACGTGGCTTCCGGACGCGCGCCGGACAACGATTCAAAGACAGGCGGCAAGGCGTCGGAACGCGAGGTCGACCTGTCTTGTTCAGCGGACATCGAGGGGCAGGCACATGACGACGGTACTCATCTGGGACAACAATCAGGTCGGCGGCGGGCACAAGACCGTCGGGCATGCGGCCATCAACATCGACGACTACTGGGGGCCCGACATCGCCGTCGAAGAACCGGCACCCCGGCCCGCGGCCGCCGTGGCAGCTGCGATCCCCGTCAAGACGGCACCGGGTTTCAAGCCGCCGCCGCTCGTACGGACCGGTTCCGCCGACAAGGTCGAAGCGCCGGACAATCCCGGCGAATACCCGAAGAGCTACGTCAGCTGGTGGCCCGCCAACGTGCAGGCAGGCAAGCGCCTGGGTTCGGCATGGCCCAGCTTCCAGAGAGACCTGGTCAAGGAACGCTACGCGCCCGACCACATCCTCCGTCTGACCGGCCTGAACGAGGAAGACATGCGCGCCGAGTGGGCGCGCATTCGCGGCAAGGAAAACGCCCACTACCGGCTCTACGTCAAGAACTGTTCGACCATCGTGGCGCGCATCCTGCGGGCCGGCACCAGCTGGACGAACCGCAACCCCTGGCGCGCGCACAGCGAGCTGTGGACGCCGCTCAAGGCCAAGCGCTTCGCATTGAGCCTGGGCGCCAAGCAGGTCGAATGGACCGACTTCTGCGCCGAGGTGCGCAAGCGCAGCTACTTCTACGAGATCCGCGAAGGCAACCCCACGGTGCGGCGCAGCGACGAGCACGGCAACCCGAATACGCCGGCGCGCTTCGTCAAGGGCAAGGACACGTGGAAGACGGACGCGACGCCCGCCGTCAAGACGGCGCCGCGACGCATCGTCTGAACACCCTGATTGGGCGGGGTGGTGCTGCTGATCAGCCGGCGCAGGTGATGGATTCGCGATCACTGGCCCGGATAGTGCCCGGCCGCGATGTCCTCCAGCAGCGTCGCGTGCGTCGGCGTCCAACCGAGCAGTTCGCGCGTGCGCGCGCTGGACGCCGGCGCGTCGGCGCCGAAGAACATGCCCAGCCAGTCGAAGTGCGCTTTCGCGCGGTCGGCGGGAATCGATTCGACCGGCACGTGCAGGAACCGGCCGATCGCGGCGGCGATGTCGCTCGTCGCGATGCCTTCCTCGGCGACGGCGTGCAACACGGTGCCGGGTGTCGCCTTGTCCACGGCCAGCTGGACGAGCCTGCCGGCGTCGAGGCGGTTCACGGCCGGCCAGCGGTTCAGGCCCTCGCCGATGAAGGCGGAGACGCCCTTCGCGCGCGCGATGCCCGCCAGCACCGTGACGAAGCCGTGGTCGCCGCCCGCGCCGTGCACGGTCGGGGCGAAGCGCACGACGATGGATCGCACGCCGCGCTCGGCAAGCCCCAGCGTGTATGCCGCGTTGCCCGTGCGCGGGTGCACGCCGGCGTTCGGCATGTCGGCCTCGGTGCCGACGCGCCCGGTTGCGAGTCCCAGCGTGCCCGACGCGATGAGCAGTGGGCCGCCCGATCCTTGCAGGACGTCGGCGAAGGCGTCGATGGCCGCGCGATCGGTCTGCGCGGCGGCGGCCATCTGCGAGAAGTCGTGGTTGTAGCCGAGATGCACGACGCCCTCGGCCCGGGCCGCCGCGGCGCGCAGGCCGGCGAGGTCGTCCAGGCTGCCGCGTACCACCTCGGCGCCGAGCTTGGCGACCTTGGCCGCGGCGTCGTCCGTGCGGGCGAGTCCGAGCACGTGGTGTCCCGCGGCGATGAGTTCCTTGACGCTGGCCGAGCCGATCCAGCCCGATGCGCCGGTGACGAGAATCTTCATGGGATGCTCCATTGATGTCATTGAGTGACATCAGTATAGCCTTATGATGTCACACTGTGTCAACACCCTTTTGAGAGAAGCATGGGCCGCTGGGATCCCGACGCCGCAGGCCGCTTTCGCGCGGCCGCCATGGAGCTGTTCGGCGAGATCGGCTACGAACAGACGACCGTGGCCGCCATTGCCGAGCGCGCGGGCCTGACGGCGCGCACGTTCTTCCGCTACTTCACGGACAAGCGCGAAGTGCTCTTCAGCGGCTCCGAGCGGCTGCAGACGTTGATGGTGGACGCGCTCGCCAAGGCGCCTGCGGACGCCTCGCCCATCGACGCCGTCGCCGCTGCGCTGGCCGCGCCGGCCGAGTTCTTCAACGACGAGCTGCGCCCGTTCTCGCGCCTGCGCAACACGGTGATTGCCGCCAATGCGGAGCTGCACGAGCGCGAGCTGATCAAGATGGCCAAGCTGTCGGCGGCGCTCGCGGGCGCGCTTCGTGGACGCGGTGTCGGCGAGCCCGACGCGAGCCTGGTGGCCGAGGCGGGCATCGCCGTCTTCCGGGTTGCGTTCGCGCAATGGGTCGGCGAGTCCGAGCGACGCGGCTACGGCGAGATCGTGGACGAATCGCTCGCGCGGCTGAGAGCGCTCACGGTCCGCTGACCGGCCCATTTCCCGAGCAGCGAACCGCAGTGGTCAGGGCCTCGCCGACGGTTCTCATTCAATCTCGGATAACTGCATCGAGTCGAAACAAGAGCTTTCCGATTGCCGCCACTGCGTGAGCCGGCTGAGCTTGGGCCGTCTTCACCAACGTGATCGGGAGCCAGCTTTTGCGTTCGGACTCCGGGATGGGAGCGATTGCGAAATTCTCGGTACCCGCCGCGGCGACCCGCGGGCCGATCGCTGCCGGTTCGGAAAACGCGCTTCTGGCTGAACTCATGCCTCAAGGCGAAGGCGACTTCATCGGCTCAGCAAGCTGACTTTTGCCGTGCCATCTTTTCCTGTCGAGACAAGATGTGGCGGCGAATTCGCGGCGGTTGTGGCGATCAGGCCAGGCGATGTTCCAACGGGCAGCCTGGCGAACGACGTGATGCGAGGTAGTCTTCGATGAGTTCCCTCATCCTTCGCGCGCCAAACGTGGCGTAGTGCCCCGGAAACACGATAGATGGATCGAGGCGCGCCAAGCGCTGCATGCTCGCAACGTAGTCGCAGGCGCAGCAGCCTACAGCATCATCGACGAGCGCGCCCTCATAGAGCACGTCTCCGGAAAACAATCGCCGCTGAGCCGGCTCGTATAGTGCGATCGAACCAGGAGAGTGCCCGGGAACATGCATGACCTGCAGTGTCTTGTCCCCCAGGTCGATCACATCCCCTTCGACGAGATGTCGCGCAACCTTTGCGCCTTTGAACCGGTAACCGACGGCAGTGAAGCCGTCATAGGGAAGCTGGTGGAAATGGTCATCCAGATTGAAGCCTTGCTCTGGCTTGGCGAGCGCTGATTCGGCGTCGCCACGCTCCATCGCGTCCACTTCGAGGGCATGCAACGCATTGTCGCTAAAGTCGGCCATCCCGCCAGCGTGGTCGAAATGCACATGCGTCGCCACCACCAGCAGCGGTTTGTCGATCAGAGGGGCGAGGTAGGCTGCAAGATTTGATACCCCGAGCCCTGTGTCGATCAGTACATGCCTGTCGCGGCCAGTCAGCAGCCACATGTTGGCACGGGCGATTGCGTCGAAGCACGGCTCAATGATTCTCAGCAGGTCCGGCGACACCCGATCGTGACGGAACCAAGCGGTCGCGACAGTTTTCAATCTCTATTCCCCCGATCCGAGAGGAGAGCCCAAGCGATTCGCTTCTCGAGTCAGGTCTCGTGAAGCGGCGCAGGACAAACCCCGCATCGTCGTTGCCTTGAACGGCATCTTGGGATGTGGCTCCGGTGCTCGGCATCGAACTTGCACGTCATGAGGTACCACAGGTGGTCGATCCGGACAGTCCGATCGTCTGAACTTGGCAGGTCCGTGCCGCAACGAGGTCAGAGCGCGATCGCCCGGCGCCAGCCCCGGTCGCGGACGAGCGACTTGCGCACGGCCTCCGCGCCCAGGTAGGACAGCGCCGCGCAGAGGAACGACTCGATCGTCGGCACGCCGGTCAACGACGTGTTCGTGAAGTACATCGAGAGCCCCACCGCCGTGCCAGCAAGGCAGGCGGCGACGCCGTTGACGTTGGTCTGGGTCGATGCGTTCGCGCCCGCGCCGGCGAAGTGCGCGCGGCGACCCAGCACAAAGAAATCGGTCAGGTAGACGGCTGCGATCGGAGGCACGATCAGGCCCAGCAGCACCAGGAAGTCAATCAAACGGTCAGCGACGCCGATCACCGCGAGCGCCGTTCCGACAACGCCGCAACCGATCACGACGCGGCCGTAGCTGACGCCACGCAGCGCCGTCGAGGTGACGAGGCTGGTCGAATAGAGGTTGATCGCGTTGAGTGTCCACGTGGATAGAACCAGTGTCGTGAACGCCGCGCCGACAAGCCCCAACGCCGCCATATATTTCATTGGATCCTGCTCGCCGAACGCCAAAGCAGGGATCATCGCAAGCACCAGCGCGCCGCCCGCGCCGATGCCATTGCCGGTGAGGCCGATCACCGCACAATCGAAGGTGGAACGTGCGTAGCGCGTGATGTCGGGCATCAGCACGACGTTGACGATCATCCCGCCGATCACGGCAGAGATGCCGGTGCGCAGGTCCGCGTGGGTACCGGGAATGGCCATCAGCGTGCCCCAACTCGCGTGCACGAGCGAACGCCACGCAACGTATCCGGTGAGCAGGACCAGCAGCGGCGCGACGGCCAGCGACAGCCGGTCGATCGCGCGAAAGCCGAAGATCGTCGTCGCCATCACGACGCCACTGCAGGCAATCGTGTAGACGCATTGCGGCAGTACCAGCGACGGAAACGAGCCCGCCACGGTCAGGTAGAACGTGCGGCCGAAAAGCTCAGCCGTCACCGCGTACCAGCCCAGCAGCACCACCGCCAGCACCGCGTTGACGAGCTTGGAACCCGTCGTGCCGAAGACCTGCGTCACGATCATGTACGTCGACAGGCGCGTGCGGGCCCCCAGCACGGCCGCGGGCAGCGACATCAGTGTCAACAACGCGCTGCCAATGACGACGGCGAGGATTCCGATCCGCAACCCTAGCGTCGTTGCGAGGATGGAGCCGGCGTAGAGGCCTGTCAGCGTGAATGAGACACCGATGCAGATCAACGCGATGCGATAACCCGGCACCGTCTGGTCCGCGGGAACGGGCGTCGTCGAATGCGCCTGCGTGACGCCATCGAGCCGTTGCAGCGCGTTGCGCATCCACGTCATCGGGGCGCACCAGGTCGGGGGTGATGGATCATGTCGATTTCCGAAGGCGGGAACATGACGCGACTATCTTCCAGCCCATCGGCTTCGTCATCGGCCACGCAAGGTGACTCGACGCCGCGTTTGCTATCTCCGCGAGACAAGAAGATCACTTGTTGAGACGCGCGAGCTTGACCGCCAAGTGCAGCGACAGCCGCTGCTCGGCGCGCCAGACGTCCTCGCCGAGCATCTCCTCGATCCGCTCGAGGCGATACTTCAGGGTTTTGGGATGGATGCCCAGCAGGCGAGCGGTCTGCTTGTGCGAGTTTCCGGTGTCGAGGAAGACATCGAGCGTGTGGATCAGGTCCGCGCGCTCCGCCGCGGCCTGCAGCAAGGCTCCCAGCATGCGCGACTGCCAGCGTCGCACGTCGGCACGCCCGCTCAATTCCAGCAGCAGAGCCGGCATCGCCACTTGCTGGAACTGCACGAACGCGCCGAGCTCGGGCAACGAGGCCGACATCGCGATGGCCCGGTCGGCTTGCGCCAGGCTGCCCGCTAGATTGATGGACTCGCTGTCGGCGGGCGCGTCGCCGGCACCGACGCGCCAACGCCAATGCGGGCCGACGTCGCGCACGCGCTCGAGCACCCGCATCACGCGGGCCCGCAGACGCGCGTCGGACGCGGCGCTGTCGTCGAGATCGGCGGGCAGGTAAGCCGCATCGCCGCGGAACAACGCCACCGGCGCCTTCGGATCCTCGAGCGCCAGCACATCGACCGCCAGGCGAATGGCGCGCTCGCGCTCGTTGGCCAACGCGTCGTCGAGATGGTTCGCTCCCGCGTCGGCCGGCTCTCCATCGGCCACGAGCCCCAGACGCACGACGCGCGTGCGCACGTTGAGCACCCACCCTGCCTTGGTCAGGCGGCCAGACAAGGCCTGCGCCGATGCCGCGTCGGCCGTCGACAAGAGTGCCTCCAAAAGGTCCTCGTGCTGCTTGCGGTCCGCCTGGTCGATCGCCCGACGCCGGTAGACCTCCAGCGCCACCGCGCCGCCCACTTCGTCCAGCGTGGTGTGATCGAGCGGAGAGAGTTCGTCCTGCGCGTCGCGCGCGGTCACCACCAGCCATTCGGCGCCGCGCAGCGGCAGAACCCAGCTGTCGTCGATGCGCGTCAATGAGTCCAGGTGCAGCAATCGCTCGACAGCCGGCGCCGCGCGATCGGCCCAGTCGGCACTCGCACCGATCCGGTCTTCCAGCCGGCCGACGACGGCGATGGCCCGGCCCAGCAACGCGGCGATGCAATCCAGCAACGCGGGCAGATCCGCGCTGACCAGCGCGGCGGCGGCCAGCCGCCGGTGAACGGCCAGCGCGTGCTGCAGGCGGTACGAGTCGTCGTGCAGCAGCACCGAGGCCAGCGGTTCGATGATCTGGTGGTACAGCACCGTGGCGGGCACCTCGATCAGCGGCATGCCCTGACGCTCGGCAGCCGCCAGCACGATCTCGTCCAGCGGCGCCACCACGCCCTCCTGGAACAGGATGGCGGCGCATCCCGCGCGCCCCAGCAGTTCGACCAGCACCGCCTGGCGCGCGGAATCGCTGCTCGTGAATGCGAAAGTCGTCAACAGCAGGTGGTTGCGGATGTCCAGGTCCTCGTCGCCATCGACGAACACCTCCAGCACGTTGATGTGTTCGACCGGGCGATCGAGATGCTGCGCGCCGGCCAGGATGCGGCACTGGCGCAGCACGTCCATCTTGAGCACCTGCGCAACACTGACCGCCATCCGATTCCCTCGTGACCCGCCTGCGGCGGATGCGTCAACCAACGTTTCAGAATCGCGTCATCGCCTCCAGGCCGTAGGTGCGCGGCGGCGCCAGCGAGCCCGTGTTGACCCCCGCCGGCGAGCCGAAGTACTTCGCCGATCCGAAGTCGGAATAGTAGCGGGCATTGGTGAGGTTGCGACCCGACAGCGTGACCGACCAGCGGTCGTTCGGCGCACGCACGCCCAGGCGCAGCCCGACCAGGTCCACCGGCCCGGTGGTGTTCACGTTGTCCGGATCCCAGTACTTCTTGCTCCGGTGTTCCTCGTCTGCGCGCACGAAGCCGTTGACCGAGCCCGTGACGGCCCATTCGTACTGCGCGCCGAGAGTGACCTTCCACGGCGTTGCATTGGGCGTGTAGTTGCCCACCGTGTCCGGCTCGGTATCGTTGCGCCGGATCTTGCTGAGCGTCACGCCCAGGCCGCCGTCGATCTCCAGCTTCGGAGCAGCAAGCCAATTGAAGTCCAGGTCGAGGCCGTGCATGCGAACGCGCTGGATGTTGTCGATTACCTGGTTGGATTCGTTGTCGAGGTGGAAGTACTGGTAGTTCTTGGAATCGGCGGCGAAGGCCGCCACGTTCAGGTAGAGGCGCTTCTCCAGCAGCGTCGACTTCAGGCCGACCTCGAAGTTCGTGAGCGTCTCAGGCGCGAAATTGCCCAGGCCCGGCGCGTTGAAGCCGCCCGAACGGAAGCCGGTGCTGATCGTGAAGTAGCCGAGCTCCGCGGGCGTGAACTTCTCGGAGACGTTCACCTTGGGTTGCCAGTCCGAGTATGTCGCCGCGCGCACATCGCCCGTCGCCAGGTCGGTCTGGCGGCGCTTGTCCTGGTCGTAGCGCAACGCGCCGCTGACCGTGGTCAGGCTGTTCAGGTCGACGTCGACCTGGCCGAAGGCCGCGAAGGCGAGGTTGTGGTCGGACTCGTTGAGGCGGAACAGCAGCTTGGTCGGGTCGTCGAACTGGGCGTCCTGGCCGTTGGTGTCGACGAACGCCCGCGTATCGAGTCCACGATGCGTGCCCAGCACGTAGGCGCCGCCGATCCAGCGCACGGGACGGTCGTCGGGCGAGGTCCAGCGCAACTCCTGGCTCAGCATGCGTGTGGTCAGGTTCTGGCCCTGGCCGAACTGCGTACCCTCGGGGAGGCCGAAATTGGCCGGATCGCCGAGCGCGCCGACGCCGGGATCGGTCGGGTTCGTGAAGTCGACGTCGCCGCGGTTGTCCTCCATCAGGCGGGTCAGGCCGGTGATGGCGGTGAACTCGCCGAAGGAAGTATCCCAATCCAGCTTGGCGCTCAGGTCGGTGGTGTGGCCGATCGTGCTGCCCAGCAGGTTGGAGATCGGCGGACGGATCGCGTCGGAGCCGGCGTCGCGCACCATGCTGTCCCAGATCGCGCCGGCCGAGAAGCTGTTGACGCTGGCGCGCAGGTCGATCTGCACGTCGTCGCTGGCGCGGATCAGCAGCTTGCCGCGCAGCGAGTCGTCGTGGTGGATGAAGTCGGCGGGCGTGTGCAGGTACTCGTTCTCGATCAGGCCGTCCGACTTCAGCGCCTGGCCCGTCACGCGGAACAGCACGCGATCGTCGATGATCGCGCCGCTCACGCCGCCGGTGTACTCCTGCCGCCCGCCGTTGCCGATGTCAACGTCGGCGAAGCCCTCGAGCGTGTTCGTGGGACGCTTGGTGTCGATGACGATCGCGCCGCCGATGGCGTTGCGGCCATACAGCGCGCCCTGCGGCCCCTTGAGCACCTCGATGCGCTGGACGTCGAAGAGGTTCATCTTCAATTGCTTCTGGTTGGCCTGGGGCACGCCGTCCACCACCACTGCCACCGGCGAGTCGCCGTTGTTGATCTGGTTGACGCCCCGAATCGAGACGAACGAGTTGGCGTAGGTGTACGAGTTCTCGAAGCCGACGTTGGGCACCAGGGCGATGAAGTCCTGCGTGGTCTTGATGCCCGCATCGACGATCTGCGTCGCCGAGAAGGCCTTGTCGGAGACCGGCACGGACTGCAGCGGCTCGGCGCGCTTCTGTGCCGTGACGACGACGGTCTCTAGTTCCTCATGCGGTGGCGCTACAGGTGCCGAGGTCACGGATACTGCGGCAGATGCGGAGGCTGCCGGCGTGGCTGCGGGCGCCAAACCCTGGCCCCAGGCCGGGAACGCGCAGGCGAGCGCCAGCGCGAGCGCCGTGGGAGTCGTCCGCAGGGCGTGCGGGGCGCGGAAAACGCTTCGATTCATGCTTGAGCTCCAGGAACAGACGTCAACGGATGGGCGAGCGGCGCTGCGTCGACGCGCAGCGGGCCGGCGGTCTTGATGCGGACGCGGGCCGCGTCGCCAGGCAGGTAGGCGAGCGGCGTGATCTCCTCGGTCAGCACGCGCGTGCCGAGCGGGTCGGCGCCGGAAGCGACCGCGGCTGCCTGGGCCTCGGCCCGCAGCACCGCCAGCACCTGCGACCGCGAGGCGGCGGGCAAGTCGACAATGCGGTCGACCTCCGCGCCGATCTCGGCGATGGCCACGCCGATCGCGTTGGCCGCGCCGAAGTGCGGCGGGCGGATGACCTGAGAGACTCCCTTGAGCGTGTCGGGCACGAGCAGGCTGCCGCCACCGACCAGCACCAGCGGCACTGGTTCCGCGCCGACCTTCATGCGATCGATACCTTCCTCGAGGTCGGCCACCATCCGGGCGTGCGCCCGTCGGCACAGCCCCCCGTCGGCCTGCACCTGATGCGAGCCGATCTGCGGCGCGGCTCCGGCGCCGATTGCGACGTCCGTCAGCGTCAGCACCGCGCCACCGAAGCACTGCGCCTGCGTGGTCAATCGATAGCCCACGCTGTCAGGGCCCAGTGTCAGTTTCCCCGCCTGCTCCCGCACGATCGTCCCGCCGCCCAGCCCCAGGGCGAGGATGTCGGGCATGCGCAGGTTCAGGCGCACGCCGCCGATGTCGACCGCCGTCGCGGACTCGCGCGGAAAGGCGTCGAGCAGGACGCCGATGTCGGCTGTGGTGCCGCCGACGTCGATCACGAGCGCGTCGCGCAGGCCGGACAGGAATGCAGCACCGCGCAACGAGTTGGTGGGGCCGCAGCCGAGCGTCAGGATCGGATAGGCCTCGGCGGATGCGAGCGTCAGCAACGTGCCGTCGTTCTGCCCCAGGAACAGTTGAGCGTCGCCCAGGCCTGCGCGCATGAGGGCCTCGCGGAAGCCGCCAATGGCGCGTCGCGCAACGCCGCCGAGCGCGGCGTTCAGCACCGTGGCGTTCTCGCGTTCGAGCAGGCCCAGGCTGCCGATCTCGCTGGACAGGCTGAGACGCATTTCGCTGCCCAATTCGTCGCGCACCCAGCGCGCCACAAGGTGCTCCTGGCTCGCGTTGACGGGCGCGAAAACGCCGCAGATCGCCACCGCGTCCACCTCACCGTGCCACGACCGCACTGCGGTCCGCACCTCGGCCTCGTCTGGCTCGGACAGCACCGCACCGTTGTACTCATAGCCGCCGCGCACGATGCGGTGGTGCAGCGTGAACGCTTCGACAAGATCTCGCGGCCATCCGCTCTGCGGCGGCACGGCCTCGGTGGCAGGCGCCGCCAGGCGCAGCAAACCGACGCGCTGCAGTTCGCGTCGCTCCACCAGAGCGTTGGTGCAATGCGTGGTACCCAGCATCGCATAACGCACCTGCGCGCGCAGGCCCGGCATGCGCGCCATCAACTCCGCGATGGCCTGCGCGACGCCGCCGGTCACGTCCGAAGTCGTCGGCACCTTCACGCTCGCAACGCACTCCAGTGCGGGGTTGAGCAGCGCGGCGTCGGTGTTCGTGCCGCCGACGTCGATACCTAGCCGCCAGCTCATGCGACCTCCCGCTGGACAAGTCGTTCGATCGGCGTGTAGGCGACGTCGTAGCCAAAGTACTGCGGGCCGACGGCCCGCAATCCGGCCGGGGTGCGCCACTTCGGATGGCAGGGCATCGCGACCAGATGCACGCGCATGCCGTAGCGCAGCGACTCGGTCGTCCACGGGCGGGCCGTGTCGCGATCGAGCAAGGCGATCAGGTCCGGCGTCATCGCCACCGGGCAACCGTCCTCGTGAGCGAACAGGAATTCGTTCTGGAACGAGACGGTCAGGGTGCGCCCGCGGTCCTCGTCGATGCCCGCCAACGTCACCGTTCCGCGCACGAAGCCGCCGGCCGTCGTGCGATGCAGATCGACGATCTTGGCGCGCAACAGCAGGAAGCCCGAAGTCTTCGCGAGTACGGCCCTCAGCGGATCGCCACAGTTGACGACCGGATCCAGGATCGCGCGTCCTATGCGCTGGGCGAGCGTCACCGTCCCCGCGAGCGCGCTCGTTCGCAACTCCGCGCCCGTCACCGGGTAGTCGCACACGATGGCCGAGGCGCCCATTGCATCGACCAGCGGACGCGCGAGCAGTTCCTGCCAGCGCGCGGTCGCCGGTCGGATCGTGACACGGTTGCCCTTCTCGTCGGCCAAGCATGCGAAGCGCGTGACCATGCCGTCGAGCGCGAAGCTCACCATCTGCGATTCGGGAAAGGCGCGACCCATCGCGTCGGCGTCGACCATCGGAATGCCCCGCCGCGCAGCCACGACGATGGGCAACAGCGAATTGCCGCCGCCAACCTCGATTGGCATCGTGGCGAAGGCGTGTTGGCCCAACGCCTGCTCGGCATCCTCGAACGCAGCATCCATCTCCTGCCAGGACGGCAGCTTTTCAATCGACACGGTCGGGGCGCCGATGCCCGAGATCGGCAGCACCCACGCTTCATCCGGCACTTCATCGGGCGTGAGCAGGGTCACCGAGCCCCAACGATCAATCGCCGCCTCGGCCATCAGCCTTCCGATGGCCGGATCGCCGCCACCGCCGGTGCCCAGCAGCGCGGCGCCGAGCGCGATCTGCTCGATGTCGGATTTCTCGATGCGCCTCATGCCATCCTCACATGACGCGGTATCGGTGCGCTCGCCACGGCGGCGATGCGAAGAGATGTGTTGTCCATGCGAGGACTATCTGCCGCACCGGCGTAGCCGTCATCGGCAGCGAGGACTGATCGCACACTTAGAAAACTATCCCGACGGGATGAGAAGCGGAGCTGCGCGTCGGTCATCCGGTCAGAGTGACGTCGACGCATACAGTTCGATTCGGGATCGATGACTGCTTCGTAGGCGATAGCTGACCTGCGCAGTTGGAATGCGGACGGCAGCAATCGCTGGCAAAGCAGCCTGCAGAGGTGACTGACAAAGGGCCACACGATGAACGACCGCGGTATGGCCGCAAGTAGTCTTCGCGCTCTTCTTGAAAAGACAGCAACCGCTACTGGATTTTCCGAACGATCCCGCCCGCTGACGCACCGCGAGGACTGAAACCGGCCGCAACGATTGGGCGGCGCTGGAACCCGTCACCGGAGCCTTCTTGCGTATTTCCATTTGCCTCGTTAGCTCAGTGGTCAGAGTGCCGGCCTGTCTAGTCGGAAGTCGCGGGTTCGAATCCCGCACGAGGCGCCAGACAAGAGTCTCGTTAGCTCAGTTGGATCAGAGCGCCGGCCTACGAAGCCGGAGGTCGCACGTTCGAGTCGTGCACGAGACGCCAACTCATCTCGACGTAGCCAAGCGGCCGAAGGCGTCTGGTTGCAACCCAGAGGGCGCAAGCCCGCGTCAGTTCGAATCTGACCGTCGAGTCCAGTTCTTCCCCGATAGCGCAGATGGCAGAGCGCCTGGCTGTTAACCAGGAGGTCCGTGGTTCGAAGCCACGTCGGGGAGCCAGTGTTCATCTCGGTGTGGCGCAGTTGGCAGCGCGGATGCTTCGGGAGCATCAGGTCGCAGGTTCGAGACCTGCCACCGAGACCAGCAAGACATGCGTGCGCTTGGGTGTGGCCGTAGCTCAATGGCAGAGCTGCGGAATGTGACTCCGCAGGTGCCGGTTCGACTCCGGCCGGTCACCCCCAAGCGCATCCATCCAGATCAACCCCCTCGTGGCGGAATAGGCAGACGCACCGGTCTCAGAAGCCGGGGCCACACGGCGTGTCCGTTCGACTCGGACCGAGGGGACCAGTCCATCACCAGAATCGAACGGGGCGTAGTCGAGTGGCCTCAGACAGCCGGCTTTGACCCGGCGCACGCAGGTTCGAATCCTGCTGCCCCTGCCGTTGATCCAATTTCCGCGTCCGTAGCTCAGTGGCAAGAGCACGACTCTCCGAGGGTCGGGGCCGGTGGTTCGAGTCCACCCGGACGCGCCACAAATCGTGCAATTCACAGGCCCCGCGAAAGGAGGGCATCCATGCAGGCAGAACGTCACCATCATGTCCTCCGGCTCGATATCGGAGTGACATCGACCTACTGCGACAGAGCCAATCGGCCCGAGGAAGTGAATGCTCCGGTCGTCCTGCCCCTGCGGCGCGAATCAACGCAGCGCATGCGGGTTGTCCACGCGAGGCCAATAGTTCAGATCGCGATTGCGGTACGGAATGTTGCCGAAGTCGGGCGTGATGGCGCCCGGGGTCGAGACATAGATGACGGCCTTCGCGAGCGGCGCGAATTCGGCGTGAAAGTGCTGGGTCGATTTCACGATCACGAGCTGCTTGTCGGTCAGGCCAAGCCCCAGGCCGGTGAAGGCGTCGGTGCCAAAGATCTGGCTGCGCACCGAGGCCAGCAAGATGTGCAGGCCGTTGGCCGCCTCGACCCAGACGCCGGTGCCCAACAGCGCTTGCGCCCCCATCATGCTTTGCAAATGCCCCTCGGCGACGGCGCGCACCTTCACGCGCAGGTCGACCGGCACGCCAGAACTCGGCCCGCACTTGCCGCCGATGCGCAGATCAATCTCCGCGCCGGCGCCGGCATCCTTACAGATCTGGATCGCGCCCAGGTCCCAGAACGCGCCAATCACCACGTTGCCGATGCCCCGCTCGATCAAACGCTTCAGGATGAAAGTACTGTCGCCAGGCGCGCCACCGCCTGGGTTGTCGGCCACATCCGCCAGCACTGCCGGGCCGCCTTTCACGGCCAGCGCCTGATCGAGCGCCGTATCGACATCGACGGACGGCGCGGTCGTCGCATCACGCAACTCCCAGAATTCACGTCCCAGCTGATCGGCCAGTTTCTGCGCCTTCGCAACGTCGTTGTCGGTCACGACCCAAAGCTTCGCACCCGATTCGGGCACATCGCCCCATGGGAACCCATGGCCCAGCGAAACCGACAGCACGCCGTCCTTGCCCTCAAACGACTGCATGCGCTTGACGAACGAGATCATCGGCTCTCGCGTGGTGTGCCACAGGCCCACCATCTTGCAATCGAACACCGCAGTGACTGGCCGCACCTGCTTCTTGGCGGTGTCAACGACAACGCGAAATAGCTCCTTGGCGCGCTCCTCGCTATCGATATGGGGATACTCCTTGTACGCAATGATCGCGTCGGCCGAGCGTTGCATCAACTCGGTGAAGTGACAGTGCAGATCGAGCTCGACGCCGATCGGCACATCGGGCCCGACGATCGCGCGCATCCGCGCAATCAGGTCGCCCTCGCAATCGTCATAGCCGTCGGCCACCATCGCGCCGTGCAGCGCCAACTGCACCGCGTCGATCGGCAGCGCCTTGCGCAGGTCGGCAAGGATCTCGTCGCGCAGATTCTCGTAGACGCTCTTTACGGTGCGCCCAAGTGGCTGAGCGAACGCGCACACGCTCTCGACCATCGTGTGGCCATCAGTCTCGATCAAATCGCGCAGCATGCGCATGAAAGAGCCGGTCGTCTTCGGCGAGTTCGTGCTCGCATCGCCATGAAAGATGCCATATTCCTCGAAACCACCGAGGCCGGTGGGTGCCGCGGCGAAGGTGTTGGTCTCGGTGGCAAGCTGCGCAACAAATATTTTCATGAGAGGGGGCTCGGTCGGAAGGATGGAAGGCGCGGAGATGTTGGCGTCAATCGCCAACACGTTCGAACAGCATGCGACGGGTGCGCAGGCTATCGACACGCAGCGCCGTCACGCGGCCCTCCTTGCGCTCGACGGTGATCGACGCGCCAAACGGAAGGGAGGACACAAACGTCTTCGCGCCGAACACGTCGGGCGAGAATGCCTCCAGGGTCCATGTGTTGACACCCCACTTGCCGGATATTTTCAGCTCCAGCACCTCGCCGTCGAAGGCAATGCGTGCGTCGGCATCGAGGTCGTGCGCGCGGTACCGACCCACCAAGGCCTGACCTGCCTCCGACAAGAGCGGCGCCGCATCGGGCAATCGCTCCAGACGGTGCACATGACCCGCCTCGCGCACTTGCAGGCTTGCTGGCGCGGCGCCCTCGGTGGCCAACTCCTTGGTGTCGATCACGAATGGGCCGACCGCGGCGTCCTCGAAGCCCAGTCGCAGCGACTCGCCTTCGTCGCGCAGCGGCGCCGGCCCGAAGTTGTAGAGCAGCAGACCGAGCTTGCCGGCGGCGTCGGCAAAACTGACCGTCAGGCCCGAATCCGACGCATGGTAGCGGGTACCCATCATCGGCTTGAAGCGCGCGGCATCGGCTTTGGGCTCGGGCGCGGCCAGTATCTCGTCACCCAGCAGGGTGTCGATCACCTTGTTCGCCAACGCTGCCGGGCTCGAGGTGATGCCATTGGCGATGATGATGATGTCCAGGCCGTGCGCAGGCACGGTGATCATCTGGCACGTGCCGCCGATCACGCCGCCACCGTGATGGATCACGTCGACGCCGCGGTACGAGTGCGACATCAGGCCCAGTGCATAGGGGTTCACGGTGCCGTTGTTCAGGCGCGTGCGTGTCGTCATTTGCTCCCAGCTCTTCTCGCTGCCCACCTTTTTGGGTCCGCGCAGGTGCGCCAGCCAAAGAAGCATGTCGTCGACCGTGGACACCATCGCGCCCTCGCCGAGCACCTCTTCGGTCGGGAAGATGCCGCGCCGCAAGCTGCCGTCCGGCATCGGCACATGCAGGGCGGCAATGCCGCGCGTGATGATGAAGTCGCTCGGCACCGAGTCGGTGTCGACCATGCTCAGCGGCATGAAGATGCGCTCCTTCAGGAAGCTCTCGAACGGCATGCCGCTGACGCGCTCGATGACGAGCGACAGCATGTGGTAGCCACCGTTGTTGTAGATCATCTTCTCGCCTGGCGCGAAGTTGACCTCGCGCTGGCGCACCTGCACCGCCAGCACCACGCCCTTGGGCTTGATCGCCATGCCCTCGGCCATGAAGCCGGCATCGAGGTAGCAGCGGTAGCCGCCGGTGTGCGACATGAACTGACGCAGCGTCGGCTCGCCTTTCAGCGCAGGCAGCTCGGGCAGGTAGATGCGTGCGCTGACATCGAGGTCGAGCTTGCCTTCCTCCGCCAAAAGCAGGGCCGCGAGGCAGGTGAAATGCTTGCTTGTCGAGCCGATGCGCATGCGCGTCCGTGGGGTGTTGGCCACTCCGAGCTCGACGCTGGCCAGGCCGAAGGCACGTCGATACAGGGTCTTGCCATGCTGGGCGACGCCGATCACCAGCCCCGGCGCATCGCTGCGATTGAAGGACTGGAAGATGTCATCGAGCGCAGCTGCGCCCGTCTTCTTCTCTGTGGGCTTGACTTCACTGACAGACGATTCACTCATACAAGGCTCCTTGCAGATTGCGGATGTGGGATGCACTACTTGTTTGCGGATGCAGGGTCGCGGCGCGCGTACTCGAGAGGCTCGGGCCGCCTTATGCTTTCTAGCCGCGAAATCGCGCGGGCGAAAAGGCCTCTGCATCGGTGTAAGGAATTTCGCCGTCCATCAGGTCGGCAAGCAACCTGGCGCTCGCGGGGCCCAAGGTGAAGCCGTGATGGCCATGCCCGCAGTTGATCCATAGACCGGGGTGGCGCGGGGCGGCTCCGATGATCGGTTTCATGTCCGCGCAGCAGGGACGGAGGCCCATCCATGGTTGGCCCTCGACGGGTCGACCTAGTTCGAGCAGTTCGCGAGCCCGGGCTTCCGCGCCATGGAGCTGCCGCGGCGTGGGCTTGGCGTCCTGGCGGGCGATCTCCGCACCGCTGGTGATGCGCAGCCCGCGCTGCTGCGGCGAAAGCACGTAGCCGACTTCGGCATCCAGCGTTGGCACGTTCAGCTTGGCCCCACCCACAAAATGACGGTGGTAGCCGCGCTTGATGAAGAGTGGCCATAGATATCCCAGACGCCGAGTGACTTCGCCAGACCAAGCACCCATTGCCACCACTGCATGGTCCGCCTGGACGACCCCGTCCCTTGTCTGCGCCTGCCACTTGGTGCCGCATTTGCGCAGGCTGCTCGCATCGCCATTGAAGAGCATTCCGCCCCGCTGCTGAAACAACTCGGCATAGCGCTGCACCAGCGCACCCGGGTTTGTAACGCTCCAAGAATCGAGCCAGTGCACAGCGCCCGCCAGCGGATTGAGGAAACCAGGCTCGGCTGCGGCCAGTTCCTTGGAGCTCAGTGCGGAATGTCGAATCTCATAATCGCGCTGCAAGCGATGCGCCTGCAACATCGCGGTATCGAATGCCTGCTCGGTGCGATAGACGAACCTCAGGCCGTCCCGTCTGAGGAGATCCCGCGCGCCAGCGAGTTCCATTACGCGCGAGTGCTCAGTGGTCGCATGTTGGATCAACCCTGCGTACTGTCGGCTGATGCCGCGATGCACGGGCGGCGACGACGCTCGCCAATACTGGACGAGTGCCGACCTGGCGGCCAGAACGCCGCCCACGTGGTAGTTCACATCGATGCCTCGTCGAAGCGCCACCGAAAGCAATGCGCGCCAATCTCGCGGCATCGCGTACGGCTCGACCGCTTCGCCTTGAATCAGCCCGGCGTTGCCATAGGACGCCTCTTCACCGGGCGGCCGACGATCCACAAGAACGACGTGGTGTCCGCGAAGCTGCAGTTCCAGCGCCGTGCACGTGCCGATCATCCCTGCACCCAGAACGAGAATGTCCCGTGCCATTTCAACTGTCGATGCCTTACTTGTTTGCGGATGCAGGGCCGCGGCGCGCGTACTCGAGAGTCCGGCGCAGCGACGGCGGCATTCAGAAAGGTGCGGTCAAGGTGATGCCCGCAGTCGCCGGTTGCTGCACGTTCACGAGCCAGGGGCCACCCAGGCTCAGTTGCTGAGAGCTCGCACCGAGCTCTGCGTGCCGGTTGAACACGTTCCGCACGAAGAATGCAAGCTGGACTCGCTTGAAATCCACCCCAGCCTGCAGGTCCGTGATGGCATATGCGGGCAGCCGGAGGTCGGGGCTGACCGAACTGCCCTCGAAGCCGGCGTGGCGCATGCCGACATAGCGTTCGGAGAATCCGACATAGCTCGGCAGCGCTGCCACCTGGAAGGCATAGTTCACGCCGAGGCTGGCAGACAACTTCGCGCTGTTCGGCAGCGGCACCCCGGAGGCAGCGACAGGAGAATCCTCCGTCGTCTTGCCGTCGCTCCAGGTCAGGGCGGCCGACACCTTCCAGTCGCGGACGGGCACCAGCGTCGCGGCCAGTTCGGCACCCTTGACTTCCGCCTTGCCGGCGTTCGTCAGATAGGACAGCGAATTGACGAAGCCGTATTGCTGGATGTCCTTCCATCGGATGTCGAAGACCGAAGTCGACAAGGACAACGCCTTGTCCAGCAGATCGGCCTTGTAGCCCGCCTCGTAGCTCCAGAGGGAGTCGTGCTGGTATGTCGCGGGAATCAGGAGCTTTCCGGTCGTGTCGTAGATCGGGGTGTTCGGGCCGCCGGGTCGGTAGCCGCTGGCCGCGCGCACGTAGACATTGCTGTACGTGGTCAATGCATAACGTGCGGTCGCCAGATAGGTGCGGGCGGTCTCGGCGGACTTGTTGTCGACGTCGTTGGAGCCGCCAACCAACAGGCCATCGTCAGCTACCTCGAGCTTCTGGGTGCTGCGCGCGACGCGCATGCCCGCCGTCAGCGACAGGCGCTTCATTGGATTCCACGTGACATCGCCGTAAACGGCTGACTCCTCGAATTTCGAGGGAATCGTGGCGTTCGCTAGCGTCGGCCCCGGGGCTCCGCCGGCCACTGTTGTATCGATGCCCTGGAGATTCAGCCCACTCTCGTGGTTGTAATAGGCGCCGGCGATCCACTCGAATTCATGGCCGGCCGGAGAGGTCAGTCGAAACTCCTGAGTGGTGCGTCTAAGTCTCAGCCCGTTCGCGAAGGGCACCGTCTCGATGCCCATTCCTGGCAGGAGCGCGGCATAAACGCCGCCGTCAAGGACGCTCGCCGCCTTGCGGAGTTGGGTCGACGTGATCGAGTTCAGGCGTGCCCAGCCAAAATCGTATTCGAGGTCTGCCGAAACAAGCGTCGTCGTTGTCTCGTAGGGCTGCTGCACGTCTTGCTGACCGATGTACGGTCCCTTGATCGGCTGGTTGGTTGCGCCGTTGTAGGTCACCCAGTCCAATCCGTCGCGATGAATGGTTTCAGTCATCGCGGTCAGCTTGAGGCTGAACTTGCTGCTCGGCTCGATGAGCGCAGACGCGCGCAAGCCCCTGCTCGTGCCCCTGTTGGCCTCATTTCGCGGCGCCGCTCCGACGTCATCCACGTAGCCAGGCGCGTCGTCGTTGAATCCCGAGATCCTCACGGCGGCAATCCCTTCCTTGATCGGAACATTCACGACACCGCTGACCGTGTTGCCCCATCCACCGCCCTTGACCTTGCTGGCGCCCACGCTGAGGCTTCCGCCGAAGTCGTAGGTATCGGGCGTGTTCGTGACGTACTTCAGCAACCCGCCCATCGAGCTCGCGCCGTACAACGTGCCCTGGGGCCCCTTGAGCACCTCGATGTGATTGAGATCGAGCAGGCTCATGTCGAATCCGTTTCGCGAGCCGGCCACCCACGCACTGCTGGAGCCGACCGCAACGTCGTCCACGTAGACCCCGACGAGAGGCGCCACCTCGTCACCCGCGGAAACGCCGCGAATGGTCACGCTGTCCCCGCCGGAGCCCCCATTGGTCTTGACGTTGACGCCGGGCTCGTTCGACATGTAATCCACCAGCGTCTTGGCGCCAGCGTCCTGCAACTCCTTTGACGAAACGACATCGACCTGGAGCGGGACTTCACGTGCAGGCTCGCGGCGACGCATCGCAGAAATGACGACCGTCGTCAGCGTATCGCCGCCCGCGTCACTCTTCTCGACGGAAGATGCCGCGCTCGCGGAGGCAGCCGCGGCCGATTGCGCGTAGGTCGCGACGGAGCACGACAACAGGACGGCCGCACCGACAGCATGCCGAACTGCGACCTGTTGAAGATTCCTTGGGATCAAGTTCTCGTTTGACATCACCACTCCTGGGTTGAAGGACAGTTTCGGGTTGCGAAGATCCGAGCCAGCATCACTGTTCGACGGTTGCAAGGACTTTTCAGGACGACAGACGGCTTCGCCATCGACATGCAAGTCGAGCGATCTCGTTGCGATTGAGGTTCGTGATCCGGCCGTTCGTGCGCGAGTTCCGCAGGCGCGCAGGCTTGCCGGGCGAGGCGCCGGGCTTATGTCACAGGGCGAACGCCAGTTCCATCCGTCGCCACGCTGCCGAGCGGATCGGCGATGCGTGGGTGGAAGTTCATGTCTCGCTTGCGTCGATAGGGAAGCGACGCGAAATTCATCTGGATCGCCCCGGGCGTTGCGACCGAGACGACGTGACTGGCTATGGCGCTGAAGTCGGCCCGGAAGTGAGCGCTCGACTTGACCGCCACGATCCGCTTGTCGCCCAGGGTGATGCCGAGCCCGGTAAAGGCGTCCCGGCTGAAGACCTGAGACCTGAGCGAGGTGAGAACGACATCCACCTCGCCGATCCGGACCCACGCGCTCGCACCAAGCTGGCCCTTGTTGCCGAAGACCGATTGTTCGTGTTCGGGTGCCAGTGCCATCACCTTCACGATGGCGTCCAGCGGATCACCCGATGTCGGACCCAGCTTGCCGCCAAGGCGCAACGGCAATTGCGCGCCGATACCCGCCTCCTCGCAGATCCGGACGGCGCCGGGATCGTAGAGCGCTCCGAACGCGCTCGGCCCGATCCCCGACGCCAGCAGGCCGCGCAGCAGATGCGTGGTATCGCCGGGAGCGCCCCCGCCAGGGTTGTCCGCAGTGTCTGCCATGACGATCAAGCCGGCCATGCCGTGGGCGTGTGCGAGCGCCTCATCGACAGTGGGCATGCTCGGAAGCAACTCGTTGCGCATCGAATACATCAGGCGGCCGAGCCGCTCTGCAGTTGCCTCCGCTTTCGCGCGATCGCCGTCGGCCACCACCAGTAAACGCGTGCCGGCCTCTGCCTGGTCGCCCCAGGGAAATCCGTGCGCCAGGCTCACCGACAGGATGCCGCGCTCGCGCTCCGCGTCCTTGAACAACTGCACGATGCCGTCCATCGGTGCCACGGTCGTGGGATAGAAGCCGACCATGCGGCAATCGAACAGCGCAGACACTGGCTTGGCCGTGCCGGCAGCCTGTGCCGCACAGATCGCATATAGCTCGCGCGCACGGTCGTTCCAGTCCGTATGGGGGTATTCCTTCATGATGACGATCGCGTCGGCGGTGGACACCATCGTGGCCGTCAAGTGGCAATGTGGATCCAGTTCCACCCCGATTGACACATCGGGCCCGACAATCGCACGGACGCGCAGGAGCAGGTCCCCCTCGCAATCGTCGCAATGGGTGGCGATCATCGCGCCGTGCAGCGCCAGCAGGACCATGTCCACCTTGCCGGCGGCGCGCAGGTCGTCAAGGATCATGTCGCGCAGTTGCTCGTAAGCCAGTTGAACGGTCGGGCCGGCCGGCTGCGCCATGGCCGAGATGCTCTCGAACACGGTCCAGCCATCCGCCTCCGCCAAGGTGCGAAAGGGGCTCAGCACGGCTCCCATGCCGTCGGGGTCGGAGAGGCTGGCATCGCGTCTCACCATCGCATCCGTGAAGGCGGCCAGGCCTGTCGGGATGGGCGCGAAGCTATTGGTCTCCGTGATCAACGCCGCGGTGAAGACCACGCGTTCTGAAGGTTCTGTCATGGTGTGTACTCGTTTCCTGTCAGCGGATATGCTCTTCGACCTGCCCGCTCAGCCGCGTTCGGCCGCGAGCGCGTAAGCCGTGTTGAGCGCCATGGAGAAGAGTTGTGCGCGCGGATAGCGGACTTCGTCCGGCGTCGCAGATCCGCCCATATGGACGGTGGCGGCGGTGGCCACGGCGACCCCGCGCGCGACATCGATCCAGGTCGATGAGCGGCATCCGCCGGTGGAGCCCGGATGGCCCCAGACTTCGCTACCTGCCCAGGCGCGGCGTTCGAGTCCCAGCCCGTATTCGGCGCCCATGCTCATGGGCGAATACGGCGACGCCGATGGCTTCAACGTTTCTGCAGCCAGGTCCTGGAGCGAGATTCCGAGCGGGCTGTCGTCTCGCATCAGGCTGGCATAGATGGCGAGAATGTCGTCGGCAGTCGCTAGTCCGTCGCCGGCACCGAAGGCCCAGCTGAGGTAGCCGGACGTGTCCACTGGAGCGGGGGCCATCTGGACGGTCATGTAGCAGTGCATCCGCTCGCCTGCTGGCACGTGGCCGCCGAAGCCGGACGCCTTCAGCCCGAGCGGCTTCACGATCCGTTCGGTTGCGACATCGCCATAGGACTTGCCGCAGATGGTCTCGATGAGCATTGCCGCGATCACCCAGCCGGTGTTGGTGTAGTCGAAGCGTTCACCGGGCTCGAAGATCTGGCCCTGCGGCAAGGCGAGCGCCAGCAGGTCGCGCGGCGCGAGGTTGATGCGCGGATCGTTGCGCGCGCTGAACAGTGGAGTGACGTATTCGCCAAGGCCCGAGGAGTTCATCAGCAGGTGGCGGACGGTGATGCGGCGGTCGATCGGAAGTTCGAGGTGCCGGGCTACCGGATCGTCGAGGCCCAGAAGCCCGTCGCGCGCCATCAGGACGACGATCATCGCGGTGATCGTCTTGCTCTGGCTCCCGATCTGGAAGACGTCCCCGGGTTGCACCACCCGGCTCTTCTCGAGGTTGGAATGGCCCGCCGTGAAGGTCATGCGACCGATGCCGTCGACATCGATGGCCACCAGCGCGCCAAGATTGCCGAGACGGTCGACGAAGTCCGTCACCAGTTGGTCGAGCCTGGCGAGTGCGTCAGCGGCGAGTGGCCTGACGGCGGGAAAATTGCTGTGTTGTGTCATTGCTTTCCTGATGAATCAAGCGAGGTCGCCCATTTGCATGAGCATGGCTGCAGCGCTGCCCGAAAGCGGCCATGCGAGCTTGAAATCCTTGGGAGGCTCGACACCGAGAAGGTGCCGCACTAGGTAGGTCCAGAGCCGTTGCATGGCATAGGGACTCTCTACAAGAACGCCGTGCGTCGCTCCGGGAACGATGAGCTGGTCGAACTCCTTGCCGGCGGCTATCAGTGCCGCCGACAGGGCCAGCGTGTGGCCCGGATGGACGTTGTCGTCCAAGTCCCCATGCATCAGCAGCAGCTTGCCCTGCAGCTTGTGCGCGGCGAACGCATTCGCCTGCTCGTCGCGCTCGGGGGTGCCCGGCCGGCCACCGTACTTGTCGAGCCAGTGGGCGACGTAGTTGCGGACGTCGTGGTTGCCGCAGACGGCGACTCCGACTTTGAAGGTCTCCGGGTAGTCGAACAGGGCCCTGGCGGTGGCATGACCGCCGCCCGATTGCCCACAGATGCCGACCCGGTGTCGATCGAGGAATGCATGACGCTGGCACAGCTGTTCGATCACGGCGACGTGGTCACCGAGTTGAGGCTCGAGCAGTCGACCCCGGCCATCCTGATGAAAGGCGCGATCCCGGCTGGGCATGCCGCGCGTTTCAAGGACGATGCCGACCATTCCCAATTCGGCGATGGCCTGCAATGTGAGCACGTTCGCGTTTGGAAAGCGTCGCGTGAACCAGTTGATCTGGGGGCCGGGATAGATGTAGTCGACCAGCGGGTACGACTTCGACGGATCGAAATCCGATGGAACGACCATCGCGCCGATCAACTTTGTCTTGCCATCGGCGGCGAGCGCCTCGAAGCGCCGCGGCTTGGGCGCGTGCCAAGACGCATCGATGTCGACACAGGCCATTTCGATCTGCCGACCGCTCTCGAGATCGATCAACACCCATCGGGTCGGAATGTCGGCGCTTCCCAGGCACGCCGCGACATGCCGCCCGTCGCCAGACACACCGCTCGATGCATAGGACGGGCGGAAGGGCCTGTATTGATCGACGCCGGAGATCGGGTCGGGCTTGACCAGGAGATCGCCGTCGGCGGCGAAGATCGTCTCGAAGCCGCTGCCGTCGAAGTCGACGGCGCACAAGCGGCGATGGGCCGGATCGCTGTCTTCCTCGAAGCCGCTGGCAAGAAACAGGATGCGGCGCCTTGCTTCGTCCACATGGATCAGTTCGCGCACGACCCAGGGTCCGTCGGTGATCCGGTTCTTGCATGCGCCAGTTGCCAGGTCGTGCAGATAGAGGTGGCCGCGACCGTCGGCCTCCGAATACCAGATGAGTTCACCGGTCGCCTCGAGCGGCCGCACCATCGGCTGTCCGAGCAGGAACGGATGGAGATCGATCCATCCACTTTCCGCGGTCTCGGTCAGTACGGTCCTGACCACGCCGGAGGCGAGATTCAAGGCCATCAGTGAGACGCTGGATGAATAGCGATCCCAGTCGAAGAACCAGAGCTCGTCGTTCGTCACCCAGCATTGGCGATACATGAACGGAGAGAAGACCTGGGTGAGCACCCTCAGTTCCCCGGTGCGGACGGTGCGGCCACTGGCCAGGTGAAAGGCTATGAACTCCGCGCGCGGCGGCTCGACATCGGGCCCGGCGATCTTGTAGCGGTGCAGCACGGGACGGCCGCCATCGGCCGGCGCATGTTCGACCAGGCCGCCCTCGGGCAGATGGCGTTCATCGATCCTGTGGGTCACGAACCATTGCGAATCGCGCGACCACATACCCGCCGGCATGCGTCCCTTGCTGGTCGCGATCGGCTGCGCGCCGGATTCGGGCATGGCGCCGTAGGCGTACCACGCCTCGCCGTCGATGGTCAGACGCCTGGTGGCTCCCGAGGCCAGTTCCTTCACGGCGACATCATGTCCGTCGAGGACGCATGCGTACAGGCCGTCGGGCGATCGAAGTTGCATGACGGGCTCGAGCTTCGACGCCGCGACGAGAGTTGGGCCGCGGAGATCGACTTGGAAGACGTCGAGACCCAGCATGACCACGAGCGTCCTCGCATCCGGCATCTCGTAGTGCGCCGAAGCCAGGTCCGCTACGGAAACGGGCTTGCCCAAGCGGGCCGCGATCAGATCGACCAGCGCCTCCATCGGCAACACCGGGCCCACTTGGCCGTTGGTCGAGTTCGCGATCGACGGCACGCGGCGCTGGATTCCCTCGATTACGTCGGAGACGCAGAAGAAAAATCGATGGTCGTCGATCCAGTAGCCGTCGTGGACCATGCCGGACAGCTTGGGGGCGACATGCTGCGGAAGAAACGCCGCCGCTTTCTGGAAGCGTTCGACGGTCATCCGCTCAACGGAGGTTGTGCTCATTTCTTGGTTCACTGAAGGATGCTTTCGGTGTTGGTGGAGTTACTTCGGCTTGCAATCCAGAAGCTCAGCGTCGCTGCGATTTGCAATGGCACAGACACCAGCGCGATGCCCTGGCCGATCATGTGATCGCCACCGAGACGCCGGCTGACGTAGCCAACCACCGGGGCGCAGGTCATGCCGGCGATGGCGATCAGGATCACGTAGGCGCCCATGCACAACCCGCGCAATTCGTTGGGGATCTGGAAGTTGATTGCAATGATGGGGACGGCGAGCGCGATGCCGTTGAAGAGCAGGTAGAGCGCGCAGAGCACCGCGAATCCCGCCGCGCTCGGCATCAAGCCCATCAACGTGCACGGGATGCACAGAGCGGCAAGTGCCGCTGCCGGCAGCATGAGCGCCCGATTGCCGCCCCGGGCGCGAGCAAAATTGACGAGCTTGCCCGTGGTGATGAACGCCAGCAGACTGGCGACGATCGTGATGAGGCTGGATGCGGCGGCAAAGTCTCCGGGCTGCAGCTTGTACAGCCGCATCAGAGCTGGCGCGAACCAGGTGGCGATGCCGGCCATCACCCCCGATACGCACATCAAGGCGGCGAAGACGGGTACCAGGAAACGCCGATATTCCCAGAGCTCCCGAAACGATCCCTTGCCGGCATTGCCGGTCTCCATGCGCGCAGGCTCGCGCATCGCAAAAATCAGCGGGACGATGAGGATTCCAATCGCAGCGAAGACGAGCGAGACCATGCGCCACGGCGCAAGTCCGCCGAGCAATTGCGGATCCGCCGCAACGGCCTTGACCAGAGCCGAATAGCCCAGCCCGCCGATGAGGAGCGCGCCGACCTGGCCAAGCGTCTGGCCGATGGGGTAGCTGAGAGTGCCGAAGGCACGCTTGTCGGGTGCGAAAAAGTCCGAAAGCAGTGACATCGCCGCTGGATAAACGACCGCAGAGGCCACGCCGGTCACGACTTTCGACAGCACGAGCATCGCGAGCGTATGCGACAGGGCCGACAAGGCGAGCCCGCCGCAACTCAGCAACATGGCTGCAAGCAGGAGCCGCGTTCGCGACACCCGATCAACCACCATGCCAGCCGGAACGGCAAGCAAGCCATAGGCAGCGAAATAGGCGGTGCCATAGGCCAAGCCGACTTGAACGTCGCTAAGGCCGAGTTCGCGCTTGATGGGTTCGGTGAGCAGTCCCACGACCTGGAGGTCCATCGCCCCGAACAAGCCAACCAGCGCCAGGACGAGTTGAGCGTAGCGGGCGCGCCCGAGGCTTGGGTAAGACGCTTTCATCGCGGCCCCGTTGACTCCATGGCCCCGGGCGCTCGCGGCGCCGACCCACTCGTTTCCAGACGCGCACTCGTGGCTAAGATGCCTGGCTCGTTTCGGCGCACGATGATCGATGCGGGTTGCGCTTCGCTCGCCGGCAACGACGAGCCGACCGTCGTTTGCAGAATGATGTACGCAGCGAGTAGCGCTTGATTGGTCATCTGAACTCCGTTTGCAGGGACGGCATGGGCGATGCAACGCCTCAAGGCCACTAGATTCAGCTGTCCAAATCCAGCCGACAACTGCATACTACACATTTGGGTAGTGGCTGACTACACTTTTGTGTAGGTACTTTCGATAAGGGAACTTCGCCGTCATGCAATTGATCTTCGACACCGCTCATGTCTCGCACGGTTCTTCCTCTGCCGCATCGCGGCAGACGTTTGTCCGGCCGAGGTCGGCAACATGAATCAACGGCCTGATACCGAGAACCAACCCGTGGGCCGTCTTCGTCTACTCGAGGCCGCCGTGCGCCTGTTCGGTCGCGACGGCTTCGACGGCACGTCGCTGCGTGCACTGGCAGACGAGGCAGAGGTGTCATGGGGTTTGATCCGGTTTTATTTCGGATCAAAGGAAGGGCTGCGCGACGCGGCGGAAGAACTGGTGCTCGCGCGCTACCTCGGCCTGGTTGCAGAAGGGTCGAAGGCCGCTAACCTGCAAGCCATCTTTGATCGCATCGACATCGAGACGCAGCTGCCCGACGATGCACGCTTCCTTCGTCGGGCCCTTATCGAAGACCGTCCTATCGCGCAGAGCTTCCTGCAGCAACTGTTCGCAACGCAACAGGCCGTCATCAGCCACAGCACCTTGCTAACGGACTTTCCCGAAGAAGCCTGGTTGGTCGATCCGATCCGTTCTGTTGCGGCGCGTCTCGGCTACCTCATCTTGGCACCCCAGATCAAGGCGCTCTTGGGACGCGACGTCTTCTCCGCATCTGAACTCAAGCTGCGCAATAGCTCTACGTTTCGCGAAGCGGAGTTGATCCGTCTGGGTCTTGAGGCGGAGCGGCAGCGCAAGCGAAACAATGCGGGGGACTGAGACGACGTTGCTTCGAAGCGCCGGATCCGGGACTTCCATGCCGCGGCCAGACGATTTCCTCGAGGAGGTGGCCATCGACGCCAGCAAAGCGGTTCGATCTCCTGTTGCATGGCCCTCGAGTCCGCTGCGCCATCGTCAACGCGCAAAGAACTTCCAGTTGCCCTCGGAGATGACTTCGACGGAGCCATCGGCGACCATGATGGCTGTCTGGTCGTCGATCGCGTAGGACGGGCACCCGAGGCCGGTGGCCCATTTCTCAGCGCAGGCCATGGTGTTCTCCGGAAAATCCGGATAGTCCAGGTGAGGGAAGATCGAGAAGTCGACGACGCCCAGCGCGAGGTCGTTTCCGGTAATGGGCGGCTTCGTCTCGACAAAGTCGTCGCCGACGCGGGGAGTCATCACCATGCTCCCGGCACTGAGGCCGACCCAGACCATGTCGGGCAGCGAAGGCAGGAGGTCGGCGAGGCCGGATTGCCGCATCCAATGGCACAGGTACAGCGCATCGCCGCCGTTGACCAGCAGGACGTCCGCCTCCTGCACCCAGCCCATCCAGCGCTCCTTGGCGATGCTGGGCAGCGCAGTGAGTTCGAGTACGCCCACGGATTTCCACCCCAGTTCGCACATCGGGGTGGATGCCTTGCCGGCGATGAAACGCCAGGCGCCGGCCGGTGAGCCCATCGGGTGTCCGTACCCCGCGGTGGGGATGCACAGTGCGTTGCACTCGGCGATCGGCTTGGGCAGGAGCCCGAGCAGCGCGTCGTGGATGCTGGCGTTCTTGATGCCGGCGGAAGTGAGGAGAAGTTTCATGATGCCTTTCCAGAACCTGGCTGACCGAGCCAGTCAAGGGAACGACGAATCCGGATGCAGGAAATCGACATCGTCCTGCCATTTCCTGCAGGCGGCTTGAACCCTGTTCATGGCGCTCGACAGCGGACATTCGTCGATGACGGCTCCTGGGCCGCTCAGCGACGTTTGCGACGCACCCCGGTGCAAGTCTTCCACAGTGCCCCGCAGGCCGTCGCTTCATTGGCATTTGCACTCGGATGGGCCATGACCTCTCATCCCGGCGGTTTGTGCCGGTGGATAGATCGGCACCATCTCCCCCCGCAATCCGACCGCATGACACCTCTTGGAACAGTCTTCTTCCTGCGAAGGAAATAGGCCGGCCACGAACGACAGACTCGTCGAAATTGCGATGAACGCGGCGAAGCCGAGGGCGACGGCGATTGCCGTTCTGCGTTTACGACTCGGCATTGAGTGCATCGCGGTTTGAAAGTGCTGACTCGGCCCCAGCATACCGTCCGAAAGCGGCCACCGGCGATCGTCCGCACCTGGCCGACTGTTGCCACCCGCATTCCGAGCCCTCGTCAGTCGCGTCCTGTCGCAGCCGAGTTCACGTAACCGCTCCAGGTCGGCAATCATTTCGGCCCCCTCCGTCGCTCGCTCGGCGATAGGCGGCCACCTCCTTCCTTCCCGTGACAAAGGTCGTCCGCAGGGATCGAAAGGCGCGTCGAAATACGCGACCTGGCATGCCTCGGCCGAAGGCCCAGGCGGGATCCGCACGGCGTCGTTGCTGCATGTCGCCGCATGGGAGCGCGTGTCCGGCGCGGGACAGGTCGTGCGACGGCACGCAATGCCGCGCACTCTCTCCGCGGTCGTCCTGCGTTCAGGCGGCCGTCGAGGGTCCGAGGCTGCTGCTGCCGCCCGTCAATGCTTCGAGGAGGGCCAGCGCGCGCGGCCATTCTCCGAATCCGGAGGCCGGATTCAGGTGCCCCACCGGGCCCAGGTTGACCAGCTGACTGCCCCATGTGCGCGCCAACTCGCTGGTGCGCTCGAAACTCGCGAGCGGATCGTCGATGCTGGCCGCTACGATGGATGGGAATGGCAGCGGCTGACGCGGCAACGGCAGCCAGCCGTTGTCCCGCAGCGAGGCCACGGTCGGATAGCCAGCGGGCATCGGGGTCTCGAGGTCGGCTGGCGTGGCCAGCAAGGCGCCTTCGATGCGGCGCGTGCCCGAGGCGGCCCAATGCGCGGTCATGATCGCGCCGGCGCTGTGCGCCACGATGACCACGGGGCCGTCGATCAGCGCGAGCTCGCGTTCGATCGCGGCGACACGGGCGATGCGGCTCAGCTTGTCGTGCTCAAGCGGGGGAACCGTGCGCGCGCGCTCGAGCTTGGCGACGAACAGCGTCTGCCAGTGGTTGGCAACGTGGTCGCGCAACCCTGGCACCACAAGCACGGTGGCCGGCAATCGGATCATCGGCAATTCATCCGGGCAGCCCAGGGCATTCGCGCAGGCTCAGTACGTCCGTTCGCCAACGATGCCGGCGCGCTCCATCTTGCGATGGCACGGCGGATAGTCCATGACGGCGTAGTGCTGCGTCGAACGGTTGTCCCAGAACGCGACGCTGTTCTTCTTCCAGCGGAAGCGCACCTGGTATTCGGGAATGTTGGCCTGGCTGATCAGGTAGTTCAGCAGGTGGCTGGCACCGGGCACGGCGTCCTGCCCGAAACGCACGTTGGCGGCGGTGTGGAAGTTGGTGAAGTGCGTGGCGAAGGCATTGACGAACAGCACCTTCTCGCCGGTCTCCGGATGCGTGCGCACGACTGGATGCTCCGCATCCGGGAACTGGGCCTTCAGCGCCAGGCGCTTCTCGATCGGCATGGCGGCGCCGAAGCTCGCCTCGATGCTGTGGCGCGCCCGCAAGTGGGCGATCTTCGCCTTCACGTCGTCGGGCAGGCGCGCATAGGCCTCCACCATGTTGGCCCAGGCGGTGTCGCCGCCGACGGGTGGGCACTCCACGCAACGCAGCACGCAGCCGAACGGCGGCGCGTCGCGCCAGGTGGCGTCCGTGTGCCAGGCGTTCTCATAGCGATCGTTGGGCACCTCGGGCGACTTGTAGATGCGCACCAGGCCCGGGTAATCCGGGTCGCTGCCGACGACAGGATGGCTCTCGAGTTCGCCGAAACGGCGCGCAAAGGCCACATGCGCGGCGCGGCTGATGTCCTGATCGCGGAAGAACAGCACGCGATGCTTCAGCAGCAGCGCTCGGATCTCGGCGATCAAGCCGTCGTCCTCCGCGGCCGCCGCCAGGCTCACGTTGCCGAGTTCCGCGCCGATGGTGCAGGTGAGCTGGTCGACCGTGATCGCCCGATCCAGCGACGTGGCACGGACGGCGGCCGTGGCCGCGATGCGTTCTTGACTCATGTTGCGTGCTCCTCGTACGGATACGACGGAAAGTGTTGACAAAGTATCTGGCCAAGAGGGTCACCCCGCTTGACTACGTCAGACCTCGACTTACCATTTCACGACAATTCCAAGACCACGAGACAGATGACCTTTCTTGTCCGCGCCGCCAGCCTGACGAACTACGCCGATGTCGCCCGCGCTGCTGGCCTGGATCCGGGGCGCATGCTGGCCGATGCCGGCCTCGGATCGGATGCGCTGCGCGAACCGGACCTGCGGGTGCCGGCCGAACGGGTGGCCCTGCTGCTCGAGAACTCGGCGGCGGCCTCCGGCATGGAGGCCTTCGGCTTGCGCATGGCCGAGACGCGCCAATTGTCCAACCTGGGGCCGGTCGGCCTCCTGATCCGCGACCAGCCGACGCTGCGCGAGTCGCTGTTCGTCCTGCTGCGCTATCACGCGATGCTCAACGGATCGCTTTCCATAATGATCGAGGAGGCGGCCGGCGTGGTCGTCATCCGCGAAGCGGTGGTCGTCGGCTCGGCGCAGCCGGTTCGCCAGGCGATCGAGCTGGCGATCGGCGTGATCCTGCGCCTGATGCGGCAGTCCCTCGGTCCCACCTGGCGTCCGCGGCGCGTCTGCTTCGCGCATGCGGCGCCGCGCGATACGAGCGTCCACATGCGCCTGTTCGGCCCCTGCGTGGAGTTCAACCACGACTTCGACGGCATCGTCTGCGCGAAGACGGATCTCGACTCCCCGAACCCGTCGGCAGATCCAGCCATGGCGCGCTACGCCCAGCAGCTGCTGGACGTGGCGATGGCCACGCAGGGTCCCACCATCCTGGACGACGTGCGGCGCACCGTGCTGCTGCTGCTGCCCAGCGGGCGCTGCAGCATCGAGCAGGTAGCCGAACATCTGGGCGTGGTCTGCCGCACGATCCAGCGCCGGCTCGCGGAACAAGGCTTGAGCTTCTCGTCCCTGGTCAACGACCTGCGCGTCGAGCTGGCCACGCGCCACGTGACGGAGGGCGGGCGCCCCTTGACCGAAGTCGCGGCCATGCTCGGATTCTCGGCGCCGAGTGGCTTCTCGCGCTGGTATCACACGCAGTTCGGTTGCAGCGCCAAGGAGAGCCGCAACGCCGCCATGGCGCCCCGGCGCAAGCGCGCGGCATAGGGACAGGGCAGCGCGCGGCGCGGCCCGCTGCCACGCTCACGGGATGAGCACGGACGCTCCGATCGTCTTGCGCGACTCGAGCGCGCGATGCGCCTCGGCGGCGTCGGCCAGCGCGAAGGTCTGGTTCGGTTCGCTGACGATCTTGCCCTGCAGCACGAGGTCGAACAGCTCGTCGGCCATGTTCAGCAGGTTCGGTCGCGGCAGCGCGTAGTCGACCATCGCGGGCCGCGTGACCCACAGCGAGCCCTTGGCGGCCAGCAGCGTGACGTCGAACGACACCGGCCCCGATGACGAGCCGTTGCTCACCAGCGTGCCGCGCTTCTGCAGGCAATCCAGCGAGCCCATGAACGTGTCCTTGCCGACGGAGTCGTAGACCACCGGCACGCCCTTGCCGTCCGTGATCTCACGCACGCGCTCGACGAAGTTCTCGCGGTTGTAGTTGATCACGTGGGCGCAGCCGTTGGCGCGCGCGGCCTCGGCCTTCTCGTCGGAGCCGACGGTGCCGATCATGTTGACGCCGATCGCCCGCGCCCACTGGCAGGCGATCAGGCCGACGCCACCCGCGGCGGCGTGGTACAGGATCGTGTCGCCGGCCTTGAGCGGATAGACCTGCCGGAACAGGTACTGCGCGGTCAGGCCCTTCATGATGATGGTCGAGGCGGTGCGGTCGGAGATGCCGTCCGGCAACTTGATCAGGACGTCGGCCGGCATCACGCGGGCCTCGGAGTACGCCCCGAGCGGGCCAAGCATGTAGCCCACGCGGTCGCCCGCGGCCAGGAAGGTGACGCCCGGGCCGACGGCCTCGACGACGCCGACCGCGTCGGTGCCCAGCCCGTTGGGGAGCGGCGCCGGGTAGCGACCGATGCGGAAGTAGATGTCGATGAAGTTCACCGCGATGCCGGTATGGCGCACGCGCACCTGGCCGGGGCCGGGCTCGCCGACCTCGACGGTCTCGAACCTGAGCACCTCGGGACCGCCGGTCTCGTGGAAGCGGATGGCTTTGGTCATGGGATGTCCTTGCTGGTTTCGGGTTCAGGAATGGGCCGGGACGGCGCGCGGGGCGTCCTGCGCGGCGGCCACGTCGAGGTGCACGTCAGCGACGCTGAGCAGGTCGGCCTCGTAGCTGCGCGACGCCTTCAGGAAGGCCAGCGCGGCGAGCACGCTGCACAGCGGGATGACGGCCATCGCCTGCTGCAGGCCCCACAGGTCGGACAGAACGCCGGCCAGGAACGGCCCCACCGCGAGGCCGAACAGGTTCTGGAACAACGACAGCACCGCCGAGCCCGTGGAACGCACGGCGGGATGGATCACGTCGATCACGACGGCCGCGACGACGCCCACGGAGCAGGTCATGACGAAGCCGCCGATGGCAATGAGCCTGAACTGCGCCGCGCCGGCGAACGGGCCGCCGAACGCGACGAGGAAGATGCCCACCGTTGCCAGGCAAAGCATGGCCAGGATGACCAGCTTGTTGCGGGAACGTCGGATGGCCAGCCGGTCGATCACGAGACCCCAGAACAGGCTTCCGAGGGCGCCGACCAGCACGACGAGCGCGGCCTGCTTCGATGCCTGCTGCGGCGCGATGCCGTCGAACCGATTGAGGTAGCTTGGCAACCAGGACCAGACGGCAGAGACCACGATCAGTTGCATCGCTGCGCCCACGCAGCTCCAGAGCACGGTTCGAGAGCGCGCCAGGGAAGTCGCGATGTGCCGCACCGAGTTGCCCACCGAACGCGTCGCGCGGTCGAGTTGCGGCGTCAGCGGCAGGGTCTTGTAGTCGCGCACGAGCGTGTACAGCAACGCGAGCACCAGGCCAGGCACGCCCACGACGCCGAACGCGGCCTTCCAGCCCCAGCGCGCCGCGATCACGCCGCCCAGGAGCACGCCCAGCACCGAGCCCAGTGAGGCAGCGGCGAAGAACGCGCCAAGCAAGGCCGAGCGCAGGCGACGCGGAAACAGGCTGGCGATCAGCGCAGCACCCACCGAGCCGTAGCCCGTCTCGCCGAGGCCCACCACCGCGCGTGCGACGAACAGCTGGACGTAGCTGCCGGCGAAGACGCAGGAGATCGTCGCCAGGCTCCAGGTGGTGGCCATCATCACGATGGCCTTCACGCGACTCAGGCGATCCGCCAGGAGGGCCACCGGGATGCCACCGATCGCGACGACGATCGAGATGATGGACACCAGCCCGCCGAGTTGCTTGTCCGAGAGTCCCCACTCCGCCTTCATGTGCGGGAACAGCGAGACGATGACCTGGCGGTCGATGTAGTCGAACAGCATCAGCGCGAACGTCATCGCGAAGGCGAACCAGGCATGACGCCGGCCGACGAGGTAGGTGTCCTCGTCGCGCGTTGCTTCGGTCGGGTGCGGGTGCATGATGGTCTCCCGGAACGGGGTTGTTCGTCAGGCCGGGATCATTGTGCGGTCGCCTGCGGGAACGCACTTGACCCCGGGTGACTCCGGCTGATCGATCGGCGACAGCCGGGTCTGAAGGTCAGAAGCGCGCGCCGGCGGCGACCATGATGTTGCTGCGATCGGCCATCAGGTTGTAGCTGCCGCCGCCGTACTGGGTGTACTGCGCATCGACGTACCAGCGGGTGCCCCAGTCGGCGCGCAGGCCGGCCCGGATCGTGGTACGTCCCTGCGAATAGGTGCCGTCGTACGAATAGCCGCCCATGTCGAGCGCGACCAGCAACGACGGCGTGATTGCCGCGCCCAGCGTGCTGTTCGCGTAAGTGGCGGCAATCCGCCCGCGCAGGCCCCATGAATCCTTCGTGATGAAGCCGCGGCCCGTGCACGTCTTGCCGGGGACGCCCGAGAAGCCGGGCACGGCTTCCGAGCAAGCCGTCAGCGTGCCGTTGAGCATGTAGGGCGCGGTGCCGTAGGCCAGTCCGCGGCCGTAGCGCATCACCATCGAATCGGGCAGGCCCGGAATGCGGCTGTCCCCGACCTCGCCGGAGATGACGACGCGGTCGGCACCCATCACGTTGATCGCCGTCTTGCTGCCGCCGACGATCGAGTTGACGACGCCATAGCGGTCGTAGGCATCCCAGGTGCCGCCCGCGGGCACGGCCAGGATGTCGCCGTGCAGTTGCAGCAGCGACGTGGGCGAGCGCAGCAGGAAGGCCGTGAGGATGTCGTTCGGATTCATGCTCAGCGGCTGATTCGGTCGATAGGCCAGCTCCCCATAGAAGCGGGCGCTCGTATCGAGATGCGTGTCGAAGCCGGCACCGAACAGGCGGACATGGTCGGGGAAGACCGTCGCGTACTTCAGGCCGGTCGGGCTGGTCAGCCGCGCCAGACCCCCGCCCAGGCCGGCGGGCAGCGTGGCGCCGTTGACGTCTTCGATCGTCATCCGGAAGTACGGCGCCGACGAACTGGTGTTCATCGCGTAGGCGGAAAACTCGGTGTCGAGCGAGGTCGCCGTGTAGCGAGTGGCGAGGCCGAACTGGCCGCTGCGCGGCGCGTTGACGTCGGCCAGGCGATGCACGTAGTAGCCGTTCGACAGCAGGCTGTTCTCGGTCAGCGATCCCACAGTGGCGATCGGAGTGCCGGCGATCGGCGACGACAGCGCGCCGGCCACCAGGCAGCCGTGCGGCACCAACGAAGCCAGGTCGAAGAAGGTTCCGCAGCCGGGCAATACGTTCTGGCGCGACTCGAACGGCACGAAGGCCTCGACGCCCCATTGCTTGTCCATGCTCAGCTTCATGTCGACCATGGCTACCGGCAGGCGCGCTTCCTGAGGCAGGGAGCCCGGGCGAAGTTGCGAAGCGTAGTCGACCGGATTGATGCCGGACGAGATGCCGCCCGCGATGAATTGCGCGGAGCCCCAGTTCAGGACCTGGCGGCCCAGGCGGACGTCGACCCGCGTCTGCGCCGTCGGTTCGACATTGCCGTACACGTACGCGTCGCGGAATTCTGCGCCGTCGAAGCGTGCCTCACGCGCGAAGCCGCGATCGCTCAGCGGCGCATTGGGCGCATACCCGTTGGGGTAGTTGCCGTACGGCGCATCGACGTGGCCCAGCGTGAAGTCGTGCCACGCGTCGGCACGCGCGAAGAGTCCGAGGTTCTGGCCGTGGACGTCGAAGTCGAGCAGGGCCTTCAGCACCGTCGAGACCGGCTGGCCTTGCTTGAAGTTCAGGTCGGGGCCACCGGTCTGGCCCACCAGGTTGCCGGGCGTGGCATCGGGCACGACGGTCGACGGAATCCGCGACACGACGTTGGGATCGGGATTCGCGGTGCGGATCATCGTTCCGAAGGTGACGGTGCCGATGAGGCTCATGTCGATGCCGTCGACGGGCTTGAAGTTCATCGCCAAGGCCGGCAGTGTCGTGGACATCAGCAACAGGACGATGGCATTTTGTACGGGCGTTTGTCTCATTACGCGTCTTTCGAGATGTGGTTTTTCGAGAGTGACGACGCAGTGTTGGGCGAGACACGGCCCATTGCTTCACCGTGGGCGACATCGACTTTCCAAGCGATGCCAACCGGGGGTTAGTCCCTGCCCGGCGGCGTGCGGAATGTCGCGATCAGGGCATCCAGCGCAGCTGGGCGAGCACGAGCAGCGCGAGAAAGACCGTCTCGCCCACCATCAGAACGATCGGCTTGATGCCCACGCCGGCGACTTCCTTCAGTCGCGTCTTCATGCCGATGCCCGCGATCGCCCCGACGAGGAACCAGCGCGAGACGTCGTTGCCCAGGTCCTGCACCGGCTTGGCGATCCAGCCCGTGCTGTTGATCGCGACGAGCACGGCGAAGGCGGCCGCGAACCAGGGCAGCAGCGGCGGACGCGCCGCACCCTCGGCGCCCTTCGCGCGCGTGATGCCCGCTGCCAGGACGATCACGGGAAGCAGCATCGCCACGCGCATCAGCTTGACCATCGTCGCAACATCGCCGGTCTCGTGCGACATGCTGTAGCCGGCGCCCACGACCTGCGCGACGTCGTGGATCGTGCCACCGAGGAACACCCCCGCCGATCGGGGTGACAGGGCGAGGCCGTGCGCGATCATCGGGTAAGCAATCATCGCGAGCGTGGACAGCGCGCTCACGAGGATCACGGTGAACAGCGTCGCACGTTCCTTGCCTGGATGCGCCGGGAGCGCCGCGGCCAATGCCAGCGCCGCCGATGCACCGCAGATCGCCGTGGCACCACCGGTCAGCAAGCCAAACAAGGCCTGGAAGCCCAGCGCGCGCGCGGCGACCATCGACACCGCGATGGTGATCGCCACGGAAGCGACCACCAGCACGACCGGCTCCCATCCGAGCGCTGCCACCTGGGACACGGTGATGCGCAGGCCCAGCAGGGCCACGCCGATGCGCAGCACCTGGCGTGCGCTGAACTCGATACCGGGCGCGCAGGGGCCTTCGTCGGCGAGGAAGTTCATCGCCATGCCCAGCAGCAACGCAAACAGCATCACCGGCGCGCCGTAGCGCTGCGAAAGGAACGTGGCCGCGGCGGAGACGACGCCACACGCGAGGACGCCAGGAAACAGGGTTCGCGTGCGCTGTGGGAGCGCCGTCAGTTCAAGCGCGGCCATGGCGGGCCTCCGTCTCGAGCAGGCGATGTTCCTTGAACACGTCGCGCAGCTTGTTCTTGAGCACCTTGCCCGTTGCGCCCAGTGGTATCTCGTCGACGAAGACGACATCGTCGGGCGTCCACCAACGCGCGACCTTGCCGTCGAAGAAGCGCAGCAGCTCGTCGCGCGTCAGCGAAGTACCCGGCTTCCTGACCGCCACGATCAGCGGTCGTTCATCCCACTTCGGATGCGGCACCGCGATGCAGGCCGCCATCGCCACGTGCGGATGTGCCATCGCGATGTGCTCGAGGTCGATCGAGCCGATCCATTCGCCGCCGGACTTGATCACGTCCTTGCTGCGATCGGTGATCTGCATGAAGCCGTCGGCGTCGATCGTCGCGACATCGCCGGTCGGGAACCAGCCATCGACCAGCGGATCGTCGCCCTCGCCTCCCAGGTATTGCGCGGCGATCCAGGGCCCGCGCACCATCAGCTCGCCACTGGCCTGGCCGTCCCAGGGCAGCTCGATTCCCTCGTCGCCGACGATCTTCATGTCGACACCGAACACGGCCCGGCCCTGCTTGGCCTGGATCGCGTTGCGCTGCGACACGGGCAGCACGCGCTGCGAACCCTTGAGCACCCCGACCGTGCCGACAGGACTCAGCTCCGTCATTCCCCAGGCATGGATGACCTGCACGAGGTGCCGCACCTGGAACGCATGAATCATTGCCGGCGGGCAGGCCGATCCGCCGATGATGGTGCGCCGCATCGATCCGAACACCAAGTCATTGGCCTCGACATGCGCCAGCAGGCCCTGCCACACCGTGGGCACGCCCGCCGAGACCGTGACGCCCTCGCTTTCCATCAACTCGTGGAGCGAGGCGCCATCGAGCGCCGGCCCTGGGAACACCAGCTTCGCACCGACCATGCACGCCGCATACGGAAGTCCCCACGCGTTCACATGGAACATCGGCACCACGGGCAGCACCGCGTCGCGCGAGGACAGATTCAGCGAGTCCGGCAGCGCCGAGGCATAGGTGTGCAGCACGGTCGAGCGATGGCTGTACAGGACGCCCTTCGGGTTGCCCGTCGTGCCACTCGTGTAGCAGAGCGAGCTGGCGGTGTTCTCGTCGAAGACCGGCCATTCGTAGTCGTGGTCCTCGGCTGCCACGAGTTCCTCGAAGCACAGCAAGCCGGCGAGCGACGTCGACTCCGGCATGTGCGTGCGATCCGTCATCGCCACGCAGGCCTTGAGCGCCTTCAGTCGTGGCGCGATGGCCTCGACCAGGGACAGGAAGCCGATGTCGAAGAACAGGATTTCGTCGCCTGCGTGTTCGGCGATCCAGGCCATCTGGTCGGCGTGCAGGCGAGGGTTGAGCGTGTGCAGAACGGCCCCGGAGCCCGAGACCGCGTAGTACAGCTCCATGTGGCGATAGCCGTTCCAGGCCAACGTCGCGACGCGACCACCGGCGAAGACGCCCAGCCTCGCCACGGCCCTGGCGAGGCGGCGCGCGCGGGCGGCCATGTCTGCATAGGAATAGCGATGGACATCGCCTTCGACGCGCCGTGAGACGACCAGCTGCTCGCCATGATGGCGTTCGGCGTGCATCAGCAGCGAGGAAATCAGCAGCGGCTGCTGCATCATCAATCCGTTCACGGCAAGTCCTTCAGGGAATTTGCATGGGAGCTCGTCACGTCTCGAGTGACGATGCAAAAGATTGTTCGGCGAGGGCCGTTCGTGCGATTGGCACTCGGCGACTTGCACTTATCAATTCGTGTCAATCGCGGGACAACCTCGACAGGTCTTGAAGCGCACCCTGCACGGGGCCGGCGATGGCAAGGGTCTGACACGGAATGGCATGCGCAAGTCGCCGCAGGTCAATCAAGTCCCTTCGGATCGGCCGCAGGCTGATGCTCGTCAACCGCCAGGCGCTTGTGCCGCCTTCTGCAGCATGGCCAGCAACCGCTCCGGCGGCTGGGCACCGCTCAAGGCCTGGACCCGATTGACCACGAACAGCGGCACGCCGGTGCCTCCGGGTTCGAGCGTGGCCACCGCGTGGCTTCGCGCGATGACGTGACGTTGGGCCAGCGCATCGAGCAACTGTCCGTCGTTGAGGTTCATTCCGCGCATGAAGTGCGCAGCGAAGAGGTCCTCGATCAGGGCGTCGACGGTCGCCGCGTCGCGCTGGGCCTGCGCATCGGCGATCAGGGCATGCGCGGCGCGCGTGTTGGGCATCACCGCCATGGTGGAGAAGTCCAGGGATATCCCGACGCGCGACGCCGCCGCGCGCACTTGGGCCTGTCTTGCAGCCACGGCCCCGGCGCCGCCGAGCCGCCGCAGATAGAACTCACGGAAAGGCAGGCCCTGGGGCGGAATGTCCGTCAGCAATTGCTGCGAACGCCAATGCACCACCACCTGGCACGCGGGACGCAGGCGACGGAATTCCGCAAGCGCCTGCTCGAGCTGGCGCTTGCCGATCAGGCACCAAGGGCAGATCAGGTCGAACCAGACCTCCACGCTGAGGGATGCAGCAACAGCGTCGCCGGGCTGGGCCTGCACGCCGGGCTTCTCGTTCAACGCGGGGTCCGAAATCATCGCGCCGGTGTCTCAGGCAGCCTTGCGCAGGAAGCCCTGGTGGCCGCCCTTCGGGTTGGGAGCGAAGCCGTTGGCCGCCAGCGTTTCTTCGACCGTGTCGTAGAAGACGCCGATCTTGCAGATTTCGCGGGCCTCCTTGCCGGTCGCCACCTCGCGGCCGAACTCGCGCGACAGGCGCACCAACTGCTCGATTTGCTGCACCGTGCTCATGCGCCCGGTGCGCGACTGGTTCCAGATGTTGTCCTCGATGCCGCAGCGCAGGTGCAGGCCCATGGCCAGGCCCATCATGTTGATCGGCAGCACGTTGCGCATGCTGCTCTCGACCGTCAGCATCGAGCCGTCGGGGATCGCGCGCAGGAAGTTGGCGAGGTTGTAGATGTTGGGCGCATCCATGCCACCGCCGATGGCAACCCAGTTCATCACCAGCGGACCCTTGTAGACGCCGCGGCGGATCAGCCGCTCCACGCTCTCGTAGCTGTTGATGTTGTAGAACTGGAATGCGCTCTGGATGCCGGCAGCACTCAGGCGGCGCACGTGTTCCTCGATGAAGCCCGGGCCCGAGGGCACGATCATCTCGGTGTAGGCGCGGCGGTTCTCCGGCGTGGACAGCGACGTTCCGGCCACGTCGCGCTCGTCCATCTGCTCCAGCACGTTCATCTGCGTCGTGTTGACCGTCACCGTGACCTGGTCGGGCTTGGGATCGAGATCGGCGAGCATGTGCCGGGTATCGTCGGAGAGCCACTTCGCGCCGGCCGTCTCGTTCTCCGGCGCGAAGCTGATGGAGCCGCCGACCTGGATGATCATGTCGGGCACTGCCTTGCGCACGCCGGCAATCAACTCGTTGAACTTGGAGAGGCGCTTCGACCCCTTGCCGTCGAGCTCGCGCACGTGCAGGTGCAGCACGGTGGCGCCGGCGTTGTAGCAGTCCACCGCCTTCTGGATCTGCGCTTCCATCGTCACCGGAATGTCTTCCGGAAAGTCGGATGGTATCCACTCGGGGCCGTAGGGCGCGGCCGTGATGACGAGCTTTTCCTGGTTTTCAGGGAACAGCGAGCCGTCGAGAAAGTTCATGTCGTGTCTCCTCGGACATTGAGTGAAGGGTGCAGGCTTGAAAATCGGAGGCAGGACAGCGACAAGCAAGCAGACACCCGTGATCTGGCCAAGTGGTGAGACAGACGGGCTTGCGCGACGTCTCGTCTCCCCCGGCAGGGCTGGTCAAAGTATGTTGAGACTCGCTCCGAGGTGCTTAACCGCACGAGACAGCGGCTTACCATTCGACGCCATGCCAGATCGGCCGGGGCGCCAACACGGGAAAGGAATCGCGGATCTCCACGGGACGCACGGCATGCTCGCCCGCCGACGTATTGCGGGTCTTCGCGATCGATGCGAACGACCGCTTCCTCGCGACGATTCCGAGGGGGCCGCATGTCGATGGGTCGGTACAGCTTCGGGGGTTCGATTGCCCTGCGGCTGGCGGCAGAAGATCCCAATATTCACGCCGTCATGCTGCAGGATCCGACCGATCTGCGCCCGATTGGCTCGATGACATCGATGGATCGGAAGGCTTTGGAAGACGAGATCGCGACGCCCTTGGTGCCCTCTGCGACGGGCAAACAGATCGTTGACGAGATCGTGAGCCAGATGGGGAACTGGGATCCAGCGAAATACGTCGAGGGACTATACGGAAAACATGTACTCCTCGCCTGGGCCTCGAAAGGAAATGAAATTGATGGCAAGGCGGCCCGTGCCGATTCATTGGGCGCTCTCTTTGGCCCGCGGTCGCATGTCAGCGCTACTGTCTTTGATACCGATCACGGTTTCACCGACAAGCGAATCGCCTTGACCAGAGACTATTTGCAGTGGCTGAGATCGCTTCCTTCGGCACAGGCTACCGCCGCGAAGGTCAAGTAAGCACACGATGCCGGGGAACGGCTACCGCGCTCTTTGGGTGTCGTTCACGAGCGCGCTCGATCCCTCGGTTCAGTCCCTTACGATCGATGTACGTGGTCTCTTTCCATCTCGGATCCAGTACGCCGTCACCAGGGTGCTCGCCCACGGTGATCGTAAAACGTTCATCCATGACGGAGCGTCCACACTTGCCGAACGTTGCCTCTCGACCTCTGAGTCGAAGATCTTTCGCAGGGCGCCCGGTACCCGCTGCCTGCGATCTCGCTGGCTGCGCCCGACCGGCAACCGGCCGGTCGGGTGCATCGCCTCGGGAGAAACCGAGCCGTTGATCGAAGAAGCGTCAGTTGCCTTCGTCTTCGTCTTCGTCGGAAAGCAGGTGGGGCAGCACGCGGGTGCCTTCCTTGCGCACCGATTCCAGCAGCCGCGGATCCAGTCCGAGCGCCTTGACCACTGTCGGCGCCACCTGCGTGGTCTTCACGTGCCGGGTCACCGTCTTGGCTTCGATCGACGGCAGCGAGACCAGCAGCGCGACGTGTCCGTCATCCGCTGCGAAGCCACCATGCTCCATGTCCTTGGCCTGGCTCGTCGTGTAGATGACGCCGGCGTTCGGTTGCACCATGAAGTCGGGCGTGCGGCCGTTGGCCGGGTCGCCGAACTTGCTCGTGTCCGCGCTCAGGTCGATCACTGCGCCGCCGTTGTCGGCACAGACCAGCGGCAGGGTCGCCGGCACCGTCTTGCTCGTCGGATCGACCGCCGGGCAGGCGGTCGCAGCGGTCAGCAAGCCCTTGACAGCCGCCCGTTGGGACTGGTCGTTCAACCAGACGAAGGCGACGTCGTCGTCGGTCACCTGCCCGTTGCCGACGTTGTTGCCGGTGATTGGATCGCTTCCGCCGCCGACATAGCCCGAGAGCGCGCTGCCAACCGCGTGGCCGATCTTCTTCAGCTTGGCATAGTCGGCGGGTGATTGGCCATGCTTGGCGCTCAGCACGATCAGCGTGGAATCTGCCAGGTGGCGAGACTGCAGTTCGGCCGTGATCTGTCCAATCGAGCCATCTACCCAGGCGATCGCCGCTTTCACAAACGGGTTGGGTGTGAAGGCGGCATCAGCGTAGCCACCGCCTGTCGAGTTCAATGCCTTCTGCGCGACGCTGAAGGTCTGGAAATTCGTGCCGAAGACCGTGGGCACCGGCATCGCCGTACTGCCGGTCGAGTCCTTTCCATCGATCTCGTTGAGGATGTTCTGGACGTGGATGGTGTCGAAGACCTCGGTATGCAAATAGGCCGGGGCCACGCCGTCGTAGGAGCCGGTGTAGTCGTTGCCGGCCGGGCCGTCGAGCGAGTTGATCTCGGTGCGTGCCATGTCATCCACACCCTTGCCCGAAGGGCCATTGACCCAGTCGGTGCCCCACGCGTGCTTGTCCGACCAGGCGGTATGCGCATGGTGCATGTTCTGCTTGACGACTTCAAAGATCGTGTTGGTCTGGATGAAGTCGTGCGGATAGACCGGCAGGCACTGGTTGCCGACCTTCCTGCGCGGCAGTTGCTGCGGATTGAATGCGCCGCCTCCATCGAGGTGTGCAAGGGCGCCGCCGTTGAAGGCATCGATGCCGACCAACTCTTGCAGGAAGACTTCGACGCCCGGGGCTCCAGTGCACTGGGTATTCGTGCCGGCGTACAGCGTCCGATCGTAGATGTCGTCGTAGAACAGGCCGGTCGAACGCGGCGATCCGCCCGTGACCAGCGCAGCCAGGCCTGGAACGGAGTCCGACAGCCCTGGCGTGTAGGCGTTCGTGTAGGTCACGCCGTGCCGAGCCAGCGCAGCAATGTTCGGACAGGTCTTGTCCGTGACGCAACGAGTCAGATCCTGCGCGTGCATCCCATCGACGCTGACGATGAGAACATGCTCGACGGAATGGTGTTCGTTGCCTGCGATGGCGCCTGAGGCGCCGATCAGCATAGCGGTGCCGAGAAGGGTATTTTTCATGATTGCCTTGATTGAGTGAGTCTCCGAGCACGGCCCCAGGTAGCGAGGGCCGCCAGGCGAATCTCACAGGCATCGATGACGCAGTCGTGAACTAATTCACGAAATGAAAGCGGCAAGCTTGCGCGGTGCTGAATTTAGCTCTGGCGTCAAGCCTTTTGGGCAAACGGTTTGTCGGAGAAGGCTGGCCTTCGTACATAACGGCTTGCTCGAGCAGAGCGGTTAGGTGCAAGCACTGGGAACGCCCGCTGAGTCCAGTGTCGTGACCCGGCCTCTCGGGCAAGTCGGTTCATCAGTCGAGTGATTGCGGCGGAACGCTGCGCCTCGTTGCTCCGGTCTTGACAGACGACCCGAAAGCAGACGACCGCGATCGGCAGCTTCTGGCCCGAACGCAGCTGTTGCCCGAGCAGTTCGTCAGCCCGAAACCTTCACTCTACTAGCCGCGTCAGCTCGACTGTATCCACGCGCGAGCCCGCGGATGCTGAGACGCGTCGGATATGGCTCACGCTGACTGGCCATGCAGTCGCTGTGTCGACGATAAAGTCGCCGCGGTCGTCGAAGTCCAGTGTCGCCATGGCGTCGGTAACAATGGATTCGCTGACGCCTCCGGCCTGTTCGCCTGCAGGCGTTGGTCTGGCCGGCTCCGCGCGACGAACGATATCCAGGATCTCCGTGCCAAGCGTGCGCGCAGCACTCGCGCGGTCGATCACCATCAGCCAGCCGATGTCGGCGCGAGAGTCGCGCGAAGATATGCCGCGCACCTGGTAGCGCCCGAGAATCGGAATCTCACCGGAGCCCATCGGCGAGGGGATGCGAGTGCGAACCTCCAGTGACTGGCCAACGCGGTAGTCGCGGCCCATCGCGCCGAGCAGGATCCCGGGCTCCTTCAGCAGGCTTTGCGCAAGCATTCCGCCGTCTTCAAGGGTCGGTTGCATCGCGGCCCGCAGCGGACCCGCCATCGGCGCACGCGCAGGATCGGCCACCAGTAGCGCTACAAGACGATCGAGCGACGCCGCGCCAAGCGCTCGCACGGCCGCCGGGTCGGCCAGTCCGGCGACGCGGCCGTCTTCATCGAGGAAGAGGTCGATCGCTACGCCGTCCCACAACACTTGCAATACTTCCAGCATCGGACGCACGCGAGGATCAGCCTCGAGGAGCTCGACGCCCGAGGAGGTCCAGCGCGCCAGCCAGCCGGCGGGGATGCGTTCACGGATCTCGAGCGTCACCGTCGATCGGGAACGGTGTCCGATCACCCCGTTGCGCACTAAGTGCAAGTCCTGCCGATAGCGGAGCACCTGGCCCTGAGCGAGCTTGGGCACGAGCGTGAAGGTCTCGGGCGAGGCGCTTCGCGCGGCACGGAAGACGGAGAGGCCGCCGATCAGGGCCAGGAGCGTTCGCCGAGTGGTCTTGAAGACGGTCATCGAGGTGGTGAGGCTGTGGCAACAGAAGAGCCCAATCTTCTCATCGATGGATTTCCGGCGGCCTCATCCGAGGAGTCAAGCTATTCTGGCGTTCGACCCCAAAGCGGCCCTCTGCGACTGGCCGGTCATGGCCGGCAACGGGCGATTGGAACGCTACGCATCGTGCTGGGAAAACGAGAGCAGATCTTCGCTCTCGAAGCGAAAATAGATCTTTTCCTCGACACGTCGCGCGCCGAGCGCTGAATAGAACCGCACAGCGCCTGGATTGTTCGCCTCCGCGGTCCAATCAAAACGAACACAGTCGTGTTGGATTGCGTACCTGGCGATCCAGACCATCAACTGCTCACCGATCCTTCCGCCTCGGCAGTCTGAGTGAACGTACAGTTCCTTCATGAAGAGCTGCCCGCGCTCCTTCGGCGCGGGATACAGGATCGAAATTGCCGCCAGTCCGACAGCTCGCGCACCGGAGAGGGCAACGACAAGGGTGACACCAGAATTCGGTCCGAGAATTCGTTCGATGAGGTTGGTTCGGACAGCCGAACGAGCCGAGGCATTCTCCCCGTTGTAGTGCCTACTCATGTCGTGTAGCAGGTCAGTCACCGATTCGACATCTTGGCCTTCGAAGAGACGCATTTCCATGTTCGTATTCGTTGATTGGCAACTGAGTAGGCTACCCGAAACCTGCTCTTCGCGAACGGCAGTTGATGGCCGACAGCGGCGATCGCCACCGCTCCGCCATACTAGCCCACCCTCACACTGCGCGTCCCGAGCCATGCATGACCGAACCATGTCCGCAACCGAGTTCGACCTGCTGACGTTCTTCGAAGTGGAGCCGCAGCTGCTCGATCCCGAGGATCCGTGGCCGTACAACGACGCTGCGTATCACGTTCAACAGGGGGATCTGGCGTTGTCGTTCGCGATTGCCCCGGCCTACTTCGACGTTCGAATCATTCTCAAGCGCGCGGAGGCGACGCTTTACGAGTTCAACGCCATGGGCGTCGAGGACGTGACCTATGACATCCATGGGGGACGTGAAACGCTCAAGGTATCGCTCAGTCCCGAAAACTGGATCGTCTTGACGCTGAAGCCTGGCATCAGCCTGTTGCACGGAGCTAAGGGCAATCGCACCGGCTAACTCCCGATCGCCTGTTTTTCCTCTGCGGTAGACATCCCGCAAGCTGCCGGTCGTGACTGGCCGGTTGTGGCCGGAAGCCAGCCACCGGCAAGGTGCTGCTTCAATCGAAAGGGAGGCGCCCCGACGCCGCTGGAAGCGGCGGGCCGGGCAATATTCGAGGCGCCATGGCCATCGCCTACTCCTGCGGCGCCACGATGCCGTTGGCCGGATAGGGCGGCAGCAGCGGCGGAGGCGCCGGCAGCGAGGCCCGTTTGCCTTCCAGCGCCTTGACCATCATGGAGACCGCGGTCTCGAGCTGCGCATCGTGTCCGGCCAGCAGATCGGCTGGCTCGTCCTCGACCTCGACGTCCGGATCGACGCCGCGGTTCTCCACGGCCCACTTGCCGTCGAGCGCGTAAATGGCGTCCTCGGGGATCGTCACGTAGCCGCCGTCCATCATCGGCCAGTAGCCGCGGATGCCGCGCACGCCACCCCACGACCGGGTGCCGACGATCGGGCCGAGTCCGTACTGCTTGAACAGGTACGGGAAGATGTCGCCGTCGGACGAAGACCAGTGGTTCATCAGCGTGACCATGGGTCCGTGCAGCACCGATTCCGGCTCGGTCTGGATGCCGCCCTCGCGGTTGGTTCCCAGCGAAACCAGCACCCGGCGCAACCTCTCCAATGCGAACGGTGCGATGAAGCCGCCGCCGTTCCAGCGGTCGTCGAGGATCATGGCTTGTTTGCCGAGCTGCGCATAGAACTGGCGCACGAACTGCTGGATACCGAGCTGTTCCATGTCGCTCATGTAGACGTAGCCCACCCGTCCACTGGACAGCTTGTCGACGAGCGCCCGGTTGTGCTCGATCCAGGCCGCCTCGCGCAACGAAAGCTCCTTGCCGACCGGCTTGACCGCGAGGTGGCGACGCGGGCCTTCCGGGCTCGGCGCCACGACCAGATCGACCGTCGTGTCGGTATCCGTCAGCTGCAGCAAGGCGTCCGGATCGGTCGGCGCGCGCAGCTCCGCGCCGTTGATCGCGAGCACGTAGTCGCCGGCCTTCACGTTGAGACCGGGTTGGGCGATCGGACTGCGGTAGTCGTCGCGCGTGTTGTCGCCGGCGTAGATCCTGGCGAGGCGATAGCGCCCCGACGCCGCGTCGAGCGCCCAGTCGACGCCCAGTAGACCAGCATGCGTGGCCGGCGCGGTCTCGCCGTCGTCGCCGCCGCCGACATACGTGTGGGAGTTGCCCATCTCGCCGATCATCTGGCCGATCAGGTAGTTCAGATCCTCGCGCGAACCGGCCAGAGGCAGCAGCTTGCGATAGCTCGCGTGCACGCTCTTCCAGTCGACGCCGTTCATCGCCGTCGAGAAGAACAGGTCGCGCTCGAGGCGCCAGGCGTTGTCGAACATCTCCGACCATTCCTGCGCCGGCTCGACCAGCGCTCGCATGTGGCCGAGGTTCAAGGCCTTCTTCGTTTCCTCGTCCTTGAACGCGTCGGCCTTCGTGTCGAGTACCGTGTACTCCTTCTCGTGGCGCACCAGCACACGCTCGCCGTCGAGCGACAGCGAGTAGGCGTCGACGTCCTCGGCGATCACGGACGCCTTGCGCTTCTTCAGGTCGTAGAAGCGCAGTGCCGGCTTCTCGCCCTTGAGCTGGCCGTCGATGAGGCCGAGGGGTTGCGTCAGGTAGAAGACGCGGCTACCGCGCACGTCGAGCTGCGCGATGTTGGCAGCATCGACCGGCAACGCCACCGCGCGCGCCATCAGGCCGTCCAGGTCGATGCGGATCGGCGCGATGGCCGCGGTGCGATCGGGCGGCTGCTTCTCGTCGGCGGCGCTGCCCTTGCCGCTGGCCGTGTCCTTGACCGCCTTGGCCGCCTTCTTGCGCGCCGCATCCTCGTCCATCTTTGCGTCGTCCTTGTCGGGCGCGCTGTCGGCCTCGTCGGACTTCGGTGCAACCGGCGACGCGGTGTCGCGCGCCAGCGCGATCGCGTAGATGCCGCCGGTCTTGAGGAAGGCGAAGTCGAAGTCGATGTCGGAGCCGACCGGGTTCTCGTGGCGGCTGGACGTGAAGTACAGGTATTTGCCGTCCGGCGACCATGCGGGGTTGGCGTCGATCTCGTTGCCCTCGCCCAGGCGCGTGACGTGTCCGGTCGCGAGTTCCTGCAGGTACAGGTCGCGACGGCGGCCGACGGCGGACATGCTGAACGCCAGCCATCGGCCGTCCGGCGAAAAGGCCTGGTCGTGGATCTCACCGAGCTTGTCCTGAGCGACCAGCCTGGGCGCGCCGCCGTCGGTGCGCACCGTCCACAGTCGGTGCGCGCTGTCGGAGAAGGCGAGCGTCTTGCCGTCGGCCGAGAAAACCGGGCCGTACAGGTAGCCATCGGCGAACGAGGTCAGCACCTTCTCGGGACCGCCTTCGGCGGGTCGAGTGGCGACCTGCGGATTGCCGCCGACATCGGTGGTGTAGGCCACCGACTTGCCGTCGGGCGACCAAGCCGGGTGGTCCTCGTCGATGCCCGGCGTGGCCGTCAGGTTGCGCGTGGCGCCGTTCTCGGTCGGAACGCTGAAGATGTCGCCGCGGGCGGAAAACAGCGTGCGCCGGCCATTGGGCGCCAGCGCGAAGTCGATCTGCTGCGCGGGATCGGCTTCGCGGATGGCATCCTTCACGTCCGCGACGCGCGCTCGCAGGCGCGGATTGTCGTCGGGCACCGAGACCGGCACTTCCTGCAACTGCTCGCTCGGCAGGTCGAGGCGCCACAGCTTGCCGCCCTGCTGGAACGCGATCGCGTCGCTGCCGAAGGCCGGGAAGTCCACGTCGTAGTCGGTGAAGTGCGTGACCTCGCGCGTCTTGCCGGTCGCCCGGTCGTAGACCCACAGGTTGGCGCGGCGGTGCGCGTCCTGGTCGCTGAGGTAGTAGATCTTCGTGCCGACCCACATCGGCGACGTGTTGGTGCCGCTCCAATGCGTGACCTGTTCCGACTTGTGTGTGTCGAAGTCGTACGTGAAGATCTGCTGCGCCTGGCCGCCGTTGTAGCGCTTCCAGGTGCGGAAGTTCGTGAAGATGCGGTTGTAGGCGATGGTGTGGCCGTCGGGCGCGTACGTCGCCAGCCCGACCGCGCTGTCGATGGGCATGCGCGTCGCGGCGCCGCCATCGACGGGCACCTTGTACATGTCCTGGATCCAGGTATTCCACTGGTCGCGCTTCGTCAGGAAGACCACCGATTTCGAATCGGGCGTCCAGGTGACCACCATGTCGTCGGGCCCGTGGCGACCGCCGGTGCCGGCCTCGGTCGGCGGATGGAACGTCAGCCGCCGCGCCGCGCCGCCTGCCGCCGGAATCACCCACACGTCCGTGCCAGCCTTGCTCGCCTCGGTGTATGCAATCCAGCGTCCATCGGGGGATACCCGGGGGAGCATGTCCTGTCCCGGCGCGCTGGTCAGCCGCAGTGCGGTGCCACCGGTCTTCGGTACCGACCAGAGGTTCCCGTCCGCCACGAAGACGATCCGATCACCGTAGGGCTGGGGAAAGCGCGGCAGCGCAGCGGAGGCGGTCTGTGCCGACAGGAGTGCGGCTACAAGGATGGACAACGAAGGCAGGCGACGGCTCATGCGATGACTTCAAGGGCAAAGGAGATCTGGAAGTTAACCGATTGCCGCTGGGGCCGGCAAAGCGATGTCGACAGAGCGTTGAAAACGCACCTTGAACGACGAGCGGCCAACACGACCGACGGTGAGCCTGGAAGCGGTCGTGCACGAGCGTCGGCTGTTGACCGACAGCGCCTTCGGCGTCGACGGCCAGACCGCACGGCGGAGCACCGATCCGGCGTGCGAGCGCCGTTCGCGGCATACCCGCCGTTCGGGATCGTTCGCTGCTCTGCTGGGGCCGAGCGCCAGCCGCCGTTGGCGACGCTGACTTCAGCGCCGAACAGCGGTCGTCCAGCGTCCGCTTGAGGGGCTGTGACCTCACGGTCTCACGATTGAGGTGGCGGGCCCAAACAGGCCGTTGATATCTACAGTCTTGACGAGGATCGCTGCACTACCATCCGACGACACCGTGACATCGCCCAGAAAGCCGTCAGCGTCCTTACGCCGGCTGAGAACGCGTCCGGCCGCGTCGTAGTGAACAACATTTACCCCCGCGCCATTGGTTCCTCGACCGAACGTCAAATAGGTGGCGTCACCAAGCTTCGCGATGAGCGGCGACCCCACAGCCTCTGCCAAGGAAACTCGATTGGTAACGTTCAATGAATTGTCGTACTCGACTACTGACGGAGTGGGGCGCTCTACGCCATCGACACATCCGAACATCAGCGATTGACTGCCAGCCGAAGTCCGAATCCATCGACAGTCGCCCATATCGGCATGAGCCTTGACCTTGCCCGAGCCATCGACGACAAAAATGTTGCCAATACTGGGGAAAACCAAATCGCCCGAAGGCGTCTCCTTAGGCGCCATCGGCGTAGGAAAGATTGAGCCACCAACGGCCAGCGGTGTCTCCCAAATTGTCGAAAACTCTGCTGTCAATCTTCGAACAAAGACAGCGCTATTGTCGTAGGGGTCGAATGCGGCCGTTGGCCTGCTGGCGCGACGCGCACACGAAAAGCTGCGCGCCAGGCTCAGTGCAACTGAAACTTCGCCACGGCCACATGCAGGCGACTGCCCTGATCCTTCAGACTCTCGGCAGCCGCGGCGCTCTGCTCCACCAGCGCCGCGTTCTGCTGTGTCATCTGGTCGAGCTGGGTCACGGCTTCGTTAATCTGGTCGATACCCGATGTCTGCGCGGATGCCGCCAACGAGATCTCGCTGATGATGTCGCTCACGCGCTGAACCGAGCCGACGATTTCGCTCATCGTCTTGCCCGCTCCCTGAACCAGCTTCGCGCCGGTCTCGACCTTGTCGACCGAGGCGCCGATCAGCGTCTTGATCTCCTTGGCTGCCGTCGCCGACCGCTGCGCGAGCAGGCGCACCTCAGCTGCGACGACCGCGAAGCCGCGGCCTTGTTCGCCTGCGCGCGCCGCTTCGACGGCGGCATTGAGCGCCAGGATGTTGGTCTGGAAGGCAATGCCGTCGATCACACCAATGATGTCGACGATCTTGCGCGACGCCCCTGTGATTTCTTCCATCGTGACGACTACTTCCTGCACGGCACTGCCGCCGCGGACGGCGATTTCCGACGCGCTGCGCGCCAGTTCATTGGCTTGGCTCGCCGATTCTGTGTTCTGGCGGATGTTGGTGGCCATCTGGTGGATGGCCGAGGCGGTCGACTGGAGGCTGCTCGACTGCTGCTCCGTGCGGTTGGACAAGTCCAGGTTGCCCGAGGCGATTTCCGACGATGCCTCCGCCACGGATTCCACGCCTTTGCGTACGGTACTGACCAACTCGCGCAGGCCAGTCTGCATCTCCGTCAGCGCGGCGAGCAGGCTTCCGACCTCGTCGTTGCCGCCGCGCGGGATGTTGCGCGTCAGGTCGCCCTTGGCGACCGCGCGTGCGCTGCGCGAAGCTTCGCCCAGGGAAGCGGTGATTCGCCGCGCCATCACGAAGGCCAGGGCCAGGCCCACTGCAACGGCGATCACGACGGCCGCCAGGATCACGACGCGGGTCTGCGTCGCCGTCTTCTCGGTCGCCTGCACCTGCGCATCGGCGTTGCGATCGTTGATCTGAAGGATCGCCGACAGGCTGTCGTTCATCGAGTCGAACAACTTGCGATAGTCGCCGTCCATCGCCTTGGTGCCGAAGTCGCCCGTCAGGGACAGCACCCTCTCGTTGCCCGTGAGGTAGTCGGTCCACCGCTGCACGAAGGTGTCATAGGCGCTGCGTTCCTGGGCAGACGCAACCAACGGCTCGTATTTCTTGCGCGTTGTCGCCAGCGTGTCGGCCAGCCCGTTGATGCGCATCTTGAGGCCCTTCTGCTCGTCCTCCGAATCGGACAGCATGTGCGCGTACTGGACAGCGCGCATCTCGAGCACCGTGGCACGCAGGGCCGAGACCAGACGCACACGCGGTAGTGCGTTGTTGGCCAACAAGCGCGCGTCGGCACTGACATGGTCGAGCTGCACGACCGCCAGTCCACCGACGAGAACCGTGAAGGTCAGTACCGATGTCAGCACGGTCAGCAGCTTGGTGCCGATCCGAAGATTGTCAAACCAGTTGAACATGGCGAATCCTTTGGACGTGCGACATGATGAGAGGTTGCGCCCGCCAGCAAGCCGCGAGAAGGCCCATTCCAACTTGCCTATTCGGCCTTATGGTCAACAACTTGAATCGGGCCGCTGCGGTCGGTCGTGACTGGTTGACGCCGCCAACCACGCCGACGTCCTCGCTACGATGGACGGACCTGTAGCAGGTCGCAGAGGCGTCGACGACGGTACGGACTATGTAATTCCTATCCGATGGCACGCCGGCAAACTTGCCCGGGCCGCCCGCGACAACGAATCGGCCATTGACTCGAACTGTCCGATCTGGGGCATGTCAATCACTCGATGTCACGGCGTCGACTGCTGGCATAGATGGTCGTTCTACGCCAGCGACAACTCTCGCCGCTAGGCCGAGCATTCTTCGAATCCGAAGACTTCAGACCGACCCATGTTCATCAAATCGAGTTTCCTTCGCACGCTTGGACTCTGGCCTGCTACCGGCTCGGTGAGCACCTCGGAAGCTGCCGGTGGCGAAGGGCAGGTGATGGCCGATCGGCCCTTACTGAGGTCGCGGAACGCCGCCTAACCAGGCGTTGACGCCAACTCATGGAGCGGGAAACAGGTTTCGAAACTGCGCCTCAGCCTTGGAGGGCTGCGCTCTACCAACTAAGCTATTCCCGCGCGTGGGTCAGTCTACCAACTAGCTGACGATCGCCCGCGGCGGCTCGCAGCCGGCACCGTGAGAACGAGGCCAGGGCCGGCAACTCCCGTTGCCGGCCGTACAGAATGGCGGATCGACTTACTTCTTGGGTGCTGCAGAAGCAGCTGGCGCCGGCGCATTGGTTGCGGCGGCGTCCTTTAGCCAAGTTCCCTTGTCGGCCAAGCATGCCTTCTTGACAATGAATGCCAACCCCTCGCGCCACTTCAGTTATGTCGTATTGGCGGCCGCAACTGCCGTTGCACTCACTGTCGATGCCGTTCAGATGCGTGGCGAGACCAACGGCGTGGGCGCTTGGCCGGCGGCGTCGGCGGGGCACTGATCGGTAATCGCATCGCGGGGAGCCACGACCGCACGATCGGCGGCGTGATAGGTGCGGTGGGCGGAGGATTGATCGGCAATGCGATCGAGAAGCACGAGCGTACAAATACGGTCTACGACGTACACGTCAGGATGAGTGACGGCAGTCTGCGCACCGTCCGGCAAGCGACGGCCCCCGCTGTGGGTGCGAAGGTACGCATTGAAGCCGACGGCTTGCACGATCGCGCCTAGAAGTTGCTGGCCGGGCCGCGACAACATCGACGTGCCGCGATGCCGTCGGCGAGGAGCAAGCAGGTGTCGAAGCCTGCCCAGTTGCTGCCTGCCTAGCCCAGTCCGGGCTCACAGTAGACCACCTGATCTCGATCTGTATCGAACAGCCCTGAACCCTATGACAGCATCGGCATGCGCTCGATCGAATCCTTGCTTGGCAGTAGGCCGATTACGACAGGAAACCTCATGGATTTCTTGAAGCTTCGAAGCTCCTGGAGCACTGGTGCAAGCCCAGCGAAAATGGCCGCTGCAACAGCGGCCCCGTGACCCTTTCGGGCTTCCGCAACGCAGTCAGTTACGGTCGGCGCGCGGCTGCGGCGAGGTGACTGTGGTACTGGTCGACGTATCGGCCGCGCGAGCGGTGCTTGATGTGTCGGTGACCGGCGCGGCGGTGGTGCTGTCGGTCCGCGTAGTGGTGCTGGTCGTGCCGCTCGTCACCGGGGCGTTCATCGACGCTGTTAGCTTCGGATCGGCACTCAGGCTGCCGTCGCGCTTCAGCGGAGCCCCGGGCGGGGTACCGTAGTTGGCGGTGTCGGAGCGAGCGTCGTTGCTCGTCGAGTTGTCCTGCGCTACGGCGATGCCGCCGGCGATGCTCAAGGCGCCGAGCGCGACCGCGGCCAATTTCGTGATCGAGTTCATTTGGGATCTCCTGTCGGGTTGCTTGGGGTTCCCACCGGTGGGTGGACGGACAGAACGCAGCAAGAGAGATGCCCTCGACGGCAGCATGCTGTTCATCGACCGTAAAGTGCGGGTCCTTCGTCGCGTCTCCTCCTCTGCGGCCAGCTCGCGATGAGTGGTTTGGCCCAGTCGGCAGCCCGAAACCAGACGCCGATGAAGGACGGCTCATGGCCGCGAAGGGACGACCGCGCTGGGGCACTGAATTGCCTGGCGCGGGCTGCCCTGACAGGCCTCAGCGCGAGACTGGAGAGTTGAACGTCAACGCATATCCCTCGCCGATGAATAGCCACGCTTGGACTCCACCTCGGCCGCTACTGAGGCAGGCATAGCAATACACTCCGCGTTGTCACGGATGGCGATGGCCTCCGCCTCGGTCAACGGGGAGCCCTTCTCCTGTTCGGCGTTCAGAAGAATCGCGACGAGGGCCGGGATGATCACCAAACAGAGAGGATCTGCCGGATCGTCCTTCGGCTCCGGAAGCGGCGGCGGCGGTGCGGACTTCTTAAATATTCCGAACATGATGCATATTCGGTTCGCCCATGGAGACTGCCAGCACCCTACCCGGGAGCGGTCGTTCCCGAATGACTGAAAGTGGCCGAACGGAGATCTATCAGCGCGGCAATGACGCACAACGCGACGCTCTTCCCAAGATGACCCGTATCTTGACATGGCCGTACGCGAGGCGCAGTGTCGCTTCGACGAGCGCCAATCGGACGCCATCCCCGAAACACCGCGCGCGGGAAACCCCGAAGGGAGAAAATCATGGATCGACGGATTGCCTCGGCGCTGGCTGCAGGGCTGATACTGCAAAGCACGGTCGTCTTCGCGGATGCCAGCGCGACCGCGAGTTTCTCAAACATCGCGTTCGAGTTGATCGATCTTGACCCAGGAGATGGGATCGCACCGTCCGTGACCTTCAACGGCGTCAGTTCGGTACAAGCATTCACGGACTTCACTGCTACCAACCAGACAGTGCAAGTCCTGAGCAGCGGCGCGACGAGTTTCGGGCCCGTCTCGGCGACGTCGCCGGCGTCGCCCAACAACGGGGCATCGGCGTCGTTCGTGGGCGACGTCTACGCAGGAACGGGCACGGCGACGGCGTCCGCATGGGCGAGGGGCATCGAGGCGCCCTTTAACGCCTTGTCGCTCGGTGCCGGCGAGACGATATTCGGTGACAACGGAGCGCCAACCACGACGGGCTTCGTGCTTTCACCGCACACGGAATTGATCATCTCCGGATTGGCGGATCTCGAAGGTGAGACGACGCCCGGTGGCTATGGACAGCAGACAGACTCCAGTATCTACATGTACATCAATGCAGACACGTCCGCCGGCCCGCAACACAGCGAAGCCAGCCTCGATGCCGCGCTGGACGGGACATCGCCGTCCGGATCGGTGACCCGTGAAGAGAGTCTCTCGGTCAGTTTTTTCAACGGCGACGCCACGACGGCCTCGGGTTCCTTCGTCGGGCGGCTGGACGCGAGCGCGGTATCGTTCGTTCCGGAGCTGCCGACCGCGATGATGCTCCTCGCGGTGCTTGCAGCGGTGGTCTTCGGTGCGGTGCAGTGCAAGCGTACCTGGCGCGATGCCTCCGTCGCTGCAGCCGGCAAAAACTGATGGCGTTGACCAAATTTTGACTCGAACCGCCGGGTACTCGAGATGCATTAACGGAGGCAGTGCGATCGTCATGCCGACTCCGCAAACCAGTGCGCACGCATCATCTGGGCTACCTGCGTCTGGCCAGTCGACGACTCCCACGAAATCGGTGCGATCAGCACGGCCGATCATTCAGGTCGCCCGAGAGCGGACACCTGACAGTCGGGTTTTGGCCGGGACTTCGCATTCGACGCTGCGGCCTAAATTCGCCTTTCAGCACCGGCCGCCCGAGAGGTTACCTCAGGCGGCGGGCTTTCAGCTGCCGGCTCGGATGGATGGCCGGTCCGATACCGATCAATACTGGGACCGCACCCAGCTCAGATCTCCGTCTGCTCAGAGATCTCCAAGGCATCGTCGACCTCGATACCGAGGTACCTTACCTTCGCGCGTGCTACGCCGAGCGCGTATGGCCGGTTCCGGCGGCAGCGTTGAACGCGAAGTCCCGGCCACTAGCGGTCGGCCGACAATGTCGGCATTCGTGAAGTGAAGCTGCAATGGGATTGGACGCACAGGTCATTGCGATTGGGCCGCTTTCGACGGACATCGCATCGGCGCTCGAATATGGCGAACTGCGCTACGAAGGCGTCGCACCCGGCGCCACAGTCGTGACTACGGTCTTCCTGGCTGCGACTTCAAGTGAGAGTCATGAACTCGCTGCAGCATTTGGCGTCGGAGCATTCGAGATGGGCCGTCACCGGCTCGACCCTCGGAAGGCGGATCTGGCGGCTCTTGCCGCCAGGTTCGGGGAGACTGACGTGGCCACTTCCAGAGACTGACAGATCGCGGCTTTGAAGTCTTCTACATGCCGAACGGCTAGCCGGCGAGTGATACTGTTTTGGCTGAGGACGAGCCAGGTGCAGTCGCTGGCGACCGTCTGATTTTCCGCCGCTATTTTCTGCGACAAGGCAGCCATCCAGCCTCCGGCTGATTGCATGCCGTCGCTGCTTTGCAGCCTTGCCTTTCCGCGCCGGATCGCTTCCATGCCGATGGCCTTGGCCAACATGGTGGTCGGTCGGCGCGGCCGAGAGTGAGGGCGCGTCGCCGACGTGCAAGATGGTCCGGTCCGCTCGTGACGCGGTTCCTTGATTTCCGGACTGCGTTGAACGCCGCGCATCCGATCGGCTGCCGCGCAGGCAGGCAACACCGTTGGTACTCCGGTGGTCTGCTATCTGGGCCGAAATATGGTCTCGATCGGCCTCTTGAACAGCGCGGCAATGGCGAACGCCAATGAGAGGCTGGGCTCGTAGCGTTCTGTCTCGATGGCATTCACCGTCTGTCGAGAGACATGCAACTGCGCCGCCAGTTCGCCCTGGGTCCATCCCCGCTCGGCCCGAAGAACCGGGAGATTGTTCTTCATCGCTGGGAGCGGAAGATCACGTGCAGCATCAACAGATTGAAAACGCTCCACCCAAAAAGGTTCACCGTCAGCATGCTCAAGCGTGGAAATCCGCCGAGTTCCATGAAGAAATAGCCCAGCGTGCACGAGGTCACAACGATCGCGGTGATGGCCACGCATTTGAGAATTCTGAGACGGATGAATTCGTCGCAGGCGTCATAGATCCAATAAGTGTTGGCAGCGATGAGCAAGGCCAACAGGACAGGAATCAAGACAAGACTGCTGCGAACCACCCCGGCGGGCATATAACGCCACCCCCAGCCCGCGACGGCCAGCGTCGTCCAATAGGCCCATTGGAAACAAAAGATGTTGAAAGCGATCTTGCGCGGAAGCAGAACTTCGTCAGGCATGAAGATCTCCGATGTAAAGTATGCTTGACTTTACTTCCGCTTGAGCGATCTGTAAAGCATGCTTGTCAG
>FTKD01356357.1_pt1 | contig 59840 bp, 61 predicted proteins | sample 1658191 | NCBI WGS metagenome assembly FTKD01 (sample SAMEA3914808, study PRJEB12502) | metagenome | biome: forest; material: soil | place: Canada | collected 2011-08-03 | depth 0.3 m
CGTGCCGGCGTTGCGGCCCTTGTGCAGGTCGTTCAGATAGGACACCCAGCCACGGCTCGTGTCTTCCAGCTCGGCCTCGCCGCTGGCCCGATCGATGCGCACCCAGGCGTCGCCGCCGGGCCGCGGCATCGCCACGTAGATCTCGTCGGTCGACCACTCCGCGGAGCGGCCGTGCACGTCCACCCGCAGCGCGCCGGCGACCCAGTCGGCCAGGTAGGGCGTCAGCGGACCGTCGTGCCTGCTCGCGCCGGCGGCCGGCGCATGCGCGGCCAGCAGCGCCGCGGGCAACCGGGCCTGGCGATCGACGACGACCGGATGGGCCTCGATCTGCGCCGCATGGTTCAGCGTCAGGCCGGTGGCCGCGAACAGCAGCATGCCCACCAACGCGATGGCGGAGCTGATCCAGTGCCAGCGATAGAGCGTCTTGAGCCACCACGCGCGCGCGGGCTGGCCGGCCGCTGCCGTCATTTGGTCAGGATCAGCTTGCCGAGCGAGGTCCGGCGAAGCCGGTAGACGGCGCCCGCGTGGGCGATCTGCACTTCGGGGAATTCGCCGAACAGCTGTTGGCTGGTGATGCTGCGCACGTTGGCCAGCGGAGCCGGCGTGGCCGTCACGAAGCGGCGTTCGAACGCCTCGTCGCCAGGAGGGGTCACGGCCAGCGGGGCGTCGAGGAGGGCGGTGGTGTTCATTTCGGCAGCTCGAATTCGATGGGGATGGCGGCCCAGCCGGCGACGGCGACGCCGTTCTCCAGATAGGGCTTGAAGCGGCAATTGCGCACGGCGGCGAGCGCGGCGTCGTCCAGGCGAGCGAAACCGGTCGACGTGGCGAGCTGGACGTTGTGCGGCATGCCCGCCTCATCGATGTAGACGCGGATCAAGGCCTTGCCGGATTCCTTCATCCTGGCCGAGACGCGCGAGTACGCCGGCGCGGGCGGCACCAGGTATTGCACCGCCGATGCAGGAATCGTCTTCGGAGCGGGGGCGGCCACGGCGGCCTGCACGGGCGCCGGTTCGGCGACCGGCGCCGCCGGGGCGGCTGGCGTCGGCGCCGCGACCTGGGCCACGAGCAGGGAAGGCGACGGCGAGGGCTCCGGCGCGATCAGCGGCAACTCCAGCGGGGGCGGCGCCGGAACGCGCAGGCCGGGCGGCGGCGGCAGCGGCCTGGACCGGGTCATCGGTGCCGGCGCGTCGATCACGGCCAGGAAGATCGGCTTGGCCTCGGCGACCGCGTTGCGCAGACGGCTCGCGTTCAGCAGTCCGGCGATCGCGATGCCGTGCACGAGCAGCAGCGTGGCGATGACGACACGGCGATTCGCCGCCTGCGAGCGGGCGCGTTGGCCGTAGTGCAGCGGGGCCGCGAGGCCGGACGGCACCCGGACCAGCGGGTTCGAGCGCGGGGCGGACGGCGGCTCGCCGCGCGGTTGAACGGCGGCGCCAGCGGTGCCATACGACAGGCGTTGAGGTCTCATCAGTCCGATCCGAAGCTTGCACGACGTTCAGATAATAAACTAGATAAGACTGATTCGCATTAACATTTAATGAAGGAAGGATCTGGCTTCGGAAACGACGACGCCGGCTGGGCGTCGGCGCGGTGGGAGGCCGAAACGACGTCGGCGGGAAGCTCAGGCGATCGCCGACGTCGCCGCGCTCCCGCTGGACGTCCGGGCCTGGGCCGGTGTCGTCTCCGGCCGCCACAACGCCAGTCCGCCGGCCAGGCTCCAGGCCTGGTCGTGGCCCAGCCGGCGCAGCACGTGGGTGGCTTGCGCGCTGCGGTTGCCGCTGCGGCAGTAGAAGACGACGGGCGTCGCCGCCGGCAGCGAGAGCCAGTCGGGCAGCGCCTGCAGCAACTGCGACAGCGCGATCGCCTGGTGGCGCACACCGGGTGCTGCCAACGCCGGCGCGTGGCCCAGGCGCTGCTCGTAGGCCTCGCGAACGTCGACGAACAGCAGGTCCGGATGGGTCTGCAGCAGCGCCTGGAGCTGCGGCGGCGTCAGCTCCCTGGCCTGGGAATCGCCGCGCGCGTCGACGCGGGCACCGCAGGCGAGCGTCTGGTAGCTGGTCAGGCCCAGGTCGCGCTCGAGGTCGGCCTTGGCGGCGGCGAAGCCTGCCGCGTCGAGCCCGCCGCCCAGGACGCGCGCCAGCAGCGGCTGCACCCGCCGTTCGGTGCCCAGCGTGCTGGCGAAGCGGTCGTCGTAGTCGTGGCCGGGCAGCAGCAGCGTCGTCGAGTCGACCGCCTGCGCGAGCTTGAGCAGCGAGGCGCCGAAGGCCAGCGGCGTGCTCTGCTCGAAATCGCTGCGGCCCAGCGCCCCCGGCATCACGGTGTCGCCGACGAACGCCACGCGCAGGCCGCGCGCGTCGTGCAGCAGGTAGGCCGTGGAATCGGCGGTATGGCCGGGAACGGGCAGGCGCGTGAGCGACAGCGCGCCGAGCGCGACCTGGCGCGCACCCTGCGGCCAGCCCAGAACGTCGAGCGGGCCGGCATCGGCCATCAGGTCGACCAGCGCGGCGCGCAAGTCCGCGGCCGACGACGCATGGTCGCCGTGGCTGTGGGTGTCCAGCACCGCCGCGAGCGTGTAGCGCTGGCAGCGCAACAGGCTGGCCAGGCGGTCCGTGAGCTCGGGCAGCGGATCGATGACGACGCAGCGCCGGCTGGCGGCGTCGGCCAGCAGGTAGCAGCAGGCGCCGTCGACGACGAAGCGCGTCAGCCCCTCGGCCGGCAGCGCCTTGGGCGCGCTGGGCAGCAGGCAGCTCTCGCGCAGCGAGCGTCCGCAGGCACGGATGCGCGCACAGGCCTCGGTGATGAAGGCGTCATCGGCCGCCGGCCCGAACGACAGGCGCACGGCCGACGCCGTCTGCCACGCCGCCAGGCCCATGGCCTCCAGCACGTCGCTGGGCTGCGCCTTCGCGGCGCTGCAGGCCGAGCCGCCGCTGACGCGCACGTCGGCGGCGTCGAACAGGTCCAGCAGCAGCTTGGAGCCGATTCCGGGGACCGAGAAATTGAGCGTCGTGGGCAGGCACAGCGCCGGCGGTGCGTTGAAGACAAGGGCCGGAAACGCGTCGACCAGCGCCGCGGCGAGCCGGTCGCGCCAGGCCTGCAGCGTGGCGCCGTCGTGGAACGTGCCGCCGTCTTCGAGGGCCGCCAGCACCGCGCCGAGCGCGGCGACGCCCGCCATGTTCTCGGTGCCGGATCGCTGCGATCCCTCCTGGCCGCCGCCGGCCATCAACGGGGTGAACGGCGCGCCGTCGCGCACGTACAGCAGGCCGATGCCCTTGGGCGCGTACAGCTTGTGGCCCGAGAACGGCGCGTAGTCGATGCGGCGCTCGGCCAGGCGCAGCGGCAGCTTGCCGAGCGCCTGGACGCCGTCCACCAGCCACAGCGCCGGGCTGGCCGCCAGCGCCTGGGCGATGCCGTCCAGGTCGCTGACGACGCCGGTCTCGTTGTTGGCGGCCATCGTGCAGACCAGGCCGGCGCGCGGCGCGCGCTCGCGCAGCCAGGCCAGGTCGTGGCGGCCGTCGCGGCCGACCGGCACGGCCTGCACCTGCAGGTCGAGTTCGAGCAAGGCGTTCCAGTGCCGCAGCGACTCCGGCACGGCCTTGTGTTCGGTGGCGCCGTACAGCAGCAGGTCCGGCATCGTCTCGCCGCGGTCGCGGCGCTCGCGCAGCGCCACCAGGGCCGACAGCACCGCGGTCTGGATGCCCTCGGTCGCGCCGCTGACGAACAGCAGGCGGCCCGTGGGCGCGCCCAGCACGCGTCGCGCCCGGGCGCGCACGTCGTCGATCAGCGAACGCGCGCGCAGCCCGGTGCTGTGGGTGCTGCTCGGGTTGCCGTAGTCGTCGGCCATCGCCGCGAGCGCCGCCTCGCGTGCCTGGGGCAGGACGGGCGTGGTGGCGTTGGCGTCGAGATAGATTTCCATGGTGTCGGGGTTCCGGATCGGATGCCGAGGTGGCATGGGCATCTATCGTATCGGCGAGACATTGATATTCAATTCTCATGAATTGGATGAATATGGAATGAAATACCAAATAGCAAGTCATCAACGATGCGAATTGGAAAGTCCTTCCCGGCACCGGACGTCATCGTGCACGGCGCCCCTGTTCGCCTCGGACGCAGCCAACCGCATTCCGGGCGCTCATTCCCGCAATCCGTCCCGCGACCTCCGTGCCGGGCCGGCACCTACGTACCATGGCGCCATGTCCGATCAATCGCACACCCACTTGCTGCACCCTGGCACCCAGCGCCCGCTCTGGATCGCCTACGCCTGCGCCTGCGCCGTCGCCTGGCTGCTGTACGTGCTCGCCGGCGCCGAGTTCCAGCGCGGCCTGTGGCAGCTCTGGCAGGCCGTCTACCAGGCGACGCTCGCCCTGTGGCCGCCGATGGTGCTGGGGGTCGGCGTGTTTCCGTGGGTGCGCCGGATCCAGGCCGGGCAGGGCGGCACCGGCGTCCAGGTCGCGCTCCACGTCCTCGGCGCGATCGCGTTCGGCGCGGCCTGGCAGGCCTGCGACTTCGTCGTCTCGACGCTGCTGTACGGTCGCACCTATGCCGTCGTGATGCTGGTGCAGACGGCGCTGTGGCGCGCGATGTGGGGCGTGATCGCCTATGCGGCCATCGCCACCGCCTTCACCGCCTGGCTGGAGGCGCGGCGCGCCCGGGCGGCGCTGCTGGCCGCCGCGCAGGCCGAGTCGGCGCTGGCGCGCGCCGAACTCGCGGTGATCAGCGGCAAGCTGAACCCGCACTTCCTGTTCAACACGCTGAACTCGCTGATCGCGTTGACGCGCAAGGATGCGCAGGCGGCGGAAGCCGCGCTGATGCGCTTCTCCGGGATGCTGCGCTACGTGCTCGACACCAAGCGCAGCGCGTCCGACCGCGTGAGCCTCGGCGAGGAGATCGAGTTCGTGCGCGACTACCTGGCGCTGGAGAGCCTGCGCCTGGGCAAGCGCCTGCGGGTCGACTGGCAGCTCGACCCGGCCACGTTCGGCGACGAGATCCCGCCGCTGAGCCTGCAGCCGCTGGTGGAGAACGCCATCCAGCACGGCATCTCGCCGCGCGTGGACGGCGGGCGCGTGGGCATCCGCAGTGCCCGCAACACGATGAACCAGGGCCTGGAGCTGAGCGTGGAGGACGACGGCGCCGGCTGCGAGCCCGCCAGGCTCGACGACCCCGCGCCGGCCCGTTCGGGCATCGGCCTCACGGCGCTGCGCCGCCGCTTCGCGCTCGACTACGACGGCCGTGCGCGGCTGCAGATTCGCACCCAACCCGGCGCAGGCTTCCGCGTCGATCTCTGGATACCGCAATGACAGCACTCACCACCGTCCTCATCGCCGAAGACGAACCGCTCGCCGCCGAGGCGCTGGCCGACTGGGTCGCGCAGATGCCTGCGCTGCAACTGGTGGCCACCTGCGCCGACGGCGCCAGCGCACTGGCGCAGATCCGCGCGTTGCAGCCCGACCTGGTGCTGATGGACATCCAGATGCCCGTCCTCACCGGCCTGCAGGTGTTGCAGGCCCTGGCCGGCGACACCCACCAGCCGGCGGTGATCTTCACCACGGCCTATGACGAGCATGCGCTGACCGCGTTCGAGCTGCACGCCGTCGACTACCTGCTCAAGCCGTTCTCGCACGAGCGCTTCGTCGAGGCGATCGCGCATGTGCAGCGCGACGCGCGCGCGTCGCTCGCCGGCGCCGTCGACGCGCTGCAGACGCCCGAGGGCGCGCCGCTCACGCGGGTGCTGGTGCGCGACCAGGGCCGCATCTTCCCCGTCAGCGTCGATGCGATCGAGCACCTGCGCTCCGACACCAAGTACACGGCGCTGGCCGTCAAGGGCCACAGCTACCTGGTGCGGCTGCCGATCGTCACGTTCGAGCAGCGCCTCGACCCGACCCGGTTCGTGAAGCTGCACCGCAGCTGCATCGTCAATCTCGACTTCGTCGAGTCGCTGACGCCGGACGAGAACTCGCAGCTCGTAGCGCGCATGACCGACGGCACGCTGATCACCGCCAACCGCGACGTTTCCAAGAAGCTCAGGGAGCAATCGATATGAACCGCCACCTCACCCCGTTGGCCATCGCCGCACTCGCCCTGGCGCCCGTGATCGCGCTGGCGCAGGCGCCCGAGGGCAAGGTCTACGCCCCGGGGCCGTTCGACAGCCTGGTGGTGGACGGTGCCGGCCAGGTGCGCCTGGTGCAGGGCGATCGCGACGAAGTGTTCGTGCCGGGCGACGCCGAGGCGCAGGAGGAGGTCAGCGTGCGCCTGGTCGGCAACCGGATGAAGATCGACCTGCCCGGCGGCTGGAAGTTCTGGAACAACGGCAGCGGCACGCAGGTGGAGGTCCGGGTGCGGCACCTGAACCGGCTCATGATGTCCGGCGCCAACGACGTCATCGCCCCCGGGCCGTTCAACGGCGACCAGTTGGCTATCAGCCTGGCCGGGACCGGCTTGGCGCGCTTCGACCAGTTGCAGGTGGGGCGCCTGCGATTCGAGATCTCGGGGGCGGGCGAGGGCCAGCTGGCCGGCAAGGTCGATCAATTGAGCCTGTCGGTGTCCGGCAAGGGAAAGATCGGCGCCGAGCAATTGCGCGCCGACAACGCCGACGTGTCGATCAGCGGCGTCGCCAATGCCGTGCTGTGGACGGTGCACGCCCTGCGGGTGCGGATCTCCGGCGCCGGCCATGTGGACTATTGGGGGCAGCCGACGTTGAGCAAGTCGATCTCGGGCTTCGGGTCCGTGGATGCCAAGGGCGACAAGCAATGAGTCACTAAATCATATGAATCAATAATTTGTATTGCATTCTGAAAGTTTCACATTGAATCATGATGAATGCTGATTCAACGGCTTGGCGACGTTGGTTAAAGTGATTAATCAACAGCGATGCCAAGCCGATTTCCATATAAGTCAATTAGTTACCGCTGATATCTAAAGTTTAATGTAAAGAGCCAGCCGGCACCGGCGTGCAGCGGGTTACCACCACCGCGCCGGCCATTTCGTCGTTCCCAGGGCGCGCCAGAACGTCCAGGCGATCACCAGGAGCATCGCGGCGCCCGCCGCTGTCGGCATGAGCAGGAACGACCACGTGCCGTGCCCGACGAAGATGATCACGGGGTTGCTGCCGGCCGGCGGATGCACGGTCTTCGTCAGGATCATCACCGCCACGGCGACCGCGGCGGCAGCGGCCATCGGTAGCCAACCCGGACCGAACACCGCCAGGAACGCCAACCCGACCGTCGCCGCCAGCATGTGACCGCCGAAGACGTTGCGGGGCTGCGAGAACGGCCCGGCCGGGAAGCCGAACAGCAGCACGCACGATGCCCCGAACGATCCCAGGACGAGCGCCTGCCCGCTGAGCGCGGCCAGTCCGCCGACGGCGGCGAGCGCGACGAAGGTGCCCAGGCCCGCCACCAGCGCGTCGCGCCGGAGCGTGGCCTTTTGCGCCGTCGCGGCCACCGCCTGGGCCGCGCCCGCGCCGGGCGGTGCGAGCGTCGACGGCGTATCGGGATTCACTTCTTGCCGAAGCCGACAGCCTTCTCCGAGCCGCCGGTCGCGTTGCCGGCGCTGTAGGAGTGCGCCCCGACGCCCGCGAGCTGGCCGCCCTGCACGACGAGGTATTCGTTGCGGATGGGGCGGTTCTCGAAATGGCACTCGAGGATTTCGCGCGTACCGGCCGCGTAGCGGGTCTGCGCCGACAGGCTGGTGCCCGAGATGTGCGGCGTCATGCCATGGTGCGGCATGTGGCGCCACGGATGATCGGCGGCCGGCGGCTGCGGGAACCAGACGTCGCCCGCGTAGCCGGCGAGCTGGCCGCTTTCGAGTGCGGCGGCGATCGCGTCGGCGTCGCACAGCTTGCCGCGCGCCGTGTTGATCAGGTAGGCGCCGCGCTTGAAGCCCTTGAGCGACTGTGCGTTGACCATGTTCTCGGTCTCGGGGTGCAGCGGGCAGTTGAGCGTGACGACGTCGCAGACCTTGGCGAGGCTGGCCAGGCTGTCGTGATGGGTCAGGTTCAGTTCCTTCTCGACGGCCTCCGGCAGGCGATGGCGGTCCATGTAGTGCAGCCTGACGTCGAACGGCTTCAACAGGCGCAGCACGCGCAGGCCGATCCGGCCGGCCGCGACGGTGCCGACGTTCATGCCTTCGAGGTCATAGGAGCGTTCGACGCAGTCGGCGATGTTCCAGCCGCCCTTGACGACCCAGTTGTACGACGGGATGTAGTTGCGCACGAGTGCCAGCGTCATCATGACGACGTGCTCGGCCACGCTGTTGCTGTTGCAGTACGTGACTTCGGCCACCGTGATGCCGCGCTCCATGGCGGCTTGAAGGTCCGTGTGGTCCGAGCCGATGCCGGCCGTCAGGATCATCTTCAGCTTCGGCGCCTTCGCGATGCGCTCGGCCGTCATGTACGCGGGCCAGAAGGGCTGCGAGATGACGATCTCGGCGTCGTGCAGTTCCCGGTCGAGCTGGCTGTTCGCGCCGTCCTTGCTGGAGGTCACGACCAGGGTGTGGCCGTTGGCCTCGAGGTACTTGCGCAGGCCCAGTTCACCGGAGACGCTTCCCAGCAGCGTGCCGGGCGTGAAGTCGATGCCCCTGGGGGTGGGCAAGGTCTGGCCGTCGGGATAGCGGGCGATCTTCGGCAGATCGTCCCGGGCATAGGTCTTGGGGTATCCGGTGACAGGGTCGTCGTACAGAACGCAAACAATCTTGGCCATGGCTGCAGGTCTCCGTTTCGGGTGTCGTCAGGACAGCGACGCGCTGTCTTGGCACGCATGATCGGAGCCTGCGGCGCCGCGATCCAATCGTTTGCAGTGATGGCTCGATCGGCAGGACTTATCAGCACCCCAGCAAGGCGTCCATGCGCGGCTGCAGCGCCAGTTGCTGGAACGACGCCAGCGCGGCGGCGATCAAGGCAGGCCGCGGCTCGCGCTTGAGCACGATGAGCCCGATCTCGCGCTGCAGCTCCGGGACGATAGTGATCGCCGTCAGCTCCTGGCGCATTTCCGACAGGCACAGCACGCTGTGCGGCAACACGCCGTACAAGCCGGCGCAGCGCACGTGCGCATAGAGCGCCATCATCGAATCCGTCTCGACGCGCGGAACGACGTGCAGGCCGGCGGCATCGAACGCGGCGTCGATCCCGCGCCTGCTCTGCATGTTTCCCGTGAGCATGCACAGGGGCAAGCGGGCGACGTCGCTCCATGCGACGCTCGCCCGGCCTTCGAACATCGTCGCTTCACGCCCGACGAGGACATAGCGCTCCCGAAACAGCGTCAAGGTCTCGAAGTCCTTGAGGCGTTCGTCGTTCAGGTAGCTGATGCCGACATCGAGTTCGAAACTGGAAATCCTGCGCAGGATTTCGGCTGCCGTGAGCGTGTGGATCTCGTGGCGCATCCGGGGATACCTCTGCAGGCAACCTTCGGTGAGCAAGGGAATGACCGGCAGCGTGGTGGGGATCGCACCGATGCGCAGCACGCCGGAGGGGTCGCCGATCGTCGTTCGCGCCTCCTGGCGCAGGCCTTCGCATTCGGCCAGGGCCCGACGCGCCCAGGCCAGCACGCGTTCACCGTCCGCCGTGAAGCCCTCGAAGCGCCGGCCGCGCTGCACGATGGTCATGCCGAGCTCTTTCTCGATGCTTCGAATCGCCCCTGACAGCGCGGGTTGGGAGACGTTGCAGGCCGCGGCCGCGCGCCCGAAGTGCTGCTCCTTCGCGAGCGCGACGAGGTAGGTGAGTTGTCGAATCAGCATGCTGCTCCCGGGCCTGGGCCTGTTCGGCACGCGGTGACGCGTGCGCGGTGTGTGGCGATCATTCTCGCGGCTTGGCCGCACTGCGATACATTGCGCGCTGCCCCGTGAATTCGGAACCTGCCACTCTCGGGAGAGCTTCTTGAAGAACCTGTTTCTCGCGTCCGTGCTGGCGCTGGGCCTGTCCGGCGCGTTCCTCGCCAACCCGCAGTACCGCAGCTATCTGTTCGAGCAGTTGCAGGCGCAGACCTTCGAGATGGAGACGGCCGCGCTGGCGCACGTGGCCTACGCCAACGCCATTCCCTACATCGCGTTGCGCAGCCTCAGCGACCTGGCGGGTGCGGAGGAGTTCAATGCCGACGCCGTGGCGCTGTTCGCCAGCGGCCTGGCCGAGACCAACGAGGCGGCGGTGACGCTGGCGTTCCTGGAGGCTTGGCATCAGCGGAAATGATGAGCGGGCGCGCGCGCCTGTACGCGCGACGCGCGCATGACCCGCGGGCGGCGGGTGCCCGCGCGATACCCGGCCACTGCATGTAAAGCTCCGAATCCGTGTAAGGCCGCACGATCGTCGACGACCAATGGAGGCTGCGGCCGGAACCCGGCTGCAGTGCGCAGCGCCCGTGCGGGCGGGCGCCACCAAACCTCCAGGAGAGACGACGATGATCGAACGAATTCTGACGGCCGCCGCTGCGGCCACGCTGCTGCTTGCCGGTGCCACGAACGCCTCCGCCGAAGGCGGCGCGCACGACTCGCTCGTGCTCACGGCGTCCAACGCGACCACCAACGAAATGCTGGTGCTGAGCACGTCCGGCGCCGTGCTGAAGCGCATTCCCACGCAAGGGCAGGGCGGTGTCGCCGGCAACGCCGGCGGCATCGCGGCGAGCCATGACCGCGTGGCGGTGGTCAACTTCGGATCGTCGAACGTGTCGATCTTCTCGCGCGACGAAGGCGGACGCTATTTCCGCCTGGAGCGCGTGATCCCCACGCTCGGCAGCCCGGTCAGCGTGGCGTTCGGCAACGACCACCTGTATGTGTTGACGACGACCCACGTCGAGTCGCATCGCGCCGGCCCCTGGGGCGTGACCCCGGCTGTCGACGGCCAGGCGCAGCTGCTGCACGGCGACGCCACCGCCGCGCAGGTTGGCGTGATCCGGGGCGAGCTGATCCTGACCGAGAAGAGCAACGCGATCGAGAGCGTGCGCCTGTCGGGCGACGGCGCGGTGGTCGGCAGTGCCGCGCTGGTGGCCGCCATCCCGGCCAACGTCAACGCGCCGTTCGGCCTGGCCACGCGCGGCGACGAGGCCTACGTGACGATCGCCCATGCCGACGAGATCAGCCTGGTGCGCAACGACACCGTGCTGGCCGTCACGCCCTCGGGCACGCAGCATGCACCGTGCTGGGTCGCGCTGGGCGGCCCGTTCCTGTTCTCGGCCAACTCGCCGAGCCAGAGCGTCTCGCGCTACGCCGTGTATGGCCAGAAGATCGTGCAGGACGCGGCGGTCGTCGCGCAGTTCACCGGCAATCCGACCGACATCACCTATCGCGACGGCCTGGCGGCGGTCGTCGACGCGAGCGGCACGACCTCGCGCGTGTCGATCTTCAAGGTCGACCAGGACGGCAATTTCGCCGTGCAGGGCGTCGCCGCGCTGGGCACTGCCGCCACCAACGGCGTCGCCATCGTCGACGCCGACCTGTGGCGCTGAGGGGATAGCGGGCGACGGGCGCCGGCACGGTGCATGCCGGCGTACCATCGGGCGCTTCGCGCGCCCGCGACCTGGCCCGCTTGACTTGAGATGAGGCGTCCCGCCCCGATCTGGAACGGACGTCATTGAAGGAGAAACGAAGATGCCCGAGTACAGGAAGACCCCGGAGGCGCTGGCCAGGCTGACGCCCATCCAGCGCCACGTGACGCAGGAAAGCGGCACCGAGCGCGCCGGCACCGGCGAGTTGCTGGACAACAAGCAAGCCGGCATCTACGTCGACATCGTGTCCGGCGAGCCGCTGTTCGCGTCGTCCGACAAGTTCGAATCGGGCTGCGGCTGGCCCAGCTTCACCAAGCCGATCGCGCCCGCGTTCGTCGACGAGTTCCGCGACACCACGCACGGCATGGTCCGCGTGGAGGTGCGCTCGAAACACGGCGACAGCCACCTGGGCCATGTGTTCCCGGACGGCCCGCGCGACCGCGGCGGCCTGCGCTACTGCATCAACTCGGCCTCGCTGCGCTTCGTGCCGCGCGACCAGATGGCAGAGCAGGGCTACGGCGACTACATCGACCAGGCGGAGGACGTGCAATGAGCCAAGAACGCGCAGTGCTCGCGGGCGGATGCTTCTGGGGCATGCAGGACCTGATCCGCAAGATGCCCGGCGTGCAGGAAACCCGCGTCGGCTACACCGGCGGCGACGTGCCCAACGCCACCTATCGCAACCACGGCAGCCATGCCGAGGGCATCGAGATCCTGTTCGATCCGGCCGTGGTCAGCTACCGGCAACTGCTGGAGTTCTTCTTCCAGATCCACGACCCGAGCACCAAGAACCGGCAGGGCAACGACAAGGGCTTGAGCTACCGCTCGGCCATCTACTACACGTCGGACGCGCAGAAGGCGGTCGCCGAAGACACCATCCGCGACGTCGATGCGTCGGGCCTGTGGCCCGGCAAGGTCGTCACCGAGGTGGAGCCCGCGGGCGCGTTCTGGGAGGCCGAGGCGGAGCACCAGGACTACCTGGAGCTGTTCCCGAACGGCTATACCTGCCACTTCCCGCGGCCGGGCTGGAAGCTGCCGAAGCGGGCGGCCTGAACTCGCGGGCGCGGCGGCTCAGCCGATCTCGTCCCGGACGATGAAATCGATGAAGGCGCGCAGCGGGGCCGGCATGTATTTGCGGCTCGGATAGTAGAGGAACGGCCCGGTGAACGGGCGCCACCAGGGCCCGAGGATGGGCTCCAGGGCGCCGCTGTCCAGATGCGGCCGCAGCCAGTCCTCGAACAGATGGATCACGCCGGTACCGGCCAGCGCGGCATCGACCGCGAGATCGGCCGCGCCGCCCAGGCGCACGATCAGCGGGCCGGTCGGGTCCACGTTGACGACCTCGCCGTCGCGTTCGAACTCCCACGCCGCCATCGCGCCGCTGGGAAATCGGCCGCGCAGGCACGCGTGGGCGAGCAGCTCGCGGGGATGTCCGGGGCGGCCGCGGCGATCGAGGTAGGCGGGCGCGGCCGCGGTCGCCATGCGCTGCTGGCGCGGACCGATGGGGATCGCGATCATGTCCAGCTCCAGGCGCTCGTCGTAGCGGATGCCCGCGTCGCAGCCGGCCGCGAGGATGTCGACGAAGCTTTCTTCGGAGATCACCTCGAGCCGGATGTCGGGATAGGCGGCGAGAAAGGGCGGCACGATTCTCGGCAGGACGAGACGCACCGCGCTGACCGGCACGTTCAGGCGCAGCGTGCCCGCCGGGCGATCGCGAAAGCCGTTGACGACGTCCAGCGCCGCCTCCACTTCGACGAGCGCCGGGCCGAGGCGCTCGAGCAGCCGCGCACCCGCTTCGGTGGGCGCGACGCTGCGCGTGGTGCGATTGAGCAGGCGGACGCCGAGCCGGGCTTCGAGCCGGCGCACGGCTTCGCTGAGGCTGGAGGCACTGCTGCCGGTGGCGCGTGCGGCGTCGCGAAAACCGCCGGCGCGCGCGACGGCGACCAGCGCGTTGAGATCGCCAAGGTCTGGAGTCATTGTTCGAGTTTCCGCACAGCCCGTGCTGATTGAGCCATCTTATCGTGCAGCGTGAAGCTCGCTACATTGATTGCCAGACCAAAGGAACCAGACCATGACAGACATTCGCAAGTCAGGAACATTCAAGCTGGGCGCGCGCACCGTGAAGCGCCTGGGCTACGGCGCCATGCAGCTCGCCGGCCCCGGCGTGTTCGGGCCGCCCAAGGATCGCGCGGCCGCCCTCGCGGTGCTGCGCGAGGCGGTGGAAAGCGGCGTCGACCACATCGACACGAGCGACTTCTACGGCCCGCACGTCACCAACCAGATCATCCGCGAGGCCTTGCATCCGTACCGCGACGATCTCGTCATCGTCACCAAGATCAGCGCGCGGCGCGACGACCAGGGCGGCTGGATTCCGGCGCTGTCCCGGGCGGAGCTGACGCAGGCGGTGCACGACAACCTGCGCAACCTGGGCCTCGACGTGCTCGAGGTGGTCAACCTGCGCAGCATGCTGGGCATCCACGGGCCGGTCGAAGGCTCGCTGGAGGAACCGTTGACCGTGCTGGCCGAACTGCAGCAGCAAGGCCTGGTGCGCCACGTCGGCCTCAGCAACGTCACACGCCAACAGGTCGCGGACGGACGCCGGATCTGTCCCATCGTGTGCGTGCAGAACCTGTACAACCTGGCGCACCGCGACGACGACGCGCTGGTGGCGGAACTCGCGCACGAGGGCATCGCCTACGTGCCGTTCTTCCCGCTCGGCGGCTTCACGCCCCTGCAGTCGACGACCTTGTCCGACGTGGCGAATCGCCTCGGAGCCACGCCGATGCAGGTGGCGCTCGCGTGGCTGTTGCAACGCTCGCCCAACCTGCTGCTGATTCCCGGGACGTCGTCGGTGGGCCACCTGCGGGAGAACCTGGCGGCGGCCGATCTGGTGTTGTCGGCCGAGGTGATCGCCGAACTCGACAGGATCGCAGGCGAGGGCGCGGCCGAGTAGCGCGTCCACCAAAAAAGAAGCCTGGCACGTGGCCAGGCTCGAGGCCCCGGTGAAACGTCGCATGATGGAATCGCCGGGGGGTTGGGATCTGCAACTTGATCAGGAATTGCGATCTGCGCCCAGGTTAGGGTGCGACAGGCTCATGGGATGAGCCGGCGGCGCGGCGGCCGCGCTCGCGACTCCGACGTCAGGACTTCGCCTTCTTCGCAGGTTTCGCCTTGGCACTGTTCAGGGCGATGGCCTGGCGCACGAGCGCCTTGAACGCGGGCGCGTCGACTTCCTCGTCCTCGTGGATGTCGATCGCGCGGCGGACGTTGCCGTCGAGGCTCGAGTTGAAGAGGCGGGCCGGATCCGCCAAGGACGCCCCCTTGGCGAAGGTCAGCTTCACGACCTTCTTGTAGGACTCGCCCGTGCAGAGGATGCCGTCGTGCGACCAGACGGGCGTGCCCATCCATTTCAGCTCCTCGACGACGTCCGGATCCTCTTCCTGGATGAGCCGGCGCATCCTGGCGAGTGTCTTTCCGCGCCAGTCGCCGAGGTCGGCGATCTTTTTCGTGATGAGCTCCGAGGCCGGAAGGTCCTGGCTGGCGGCTGAGGCTTTCATGTTCGCGTTCCTCGAATCGTGGGGCTGGCGGATTGTAGGCAACGACCATGCCGGCCGCAGCCAGATGGATCAGGCTTCGATGGCGCAGTTTCGGCTCCGAAGAGGCCTGGCCACTTGCCGTCTCTCAAGTCGCCGACGCTGCCCGCCCGTCCACCTCGACCGTGAAATCCGGATCGAACAGCGGGTTCTCGTTGACGCCGCCCTTGGCATAGCCGCGCGGATTGCAGACGACCCGGGTGCCGTTGACCCGGTAGTCGAAGCTGTCGTGCGTGTGTCCGTGGATCCACAGCGATGCGCGGTCGGCGCCCAGCAGGCGCGACAGGTCCGACACGAAGCAGGCATTCAGCAGCGAGTCGGCGAATCGCGGATGGATGCTGCGCGGCGACGGCGCATGGTGGGTGATCACGACGGTGGGGCCGGCATGCGCGCTGGCCATCCGGGCCTCGAGCCAGTGGACGTGGCGTTTGAACAGGGAGACGGAATCGTCCGGCGTTAACAGCCGGTCTGCCCCCTCGTCGCGACGGATCCGGCTGAAATCGCGCAGGAGACGGGAGGCCTCGAGCTTGGCCGCCGCCTGCTGCTGCGGATCGTCGAACAGCTCGAAGTCGGTCCACAGGGTCGAGCCCAGGAAGCGGACCGGACCGATGACGACCTCGGTGTCGTCGAGCACCTGGACCTGCGTGCCGGCACACAGGCGCTTGAGTTCGTCGGCGGCGCCATCGATGCTGCTGCCGTAGAACTCGTGGTTGCCCAGCACATAGAGCACCGGCTTGCCCAGCCGCAGCGCCCAGGCCGCGGCCTCGCACGGGCGCGAGATGTCGCCGGCCAGCACCACCACGTCGGCGTCGTTGACCGGCCTGTCCATCGAACCGAAGCCCAGGTGCAGATCGGACAGGATGTTGAGCTTCATGGACGAAATCCTCGGCGGCGAAGCGCATTGTGGGCACCATGTGTCGGGTTGCGCAAAGTCGCCTCGCCGGTCGGCAGGCGCCATGGCCACATATATCACGGCGTGATATGCATGCCATGGTCGTGTCGCGAAGCAGTGCGCCGCACTTCGATGGCGCGTGGAGAGTGGGGAAGCCGCGACATGAAACGCCAGCGTGCTCATCCGCATCGCGCGCCCTGGCCCGGCGCGGTCTAATGCGTCATGGCCTTCGCATCACCCCCTTCCGCAGCCTCGCCCGCGGCGCCGATCCGCCTGTTGCTCGTCGACGATCACCCGCTCGTGCGCGACGGGTTGCGCGCGCGACTTGAAGTGGTGCCCGGCTTCGAGGTCGTCGGCGAGGCTTCCAATGCGGACGAAGCGCACGCGCAGCTGGCGGCATTGCGCCCGACGCTGGTGCTGATGGATGTCGGCATGAAAGGCGTCAACGGCATCGAGCTGACGTCCCTGCTGCTGGAACGCGAGCCCATGCTGCTCGTCCTGATGCTGAGCATGTACGACAACCCGGAATACGTGCAGCGGGCGATGCAGGCAGGCGCTCGCGGCTATGTGCTCAAGGATGCGCCGGCCAGCGAGATCATCGCGGCGATCGAGGCCATCGCCGGCGGCGGCACGTTCCTGAGTCCGGCCGTCTCGAAGAGGCTTTTCCGCAACCAGGCGCCGCGCCCGCTGCTGTCCTCGCGCGAGAGCGAGATCCTGTCGGCATTGGCGCGCGGGTTGTCGAGCAAGCAGATCGCGCGCGAAATGGACGTCAGCGTGCGCACGGTCGAGGCCCATCGCCAGAGCATCAAGCGCAAGTTGTCGCTCGAAGGCCAGGCGGAGCTGATCAAGTACGCCGTGGAGCACGCGGGCACGCGGGACTGATTCCCGGCGCCGGGACGCTCGAATTCGGTACTTGCCCTTACGTAGTGCCGCGCATGGGTCGCGCGCGTTGTGACCGATGCTGCCCGTACCGGCGTCCGCCAGACTCGGCCGCAGAGCTCGGCGGACAGACGCCGGCCGCACCGGAGACATCCCATGAGCCCCATGAAGCCGCGCCGCGCGCGAAGCCTTGCCATTTCCGAGACAACGTTGGCGGCGAGATGGCGGCGCCGCGTCATGGGCCTGGCCCTGTCGGCTGTTGCCGCGGGCCTGTGCGCGCCGGCCGTTCGTGCCGCCACGGAGACCATCCGCATCGGCGTGATCGCCCCCTTGAGCGGCGCCTCGGCCGACTTCGGCAACAGCATGCAGCAGGGCGCCGCGCTGGCCGTCGAACAGATCAACGCCATCGGCGGCGTGCTGGGGCGTCCATTGCAACTGGTGACCCGGGACGACGGCGGGGACGCGAAGACAGGTCGCGCGGCGTCGACGGCGCTGCTGGATCACGACAACGTCGCCGCGACGATCGGCTTCTGCAACACGGGCGTGGCGCTCGGGGCTATCGACCTGTTCGAGGCCCGTCGCCAATTGCTGATCGTCCCGTGCGCCCAGGGCACCGCCATCACTCGCCGCGCGGCCGGCGGCGACAGCATGGTGTTCCGGGTCGCCCCCTCGGACACGCTGAACGCGGAGTTCCTGGTGGCCGAGATCGTGGATCGCCGCAAGCTCACGCGCGTCGCGATCCTGGCGGACACCACCGGCTACGGCGACGGCGGCGTGGCGGACATCGTCCTGCAGCTGAAGCGGCGCGGCCTGGCGCCGGTATCGGTCGGCCGATTCGCGGCGGATGCCCCCTCGCTCAAGGACGAACTCGAACGGGCACGTGCCGCCGGCGCGCAGGCCCTGGTCGTGTACACCGTCGGGCCCGGCGAGGCCGTGGCGGTGCGCGCTCGCGCCGCCATGCGATGGGACGTGCCGTACTTCGCCCCCTGGACGCTGTCGTTTCGCAGCGTGCTCGAAGCGGCGGGCCCCGCGGCGCTGGAGGGAACCATGATGACGCAAAGCATCATCCAGGATTCGGCGAACGAGGCGCGCACCGCGTTCATCGCGAGCTTCGCGCGCCGGCCCGATCATCGCGCCGTCGGCTCCCTGATGGCGGCAGCCCAGGCCTACGACAGCGTGCATCTGCTGGTGCGTGCCATGTTCGCCGCCCACGGCGACCTGTCGTCCATGGCGCTCAAGCACGCGCTGGAGAACCCGACGGAGCCCCATCGAGGTGTCGTGACGACCTACGACCATCCGTTCTCGGCGCGCGACCATGAAGCGTTCTCGCTCAACATGATCTGGCTGGGCGTGTGGCATCACGGGGAGATCCACTACTTCCACGCGAACGATGCGCTGATGTCCGCCGCCGTGCGCCGGAAACAAGGCGACTGAATGGCGCAGGGCTCCGGCGCTCGGGTTATCCAGTACGTGTTGCCGCGACGATCACAACGCGGCTTGACGGATGCACCGGGTTGACGAGCCTCCGACACTGAGGGCAGAGCGGGCCGTGCTCCCGCCAAACACCTGGAGACAAACCATGCGCCTGCTATTGCTGCTGCCGTTCATCGGCCTGCTGATCGTGCCGCTGTTCAACAGCGAAACCCCGGAGATCGCCGGCTTCCCGTTCTTCTACTGGTACATGTTCGCGTGGGTGCCGCTCACGTCGCTGCTGATCTGGTTCGTGCATCGCAACGAACGGTCGGAGGACTGAGGCCATGACGAGCAACATCAACTGGACCGCGCTGTCGGTCTTCATCTTCTTCTTCGCGCTGGTCACCGTGATCGGCTTCCTGGCCTCGCGCTGGCAGCGCGGCGGCGCTCACAAGGGCGCCCACCTGGACGAGTGGGGCCTGGGCGGCCGCAACTTCGGCACCTGGATCACCTGGTTCCTCGTGGGCGGCGACTTCTACACCGCCTACACCGTGATCGCCGTCCCGGCCCTGGTCTATGCCGTGGGAGCCTACGGCTTCTTCGCGCTGCCGTACACGATCCTGGTGTACCCGATCGTGTTCATGATCATGCCCAAGCTGTGGAAGGAGGCGAAGCGCCACGGCCATGTGACCGCCGCCGACGTCGTGTTCGGCCGCTACGGCTCGCGGCCGCTCGAGGCCGCCGTCGCGTTGACCGGCATCGTCGCGACGATGCCCTACATCGCGCTGCAGCTCGTGGGCATGGAGGTGGTGATCAAGGCGCTGGGCCTGACCGGCGAACTGCCGCTCGCCGCCGCGTTCGTGATCCTCGCGCTCTATACCTACACGGCGGGCCTGCGCGCGCCGGCGCTGATCGCGTTCGTCAAGGACCTGATGATCTACATCGTCGTCATCGTCGCCGTGGTCATCGTGCCGATGAAGGTGGGCGGCTATGCCAGCGTGTTCTCGTCCGCGCGCGACGCCTTCGCGCTGAAGGGCGGGGCGACGGGCCTGACGCTGCATCCCGGACAGCTGCTGCCGTTCGCGACGCTCGCACTCGGCTCGGCGATGGCCGCGTTCATGTACCCGCACACCTTGACCGGCATCTTCGCGGCCAAGGATGCGAACACGATCCGCAAGAACGCCATCTTCCTGCCGGCGTACACCGTGCTGCTCGGGTTGATCGCGCTGCTGGGCTACATGGCTTACGCCGCGAAGCTGGCGGTCAAGAGCAACAACGACGTTGTGCCGGCGCTGTTCAACGCGCTGTTCCCGTCCTGGTTCGCCGGCTTCGCCTTCTCCGCGGTGGCGATCGGCGCGCTGGTGCCGGCGGCGGTGATGTCGATCGGCGCGGCCAACCTGTTCACCCGCAACTTCTGGAAGCCCTACGTCAACGGCCAGGTCACGCCGGCGCAAGAGGAGAAGGTGGCCAAGGTCGCGTCGCTGGCCGTCAAGGTGGGAGCGCTCCTGTGCATCCTGCTGATGCCCACGAAGTTCGCGCTCGACCTGCAGTTGCTGGGCGGCGTCTGGATCCTGCAGACCTTCCCGGCGCTCGTGTTCGGCCTGTTCTCGCAACGCCTGCGCGCCCCGGCGCTGCTGGCCGGCTGGCTGGCCGGGATCGTGTTCGGGACGTGGACGGCCTTCGCCGACGGCGTCAAGCCGGTGCACTCCCTGATGCTGGGCGGCGACAAGTTCACCGTCTACACCGGCTTGCTGGCACTGGCGCTGAACTTCGCCGTCGCGCTCGTCGTGCAGGCGCTGCTGCGCACGCCGGCCGCCACGCCGGTGCCGAGCAAGGCGTGACCTGAGATCGCACGGACGTCGACGGCGTCCGTGCGGCGCCGGCACAATGGCAGACCATGCGCCTCAAAGCCAAGCTGCTCGTCGTCGCGGCGATTCCGCTGCTGTTGTCACTGGCACTGATCGCGGCGGCGGTGCTGCTGCAGCAGCGCGAGCTCGCGCGGCGGGAGCACGCGCTGGTCGAAGGCGGCTATGTGAGCGCACGGCGAGCGGAGTTGCAGAACTACGTGCAGCTCGCCATGAGCATGATCAAGCCGCTGGTGGACGCCGGCGGCGACGCGCCGGCCGCCCAGGCCCAGGCCATGCGCCTGCTCGAATCGCTGGACTACGGCAACGACGGCTACTTCTTCGTCTACGACATGCACGGCACGGTGCTGATGCATCCGCGCCAGCGCGAGCTGGTGGGCAAGGACCTGTCGGGTCTGCGAGACTCTCGGGGAAACGCCACGATCCAGGCGTTGCTGGCACGCGCCCGCGACGGCGGCGGCTACGTGGAGTACATGTGGCGGCGGCCGTCGACCGGGCAGGTCGCGCCCAAGCTGGGCTATGTCGTCGAGATCCCGCGCTGGGGATGGATGGTCGGCACCGGCCTCTACCGGGACGACATCGACGCCGCCACGGCGCAGCTCGACGCCCAGGCCTCGTCCAACATCGGCGCGACGCTGTTGTGGATCGCGGCGATCGCCGGCGGCGGGGTGGCCCTCATCAGCCTCAGCGGCCTCTGGCTCAACCTGAGCGAGCACCGCGTCGCCGATGCGAAGCTGCAACTGCTCGCACGCCAGGTCGTCCGTTTCCAGGAAGACGAGCGGGCCCACCTGGCGCGCGAACTGCACGACGGCGCGACGCAGACGATGGTGTCGGCCAAGCTGCTGGTCGAATCGGCCATCGAACAGCTGGAGCGAGAACACCACGTGTCGCCGCCGGCACTCGAGAGGGCGCTCGCGGGGCTGAAGGAATCGCTCAACGAGGTTCGACGCATCTCCCATCGACTGCGCCCGGCCATGCTGGATGAACTGGGACTGCCTGCGGCGCTGGAGTTGCTGGCGCGGGAGGCCGATGACGCCGGTGCGACCCGCGTGGACGTGCGGATCCAGGGCGAGGCGGTTCCCCTGCCCGACGCGGTGAAGACCGCGCTGTTCCGCGTCTCGCAGGAGGCGCTGGCCAACGTGGGCAAGCATGCGCAGGCGCAACAGGTGGACGTCGAGCTGGTCTTTTCGTCCGAGGGCATCGCGCTGAGCATCGGCGACGACGGCCGCGGCTTCGAGGTCGACAAGGTGCAGCTGGATCCCCGCCGGGGCATCGGGCTGCGCAACATGCGGGAGCGACTGGCGTCGATCGGTGGGTCGTTCGAGGTGAATGCCGCGCCGGGCGTCGGCACGACGCTGGTGGCTCGAGTCCCGCTGGACGCGGTCCGCCGGCTGGCTTGAACAGGCCCTGGTCCGAACAGACCTTGGTGCGAAGCTCGCTGCGGTTGTTGGCCCTGACGCGCTGGACATAGCGTTACTCCTCCCCAGGCGAGGTCACGGCGCTCGCGTTGGACGACGGGTACCGGGCCAACCCGTGCCGTATGAAAGGCAGGCGACGGGTTCGTTGGGAAGAATGTGCAACTTCTCGCTGTCGCGCCGAAGGGCGGGCATGCAGGCGTCCCGCTCGCGCTGGAGGCATCGGCGGCGGCACTCGCGCGAAGTTCGGCGCCAACACGACAATAAATGCTCTCGGGGTGGAAAGATGGAACCAGGTTTTGCAGGCGTGCTGCGCCCGGGGCACGTTCGTACCCGAGCGTGCAGCGTTGCCGCGTTGATCTGGGCCATCTCGCCGATGGCATCGGCCGCCTCGGTGCCATGGACCCCGAGCCTCGCGGCACGCCATGCGATCGAGGTGTTGGTCGACGACGGCGGCTTGCCGTTGACCGTGAGCCAGTGGCCGCTGCCCCGAGAGGCCGTGCAGCGGGCGCTCGATACGCTGCCTGAAGAACTGCCGCTCGAACTCGATGTTGCGCGTGCGCTGGTGCAAAGAGAGCTGCGCGCTCAGCAGGACAGCCGTATCGGCTTGACTCTGCGCCAGCGAAAGGATGCGTTGCCGGGCTATGGCGATGACGCCACACCTGGCAGCAGCCTGCAATTGCGTAGCGGCGAGTACGACGGCCCACACCTGGCTCTTCAGGCCGGCGGTCGCCTCGATTCGGTAGCCGATTCGGGACAATCCCACGGCACGGCACGGCTCGATGACAGTGCCGTCGCCGCCGACGCCTTCGGTATCCAGGCACAGGCCTGGGCTCATCGCTCTTGGTGGGGGCCAGGCTGGCAGAGTGCGCTGCCGTTGAGCAACAACCCACCGGCGCTCGACGGCATCGGGCTGCAGCGCGCGTCAGTGCTGCCATCGGACTCACCCTGGCTGTCGTGGATCGGTCCCTGGAATACGGATTTCTTCGTGGCACGTACCGAAGGAGAGGAGCCCGGACCAGGAAGCAATTCGCTGATTTCGGGCTGGCGCATCACGGCGCGGCCGTTGCCGCTACTGGAAGTCGGCCTGACGCGCATGGTGCAGTTCGGCGGCACCGGGCATCCCGAGACGCTGGGCAGTTTCGCGCGCGCCGTGATTGGCGTGCATGCCAACGCGCAGACAGTGGCGGCCCAGAGCCGCGACTCCGGCAACGGCCTCGCCGGCGTGGATCTGCGGGTTCGCTGCCCATCCGGCGTCCGCTGCGCGGGCTATGTGCAAGTCATGGGCGAGGACGATCGCAAGCACCTGCCCTTCAAATACCTGGAGACGGTCGGGACCGAAGTGTGGTCGCCGAGCGGCGCGATGCGGTTCTGGTTCGAGGCCTCCGAGGTCGGGTGCCGCACGACTTGGCGCGAGAGCACGACGCCAGGCTGCGCCTATCACAACTATGCTTACCTGGACGGGTACACGGCCAGCAATCGCTGGCTGGGCGCCAGCGTGGGCGCGGACGGCAAGCTGCTGACGCTGGGTTGGATGGATTCCGAGTGGGACAGTTCGTTGAGGCTCGACTATGGCCACGTCGGTTCGAACGTGGGTACGTTCGGCGTACCGTTCGAACCTGCTTTGTCGGGCCGTCCGCTGTGGGCGTTGTCAGCGCGTCGCAGCTGGCACTTCGGATCGACGAGTTTGACCCCCGAATTCGACTGGACGCGGGTCCAATGGATGGACGGGACCCGCGTCTCCTCGCGTGTGGGCCTCGAGATGAGCACCACGCTCGATGATCTCGGCGTCGCCTCCCCAAGCCGCGTCGCAGAGGCACTGTCCGGCCCCGGCAGTCCCACCACGGACCGACTGTTGGCCGCGGCCGCGCTCATCGGCGGAGCCGCGCTGTTCGACCGGGCTGCCAACAGCTATGCGTACGAGCGCCACAACGAGCCCTCGCTGAAGGTGATGCGCCAGTTGGGTTCGACGCTGCCCTACGCCGAACTTGGACTGGCGGGCACCGCGTGGCTGACGCGCCGCGGCAGTCCGGACGGCGACGTCGCAATGGCGAGCATCGAGGCCGGGGTGTCCTCGGTCGTGCTGGCGGAAGGACTCAAGCAGATCGTCGATCGTTCACGTCCCTATGACGAGCGCGGCGCCGCAGACTTCGGACACGACAAGCGCTCCGAGAGCTCTTTTCCTTCGGTGCACACGGCGATCGCCTGGAGCGTGATCACGCCGGTCGCCGAGCGCTACGACGCTCCGTGGCTGTATGGCATCACGGCGTTGGTCAACGTCGGGCGCGTCGCGGATCATCAGCACTGGTTGTCCGATACCGTCGCCGGGTCGGTGCTGGGCTACGTCGTCGGCGACTGGTTCAGCAAGCGCGCCAGCGACGCACCGAGCGGCAGTGTCACGCTGATACCGCACGGTGTGGTCATGGCGACCGCATTCTGATCAAGCGTCACCAGGTGCCATGTGCGACATTCGCGCTGTCGATTTTCGACCGTCAGGTAGCGAGCGGTACCCGCCATTTGCCGAGCGCGATGCGCGCGATGGCATGGCACCGAGGCCTCATGTCAGCTATCGTTCAGAAAATGAATCGCAACGGGGCCGTCCGTCGACCAGGCAAGTTGGTGCGCCGAGGGGTATTGAGTGTCAAAGAGCGGCATTTCCCTTCTCTCAGTAGACTCGCCCTATCGCCAATGGGTCGGGGCACAGCCCTGGCGTCGTCTCGCACTGCTCGTCTGAGCTTTTCTCGAAGGGTACACACTTGATGAACGAACAACTGCTGATCGATGAAGCACGCTACTGCTCCTTTGGCGACACCGTGCACTACGTCAATCCGCCAAAGGTCTTTACGGCGTGCGACGGCAGCTACATGTTCGATGCCGACGGGGTGCCCTACCTCGATCTGCAGATGTGGTATTCCGCGGTCAACTTCGGCTACAAGAACAAGCGCCTCGAAGCGGTGATGCTTCGCCAGTTGGAGACGCTGCCGCAGATCGCGAGCCAGTACCTGCATCCGACGAAGATCGAGCTGGCGAAATGGATCGCTCAGGACGCGGAGAGAAAGTGGGGACGTCCGGGCCGTGTCCACTTCAACGTGGGCGGGGCACAGGCGATCGAGGATTCGTTGAAGCTGGTTCGCAATGCGTGCGGCGGCAAGAGTCTGATGTTCGCCTTCGAGGGGGGCTATCACGGCCGCACGCTGGGCGCATCGAGCATCACATCCAGCTATCGCTACCGGCGCCGGTTCGGTCACTTCGGCGAGCGCGCCCAGTTCATCCCTTTCCCGTATCCGTTTCGCCGCCCCAAGGGCATGACGGCGGAGGAATACTCGGATCACATCGTGAAGGAGTTCGCACGAAAGTTCGAGAACGAGTATCACGCGGTGTGGGATCCGAAGACGCGCCAATGCGAATTCGCGGCGTTCTACATCGAGCCCATCCAGGGAACGGGCGGCTACGTCATTCCGCCCGCCAATTTTCACAAAGGCCTCAAGAAGGTGCTCGACGAGCACGGCATCCTGTTGGTGGTCGATGAGATCCAGATGGGGTTCTGGCGTACAGGAACGCTCTGGTCGATCGAGAACTTCGGCGTGCAGCCGGATGTACTGGTCTTCGCCAAGGCACTCACGAACGGACTCAACGCGTTGTCCGGGCTATGGGCCCGTGAGGAGTTGATCAACCCCGAGGTGTTTCCTCCCGGCTCGACGCACTCCACCTTCGCGTCGAATCCGTTGGGTACCGCCCTCGGGCTGGAGGTGCTCAAGATGACTTCCGAGATCGACTATGGCAAGCAGGTGCGCGAGAGCGGCGCCTATTTCCTCGACGGACTTCGCGACCTGCAGAAGCGCCACAAGGAAATAGGCGATGTCGACGGCCTGGGCCTGGCCTTGCGCGCCGAGATCTGCACCGAAGACGGATTCACGCCGAATCGCGCTCTGTTGGACAAGATGGTCGACATCGGCCTGTCCGGCGATCTCGACTTCGAAGGCCACAAGGCCGGCCTGGTGCTCGACGTCGGCGGCTACTACAAGAACGTCATCACGTTCGCGCCGTCGCTGGAGATCTCCCGGAGCGAAATCGACCAGGCCATGGTGCTCCTGGAGCAACTGCTGGTTCGCGCGAAGGCGAGCTGAACCCGGCTGGGGCCGGGCTCCACGTCGTCAAGCCGGAGCGCGGCGCCCAGCCTCGACCGAACTCGCCGCGGCTGGCGCGCTGGCGATGCGTCGAACGAAATCGATCACGTGCTCAGTGAGCAGACGCCGGTCGCTGTCGATGGTGACCATGTGGTAGCTGTTTTCCAGCAACAGGCGCTCCACCGGGCCTTGCACGTGCTTCGACACCAGATCGGCGTTCGCGAGACTCGACACATCGTCCTCGGTGGCGTGGACCACCAGGCAAGGCGCACACACGGCACTCAGGCGTCGTCGAACATGCTTGCTCAAGTCGTGCATCTCGATGATCGAGTACCAAGGCGTGCCGGACAGGCCTGCGGCGCCGCTGTCTCCGCCCTGCATATGGGCGAGGACGTATTTGCGCAGGCCTTTGTTGCGGATGCCGTACGGCGGACGCTCCAGGAACATCCGGCGGCGGCCTATTCCCAGGGCACGCACAGGCTTGAGCAAGAACGCCAGCCGCGTGAAGATCGGCATGCTCCAGCCGTCGTGCCAGAACGACGTGGACAGGGCCCCCACGCCGTCCACCAGCTCAGGCCTGGTAGCGGCCAGTTCCAGCGACAACACCGCGCCCATGGACAGCCCCATCACCACGAGCCGATCCACGCGAGCGCGAAGCCGCTGCGCGGCGGCATGGACGCTCTCGATCCAGTCCTGCCAGTGCGTGGCGACCAGATCGTCCAGGCTCCCGCAATGGCCCGCCAACTGGACACCATGTACTTCGAACCCGGCACCCTGAAGCGAGCGTCCGAGTTGTCGCATCTCGTTGGGTGTGCCAGCCAGTCCGTGCACCAGGAGCACGCCGGTGCGGCCGTTGGCGCCCTGGCCGGGCAGGGTGAATTCACGCGACGGGATCGGCGGATTGGTCGATGCGCTCATGCGGACACGCGCGACCGAGCGACCGTCCTCACCATCAGCGCGAGCGCTTCGTCGAAATTTCCGAAGGCCGCATGCGCGATCCCATGGTGGACGCAGTGATCGATCAGCTTGGACTTGGCCAGCACGAAATCGGCCTTCGCTGCGACACAGAAATCGGAGCGTCCGTCGCCCACGAACAAGACCTTGCGCGACGTCGCTGTGTGGCGGGCCAGCAGCTCGCATTTGCAGGTTCCGCCAGCACTGACGCACGTCGCGACGGCGTTGGGGAAGGTCAAGCGCCAGCGACGCTCGTCGAGCTGGACGAGGTGGTTCGCGGACACCGAAAGACCCTCCAGACGGTGCAACGCCAGGACGCGATGGATCACGCGGTCGATGCCATCGCTGACGACCTGCAGCGCGATGCCGAGACGCCTGGCGGCTGTCACGAACGCGTCGAAATGCGGGTCGATCGCCACGCCCGTCAGGAAATCGTCCAGTTCGGCGCAGCTCATGTCCAGCAACGCCACCTGGCGCTGCATGCACTCGCCAGACCCAATCCGGCCGGCTTCCCATTCGGCCTCGATCTCGCGCCATTGCGGCCGTGCGAACCGCTCGAGCAAGGCGTCCGTCACGTCGTCGACGCTGATGGTGCCATCGAAGTCGCATTGAATCACCCAGCCGCTGTCGTTCGTGTCAGGAGGCAGGGGTATCACGGGCTGGCTCATCGAATCTCACTCTGGATTGGGCTCCCCGTCATTGCACCACAATCGGTCGCCGCGCTCCTCGCCCGCGCAAAGCAACCTCACGGCAGCATCCGCTCCGGGCTGCGGGGCAGTGCCGGGACGCGCCGCGGACCGACGACCCGACCGATGCGTATGTGGGATCATCGCCGTCGATCATGTCAAAAGAGACTCCAGCCAATTCGCGCATCGGGCGTCACGTCATCGTCGTCCTGGCGATCGCCATCGGGCTCGACACGCTCGGCCAGTTGCTGTGGAAGCTCGCTGCAACCCGCCTGCCCGCGACCCTGTCTCCGGACGCGCTGCTGCATTCCATCGCGCGCGATCCGCTCCCGCTGCTGGTGATTGGCGTGTTCCTTCTCCAACTGGTCAACTGGCTGCTGGTACTGGAGCGCGTCGACCTGAGCTATGCCCAGCCCTTGACGGCCCTCAGCTACGTGTCGGTGTGCCTGCTTTCCGCCTGGCTCTTCGGCGAGCGCCTGGACGTCCACAAGGGTCTTGGCGTGTTATTGGTGCTGATCGGTGTCGCCCTGGTCAGTGTCGACCCGACGCGAAGCAGGGAGCCATGAGCGCGAAGCTGATCGGCATGCTGCTGGTGCTGGTGTGCACGGGCGTCGAGGGCCTGGCGCAGATCTGCCTGAAGCAATCGAGCCGGCAGCCGGCGCGGCGCGTGCGCTGGATCGGCGCGGGGGTCGCGCTGTTCGTGGTCGAGGCGCTGCTCTATACCGCGGCCCTCCAGCGGCTCGACGTCAGCCTGGCGTACTCGCTGGGGGCCATGAGCTTCGTGGTGGTAGCGCTCGGGGCCGCCTGGCTGCTCGGCGAAGCGCTGCCGATGACGCGGCGGCTCGGCATCGCTTGCATCGTCGCCGGCTGCGCCGTGCTGGCCACCGGCGGATGAGCGCATCGCACTTCAAGGTCGCCTGGGTTGATCGTGCGGCCGATGTACCCGAGTCGACCTGGGCGCAGTTCTTCGCGCCGCCACTGGAAGGCGCCTGGTGGTACCGCGCGCTCGAACAGAGCGGGCTGGACGATCAATTCTCGTTCCGCTACCTGTTGCTGACCCAGGGTCCAGCCACGGTGGGCCTGGTGCCGACGTTCGTGATGGACGTGCCGATGCGCCTGGTGGTGCCGCCTGGGCTGCTGCCCTGGGTGTCGGCGCTCGGTCACGTGTTTCCGTGGTTGAGAGCACAGCGCACCTTGTTCGTCGGCTCCCCGTGCGCGGAGGAGGGCTGGATTGGACTGGCGAGCGGCATCGACGTCCCGGCGGCGCTGCGCTGCATCGATGCGGCGCTGCGGGCCGAGATGCGGCGCCAGGGTGCGAGCGTGCGCGTCTGGAAGGACTTCGGAGCCGCGTGGGACGATGTGCTGGGTTCGCTCGCACGGGAGGCCGGGATGTTCCGCCTCGTCAGCTTTCCAGGCACCGCCGTCGCCTTGCCGCACGGGTCGCGGGAGGGTTACCTGCAGTCGCTCGGCGGCAATCGACGGCATCAGTTCAAGAAGAAGATCCGTCGAAGCAAGGAGGCGGTCGGGCTCGGCGTGGAAGTGCTTCGCCAGCCCGACGATCCCACGCTGGACGAGCTGTTCGCGCTGTTCTGGCAGACCTACGAGAAGGCGACGACACGCTTCGAACGGCTGAACCGGCGATTCTTCGGACTCGTCGCAGCCGAGCCGACCACGAGCTTCATCGTGCTGCGGGCGCCGACCACCTCACAACCCGTGGCCTTCATGATGTGCTTCGAGTTCCCGGGGCAGTTGGTCAACAAGTTCATCGGCATCGACTACCGCACGCCGCGGGAGTGGATGTTGTACTTCCGGCTTTGGGACGCCGCGGTGGACCACGCGATCCATCTGGGCGCCAAGGTGTTGCAGAGCGGCCAGACCGGCTACCGGCCCAAGATCGACCTCGGGCATGACCTCGTGCCCCTGACCAACTACGGTGCCCACCGCAATCCATTGATCCATTGGATCTACGCACGCGTGGCGGCCGAGGTGGATTGGGGCACGCTCGATCCTGCGCTTGCAAGCGCCTTGGAGGCCCATCCGGAATTGAGCCGCCTCCGGAGGAGCCTCTAGTGTGGGGCGTCAGTTCCGGGCAAGGCCGCGAACTCCAGTGTGAGCGTCAGTTGCGAAGCAAGCCGTTGACGTTTGACGACGCGATGCGCGAATGTCTCCATGGATGGACCCCTGGGTATCATCCGAGCGACAGGCGCACCACCACGGGGAGGGCCAGGCCGTGAACAGCTACAAGCCCGAAGGTTGGACGACGATAACGCCACGGCTCATCACGCGCGATGTCCAGGGCCTGGTCGATTTCCTGAAGCGCGTCTTCGGCGCCACGGGCGAGGCGCACGCCGGCCGACCCGCCGAAATGGCGATCGACGACTCTCGCATCCTCGTCAGTGACGGTGATGGCGTTCGTTCCGCTGCGTGCGCGTTTCTGTACGTCTACGTTCCCGACGTCGACGACGTCTACCGGCGAGCGATCGAGGCAGGCGCCAGGACGATCGAGGCCCCCACGCGCACGCCCTATGGAGATCGGCGTGCGACGTTGGAGGATCGCTGGGGAAACACCTGGCAAGTCGCGACGCGATCGACGCCTCTTTAGATAGCCACTGGCCAGATAGTTTTCCGGAGCCTGTCGATTCCTGCCGACCGGGGAAAGCTCGGCGTGCCGTTCGCGTCGACCGCGCGGCCGGCGAGATGGTGGCGTCCACCCGCGGCCTGGGCTGCATGGTGCTCAGCGCGGCGGAGTTCCTGGCCTCCGACGTGGTCGTCATGGGGATCATCGTGATCGGCCTGTTCGCCTTCGTGTTCGACCTGCTGATGCGCCATCTCGAGAAGGTGCTGGTGCCTTGGAAGGGCAAGGTCCGAGTGCCTAGATCCGCCGAGGCTGCATGACGATCCCGAAGTAGACTGCGAAGCGATTCTTGTCGGGAGCACCGAGAACTCGGCCGAAGCGAGCCGAGCCCGCGGATCGTCGATCTCGGTTCATGGGGAGTGAAGATGCCACCTCGATCATTGGTTCGCCCCTTCGCGGCTGCAGCGGCGCTCATGGGCTGGACCGCCCTGGCCGCGCAGTTGTACCTGTCGCTGCGCATGGGGCTCGCCAACGGCAATGGCATGGCGCGCAGCCTCGTCGTCTACATCGGCTACTTCACGATCCTGACAAATGCCCTCGTCGCGAGCGCCTTGACGGCTGCCGCGGTCACCTCGGGCGCGAGCGCGCCCAACCGGCTTGCCGCCTTCTTCACGCGTCCTGGCGTCAACACGGCGATCGCCGTGTACATCACCGTGGTGGGGATCACCTATTCGCTCCTCTTGCGCCACATCTGGGATCCGCAAGGCCTGCAGTGGATCGTCGACGTCGTGCTGCACGACTTGATGCCCGTGCTGTTCCTCGCGTACTGGTGGTTCGCCGTGCCGACGCACAGTGTGCGCTGGCGGGACATCCCGCTCTGGCTGGCGTATCCCGCCGGCTACTTTGCCTATTCGATGGCGAGCGGCGCCGTGCTCGGTCGATACCCGTACCCGTTCCTCGATGTCGGCGAGTTCGGATACGGGCGAGTCCTGGTGAACGGCATCGGGATGCTGATCGGTTTCATCGTGGTCGCGGCCGTCCTGGTCGCGCTGGGTCGTTCGAGAGCTCGCGCGGTCGCGCGCACCGCGCGCTGAAACGCACTGGACGTGAACAACATGAACAACCTGTACGACACCCCTGCCGAGCTGATCGCCGGCGCCTTCCTGATCCTCCTGCTGATGGCGGTGGAACTGGGGCACGCCCTCGGACGCCGCGTCGATGTGCGCGATTGGGAGAAATCGAGCGGCGCCTACACGACCCTGGCGGGGGCCGTCCTGGGCCTGCTCGGCCTGCTGCTCGCGTTCTCCTTCGGCATGGCCGACGCGCGATATGGCGCGCGCAAGGCCGTGGTGCTCAAGGAGGCCAACGCGATCGGCACGGCGTCCCTGCGCGCGAGCTTTCTCGATGCATCGACCGAACCGCGCATGAAAGCGCTGATGCGTCAGTACGTCGATGCGCGGATGGCGGACTACGCCGTCCGTTCCGACGGGCAGACGGAGCGGACCGCCGCGCTTCAGCAAGAGCTTTGGACGCTGGCCGCCGCGGGAGACGCCTATCGCGAGCCCAAGGCAGCGGGGCTGTCCCTGCTCACGTCGGCGCTCAACGACGTGATCGATGTCAGCAGCGAGCAAAAGGCTGCGCGCGACAACCGCGTGCCCGACGCGGTGCTGTGGCTGCTGTTCTCGGTGGCCGTCTTGTCCGGCGCACTCGGCGGCTTCGCTTTCGGTGCCACGCGACATCGCAACATGCTGGTCACGCTCACGTTCAGCGTGCTGGTGAGCCTGGTGATCTTCACGATCCTCGACCTCGACCGGCCGCGGCGCGGCGTGATCCAGGTCGACCTGACGCCCATGCGGGAGTTGCAGGAAAGCCTGGGCAAATAGTGCCGAATCCCGTCCAAGACGGTCTCCAGGGACGACCCTGAGCCTGGCCATGGTTGCCCATGTGCGATGCAGTCGAGCCGCAACCGGGCTCGGTCGATGCGCTTGAGCATGTCGCACGCCGCCTTCACCGCGCGCAGTCACTCTTCGCGCTCGAACAGAGGCGTCGTCTTGAGCGAGGTCAGACTGCCTTGCGCGAAGATCGTCATGAGGCATGCGAGGGCCGTCTCGTGGTGCTTGAACGTCGTGATGGCCACCCCGTCGTAGTCGCCGAAGGAGAAATAGAACTGATGCAACGTACCTCCGAAGGCATCGACCGCCCGGCGCATCACCTGCTCGCGATCGGTGCGCCGAGCCACCACGCGGTCATCCCCGAGAACCTGGACAACGGTGGGACAACGCACAGACCCAGGTGCCCAAGCGGATCAACCTGTGGATTCAAAACTCTGTTGAAGGAAGACCATGAAATCAGACAGCCAGCTGCAGCAAGACGTCATCGCCGAGCTGAAGTGGGAACCCCGCGTCACGGCGTCGCAAATCGGCGTCGAAGTCAGAGCAGGCGTGGTGACTCTTGCGGGCCACGTGGGCAGCTATTCCGAGAAATGGCATGCCGAACGCGCGGCGCAGCGCGTATCCGGCGTGGACGCTCTCGCCGTCGAGCTCAAGGTCAGGTTGCCCGGGCTCAGCAATCGCACCGATGCCGATATCGCACTCTCGGTCGAAAGCGGACTGCTGTGGTCGACCGCGGTGCCCGATGGAGCCGTCAAGGTGATGGTGGAGGGCGGCTTCGTCACGCTCAGCGGCGACGTCGGCTGGCAGTACCAGAAGCAGGCGGCAACGGACTGCGTCCGACACCTCCTCGGCGTGACCGGGGTCAGCAACCAGATCGCCATCAAGCCGACGGTGAGCATGAGCGCGGTCAAGAGCGAGATCGAAGCTGCCCTGCAGAGGAACGCGTCGGACGACGCGAAGCTGATCACCGTGGAAGTTCACGGGGCCGACGTGACCTTGAAGGGCAAGGTGCACAGTTGGGCGGAGCGCGAGAGCGCGACGATGTCCGCATGGGGAACGCCCGGCGTGCGCAGCGTCCAGGATGACATGACATTGCACTACTGATCGCCTCAGGGGCCGAGGCGCTCTCGCGGCCTGGCCCCTGAATATCGGTGTCGACGATGACGAAAGGCAAAACCATGAGCAACGATCTGAAGCAATCCGGTCTTCAGGCGCCGACACGCGCCTCCAGCCCGATCGGACCCTCCTGGGACGAACACCTGCTCGATGGCACCCAGGTGACGATTCGCGGCCTCCAGTCGCAGGACCTGGAACTGGAGCGACGGTTCATCGAAGGGCTTTCGCCGATGTCGCGTCGCTTCCGATTTCTCGAAACGATGAATTCGCCAAGCGACGCACTTCTCGCTCAACTGACCGACCTCGATCCGCTGACCGACGTGGCTTATGTGGCGATGATCGGCAGCGGAACCGAACAACGCGAGATCGGCGTTGCGAGATTCAGCGCGCTCGTCGGCGGACAGGACTGCGAGTTTGCGGTGACCGTCTCGGACGAGTGGCAAATGAAAGGATTGGGCAGCGCGTTGATGTCGCATCTCGTGGATGCGGCGCGAGCGCGGGGCATCCACGCGATGCACTCCTCCGATTCGGCCGACAACGACTCGATGCGGCAATTTGCAAGTCACCTGAGCTTTCAGAATTCGCGCGACCCGAACGACGCCAAGCTGGTGTTGTACAGCGTGAACCTCGATTGAGTCGGTGGTTGTCGGTCAAGTCTCGATGATGACCTTCAGCGCCTTCGTATCCGCGGCACGGCCAAAGGTGTCGTACGCGTCGAGGATCTTGTCGAATTTGAAGCGGTGCGTGATCAGCTTGCCTGCATCGATGCGGGCCGAGCGCACCGTCCTGAGCAGCATCGGGATCGTCACCGTGTCGACCAGCCGCGTGGTGATCGTGATGTTCTTCGACCAGAGCGTCTCCAGGTGCAGGTCGGCCTTGACGCCGTGCACGCCGATGTTGGCGATCGTGCCGCCGGCCGCGACGATGTCCTGGCAGATCTGGAAAGTGGCCGGAATGCCGACCGCCTCGATCGCCGTGTCGACGCCGCGTCCGCCTGTCAGCGCCAGCACCTGTTGCGCCGCGTCGCCTCCGCTGCTGTTGACAGCGTCCGTGGCACCGAACTGCTTGCCGATTTCCAGGCGGTTGTCATCGAGGTCGACCATGATGATCTGCGCGGGCGAATAGAGCTGCGCCGTGAGCAGCGCGGCCAACCCGATGGGACCGGAGCCGACGATGGCCACGCTGGAGCCGGGCGCCACCTTGCCGTTCAACACGCCGCATTCGAAACCGGTGGGCAGGATGTCGCTGAGCATCACGAGCGCTTCCTCGTCCGCGCCATCGGGAATCGGATAGAGGCTCGTGTCGGCGTGCGGGATTCGAACGTACTCGGCCTGCGTGCCGTCGATGCTGTTGCCCAGGATCCAGCCACCGGTCGTGCAGTGCGAATACATGCCCTTGCGGCACGGCTCGCAGCGCCCGCAGGCACTGATGCAAGAGATCAGCACGTGGTCGCCCGGCTTGAAGCTGGTGACGGCCGCGCCGACGGATTCGATCACGCCAACCCCTTCGTGCCCGAGGATGGTCCCTGGCTTGCAGGTGGGAACGTCGCCCTTGAGGATGTGCAGGTCGGTGCCGCAGATCGTGGTGCGCGTGATGCGCACGATCGCGTCGCCCGGCATGGCCAGCGCGGGCTTGGGACGGTCTTCGACGTTCTTGCGGCCGGGGCCGTTGTAGACGAGAGCTTGCATTTGTCTTCCTTGAGAGAGGTGAGGGGTGGTGTTTCAGGCAGCGACCGGCAAGCCCAGGTTCTTGACGGCTTCGATCATCTGCACGAGCACGGCCTGCGCATCGCCGTAGACCATGCTGCAGTTGTCCGCATAGAACAGCGTGTTGACGACGCCTGCATAGCCTTTGCCCTCGCCGCGCTTGACGACGAGGACCTTCTTCGCCTTGTCGGCGTCGAGGATGGGCATGCCGTAGATCGGCGACGACTTGTCGGTGCGCGCCGCGGGATTCACGACGTCGTTGGCGCCGATGATCAGCGCGACGTCGGTGTCCGGAAAATCGCCGTTGATGTCTTCCAGCTGGAAGATCGCGTCGTAGGGAACGCCGGCCTCGGCCAGCAGCACGTCCATCTGGCCGGGCATGCGTCCGGCGACCGGGTGCACCGCGAAGCGCACGCGCACGCCGCCGGCCTGCAGCAGCTTGACGAACTCGAACAGTTTCTGCTGGCCCTGTGCCACCGCGAGGCCGTAGCCCGGCACGATGATCACCGAACTCGCGTAGCGCATCGCGATGCCGGCGTCGCCGGGCGCCATCGGCTTCAGGCTGCCCTGGATCGCGCCCTGCTTGCGCGCGCCGGGCGCGACGCCAAAGCGCGTGAACACGACGTTGCCGACCGAGCGGTTCATCGCACGAGCCATCAACAGCGTCAGCAGCAGGCCGGCCGCGCCCACCACCATGCCTGCGATCATCAGCGCCGGGTTCTGCAGAACATAGCCCTCGAGGCCGACGGCCAGTCCGGTGAACGCGTTGTAGATCGAGATCACCACCGGCATGTCGGCGCCGCCGATCGGCAGCGTCATCAGCACGCCGAAGACGAGGGCGCAGCCGAAGAACGCGTAGATCATCACGGGCAACGCGACCACGGGATCGACCAGGCCCGCGCTGGCGCACACGATCCAGCCGCCAATCGCCGCGGTGGCTGCCATGACGAGGCCGTTGATCGCCTGCTGGCCCTTGACGCGCAGCGGATGCTCGATCACGCCGTCGAGCTTGGCCCAGGCGATCAGCGAACCTGACAGCGAGACCGCGCCGATCAAGGCACCCACGAGCGTGACGGCCAGGGCGGTTGCGCCCGTGGTCTTGACGCCGAGGAGTTCCACGGCCGCGATGGCCGCTGCGGCGCCGCCCCCCATGCCGTTGTAGAGCGCGACCATCTGCGGCATCGCGGTCATCGCCACGGTTCGACCGCTGCGCCAGGCCAGGCCACCGCCGAGCGCGAGCGCGACGACGGCCAGGGCGATGTTGACCAGCAGGTGCGGCTGCGCCGCCGCATCGACGTTGGCCGCGTAGAGGAAGCTCGCGAGCACGGCGACCGCCATGCCGATGCCGGCCACGCGAATGCCCGAGGGGGCGGTGACGGGTGACGACATGCGCAGCAGGCCGAACAGGAACAGCGAGGCGGCGACGAGGCCTGCCACGCCGACGATCAGGGGAGCGAGCGACGCGGACATGTCAGCGCTTGTTCGCGTGCAGGTGCTTCACGCGGGCCGAGCGGTTGCCCTGGCCTGGCTTGGCGACCGGCGCCTGGAACATCGCCAGCATGCGGTCCGTGACGGCGTAGCCTCCGGCCGCGTTGCCGGCACCGAGCAGCACGGCGAAGAAGCCGATGACCTGCTCCTGCAAGGTGCTGGCGCCGAGCAGCGCATAGATACCGCCGACGACGACGATGCCGTGGACGAAATTCGACCCGGACATCAACGGCGTGTGCAGGATGGCCGGCACGCGACCGATGATGACCCAGCCCGCGAAGGCGGCGAGCACGAAGATGTAGAGGGCGACGAGCCCCGAGATGTCGATGGCGGTGTGCATGGTGTTTCCTGTGGAGTCTTGTTCAGGCCGTCCGGACGGCGGCCGCGCGGCGCGACGAGGTGCGCCTGGCCGGCGCCGCGGGTGGAGCGGGCGCGGCGGGCACGGCCTCGTCCATGCGCTGGCCGTCGTGCGTCAGCGCGGTCTGCGCCAGCACCTCGTCGGTCCAGTCGATCTCGATGACGTTGTCCTTCAACATGAGCGCGAGCAGGTTGAAGACGTTCTTCGCATAGAGCTCGCTCGCGTCGGCTGCGAGCAGGGACGGCACGTTCAGGGGCGCCACGAGCGTGACGCCGTCCACCTGCGCCGTCTCGCCCGGCCGCGTGTCGTCGCAGTTGCCGCCGCCTTCGGCGGACAGGTCGACGATCACGGCACCGGATTTCATGCCGGCCACCTGGGCCCGGCTGATCAGCTTGGGCGACGGCTTGCCGGGGATGGCGGCGGTCGTGATGACCAGATCCGCTTGCTGGAGATGCTGCGTCAGTACGGCGGCGACCTTGAGCTGCTCGTCGGCGCTCAGTGCGCGCGCATAGCCGCCTTCGCCGCGCGCGTCCACGCCGGTCTCCACGAAAGTCGCGCCCAGCGAGCGCGCCTGCTCCGCGGTCTCCGGCCGGACGTCGTAGCCTTCGACCAGGGCGCCCAGGCGATGGGCCGTCGCGATCGCCTCCAGTCCGGCGACGCCGAGTCCCAGCACCAAGACGCGTGCCGGCCCGATGACACCGGCTGCCGTGGTCACCTTGGGCAGGACGCGTCCGAGATGCGTGGACCCGAGCTGTACCGCGTAGTAGCCGGCCAGGGCCGACTGGCTCGACAGCGCGTCCATCGCCTGCGCGCGCGAGATGCGCGGCACGCGCTCCATCGCGAAGCAGGTGATCTTCCTGTCCACCAGGCGCTGGACGAGCGCCGCCTCCTTGCCCGCGTAGACGAAGCAGATCAGCAACGCCCCTGGCTTCATCGCGTCGACGACATCGATGTCGGGCGCCTGGACGGCCAGCACCACGTCGGCGTCGCGCAGCATCGCCGCGCGATCCGTCGCGATCTCGACGTCGACGAAGTCGGCATCGCTCGAATGGATCGAACGGCCGGCGCCCGCCTGCATGTGCAGCCGGGCGCCGAGCTTGAGCAGCCGGGCGACGAGCGACGGAACGAGAGCCACCCGGCCCTCGTGGACGCGCGTCTCGGCCAGTACCGCGACGTTGACGTACATGGTCAGACCGGCGCGTGGAAGTCGCCGGTGCGCACCAGCTTCTTGTTCACGAACTCCTGGATGCCCATGTTGCCCAGCTCGCGGCCGTAGCCCGAGTTCTTGATGCCGCCGAACGGCAGTTCGGCGTCGGTCCAGTCGATGTTGTTGATGAACATCATCCCGGTGTCCACCTGGCTCGCCACACGCTTGCCGCGGGCGATGTCCTTCGTGAACACCGAGCCGCCCAGCCCGAAGTCGGAGTTGTTGGCCAGCGCGATGGCCTCCGCCTCGTTCTTGACCCGGTAGAACGACACCACCGGGCCGAAGAATTCGTCGCGGAACGCCGGGTTGTCCGGGCGGATGTCGGTGAGGATCGTCGTCTCCATGAACGCGCCGGGGCGATCGAGGCGCTTGCCGCCCATCAACAGCTTGGCGCCGTGCGCGACGGCGCTGTCGACCTGCTTGATCAGTTGCAGGAGGGCGGCCTCCGTCGACAGCGGCCCGTGCGTCGTCTTCCTGTCCATCGGATCGCCGGCCTGCAACTGCGACAGTGCCGTCTTGAACTTCTCGAGGAACTTGTCGGCGATACCTTCCTGGACGATGAAGCGCTTGGCGGCGCAGCAGGTCTGGCCCGCGTTGTACATGCGGCCCCAGACGGCCCACGGGATCGTGCGTTCGAGATCGGCGTCGTCGAGCACGATGAACGCGTCGCTGCCGCCCAGTTCCATGGACGTCTTCTTGAGCATCTTGCCGGCACGCGACGCGATGCTGCGTCCCGCCTCCACGCTGCCGGTCAGGGCCACACCCTTGATGCGCGGGTCGTCGATGACCTGGTTGGCCTGCTCGTGCGAGATCAGCAGGTTCGTGTACGCCCCCACCGGCGCGCCCGCGTCGAGCAGCAGCTTCTCGAAGGCGATCGCACATTGCGGCACGCAAGCCGCGTGCTTGACCACCAGCACGTTGCCGGCCATCAACTGCGGCCCGGCCACGCGGGCGAGCTGGTAGTACGGGAAGTTCCAGGGCTCCACGCAGAACAGCACGCCGAACGGGCTGCTCTCCATATGGGCTTCACCGTGCTTCGGATGCAGCTTCACGGGTGCCAGGAACTCCTCCCCGTGCTGCGCGTAGTACGAGAGGATGTCGGCACTGAAGATGACTTCGCCGCGCGCCTCGTCGATGCGCTTGCCCATCTCCAAGGTCTCGAGGTTCGCGAACTCGTCCACGTGCGAACGCAGCAGCACGGCGGCCCGGCTGAGCACGGCAGCGCGTTCGGCATGGGTCGTCTTCTTCCAGCTCTGGAAGCAGGTCTCGGCCGTGGCCAGGGCGTGCTGGAGCTGCGCCGTGCTCAGGTGCTCGAAGCTCTTGATCAGCTTGCCGGTGTTGGGGTTGACGCTTTGGTAGGACATGGAAGTTTCCTTCAGGTGTCGAGTTGAGGGCCGCCGCGATGGGCAGGGCCGGGTGGCGAATGCGGTGCCTCACGGTGCGCGGCCCATGCGTCCGGGTCTGTGCGTTGGCAAACGGAGTCCCGTGTCGAAGTGCAAAGTGCCTTGCCCTGGCTGGCGCTGCGTTCGCTGACGCACAGAGGACATCTCCTCGCCATGGCTCAATGGCACTCCCCCATACCGAAGCCGCCCCATGACGCAACGAAACACTGCCGAGCCCGTTATCGTTGGATCGGAAGATCGAGGTGCCCGCGGCATGCGGGAGACGGCCCTGCCGCTCGCCTCCGATCCGGTGACTTTCTACGCCGTGTCGCAGGTGCGCCTGGACGGCCGCCAGCGAGTGAGCGAGGTCGTGTGGGGACAGGTCGACACGGTGAGCAACCGCTGGGCGACCGACGAGACGCGGGCTCCGGTCGCCGACGTTGTAGGCGCGATCTACAACGGCGATCCCGTGTTCGCGCTTTTTCGCGGCAAGGATGGCCATGCGCCGCAACAGCGCTTCTTCGTGGTCGAACACGACGACGGCGAGGCATCGGTCGTGCTCGAGGGCGCGGCCGGCTCGGGTCACGACCTCGCGGCGATGGATCGCATCGAAGACTGAGCGCCGCGCCGGATTCGTCCCCTGGTCCGAACGACTTTTCCTGCAACGAACCGGGCCGCCAGCAGCTTCACGCCGAGAAGCATCGCCGGCTCGTGGCGATCGCCAAGACACGCTGAATGAGCCGCGCAGGCCGACGCGTCGGCCTGCGCGCTCGGTCTACGTCGATTCCGGTGCGGGCTTCTCCAGATGCCCGCCGAACTCGTGGCGCATGGCCGACAGCACCTGGTTCGCGAAGTCCGCCTCGCCGCGCGACGAGAAGCGTTCGTGCAGGGCCGCGCTGAGCACGGGCGTGGGTACCGCCTCGTCGATGGCCGCCAACAGCGTCCAGCGGCCTTCGCCCGAGTCCGACACGCGGCCGCTGTAGCCTCCCAGGCCGGGCTCCTTGTGCAGCGCGCTGGCGGTCAGATCGAGCAGCCAGGAGGCCACCACGCTGCCGCGGCGCCAGACCTCGGCGATCTCCGGCAGGTCCATGTCGTAGCGGTAGAACTCCGGGTCGCGCAGCGGCGTGGTCTCGGCATCGCTGGCGGGGCCGGGCGAGCCCGTGTCCTTGCCGATGTTGGCATGGCGCAGGATGTTGAGACCTTCCGCGTAGGCCGCCATCATTCCGTACTCGATGCCGTTGTGGATCATCTTCACGAAGTGACCCGCCCCGTGGGTTCCGCAGTGCAGGAAGCCCTGCTCGGCAGCGGAGACCGGGCCGCTGCGGCCGGGCGTGCGTGGGGCCGTGCCGATGCCGGGCGCGAGCGACTCGAAGATCGGCTTCAGGTGATCGACGATCGCGGGTTCGCCGCCGATCATCAGGCAATAGCCGCGATCGATGCCGGCGACGCCGCCGCTGGTGCCGACGTCGACGTGATGGTGTTCCGACGCGGTAAGGCCTTCGGCGCGGCGGATGTCGTCGCGATAGTAGGAGTTGCCCCCATCGATGACGATGTCACCGGGAGAGATGCACGCCAGCAGTTCCCGCAGCAGGTGATCCACCGTGCCGGCGGGCACCATCAGCCAGATGGCGCGCGGCCGCGTCATCCTGGATACCAGCTCGGCGATCGACGCCGCGCCGACGGTATCGCCGCCACTCGCGGCGACGACGCCCGCCACCACGGATGGTTTCCTCGCGTAGACGACGCAGGCATGTCCCTGTCGAGCGAGGCGTTGGACCATGTTGGCCCCCATGCGGCCGAGGCCGATCATTCCGATCTGCATTGCGATTCTCCTGTAGACGCGTGATTGCGTTCCAGCGTGCGCGCACGTGCGGGCGCCCGTCTGTGCGATGGCAGACGCAGGTGCCTCGCTTGTTGGTCGTTGAAGGCCGGTACGTCAGCGCACAGACGAGAGACCGCCCGATCGTCACGCTGCGTCCATTCCAGGAGATCGCATGCTCAATCGTGTCCACCACCTCGACGGCTCCACCGTCACTGCGACGGACGGCCTCATCGGCCACGTCAAGGACATCTTCTTCGACGATGTCAGGTGGGTGATCCGCTACCTCGTCGTCGATACCGGCCACTGGCTTTCGGGGCGCGAAGTCCTGATCTCGCCTTACGCCATCAAGCCGCTGGTCGCGACGGAAAAGAACATCGACGTGCGGCTGACCCGCCAGCAGGTCACCGACAGTCCCGACGTCGACACGCACATGCCGGTCTCGCGACAGCACGAGATCGAGGTCACGGCCTACTACGGCTACCCGAACTACTGGGGTGCCGGCGGCCTCTGGGGCATGGGCGGCTATCCGTACTTTCCTGTGGCGCTGCCGACCGCGGAGGAACTGGCCGACGACAACGCGGCGCGCGCCGCCCGGGCAGCATCCGCGGACAGTGCGCTGCGCAGCGCCGCCCACGTCAAGGGTTACGCTGTCCACGCGATCGACGGCAGCGTCGGCCACGTTTCGGATTTCATCTTCGACGACGAGACCTGGGCCATCCGCTACTTCGTGGTCGAGACCCGCAACTGGTGGCCGGGCGGAACGCGCGTGCTCGTCGCATCGCACTGGATCGACCAGATCGACTGGGACGAGCACAGCGTGCGCGTCAAGATCACGTTGAGCCAGGTCAAGAGCAGCCCCGTCTATGACGAGCGTTCGCCCGTGCACCGCGACTATGAGGAACGGTTGCATGCCGCCTATGACCGCGCAGGCTACTGGGACTGAATTTCAGGGTGGAACTGTCGTTCCCGATCCGGCGTCTTCGCTCCTCATGCCCCGTGTTGCTCGACGATTCGAAGGACATCGCCGTCGAGTTGCAGCGTCGGGCTGCTGAAGCCTTTGGCGCCGCCAGGCAAGCGGGCACTCTGTGCGGTGTCGAACAGACAAAGCCATCGCGCGGAGTAGAGTGGATTCTTGCGTTCGCTCGTCCATTTCCTGTCCGGGCGTCGGGCGCGCCGGAGCCCAGCCGTTGCCATGCCCAACCCGAAGAAGAATCATCTGCTCGATTCGCTGCCCGAAGCGGCGTGGCAGCGTTGGGAGCCGATGCTCGAGAAGGTGGACTTGCCCCTGGGCATGGTGCTCTACGAATCCGGCAGCACCCTGAGCCATGTCTATTTCCCCACCACGGCGATCGTGTCGCTGCTGTACGTGATGGAGAACGGCGCTTCCGCGGAGATCGCGGTCGTGGGCAACGAAGGCATCGTGGGCGTGTCGCTGTTCATGGGTGGCGAAACCACGCCGAGCAGGGCGGTGGTGCAAAGCGCCGGCAAGGGCTATCGCCTGACCGCTGCCCGCATGAAGGCGGAATTCAACCTCGCGAGTCCTGTGCTGCATCTGCTGTTGCGCTATACCCAGGCGTTGCTCACCCAGATGGCGCAGACCGCGGTCTGCAACCGCCACCATTCGCTCGACCAGCAGCTTTGTCGCTGGCTGTTGCTGAGCCTGGATCGACTGCACGGCAACGAGCTGGTGATGACGCAGGAGCTCATCGCCAACATGCTGGGCGTTCGGCGCGAGGGGGTCACCGAAGGCGCGCTGAAGCTGCAACGTGCCGGCCTCATCAGCTACGCGCGCGGCCACATCACGGTGCTCGATCGCGCGGGTCTCGAGAGCCGCAGCTGCGAGTGCTATGCCGTCGTGAAGAAGGAATACGACCGGCTGCTGCCCCCGACCGTCGCGCGCTAGCACGTTTCGTCTTGAATCTGTGTGCGCTGGAGCACGGTGAGCGCGAGCGCACCGTGTCAGAGTGGCATGTGGGTCGGCCGATGCGGGGTGTCGAACGACTCCGTTTCATCGCCCGCATCGATCGATGGGGCGCGGCATCCCGGAGTTCCCCATTGCCTCATTCATCCAACCAGTTGCTTGCACGGCTTCCCAAGGCCACGCGATCCCGCCTCGACGCGGTCGGACAGGTCGTCGACCTCACGTTGTCGCAGGTTCTCGGGGAAGCGGATGCGCCCACGACCCATGTGTACTTCCCCATCGATGGCTTCTTCTCGTTGCTGGCGCAGGTCGACAGCGAGCATGTGATCGAGGTGGGCATGGTTGGCCGCGAGGGCATGCTGGGAATTCAGCTCGCCCTGGGCGTGGCGGCCGAGCCACTCAAGTCGCTGGTGCAGGGGGAAGGGCGGGCGCTGCGGATCGACGCGAAGGCTTTTCGGCGTGAGCTCGCGACGAACGCTGCGTTGCGCTCGACGCTCGACCGCTACGTCTATGTGCTGCTTTCCCAGCATGCCCGCGCGGCGGCCTGCCTGCGCTTCCACATGATCGAGCAGCGGCTGGCGCGCTGGCTGCTGATGAGCCAGGACAGGGCGGCGTCGGACGTCTTCCAGCTGACGCAGGAATTCCTCGCCTACATGCTGGGCGTGCGGCGGGTGGGCGTGACCGTCGCCGCCGGCGAGTTGCAGCGCAAGCATCTCATCTCCTACGAGCGCGGCGAGATGACGATCGTCGACCGCGCCGGCCTGGAACTTGCCGCTTGCAGCTGTTACGCGAGCGATCGGGCGGTCTACGCCGCGCTGTTCGCGTAGTCCGGCGCCGGCGGATTCGCGCGCGGGCCGCGGGTACGGCGACCCGTCCGCTGTCGGCTGCCTTGTCTGGAGTTCGCTGCCGCACAGACCGTCATCGCACCGGCACGCATGCTGGACTCCATGCGGCGCCGCCTCGTGCGCCACGCCTTCAAGGAGTAACGCCATGCCTCTCAGCCACGCCGTCGTCTGGATCGAGCACCTCGGTGCGCACGTGATCCAGTTCGATGCGGATCGGTCCGTCGAGCAACGCGTGAAGCAGCACGTCCACTACACCCGGCAGCACGGCAGCCAGGTGCGCGGGCAGCACGAATTCTTCGGCGAGGTCTGCGAGGCGCTCTCGGGGACCAAGGCCGTGCTGGTCGTGGGACATCACGAGCCCCAGGCGGAATTCCGCCAGTACGTCTCCAAGCACCGGCCCGCGCTGGCCTTCCACATCGTCGGGTGGGAAACCATCGACCATCCGACGGAGGCCGAGGTGTTGAAGTTCGCGCGTGAGTTCTTCGTGCGCCAGGGCGAGATGGTCGCCACGCCGCGGATGCGTTGAGAGCCGGTGGGGTGCGTCAAGCCGCCCAGAAGGCGGCCGCCTTGCCGGCCCGGTGCAGCAGCGCCTCGCACTGCGTCAGATCATCGTCGAGACGCGCTGCGAGCCAGCGCCGAGCGAGCTTGACGTCGACGCCGGATTCGCCGTCGTCGGCGATCGCTTCGAGGCCGGATCGATGTTCGCTGTGTGTCGTGAAGGCGTCCTGAGCCACCCGGCATCGCAACAGGAAGCGATCGACCTCGCGAACGTCGTACAAAGGGCCGGCGAAAAGTGCCAGGCGGACCAGCTGATTCAGGTGCCGGCTCGCGCGCCGACGCCTCGAGGTCGACCGAAGGCTGCCGCCAGCGTGGGCCACCTGGGCATGGCGCTCGGCCAGCTTGCCGGCAAATCGCTTGCGCATCTGCTTGAGGCTGCCCTGACCCGGCTTGAACGGCGGCGGCAAGGCATGTCGGTAGGCCAGGATCGCCATCAGCGTGAGCTGGAACTCCGTATCCTGCACGATGGCGTTCGGCAGTCTGATCTCCCGCGGGTGCGAGCAGCCGAGCGCGTACCCGAGGCCTGCCGCGCGCATCTCCTGGATCAAGGGTGCCCGGATCGCCGCCGCGCCGCGGTGGGCCGCCAGTTCATGGAACGTGCGCTTGAACACGGGTTCCCAGGCGGCATCGATGCCAGCGGCCATCGGCGCGAGTTCGGCGAGCGTCGTGCGCAGCCGCTCCAGCCCATGGCGCAATTGGTCGATCACGTGCCGGTCCTGAGCGCCATCGCCGATGACGCTGGCGTTGGCCAGGATCTGCGCCAGACAGCTGTCGAGCATCGCCCGCAGGAAGTGGGTGCCGTCGACGGGCGGGGCGTCGGGTGCGCCGGCGAGGCTGGGAAAGCCGTCGGGATGGCCTGCCGCGAGTCGCGCGCCGCGCTCGCCGTTGGACACGGTGCTGAGCCGGAGACCATGTCGCCTCGACCAGTCCTGGGCGAGCGCGAACAGCGGCGCGCGTGGCCCCGAGACGAGTCGGACCTCGAACTCCTGGAACGGTGCCGAGGCGTCGTCCGTCGTGATCATGCCGGTGACCTGCGCGAGCTCCACGACGGAGCCGTCCAGAGTCATCGCCCGGGTCAGTCGGGTCGCGTCGATGGCGAAGGACGCAAGCAACGGGGAGTCGTCGTCCTCGTCGGGCACGACGTCACCGACCGCCGCACGCAGGGCCGCGCCTGCTTGCGTGCCGTCATGCAATTGCGCAAGCGGCACGGGAGCCGCGCCGTGGCGGCGGGTTCCCAGGTCGACCTCGTGCACGAGCAGTTGCGTGCAGTCCGACGTCGTCGCGACGGCGACCTGAACCCAGTCGCGGCCGCGCTTGCTCAAGGACAGGAAGACGTCGCGTGCGGCCAGGCGCCCGTCCGCCGTGTCGAAGTAGGTGGACTGACAGCGTTGCGCATGCGCCGGCTCGGCCCGGACCGCGGCTGTCAATGCCTCGATCTCCTGGGTCGGCACGACGAAGCGGAGCAGGAGCTGGGCCTCGGACGTGTTCTTGGCGATGGCCGGGGTCGTCGGCGGCTCCGCCGAGCGATGCCGCACGGCGTCCGGGATCGGCGAATGCCGAGCGAGGTCGGCCTTCAGTCCTGGGGCCCGCGTTTGCGAATGCACCTTCGGATCGATTCTCATCGGTGCACGATGCGCGCGGCGCGTGCATGCGTCTGTGCGTCAGCGCACCCTTCTGGCTGCACGGGACTGCGTCCCTTCGAGTACGGCCGAACTTCGCAGTGTTCGGTAACGCACGGACACTGCCATGCGCCTTGACGAGACTGTTGTGACAGTGCAATGCCCGATGGCCCGACCCGGCCCCCGGTGGTTCATCCCCTTGGCCTTTGGAGCGAAGTGACGACAACTGGCCACTCCCGCGTTTGCACGACCCTGGTTCGGTTCGCCATGGCGACCTGCGCCACGATCTCTCTTGCCGCGCAGGCCCAGTCTGTCCCGAGCGACAACACGATCCCGGCTTTCAAGGAGCTCGACTCCATCGATGCCCGGCTTCAAGGTTGCGTGACCTGCCACGGGCGACATGGCGAAGGCACGGTCACGTTCCCGCGCATTGCCGGCAAGCCTTCCGGCTATCTGTACAACCAGCTGGCCGCGTTTCGGGACGGCACGCGCAGGTATACGCCGATGAACTATCTGGTCGCCTACATGCCCGACAGCTACCTGCGCGAGATCGCCGACCATTTCGCCGACGAACGGCCGCCGTTCGCGCCTCCTCAGGCTGCGACAGTCACCGACGCGGTGATACAGCGCGGCCGCAGCCTCGTGACCGGCGGAGACGCGCACCTGGGCGTCCCTGCCTGCATGGCGTGCCACGGCGTGGCCCTGACCGGCACGCAACCCGGCATCCCCGGACTGGTCGGATTGCGTGGCAACTACATCGTCAGCCAGTTGACGCGCTGGCGTGTCGGCGAGCGCCACGCCATCGAGCCGGATTGCATGAAGCACGTCGCCTCCCGACTCACGGACAGCGACATGACGGCGGTCGCCGCCTGGCTGTCGCAGCAGGACACGCCGAAGAACCCGGCGCCTCGATCGGCGCCTGTGGAGCGTCTGCCGCTCGCCTGTGGCAGCCAGCGACAGGGGGATGAATGAGACTCGCCGCGCGCCTGCTTGTTGTGCTGATGCTTCTGGCGGGCGCTGCCGCGGGACTCCTGTACGCATTGCATCCTGGCCTGTTGCCGCGGACGGTTCGTGGCAAGAGCGGCGTTGCGACGGTGGCGACCTTGACGCGCGGCGAATATCTGGCGCGCGCAGGCGATTGCGTGGCCTGCCATTCCGTTCCCAACGGCAGGCAGTTCGCCGGCGGCCGCGAGATGCCGACGCCGTTCGGAAGCCTCTTCGTCCCCAACATCACGCCTGACGACGACACCGGAATCGGACATTGGAATGCCGACGACTTCTACCGGATGATGCATACGGGGGTATCGCGCGACGGGGCACTTCTCTATCCCGCCATGCCGTTCGCGTCCTACACCAAGGTGACCCGAAGCGATTCAGACGCGCTGTTCAGCTACCTGCAGTCCGTGACGCCGGTGCAGCAGAAGAACCGGCCTCACGAGCTGAGATTTCCGTTCGACAACCGCGAGATGCTGGTCGGCTGGCGAACGCTGTACTTCCGCGCGGGCGAGTTCGTCCACGATGCGGCGCAATCCGCGCAATGGAATCGCGGCGCCTACCTGGTCCAGGGGCTGGGGCACTGCGCGATGTGCCATACGGCGATCAACGCGCTGGGCGGATCGAGCGAATCGAAGGCGTTCGAGGGCGGCATGATCCCCAACCAGAACTGGTATGCGCCGTCGCTGACGTCCAACCGCGAAGCCGGGCTGGGCGACTGGCCGGTCGGCGAGATCGCCGACCTCCTTCAAGCCGGTGCCTCGCACCGGGCGACGACGTACGGACCGATGGCCGAAGTCGTCTACGACAGCCTGCAGTACCTGACGGACGACGACGCCACGGCCATGGCGGTCTACCTGAAGTCTTTGCCCGTGCGCGATGCCGCTCCGCCAGCGACGAGCGAGTCGCGCCTCGTCGATCCGGCGGTCCTGGAATCGGGGCGGCAGGTGTACGCCACGCAATGTGCCATGTGCCACGGCGGCGAGGGCAAGGGGCAACCGCCGGCGTATCCGCCGCTCGCGGGCAATCGATCGATCACGATGGCCTCGCCGGTCAACTCCATCCGCATGGTGCTCAACGGCGGGTATGCGCCGGGCACGTTCAAGAATCCGCGGCCGTATGGGATGCCGCCCTTCGGCCAGATCCTGAGCGACGGCGAAACCGCGGCCGTCGTGACCTACGTGCGCGAGGCCTGGGGCAACAACGGTACACCCGTGACGCCGAGCCAGGTCAACGAATTGCGCAAGCTGCTACCGGAATGAGGAACACGATGCCCCACGAGGAAGACGATGCGGCCCAGGGAGTCGGCGAACAGGCGGCCGTCGATGCCATTGTGGAGCGCGGCCCGATCGGTGCCTATGCAGTCGCTGGCGTCGCGACGGCGATCGTGATTGCGCTGTGGATCGCGTTCTATGTCTTCGCGTATCTGCCGCGGGGAGTGATGCAATGAACGCCGCCGCACCCGAAGGCAGTCGCTCCGAAGCCGTCGCCATCGCCGCGGAGCGCCGCTGGGCCCTTGTCGTCGGGGCGATTCTGCTGCTGCTGGTCGCGATGATGGTGGTCACCGGCCTGCACTGGGCCGCGATGCCGCCGTCGCGTGTGGAGACCGTCGACGTGAAGACGCTGCACATCGCCGGCGAGTTCATCGAGAGCAATCTCGGCACGGCCGTCGGCGCCGACGGCAAGGTGACGGTGAGGCTGATCGCGCAGCAGTATTCCTTCCAGCCGCAATGCCTGGTGGTGCCGGTCGACACGCCGGTGACGTTCCGCGCGACGAGCACCGATGCGATACACGGCTTCATCATCGGCACCACCAACGCCAACACGATGCTGGTGCCGGGCTTCGTGTCGACGTTCACCACCAGCTTCCACAACACCGGAGAGGCCTTGATGCCCTGCCACGAATACTGCGGCACCGGCCACGAGGCGATGTGGGCCCACGTGCAGGTACTGTCCGCTGCGGACTTCCTCGCGAAGTCGCGCGGCGTGGAAAGGCTCAGCTGTGTTGCGCGCTAGCAGGCTCGTCCTCGCCCACTTCTGGGTCGCCTTCATCGCGTTCCTCGGCGCGGCCGTCCTGGGCGAGTGGCAGATGATCGTCCGCTCGCCGCTGAGCACCTGGATCAACAACCCCGAGCACTACTACCGTTCCGTCACGGCGCACGGCACGGTGATGGGCTATGTGATGCCGACGCTGGTCGCGATGGGCTTCGGCTACGCGATCACCGAGCTGGCGCTGAAGCGGCCGCTCATCGGCCTGCGCTGGGCCTGGGCCGGCTTCGCTCTCGTGCTGGCGGGCACCGCGATGGCGGCGACCACGGTGGCGCTCGGCCAGGCGTCGGTGCTGTACACGTTCTATCCGCCGATGATCGCCAGCCCGTTCTACTACCTGGGCGTGGTGCTGGTGGTCGTCGGATCCTGGGTCTGGGTGGCGCTGATGGCGATCAACCTGCGCGCCTGGAAGCGCGCCAACCCGGGCGCGGCGGTGCCGCTCGCGATGTACGGCAACTGCGCCGGCGCGTTCCTCTGGGCGTGGACATCGGTCGGCGCGGCCGTCGAGATCCTCGTCCTGATCCTTCCGGCATCGCTGGGCTGGACGGACACGATCAACGCCGGTCTCGCGCGTGTGCTTTTCTCCTGGACACTGCACGCGATCGTCTACTTCTGGCTGATGCCTTGCTACATCGCGTTCTATGCCATCGTGCCACGCGCGATCGGCTCGCGCCTGTACAGCGACACGATGGGCCGGATCGCCTTCGCGCTGTTCCTGGTCTTCTCGATGCCCATCGGCATCCATCACCTGTTCGCGGATCCGGAGGTCGGTGCGGGCTTCAAGTTCGTGCATGCGGCGATGACGGCCATGGTGTCGTTGCCGACGCTGCTCACCGTGTTCACCATCGTCGCCTCCGTCGAGATCGTGGCACGCCTGCGCGGCGGAAAGGGCGCATTCGGATGGGTCAGGGCGCTTCCGTGGCGCAACCCGATGATGCTGGCGCTGACGTTCTCGTTCCTGATGCTCGGGCTGGGCGGCGCGGGCGGCCTCATCAACATGAGCTACCAGATGAACGAGACGGTGCACAACACGCAGTGGATCACCGGACACTTCCACCTGATCTTCGGCGGCGCCATCGTCATCATGTACTTCATGATCGCGTATGACCTGTGGCCCACGCTGACCGGCTGTGCGCCGCTGCCCGCAGCCCAGGTCAAGGCGCAGCTGTGGCTGTGGTTCGTCGGCATGCTGGTGCTGACCTTGCCATGGCACCTCGTGGGCCTGATGGGCATGCCCCGGCGCATGTCCTACTACGACTACAGCGACCCCGCGATCGCGGCGCAGGGCGCGCTGGTCATCGCGTCCGCGGCCGGGGGCTTCCTGGTCCTGGTGTCGGCCGTGTTGTTCATCTGGATCCTCGTTCGTGCAAGCCTTCCGGCGCGGCGCCAGGCCGGAGCCATCGAGCCCTACACGTTCAGCCGCGCCGTCCACGAGGGCGCCCGCGTGCCCGTCGCCTTGAACGGCTTCGGCCTGTGGATCGGCATGATGATCGCGCTGACGGTCGTCAACTACGGCGTGCCCATCGCCGAGCTCGCCTCCCTGAAACAGGCCAGCGTGCCCATCATTCCGATCGGAGCACGCTGATGGACGGCGGCCGTCTCGTGTCCTGGCGCAATCCCTGGTTCAAGTGGAGCGTGCTGGCGCTGCTCGCGGCGATCGCCGTGTCGTTCGGCGTCGGCTTCGTGTGGTTGCCGTCGGCCGCCAGCGATTTCTCGGCGGCAGGCGCCTGGGCCAGCATCTGCCGCGCCGCCGGCGTGCCGACGAAATGGGGCGGCAACAACGGGATCGATGTGACCGGCGTCGCCTCCACAAATGTCGTCCTGGACCGTTCGATGGCCAGGGCAGGGGCCGACGACGCGATCGGACGTGGCGCGACGCTCGCGCTCGGCTGCACGACGTGCCATGGCAAGCAGGGCATGAGCACGTCGGACGCGCCCAACCTGGCGGGCCAGTACCCCGAGGTCGTCATCAAGCAGCTCGGCGACTTCCGCTCCGGCCGGCGCTTGAGCCCGATCATGCAGGGCCTGGCCAAAGGGCTCTCCGACGCGGACATCGGCGACCTGGCCGCCTACTACGGCTACCTGCCGAAATCGCGAAGAGCGCCGACGACCTACGCCGATGCATTGCCGGCCGTCGTGCGCGTCGGAGCACCCTTGCGCAACATCGCACCTTGCGTCGCGTGCCACGGCGGCATCGACCAGAAGCTCGGTGCGCCCTGGCTCGAGGGCATGCCAAGACCGTACCTGGTGGAGCAAATGAAGAACTTCCAGTCTGGCGATCGACACAACGACAGCCATGGCCAGATGCGGAACATGGCTCGCGCGATGACCGGGGACGAGATCGAGGCGGTCGCCACGTTCTATGCACGCAGGGCGAGCAGGTAGGCGTCCGCACGCCTGCGCGCAGACGGGGCACGCGTTCCCGACCAGGCGGCACGCGGCCGTCTTGCCGCGGTCAGAGACATCCCATCCGCATAGCCTCTTCTTTCAAGAAATCGCGGAACTTCGGGTGCGCGATGGCGATCAGTTCGCCGGCGCGTTGCTTGGCGGACTTCCCGCGCAACTGCGCGACGCCATATTCGGTGACGACGTAGTTGACGTCGTTCTTGCTCGTGCTCACGTGCGTGCCGGGCGTCAGGGTCGGCACGATGCGCGAGATCGAATCGTCGCGTGCCGTCGAGGGCAGGACGATGAACGCCTTGCCGCCGCGCGAGCGGTTGGCGGCGCGCACGAAGTCCGATTGGCCGCCGGTTCCCGAGTACGGCGAGCAGCCGAGGCTCTCCGAGCCGCACTGGCCGAGCAGATCGATCTGCAATGTCGCGTTGATCGCCACCAGGTTGTCGTTGCGCGATGCGAGCGCGGGGTCGTTGGTGAACTCCACGGGGTGCATCTCGACGGCTGGATTCCGATCCATGAACCGGTACAGCCGGGACGAGCCGAGCGCGAAGGTGGCGATCGATTTTCCGGGCAGGTAGTTCTTGCGCCGATTCGTGATGGCGCCGCATTCGATGAGCGTCAGGATGCCGTCACCCAGCATTTCGGTATGCACGCCCAGATCGTGTTTGCCGGTCAGTTGCATGACGACGGCGTCGGGAATGCCGCCGTAGCCGATCTGCAGCGTCGAGCCGTCGTCGATCATCGCCGCGACATGCCCGCCGATCGCCTGTTGCACCGGGCCGATCTTCGGCAGGCCGACCTCCAGGACGGGCTCGACGCTTTCGACGATGGCGCCGACCCGCGATACATGCACGAGGCAGTTGCCGCACGCGAACGGCACGTTCGGATTGACCTCCAGGATGACCGCGCGCGCCCTGGCGATCGCGGCCATCGTGTAGTCGGCGCCCAGGCTGATGGAGAAGTTGCCGTTGGCGTCCATGGGCGACGCCATCGTCATCACCACGTCGGCGCCGATCTGTCCGCGCTCTATCAGCGCCGGTATTTCGGAGAAATAGTTCGGCAGGAAATCGATCCAGCCTTCCTGGCCGCCGGCGCGCGTCGCGCCGCCGAAGAAGAGGGCGACGTGGCGGACGTGCTGCGTGGTGGCGCGGTCGATGTAGCCGAACTTGCGCATCGCGAGGATCTGCGCGACCTTCACGTCGCGCCACTCGCGGCGGCGTGTCGACAACGCCGCCAGCAGCGTCGGCGGCTCGCCCACGCCGGTGGGCACGACGATGAAGTCGCCGTCCCTGACCAGGCGAACCGCCTCGTCCGCCGAGGTGAGCAGGCTTTGATGGAGTTCCTGGACGGACATGATGGCGACTTTCGACAAGGGAGTTGGATATCGTAGACCGTGCGGCGGTCAATCGTGTCCACTGCCGCGTTCGACGGCGATCCGCAGCGCGCCGGCTGCGCGGGCGCTCAGTGAGCCTGCGCACAGACCGCATCACCGGTGAAGCGCACTCTGGTGACGCGGATCGATGCGATCCGGACACCGAGAGGTACTCCATGAGCTACAAGAGTTTGATGGTTCATCTCGAACTGGGACGTTCGAACGCGAACCTGCTGCAGTTCGCGGGCGAGCTTTCCGATCGCTTCGACGCCCGAGTCATCGGCGTCGCGGCCTGCGCGCCGCCGCTCATGATCTATGGCGACGTCGCCGTGGTCGGAGATGCCTGGATGAGCGAGCGCAACCAGATCCAGAATCAGATCGGCGCCGCGGAGACGGAATTCAGGGCGGCGCTTCGCGACCGGAACGCCGATCTCGAGTGGCGCGCAGCCAAGGACTACGTGGATCTCGTCCAGTACGTTGCACACCAGGCGCGGGCCGCCGATCTCCTGTTGACAGGGGTGGCGCAGGGCGACCTGTTCGACGCAACGCGTGCGATCAACACGGGCGCGCTGGTGATGCAAGTCGGTCGACCCGTCCTCCTCGTGCCGCACGCAGCGCGCACGCCCAGGCTCGATCGCGTGCTGCTGGGGTGGAAGGACACCCGGGAAACGCGGCGCGCCGTGGCCGACGCGCTGCCGCTGATGCGGCACGCGGAAGTGACCGTCGTGGAAGTGGCCAGGCCCGGGCACATGGAGGGCGCGCGACGCCACCTCGACGATCTCGTCGGCTGGCTCCTGCGGCACGGCATTGCAGCCAGGTCGCTTCCCATCGAGTCGAGCGGGGACGACGCGGCCGACCTCCATGCCGCGGCAGACCGGGAGCGCTGCGACGTGATCGTCGCCGGCGCCTACGGACACAGCCGCTTGCGCGAATGGATCCTCGGCGGCGTCACGCGGGACTTGCTGATGAGTCCGCGTCGATGCTCGCTGGTCTCGCATTGAACCAAAAGGAAAACACCATGAAGACCGATGAGCAGATCCAGCAGGACGTGATGGCCCAGTTGCTGTGGGATCCCGCCATCCAGGCGACGCAGATCGGCGTCCAGGTCAAGGAGGGCGTCGTCTCGATTGCCGGACAGGTCGCCAGCTATACCGAGAAATTGCATGCGGAGCGGGCGGCCCGCAGCGTGGCCGGCGTGCGCGCGCTGGCAGTCGAGATCACGGTCAAGCTGATCGGTACCGACCAGCGAACCGACGCCGAACTTGCACAGTCCGCCTTGAACGCGCTCGATTGGACAGCTTCGCTGGAGCCTGACTCGGTCAAGGTGCAGGTCGAGGGCGGATGGATCACGCTCTCCGGTGAAGTGGCCTGGCAACACCAGAGGCAAGCCGCAGCAGATGCGGTCCGACACCTGATCGGCACGGTGGGAGTCGGCAACCAGGTCGCGATCAGACACAAGCCCGAGGCGCGGATCGTCAAGGCCGAGATCGAGGCCGCGATCGAGCGTGGAATCCGCGACGACGTCAAGCAGATCCTGGTGCAGATCAGTGGCACGGACGTCATCCTGAGCGGTCGCGTCCAGAGCTGGTCGGAGCGCGACCTTGCAACCGCCGCGGCCTGGAATTGCCCGGGGGTCGTGAATGTCGTCGATAACATGACACTGGCCTACTGACGCCCGCTGTCCGCATGTTTCCTTGCGCGAGCGCAGTCGGCAACGCGAGATGACGGGAGATGTCGAACGGATTGATCGTTCGCAAGCGCACTGAAGATCGCTGCCGGTAAAACGGAGTTGCCCGGAAAAGCGGGCCTACCGGAGTGCTCTCATGTCGCTAGTCACCGAACCGCTCGGCAATCGTCTGATCGCGGCGCTGCCCGCTGCCGAGCGCCAGCATTGGGAGGCCGACCTGGAATGGGTCGACATGCCGCTGGGCAAGGTGCTCTACGAATCGGGTTGCACGATGGACTACGTGTACTTTCCCGTCACGGCCATCGTCTCGCTGCTGTATGTGACCGAGGGGGGGTCGACGTCGGAATTGGCGGTGGTGGGCAACGAAGGCGTCGTTGGCGTTTCGCTCTTCATGGGCGGCGGCTCGACCTCGAGCCGCGGGGTCGTGCAGTGTGGTGGTGAGGGCTTTCGCATGAAGGCGCGCGCCGTCAAGGCGCACTTCGACAGCGATCCGCAGGTTCAGCTGCTGCTGCTGAGGTATACGCAGTCGCTCATCACCCAGATGTCGCAGACGGCGGTCTGCAATCGCCACCATTCCCTGGACGAGCAGTTGTGCAAGCGCCTGCTGCTGAGCCTGGATCGTCTGCCTGGTACCTTGCTGATGATGACCCAGGAACTCATCGCCAACATGCTGGGCGTTCGTCGCGAGGGCGTCAGCGTGGCCGCGTTCCGGCTTCAACGCAGCGGGTTCATCCGCTATTCGCGCGGTTGCATCGAGGTGCTCGATCGGGCAGGACTCGAGCGCCGCGCCTGCGAGTGCTACGCCGTCGTGAAGCGCGAATGCGACAGGCTTCTGCCCGCGGGGTCGCCGGCCCTGGCCGAGTCGCGCAGCGCTGCCGCGGTGCGTCCTGCCGTCACGTCGCCGGAACGGTTTCCCGCTGGATACCTGCGCGTTGCCAAGCCGGCGTACCAAAAGAAGGCGATGTTCGTCGCCACTGCCGCTGAGTCTTCGCCGACGCCGCACCGCAGCTTCGAAGACGCGCGGAGCTTGCGATCGGCGGCCGTCGATCGGCAGGCTGCGCGCCACGCCGGCGTGGATGCCTTCCTGGCCATGAGCAGAATCATGTCAAACGGCCGGTCGGGAGTGGCGCTCGCTGCGGGCTGACGGGTGCGAGCGATGCAAGGCGTCGTCAGTGCTTCGCGTGCGAGCCAGCCAGCGCCGACAACCCCGCCAGGGCGTAGTTGCCCATGTCTTGCGCCAGCGCGGCAGGCTCGGACAGCAACGCGGGCAACGCCTGCCGCAGCACGGGCCGCGGCGCGACCACGAGCATGATGCACGGGAGCACGACGAACGCGAGGGCTCGCTGGACGAGCGGGTGCTCCACCGGGACGTCGAGAAACTCGGCGATCATGGCCAGCACGATGCCGAGTTTCGGCAGCACCGCCTGCTTGAGCAGGGCGTTGACATGCGCCGACGGGCTCATGAATTCACGCACCAGCACGCGCAGGCCCCAAGGCAGGTTGGTGGCGGACGATCGGCGGACGATGAGCGCGATCAACTCGCGAAGCTTGGCTTCCGCAGCGATGCCCGAGCGCGCTATCGCCTCGAGATCGTCGAGCCTGACGATCTGTCCATGCGCTTCGACGAGCACCGCGTCGTACAGGCCGTCCCTGCTGCCGAAGTGATAGTTCACCGCCGCCAGGTTCGTTCCCGCGGCCGAACAGATCTCCCGGCTGGTCGTCCGCTCGAAGCCCTTTTCCGCGAAGATCTGGCCAGCGACCTGGAGGATGTGCAGGCGGGTCTCCGCACCATCCGAACGGACGGACCGGGGTGGCGGCTTGGCCTTGCGAACGATCCGGGTTGTCATCGGGCAAGCGTAACCGCAAAAAAGCACAGCATGAAATCAAATTCAAATTTGAACTCGATGTTATGCTGTTTCTCGTCCAGGCTTGCAGTCGGAGATCGGCGCCCATGAACAAGAAGATCCTTTTGCCCGTGGCGATCGCCGTCGCGGTCGTGGTGGTCGCGGCAATCTGGGCCTGGACCGCGCATCGGCCCGCTGCCGATCCCGACACGCTCACGCTGTACGGCAACGTCGACATCCGCCAGGTGTCGCTCGCGTTCAACGCCTCCGAACGGATCTCCGAGATCCGCGTTCGCGAGGGCGACAAGGTGCATGCAGGCGCCGTGCTGGCGGTGCTCGACGAGCGCACGCCCCTCGCACGGCTGGCCCAGGGCGCGGCGCAGATCGGCGTCCAGGAGCAGGCGCTGCTGCGACTGCAGGCGGGCAGCCGGCCCGAGGAAATAGCCCAGGCGAGGGCCAATCTCGCCGCGGCGCAGGCCGAAGCGGATCTTGCCGCGCGGCAGGTCGCGCGCTTGCGGTCGACCAGCGAGGCGACGGCGGGCAGGGCGGTCAGCCAGCAGGATCTCGACGCCGCGCTGGGGCATGCCCAGGTCGCGGTGGCCCAAGCGGAGAGCCTGCGCAAGACGGTGCAGCTCGTCGTCGCGGGGCCGCGCAAGGAAGACATCGCCCAGGCTAGCAACCAGCTCGCATCCGCGCGCGCCGGGCAGGCACTCATCCAGCGCCAGATCGACGAGTCCGAACTGCACGCGCCCATCGACGCGGTCGTGCGGGCGCGGCTGCTCGAGCCTGGCGACATGGCGTCGCCCCAGCGTCCGGTCCTCACCCTCGCGATCACCGAGCCGAAATGGGTGCGCGCCTATGTCACGGAGTCGCAGCTGAGCCGCATCGCGACGGGCATGAGCGCCGGCGTGACGACGGACAGCCGGCCCGATCGCGTCATTGCGGCCCGCATCGGCTACATCTCGTCGGTGGCGGAGTTCACGCCCAAGACGGTCGAGACCCCGGAGCTGCGCACGAGCCTCGTCTATGAGGTACGGTTCATGGTCGACGATCCGCAGGATCAATTGCGGCTGGGCATGCCGGCGACGGTGCATTTGCGGCTGCCGGCGACGTCCCAGGGTCAGAGCGCGCGGCCATGAGCGCCTACCCGGCCGCTCCGAAGGGCGCTCGCACCGCGGCACGCAGCGCGGAGGTTGCCTTGTGACCGCCGCCGCCCTGAACGGCGAGCACCTGCGGCGCAGCTTCGTGGTGAAGGAAGCCAGGCAACGCATCGTCGCGCTGGACGACGTCTCCCTCCAGGTGGCCGCCGGTTCGTTGACGGCGCTGGTCGGCCCCGACGGCGCTGGCAAGACCACGTTCCTGCGCCTGGCCGCCGGTCTCCTGGCACCCGACAGCGGCACGCTGACGGTGCTGGGCATCGACGTCGTGCGCGACCCGCAGTCGGTCCAGGACCGCATCAGCTACATGCCGCAGCGCTTCGGCCTCTACGACGACCTGAGCGTGCGGGAGAACCTGGATCTGTATGCAGACCTGCACGGCGTGTCTCGCTCCGAGCGAACGACGCGCTACAAGAAGCTGCTCGACATGACGGACCTGGCCCGCTTCACGTCACGGCCGGCGGGCAAGCTGTCGGGCGGGATGAAGCAGAAACTGGGACTCGCGTGCGCGCTGGTGCGCTCGCCCGAACTGCTGCTGCTGGACGAGCCGACGGTGGGCGTCGACCCGCTGTCACGCCGCGAGTTGTGGCAGATCGTCCAGCAGCTGGTCGACGACGAGCAACTGACCGTCGTGGTGAGCACGGCCTACCTGGACGAGGCCGAGCGCTGCGCGCAGGTCTTCCTGATGCGCCAGGGGCAAGTTCTGGCGCAGGGCTCGCCGCAATCGCTGCGCCTCCACGCCGAGAACCTCTGCTACATCGCGACGCCGCCCGCCGACCGCCCTGCGCGTTGGCTGCAGGCGCGGTTGCTGGACGACACGCACCAGGTGCTCGACGCCGTTCCGCAGGCGGGCGAAGTCCGCTTCATCGCGCGCCCCGGGACGGACGTTCCCGCATCGATCGCCGCGCTGCGCGACATACCGGTGCGCGCCGTGGCGGCCCGGCTCGAAGACGGCTTCATGGCGCTGCTGCGCCTCAAGGAGCCCGATGGCGTCGCAGTCGCGTCGAGTGCGGTCGCCGACACATCGGCTGCGGCACCGGCGACGGACCCCGTGATCGAAGTGAAGCACCTGGTGCGCAAGTTCGGCGACTTCGTCGCGGTGCAGGACACCTCGTTCACCGTCCGCAAGGGCGAGGTGTTCGGACTGCTCGGCCCCAACGGCGCAGGCAAGACGACCACGTTCCGCATGCTCTGCGGCCTGCTGCCGGCCACCGGCGGCAGCCTCAGCGTGGCGGGCGTGAACCTGCGCGATGCCCGTGCCGCCGCGCGCCGCCGCATCGGCTACGTCTCGCAGAAGTTCGCGCTCTATGGCAACCTGGACGTGGACGAGAACCTGCGCTTCTTCGCGGGCGCGTACGGCCTGCGCGGGCAGCGCGCGAAAGAGCGCATCGCCGCCGTGACAGCCCAGTTCGCGCTGCAGTCGCTGCGCGGCACGCCCAGCGGCCAGTTGCCCGGCGGCTACCGCCAGCGCCTGGCCATGGCGACGGCGCTGCTGCACGAGCCGCAGATCCTGTTCCTCGACGAGCCCACGAGCGGCACCGACCCGCTGGCGCGCCGCGAATTCTGGCGTCGCATCACCGCGCTCTCCGAAGGCGGTACGACGATCGTCGTCACCACGCACTTCATGGAAGAGGCGGAGTACTGCGACCGCATCGTCATCCAGGATGCGGGCAAGGTGCTGGCCCTGGGCACGCCGCAGCAAGTGCGGGAGCAGGCGAGCGATGCGGGCGCCGCGGCTACCGTCCAGCTCGGCATGGAGGAGGCGTTCATCCACATCGTCCAGCGCTCGCGCGACGAGCAGCCGCAACGCGCCGCATCGGAGACGACGGCATGAGCGCCGCCCGGCCGCCCGAAGGCGCTCGCACCGCAGCCGTCAGGCGGAGGGTAGCCTTATGACCGTCGCCGCGACGCCTCGCCGCGGCGGCTTCTGGAGCCGGCTCGTCGCGCTCACGCGCAAGGAGGTGCGCCAGTTGCTGCGCGATCGCAGCAACCTGGCCATCGGCATCGCGTTGCCGGCGCTCCTGATCCTGCTGTTCGGCTACGGGATATCGCTCGACATCGACAACGCGCCGGTGGCGGTCGTGCTCGAGGATTCGTCGCCGACGACGCTGGACGTGCTGGAAGGCTTGCGATTGTCGACCTACCTCACGCCGGTGTATGTGCGCGCCATGCCCGAGGCGACGCGCCTGATGCAGGCGCACGAGGTGGACGGCATCCTGCGCGTCCCGAGCGACTTCGCGAGCCAGCTTGCCGCCGGCCAGGGCCGCCTGCAACTGATCGTCCACGGCGCCGACGCGTCCACCGCGCGCATCATCCAGGGGTACGTCGGCGGCGCGTTGGCGCAGTGGTCGCTCCGCACCGCCGACAGCCAGGCCGGGCGCGTATCGACACCCGGCGACGCGCCCTTCGGCACGGTCGTCGTCGAACCGCGCATGTGGTTCAACTCGGCCAACACGAGCACCTGGTACCTGGTGCCCGGTCTGATCGTCCTCATCATGACGCTGGTCGGGGCCTTCCTCACGTCGCTGGTCGTGGCACGCGAGTGGGAGCGCGGCACGCTCGA